>ENA-ORKV01000022-ORKV01000022.1-human-gut-metagenome-genome-assembly--contig:-NODE-22-length-191698-cov-8.824810_pt1 | contig 191698 bp, 158 predicted proteins | sample MGYA00243058_ERZ508805 | MGnify/ENA primary metagenome ERZ508805 (study PRJEB26277, sample SAMN04329770) | human gut metagenome | biome: human-associated habitat | host: Homo sapiens | place: USA...
GTAAATATGAAATGAATAAAATAAAGAAAGGTGGTGAAAACTGTTGCCAATTTAAAAAGACTAAAAATATTATAAAACTTGAAAAGCAGATTAAATTACTTCACAGGAAACTTTCTAACATAAGAAGTAATCATATTCACCAAGCAACGAATAAGATAGTGAAAACCAAACCATCAAGAGTTGTTATGGAAACACTTAATATTAAAGGAATGATGAAAAATGGTCATTTATCAAAAGCTATTGCCGAACAATGTTTATATGATTTTAAAATTAAAATGAAATATAAATGTGAGTTTTATGGAATAGAATTTGTAGAAGCTGATAAGTGGTTTCCTTCAAGTAAGATGTGTTCGTGCTGTGGAGTTATCAAGAAAGATTTGAAACTTAAAGATAGAGTTTATCAATGTTCATGTGGATTAAAGATAGATAGAGATTTTAATGCTTCAATTAATCTTTCAAGATATAAATTAGCATAGTGTCACCTAAAAGATAAATGCTAATATGTACCATTCGTTGTATGGGAATTTAAGCCTTTGGACTGTCACATCAAATGAGAGTAGCTTTTAGCAAAATCAGGCAGGATGAACAAGGAATTAAACATGCTTTATAAAGTTTTGTAAAGTTTTGGCAACGGTAAATTATGAAGTATTCAGAAATTTTAAATACAGTAAATTTAATAATTGAAGTTGGCGATGTTCCTCTTATTATTGGAGAAAGTGGTATAGGAAAAACTGCTTTAGTAAAAGATTTAGCAAGAATAAATGGATATGAAACTGTAACAATAGATGCTAATTTATTAAAAGAAGGAGAAATAGGAGGACTTCCTATAGTTAGAGATGGAAAAACAATATATGCTACCCATTATAAGCTTATAGATTTAAATAGAAAAGCTTCAAAAAATAATGGTGAAGCCCTTCTTTTTATAGATGAACTTAATAGATGTGAGCATGCAGTTCAACAAGAGTTAATGAATCTTATTTTAAATAGAGAAATTAATGGCTATGTACTTCCACATGGAGTAAAAGTAGTAGCAGCTATGAATCCATCTAATAAATATGATAATTTTGAAAATAGTGAGTATCAAGTAGTTGATATGGACCCAGCTCAAGAAGATAGATTTGTATGGCTTAATATGGAATCCGATATAAAAGAATGGATTAGATGGGGAATGGGTAAAGGAAATATTCATCCAGATATTATAGAATTTTTATCAGCTTTTCCAGGATATCTTCATACTCCAGATTCAAAAGAAAATTTAAAGGCAACTCCAAGAAGTTGGGAAAGAATTTCTAAGGCGTATACATTGTATAAATCTAAAGAAAAATATCCTTTAAATATACTTCTTAATGTTGTAAAAGGAAATGTAGGAGTAAGTATAGCAACAGATTTTGCTAATTTTATAGCAAATAAGAAGAAGCCTTTAATGAATGCAAAAGAGTTATTTAGCTATGAAGTTCTTCCAGAGGAAATAAAAGATGAATTATATAATGAATCACAATCAAGATTATATATTTTAGCAAAGAGTGCATTAAATTATTTAGAGGATAATAATAAAATTAGTAATATAGCATTATTTTCAGAAATCCTAAAATGCTATCCAAGAGATTTAAGACTTGGAATTATGAAAGAAATTAGGAAGGATTATTCAAAGAGTTTATATGAAGCTTTATTAGATTCAGATGAATTTATGGAGGCTTTCTTTGAAATATATGTAAGTATTTAAGGAGAAAAAAATGAATTTTTTAGATAAGAAAAAAAGTCTTTTAGGGAAAGTAGCTAATATAAATAGTGTAAGTGAAATAGGTAGTGATTATAAAAGAGAATTTTTTGATTTCTTATCTAACATAGTTATTGATATGCTTCAAGGAGAGGATAATTTCTTTGGAGCATTTATGCTAAAGATAGAAAAAGATATTCGATTTGATATTACTTGGCCTATTGCAACTGTGCCAAAACTTAATGGATTTATAATGTATTTTAATCCAATATTATTTTTGCAATATGAAAAGTCAGAAATGGCAGCACTTTTTAAACATGAAATATATCATATGATGTATTCACATTATAGTAGAGAAAAGGCATTAAAAGATAAATATAGCAATTATGTAGTACAAATTGCATTAGACATATCTATAAATCAGTTTATTAAAAATTTACCAGCAGATTCTAAAAGACTGGATTATGTAAATAAGGAATTTAATATTAATCTTAAGAGTAATAGAAGTGTAGAAGAATATGCAAACATCCTTCAAAAAGAGTTAGAAAAGAAGGTTAAGCCTTCAGATAAGGTAAAAGATAGTGATAAAATAGTAAGAAAACTAGATATATCAAGGGCTCATGAATTATGGGAAGGTATAGATGTAAGTGAAGAAATTATAGATAACAATGTAAAAAAGATTGCAGTAAGTGTTATAGAAGATAAAGCACCAGAAAATATACATAAACTTATAGCAGGATATGATAAAAAAGGGGAGTTATCTTGGGAAGAAATAATAAAAAGACTTCTACCATCTATAAGGTCAGGTTATAAAAAAACAATAATGAGAAGAGATAGAAGACAACCAGAAAGGGTAGAACTTAGAGGAAAGTTACCTAATATGATTCCTGAAATAACAGTAGCTATAGACATTAGTGCTAGTATGAGTGATGAAGATATAAAAAAGATAATGATAGAAATACTTGCCCTTACTCAAAGTAGGAGAGGAAATATAACTGTTATAGAATGTGATAATGAAATAAGAAGAATATATAAATTAAGGTCACCAAAGGATATAAGAAAAAGAAAATCTAATACAGGTTCAACAGCATTCTCACCAGTTTTTGAATATATGAAGGAAAAAAATTTAAGAAATAATATTCTTATATATTTTACAGATGGGGTAGGAGAAAAAGAACTAAATGTAAAACCAGTAAATAGCAATACTATATGGGTACTATCTGGAAAGGAAGAACTTTCATTAGAAAAACCTTTTGGAATTATAAAAAGGATAAACCAAAACAAAGTTGTTGGAGAAGGAAAAAGTGCAGCATTAGACATGATAAGAGAAGTTGTAAGCAACTTAGCAAGAGAGTTTTAAAAAAAGCAGATGAAATAAAAATCATCTGCTTTAATATATTAGTGACATCCACCACCACAGCTAGCACATCCGCCACCTTCTGGTGCTTTAACTGGTTTTAAAGAAAGACCTCTTCCTTCATTTTCTTCAGATGAAAGAATTATAAATCCTTCAAATTCTTCAATTAATGTTTTTTCAGCTATGAAAGTTATATCATTAACAACTTCAGATATATCTTCATCTCTTACTTCACTTACTGAAATGTTAAAAACAGGACCACTACATCCATATCCAGCTAAGTTAATTCTTATGTTGTAATTATCAACATTATTTTCAGCTAAGAAATCTTTAAATTCCTTACATGCTTCATCACTTATATTTATGTATTTCAAAATAGTCACCTCTTTGTATTAATTACTACTTGATAATTTTTATCATATGTTTAGTATATCATATATTCTTTTCATTTCAAGGGGGATAAAAATAAAAATTCACCCTAGACAAGGGAGAAAATTTGATATAAAGTATAGAAAAAGAAAAGTTTAAGGAGGGTTAAATTATTATGGTAGGTCATATAAATGATAGTAATTTTGAAGAAGAAGTTTTAAAGGCAAAGGGAGTAGTTGTTGTAGACTTTTTTGCAACATGGTGTGTTCCATGTAAAATGCTAGCTCCTATATTAGAAGAAATATCTGAAGAAGTAAAGGAAGCTAAAGTAGTAAAGATTGATGTTGATGAAAATCCATTAGCAGCAAATTTATATCATGTTTCAAGTATTCCAACAATAAAAATATTTAAAGATGGAGAACTTAAAGATAGTAAAGTAGGATTCCAACCTAAAGAATTTCTACAAGAAGCAATTGAAGAATTAATTTAAAAGAAATTTTCCTAAAAAAGGTTAATAATAACCTTTACTCTAATTGTCAATTGTAATATACTAAAAGATGTATTTAAAAAATTGATGATAAAGGGAGAAATTTATGAAACCATATGTTGAAGATTTTATTATAGGTAAAATGAAAGAATATAATAAAAAAATTTCTCAAGGTAGTTTTGGCAACTATAAAATAGTAAAAAAAGAGTATAATGATAATATCATAGATGGTTATTTATATAAAAGAAAAGGTAACAAAGAATCTGTTATAGAACTTTTAAATGGAGATAATCTTGTAATGAAGTTAAGCCATAAAGAAATTGAAAGTACTTTTGAAATAATAAAATTTGCAAAAGGAAAAGTTGGAATTGTAGGTCTTGGGCTTGGTTATGTAGCTGAAGAAATAGCTAAAAAACAGGATGTAACAGAGGTTATTGTATATGAAATAAGTAGTGATATTATAAAGCTTTATAAAAGTAACTTTGAAGAAAATAAGAAAATAAAAATTATTGAAGGAGATGCTTTTAAAGCAAAAAGTGAAAGCTTTGATTATTTTTATGTAGATATATATAATTATGTTCTTTCACCAAAAGTTGTGGATGATTATAAGTTTTTTATGAAACTTCACAATATAGAAGAGTATGTTTTTTGTGGACTAGAGCATTTTCTTTTAAGCTGTAGTTATGAAGAAATAATATGGGTTTATATTCCTGAAACCTGGATGGACATGGCAAAAGGAATATCCACAGCTTTATCTATATCAGGCTATATAAAAGGTTATGAACAATTAGATGAAAAACTTGTAAGTACTGTTTTAGCACAATTTAAAGAAGTTTTTAACGAAGAACTTTAAAAAATAAAAGGAGCTGTTGCACAAAGAATTTTGATCACAATATATAGTACATTTTATATATTTAAAATGTTATATATTATGTAAATATTTGCTTATGCAACAGCTCCTTTTATATTTCTAAATTATGCTTATTAAACTTTTAGATTCATTATTTTATGAAGCAGTGACTTGGAGCCTGTGGATCGGAACAGCTGAATAACATAATGAACCTAAAAGTTTTTTTTTATATTATATAAAGAAAGAATCTTTTATTTAACAACAATGTTTACTAGTCTTCCTTTAATAACTATAACCTTAACTATATTCTTTCCTTCAGTTGCAGTTTTTATAGTTTCATTTTCTAAAGCAGCTTTCTTTATTCCTTCTTCATCAAGGTTAGAAGCAACATTTATTCTGCTCTTTATTTTTCCATTAATTTGTATAGCTATTTCAACTTCGTCTTTAACTAAAGCATTAGGGTCAAATACTGGCCATTTTTCATTAAATACTGAAGTTTCCATACCTAATTTACTCCATTGTTCTTCAGAAAAGTGAGGTGCAAATGGAGCAAGTAATCTAATTAAATCTAAACAGTTTTCCCTTAAGAATTCTAAGTTTTTAGTATCTTCTTGTAAGTATTTAGTTAAAGCATTTACAAATTCCATTATTCTTGCTATTGCAGTGTTAAATTGCATTTTATCTCCATCTTCAGTAACACCTTTAATAGCTGTATGTCTCCAGAAATTTAATTCCTTTTCAGCACTATCTAAAGTAGTTTTTCCTTTACCAGATTTTATATCTTCACAAACTATATCAATAGTTCTTTCTATTCTATCTACAAATCTAGCAACAGATTTTATTCCATCATCACTCCAAGCTCCACCTTCCGTATAAGCAAAACCAAACATTAAGTACATTCTAAATACATCTGCACCATATTGAGAAATATAAGTATCTGGAGAAATTGTATTTCCTTTAGATTTACTCATTTTAAGTCCATCTGGTCCTAAGATAAGTCCTTGGTGAGTTAATGATTTAAATGGTTCATCAAAGTTTAAATATCCCATATCTCTTAATGCTTTAGTTATAAATCTAGCATAAAGAAGGTGCATACACGCATGTTCAGGACCACCAACATATTTATCTACTGGAAGCATTTTATTTATTATTTCACTATCAAATGGTTTTTCAGAGTTCTTGTTATCTGGATATCTTAAATAATACCAAGAAGAACATACAAATGTATCTAATGTATCAGCTTCTCTCTTAGCTGGACCTCCACAACAAGGACAAGTTGTATTTACAAAGTCTTCACATTTAGCAAGAGGTGATTTTCCATCTGGTGCAAATTCAACATCATAAGGTAATTCAACTGGAAGATTTTCCTCTGGTACAGGAACAGTTCCACATTTATCGCAATAAATTATTGGAATTGGAGCTCCCCAATATCTTTGTCTAGAAACTAACCAGTCTCTTAATCTATAGTTAACCTTTTGGTGTCCTAAACCTTGCTTTTCTAATTTTTCAACTATTTTTATTTTACCTTCTTCAGTAGTTAATCCATTAAATTCTCCTGAATTTGTTATAACTCCATATTCACAATAAGGAAGTTCTACTTCTTCACCTTTTTTATTAGTTATAACTCTTTCTATTGGTAAATTAAACTTTGTAGCAAAAGCAAAGTCTCTTTCATCGTGAGCTGGAACTGCCATAACTGCTCCAGTACCATATGTAGCTAATACATAATCTGAAATCCATATTGGAACTTCTCTTCCGTTTATAGGGTTTATTGCATAAGAGCCAGTAAAGACACCTGTCTTTTCTTTTGAAATTGATTGTCTTTCTATTTCAGATTGTTTAGCAGCAGTTTCTTTGTAATTTTCAACAGCTTCTTTATTTTCAGCAGTAGTTAATTTATCAACTAATTTATTTTCAGGAGCTAAAACAACATAAGTAACTCCATTTAAAGTATCAGCTCTTGTTGTAAATACATCAAATTTTAAATCAGAATCCTTAACTTTAAAAGTTACTTCAGCACCAGTAGATCTTCCAATCCAGTGTTTTTGCATAGCAACTGTTTTTTCTGGCCAGTCTAAATCATCTAATTTATCAAGTAATTCATCAGCATAATCTGTTATTTTTAAGAACCATTGAGTTAAATCTTTTTTAGTAACTTCAGTTCCACATCTTTCACAGCATCCGTCAACAACTTGTTCATTTGCAAGAACAGTGTTACAAGAAGGACACCAGTTTACAGGAGCTTTTTTTCTGTAAGCTAAACCATGTTTATAAAGTTGTAAAAATAACCATTGAGTCCATTTATAATATTCAGGATCACAAGTTATAACTTCATTTTCCCAGTTAAACATAGCTCCCATAGCTTTAAGTTGTTGTTCCATAGTTTTAATATTTTTATAAGTAGAATCTTTTGGATGAATTCCAGTTTTTATTGCATAATTTTCTGCAGGAAGACCAAAGGCATCAAATCCCATTGGTTGGAATACATTATATCCTTGCATTCTTTTAAGTCTAGCCCATGAATCAACTGGACCATAGTTAAACCAGTGACCAGCATGAAGTTGAGCTCCTGATGGATAAGAGAACATTTCTAAAGTATAAAGCTTCTTATCTAAATTTTTTGCATCGAATTTATACAATTCATTTTTTTTCCATATTTCTTGCCATTTCTTATCAATAGCAGTTCCGTATTTTCCCATTAATAAACCTCCTAAAGTTTTGTTGAAATATAAAAACCTTTCATCTCTAAAGGAAAGAGACGAAAGGTTAAATTCCGTGGTACCACTCTTATTAGGATAAATATATATCCTCACTTATGTTATGATAACGGGTATTTCCCGTACTTGCTTTTAACAAGTAAAGCTCCTTAGACAAGTTCCCATAATTATAACATCATTTTACACCAACCAATGACTCTCTTAAGATATAAATATATGGTACTACTTCCATTTCAACGCTAAAATATATAATTTTCTATTTTTATATTATATATTTGCTAAGTAATAAAGTCAACTTAATAAAATTAGAAAAAACTTTTATAAAATATTTATTAAGGAGTGAATAGAAAGTAGAGAATTATCAAAAAATAGTGTATTATTAATATTAAGGAATTCTTTTGAAGTTTTTCATGAAAGGAGGAATTGATACCAAATATGTATTGGTATTGAAAAATTTATGTATAAAGATAATAGAGTTATAAGTTTAAATAGAGATGATAAAGAAAATTTAGGTGAATTAAAAGATAGATTTATAGAATTATATAATGAAGCATATGATTCTATAGATAAAAAAGATTTATACACAACTTTAAATTGCATTAGAAAGTTAAAGAAAATAAATAGTGAAAATGTTGATGTAATGGTTTTAGAAGCTGAGTATTATGAAAATAGAGATAATATTAAAAAAGCCTTAGAAAAGATTTCAGAAACTATAGAAAAAGATGAAGCTAATGCCTTAGCTTATTATTTAAGAGGAAGATATAAAACTATTATGGGAAAGCTAGAAGGGGCTTATGAAGATATTAGAAAGGCAATAACTTTAGATAAGGATAATTATGAATATAAAAGTGTACTAGCTAAGCTTTATCTTGACTTGGGAAATTATGAATATGCTAGAAATTTATATGAAAAAATAGTTCATGTTTATAAAACTAAAGAAGTTATGGATTGTTTTGTAAGTGCTAATAAGTTTGTTATTGAAGATATAAATGAAATACCACAAGATGAAATTAATATAGAAGAAAAGATGAGTTTAATAAAAAGTCATTTACTATTAGGTCAATTAGAAGAAGCTTATGAAATAATAAAACCTATGGCAGGCACTACTGGTTCTGTTGAAAATTCCTTATACCTTGGAAAAATATTTATGGAAATGAATGAAGATGCAAAAGCAATGCCATATTTTGATATTATAATTCAAATTGGAATTAAAGACCCAGATGCATTTATATATAAAGGAAATCTTCTTGAAAGAAAAGGAGATTACCAAGGGGCATATGATAATTATGAAAAGGCATTAAAATATAATCCAGATTGTGTATGGGTATATAATAATATGGCCTCTGCATTAATTGGATTACAAAAATATGATGAAGCTTTAGAATATACTGATAAATCTTTAAGAGTAAATTATGATAAGGAAATTTCTTACAATAATAAGGGGAAAATATTCTATGGTAATGGAAAGAAAGATGTTGCTTTAAAATATTATGATTTAGCAATAAAAGAAGTTTCAAATTTTTCAGAAGCCCATGTAAATAAAATAAAATTATTATTAGAGCTTAGAAGAACAGATGAAGCTTTAGAAGCTTGTGATGAAGCAATAGAAAATAATGTTAAGGATTATAGAGTTTTTGTAGAGAAGGCAGCAATCCTTAAAGATATGGCTAATTATGAAGAAACAATTAAATATGCAGATGAAACAATTAAATATAATAAAAATTGTATAAGGGCATATTTCTTAAAAGCAATTTCACTATGTAAGATGGTATATTATTCAGCTGCAATAGAAACTATTGACAAGGCAATAGAAATTAATGAAGGAAAAGACTTAGTTGTATATGGAGCTAAATTATATATATATAATGAAATGAGAGAAAAAGAAAAGTTTGTAACTACTTGCATGGAAGCTATTGGAGAAGAAAATGCAGTAGGTAGAAAACCTATGGAATTTGTTAATAAATTCAAAAATAATATGCAAAAATGTGATTCTGAACTTAAAGAAGATAGTATTTATAAAGATATAGTATCAGCTATATCACAGTTTAGTCTATAGAAACTAAGACATTAGGAGGGTTAAGGATGGAGACAATAGATGTTTATAGCTTAAAGGATAAAAATTTATTTGATTTAAAAGTAATGTTAAATCAAATGGATTTAGAGGATGAAGATAGAGAAGTTATGAATTTACTTCAAGGAATATATTTTTTGAAGTGTGATAAAGTAGAAGAGGCCATAGAATTATTTACTGATGCAATAGATTTAGACCCATATAAAAGTAAAGAATGTTATTTAAAAAGAGCAGAGGCTTATAAAAGAATAGGAGAGTTAGAAAAAGCCTATGATGATTATAAAAAAGCATTAGTATTTGATAGAGAAAATCTTAATGTAGTTAGAGAACTTGCAGATTGTTGCTATGCTTTAGATTATTTTGAAGAAGCAATTGATTTATATAATATAATTGCTAAGGATACAGAAGGAGATTGGGAAATATCTGCTATAATATCAAGTTTAAATGGATTTCTTATAGAAGAGTATGAAAACAAGGAAACTAGAACAGAAAAGGAAAACTTCTATTTAGTGGATTGTTATTTAAAAGCTAATGAATATGAAAAATGTTCTGAAATTTTAAAGACTCTTGAAGATAATGAAAATGTTGAGAAAGAAAAGTTATATTTTTTACAAGGTAAATTATTAAGAAATTTAGGTAGAAATGAAGAAGCCCTAGAATATTTTGATAAAACTTTAGAAATTGACCCAGAAAATAAAGAAATTTATGAATATAAAGCTAATATTTTAAATGATTTAAATAGAGATGAGGAAGCTTTAGAGTGCTATAAAAAACTTATAGGTGAAAATGAAGAGAACGATTATGTATATGATAAAATGGCAGAAATTTTATATAAGGCTGGAAAGTATGAAAAATCATTAGAAGCTTGTGAAAAGGCAATTTCAATAAATGATAAGAGAATAAATGCATATAAAAATAAGGCAAAAATATTATGTAAAATGAAAAAGTATCTAGAAGGATTAGATTCTTGTAACAAGGCTTTAGAATTATCCCCTAATATTTCAGAATTATATGAAGTAAAAGCTGAGATTCTTGTAGAACTTGAAGATTATGAAGATGCTATTAAGGTAGCAGATAAAGGAATATCATTAGGAATAGATAATGCTAATATATACTATCAAAAAGGAAAAGCATTGCAAGCTATAAGAAAATATATAAAAGCATTAAATTGTTATGACCAATCATTAAAGTTTGATGATAAAAATTCAAAAGTATATGAGGGAATTGGATATATAAAATATAAAAAGAAAAGCTTTGATGAATCAATAGAAAATTATACAAAAGCTATAGAATTAGATGAAAATATAGCTTCATATTATATAGAGAGAGCTGAAGTTTATAAAGTATTAGAAGAATATATAAAGGCTAAGGAAGACTATGAAAAAGCAGTAGAGTTAGATGATAAGAATTTTGAAACTTATTATGAAATAGCTATGATATGTAAAAGAGAAGAAGAATATACAGATGCTCTTAAGAATTTTAATAAGTCATTAAAGTTAAATCCAAATCAAGGAAATATATATAATGAAATTGGAGAAATTTATTATATAGAAAAAGAATATGATAAGGCTATGGAATATTTTAATAAGGCATTAGAATTAGATAATGATTTAGCAAATGCTTATGTAAATATGGGACTAGTTTATGATGATATTGGTGAATTAGAACAAGCTATAAATTCTTTTAGAAAAGCAATAGAATTAGCACCAAAGAATGCTTTTGCATATTATCACCTTGGTAAATCTAATGCTGAAGGTGGATATTATAATAATGCAATAAGATGGTTTAGCCAAGCTATAAAAATAGATGATGAATATATTGATGCTTATCTTGGAAGAGGAGAGGTTTATAGGTCTACTGGAGAATTAGAAAGCTCTATAAAGGATTTTGATAAAGCTATAGGAATGTTACCACCAGATGCAAATGCATTTGATGAATTAGGGAAAACATATTATTCATTAAAAGATTATACAAAAGCTATTGAATGGTATAAAAAGGCTATAGAAGTAGATAAAAAATATGTAGAAGCTTATGTTGATTTAGGTATTACATATTTTGCTCAAGAAAACTTTGATGATGCATATATTAGTTTCCAAGATGCTATTCAAGTAAATAAAGAATATGCAAAAGCATATTATTATGTAGCAAAAGTATTTATAAAAAGAGAACAATATTTAGATGCTATAGAGTGGTTTACAAAAGCAATAGAAAAAGATGAAAATCTTGTAGAAGCATATAATGAAAGAGGAATTGCTTATGCAAATCAAAAAAAATATATGGAAGCAATAGAGGACTATACAAAAGCAATAGAATTATCAGAAAATCCTTTAGAAGAATACTATAATAATAGAGGAGTAGCTTATGAAGCTATTGATAATTTTAAACTTGCTTTAGAGGATTATAAATTAGCTTTAGAACTTCACCCAAATGAAAAAACAGCATTAAGTAATATAGGAGACTTATATCTTAAACAAGATTTATATCAAGAAGCTATTGATTATTATTCAAGAGCATTAGCTATTGATTCATATTATGTATATTGTGATTGGAAAAAAGCTATATGTTTTGTAAAAATGAGAAGACATGAAGAAGCTATACTTGAATATTCAAGATGTATAGAATTAGAACCTGAAAATGAAGAATATTACATAGGAAGAGCACTTGTATACACAAATATAGGATTAAAGAAACTTGCAAAAGCTGATTTAAAGAAAGCTTTAAAAATAAATCCTAATAATAAAGAAGCAAGAAAGAATATGAGTGAATTATCATTTATAGAAAGAATAATGTTTAAGTTTAAGCCAATAAAATAAAAAAATAAGTAAAAATTTTAAAAAAACTATTTACAACGGATAATAATTATTATATAATAAAAACTGTCAAAAGGATAAATAAAACAAAAATGAAATAAATAATAATAAAGAGATTGGAGGAAAAGATTATGAAAAAATTCGTTTGTACAGTATGTGGTTATGTTTATGAAGGTGAAGCAGCACCAGAAAAATGTCCAGTATGTGGAGTAGGAGCAGATAAATTTAAAGAACAAGCAGGAGAATTATCTTGGGCAGCAGAACATGTAGTAGGAGTAGCACAAGGTTCATCAGAAGATATAATGGAAGATTTAAGAGCAAACTTTGAAGGAGAATGTACAGAAGTAGGAATGTACTTAGCAATGGCAAGAGTAGCTCATAGAGAAGGATATCCAGAAATCGGACTATACTACGAAAAGGCAGCTTATGAAGAAGCAGAACATGCAGCAAAATTTGCTGAATTATTAGGAGAAGTTGTTACAGATTCAACTAAGAAGAACTTAGAATTAAGAGTTGCAGCAGAAAATGGAGCAACAGCAGGAAAATTTGATTTAGCTAAGAGAGCAAAAGCTGCAAACTTAGATGCTATCCATGATACAGTTCATGAAATGGCTAGAGACGAAGCAAGACATGGTAAAGCATTTGAAGGATTATTAAAGAGATACTTTGGATAAAATTTAATAAACTTAAACATATAAAGGTGCATTGATTTTTCAATGCACCTTTATCTTTATATACATTAATTATGTTTATTAAAATTATATAATGTTATATTCATTTTTTATAAGTTATAAGTTTTATTTTTAAATTATTATAGCATAAAAAAGTTAAAGTTTTAAACATATTATAAAAACATACACTTATTTGCATATAAATGTAACATTATGTATAAATCTTGAAAATAAAAAAATAAAAGAATATAATAGAAGCATTAATGTAACTGTTTACTAAATATTGGGGGGATTTTATGAAAAATAAAAGAATATTTTCATTAATTACAACTGTTATCTTAACAGTAAATTTATTTGTAGGAATAACTCCTGCAAGTGCAAAAACAGAAAATATAAAAAATCAAATGGAGGAAAAGTTAAAAGATAGTATAAACTATTATGAAAATAGTGAAAAAAGTAATTCTAATGAAATTGAAGAAAACAATAATGATGAAGAAGTAAGAATTATTGTAGAATTAAGTGAAATGGATGAGGATATACTTAAAAAAGCAGAGAGTATAACAGGTAATGAAGTAGAAAAGGTTTTTGATACATTAGTTTGTGGCTTTTCAATAACTGGTAAAGCTAGTGATATGGAAAAAATTAAAAAACTAGATAAAGTAGTATCTGTAGAAAAGGCTGTAGAAATAGATGAAAAAATGTATTCATCAGTTAAAACTACAGAAGCTCAAAGTACCTGGCATGATTATGGTTATACTGGTAAAGGAATGGTTATTGCAGTTTTAGACTCTGGTATGGATTTAGGCATGGAAGAGTTTGAAAACATAGATAGTAGTAATTTAAAAATAACCAAAGAACAAGCAGAAAGTAAGATAAAAGAATTAGGAAAGGGAAAATATTATAATGATAAGGTTCCTTTTGTATATGATTATGTAGATAAAGATAATGATGTATCTACTGATGTTACAAACCATGGAAACCATGTTGCAGGAATTGCTGCTGCAAATGGACAAGAATATAATGATGAAGCAGAGGTGAATGAAGATTCTATAAAAGGAATGGCACCAAATGCTCAAGTTTTAGTTATGAAGGTCTTTAGCACAAGAGATACTGATAATTTTTTAGATTGTTGTATTGAAGCTTTAGAAGATGCTGTAGAACTTAATGCAGATGTAGTAAATATGAGTTTTGGAAGACTTTCTGATACTCAAAATGAAAATTCCCTTTGGAGAAAAGCTCTTGATAAAGCAGCAGAAAAGGGTGTAGTTATTGTAAATTCTGCAGGTAATGATTCTGTGTCAACTTCAGAGTTATTTTCAGATGATTTAAATAATCCATATGGCCTTAAAGATACAGCAACTCTTGATTATATATCAGATAATACAATAACTGTTGCTTCAGCAGAAAATGAATATGATATACCTTCAAATTATTTAAGATTTGTTTCAACTAAAGGAACTAGTATATCAACAAAGTTTATAAATTATGTATCTAGCAGTGAAACAAGTACAGAATTTACATCTGATTTATATTTTCTAAAAGAAGAAAATGAATTTTGTTATTGTTATGAAGGAAGAGATGAACAATTAAATGATATAACTAATAAGGTAGTATTTATAAATTCTTCTGATATTAATAATCAAACAAATACTTTGACAAATATATATGATAGTGTAGTTAGTAAGGGTGGAAAAGCCTTAGTATTAATACAATCTTCAAGTTCTATGCTTACATATTATCTTTATTCTGATATTACAATACCACTAATTTCTATTGGACCTAATAAAGGAAAAATGTTTATTTCAAGTATTGAAAGTGGAGATAATAAATTTAAGATAGAGGAAAGTAATGGATTAGTAGAAAGAACAAATGGTAAAGACATTAATAACTTTTCTTCCTGGGGTCCAACACCAAATTTTCAACTTAAACCAGAAATATCAGCACCAGGAGGGGATATATATTCAACTCTTGGAAATGGAGAACATGGTGCAATGAGTGGAACATCTATGTCATCTCCAGCTGTAGCAGGAGCAGTTATGCTTTTGAAAGAAGGAATAAAAGAAAAAAATATAAATTTATCAGGAATTAATCTTACTAATTATATAAAAATAGCTTTAATGAATACTGCAGAACCATTAATAAATGATGATAATATACCATTTTCTCCAAGACAACAGGGATCTGGTATGATGAAGGTTGAAAAAGCAATAAAAAATAATGTAACTGCAGTAAATGAAGATGGAAATGCTTATGTAAGACTTTTAAATATAGGAAATGAGGCCTCATTTAAAATAAAGTTAAAAAATTATGGAAATGAATCTGTAACATATTCTTTAAAGGATGAAGATTTATATACAGAAACTGTAGAAAATGATTTAGTTAAAGAAATAAAAATAGAAGGAGCAAAAATAAGTTTTTCTACAAGTAGTGTGACTGTTAAAGGAAATTCAGAAGTAGAAGTTACAGGAAAGGTAACAATTCCAAATACATTAGAGAAAAATAATTATGTAGAAGGATATATAGCTTTAAAAAATAAGGATGGAATTAGTTTAAATGTGCCTGTGTTAGGCTTTTATGGAGATTGGGATAGTGAGAAAATTATGGATGACCCTTGTTATGAGGAATCTTCATTATATAAAGCAACAGGTCTTGGATTAAGTACAGGTAAATATGCAAGTTTTTTCTATTATTATGGAACTGAGAATGGGGAATCAGGAGTTCTTCCAGCTGGTTCAGTAAATAAAGAAAAGGTTGCTATATCGCCTAATGGGGATGACAAATTTGATACTGTAGATGCAAGAATATTTAGACTAAGAAATTCAAAGGAAATGACCTATGAAGTTTTAGATAGCAATAAAAATGTAATAAAAACTTTAGAAAAATTAAGTGATGTAAATAAAAATGTAATTGGAAGTTTTAAAAATTGTTTTTATGACTCAAGATGGAATGGAAAAGTTTATAATACAAAAACAGGTAAAGAAGAAGTAGTTAAAGATGGTAAGTATTATATAAGGGTTAGAGCAAAAGGATATTTAGAAAATGCTAAAGAACAAATAATAGACATGCCTTTAAAAGTTGATACAACTGGACCAAAAATAAGTGATGCTTCTATTCAAAGCTTATCTGATTCAAGTTATAAAATTCAATGGAGAGCAGAAGATGAACTTTCTGAAGTATCTAATAAAAAAATAATGATTGCTTTAAATGATAGCAAGATAATGGAAATTGATGATGTTAAACCTAATAATGATGGCATTTATTCTGCAATAGTTCAAATGGCAAATGAAGATATTGAAAGCGCTATGATTGGTATTGTAGATACTGTAGGAAATACAACTGTTTCTAGAGTGTTAGTTAGTAGTACTGATGCAATACAATTTGAAAATTTATATGATGAAATAAGACTTAACACTAAAAATTATGATATTAAAGGAACTGTTAGAAAAGATGTATCAAAGGTAACTATAAATAATAAGGAAGTTGAAATAAATAATTTAAGTATAGAAGACAATATATCTCTTAATGAAGGATATAATATTTTACAAGTAAAGGCATGGGATAGTAAAAATAATTGTATATACAATAAGGCTTATAATGTAATAGCAGATACTACAGCACCAACTTATGAAATTATATGTGAAAAAGATGAACTTGGTAATTTTGCTTTTAAAGAAGGTGAAGATATTACATTTAAATTAAAGGTAAATGATATATCAACAACTTCATGTATAGCTACTAATATAAATGCTGGTTATTGTGACACAAGAAGAGTAGAAGCTACTTCAGATGAAAATAATATAATAACTATAACTTTAAAAAATGGCAATGCTGTGAACATTATAGAGTTAGATGTGTTTGATGAATTAGGAAATAGAAGTGAAAAGAAACAAATAAAAATATATGAAAGAAGACAAGATTTACAGAATGCTTTTTTCTTGTATTTAGATATTAATGAAGACCCATTTACAACAAGTAATTCTATTTATCTTAATAAAGATGATTTAAATGAAGATGGCACATATAATTTATCAGGTGCATTTACTAGTAAACCTATAAGTCTTAAAATTGATGGAGAAGATGTAAAAGTAAATGATGATTATTCTTTTTCTAAGAATTTAAAAATAAAAAATGGAATTAATATTTTTAATTTTAAAGCAGTAGGTTATGGTTGGAATGAAGTTCAAAATCGTGATTTTATGGTTACAATTTATTATGATGATAAAGCTCCAAAGGTAACTTATAATAATTTAATAGAAGATAAAAATGGATATATATATACCTCAAATGAAGTATTTATTTTAAGTGGAATAGCTAAAGACACAAATGATTATAGTTTATCTATAAATAAGTCAAAAATATTTACTACAACCTTTGATACAACAAATAATGATGGATTTAAAAAAGAATTTATAAAAGCCATTAACTTACAAGAAGGAGAAAATAATATTTTAGTAGAAGCTGAAGATATTAATGGTAATAAATATTCAAAGGTTTTAAAAGTAATATTTGATAAAGAGAGTGCTAAAAGAAAGGTATTAGTAAAATATATAGATAAAGATACAAAAAAAGAAATAGCAAAATCATCAGAGCTAATTGGAAATATAGGAGATGAATATACAACATCACCAAAAGAAGTAGAAGGGTATAACCTTTATGGAAGTACTTCAAATAGAGTTGGAGTATTTAAAGATGGAACAAGAATAGTAACATATATGTACACTAAGGAAGATATAAATAAGAGAAAAGTATTGATAAAATATATAGATAGAGATACAAAAAAAGAAATAGCAGAATCATCAGAGCTAATTGGAAATATAGGAGATGAATATACAACTTCAGCCAAAGAAATAAAAGGATATAATCTTTTTAGAAGTACTTCAAATAAAGTAGGAGTATTTATAGATGGAACAAGAATAGTAACTTATATGTATATTAAAGAAAATTAAATAAAAAAATATCCCGAGGAATTGGGGGAAACCTCGGGATTTTTCCATCTTGGGGGAGATGGTTATATTAAAATGGGGGAATCCTAACATAAGTTAGGTAAGATAAACAAATTATCTTATTAATATGAAAAAAAATATTTACTTTATGATTTTATTATATGATTATTTTGTGTCATTTATATGTCAAAACTCTAAAAAGTTATCAAAAAAATTGATAGCTTTTTTTGATATAAATATTTGTTAATTTGGGATTATATGAGATAATAATAATAGTTTATATATTTTAAGGAGAAATAGTTATATGGTTAAAAAAAAATTAAAAGAGTTGTATGAGAAAGCATCTTTAGAAATTGATGCTCAAAATTTATTTGAAGCTGATAAAATTATTGAAGAATTAGAAAAAGAAAATTTAGAGGATGAAAAAGTTTTTATTTTAAAAGGAAAATATTTTGAAGAAATAAATAAAATTAATGAATCCTTTCATTACTTTAACAGAAGTTTAGAAATAAATCCTAATAGTGCAGAATGTTTATATGAAAGAGGAAAACTTTTTTGCAAGGTAGGTAAAAAAGATGAAGGTTATAATGATTTAAAAAAGGCTTATGATTTAGATAAAAATAATGAAAAGATAATGTTTTCCTTAGGCAGAATAGAACTTAATCTTGAAAAATATGAAGAAGGAAGAGAAACTTTTAAAACAGTATATCATTATAGAAAAGATGCTAATGTATCTAATTATTTTTCAAGTGCTAATAAATTTATAATTGATAAGTTAGAGGAAAAAGAAGAACTTACTTATGATGAAAAATTAAGTCTTGCAAAAAGTAAATTTTTATTGGGAAATATTGAAGAAGCAGATGAAATATACAAAGAAGTTGGTGACATAAATTCTGTAGATGCTCTTTTAACATATTCCTATGTAATAAAGAATTTATATACATTAGAACAAGGAATTAAATATATAGACAAGGCAATTGAAATTGAACCTAAAAATCCAAGAACTTATTTATATAAGGGAATATTTTTAGAAGAAATGGGAAAATTTAATGAAGCATTAGAAGCTTATGAAAAGTCAAATTCTTTAGATAAAAAATATGAACCTGTATATAATAGATTAATAAGTGTATTAAATAAACTTAATAAATATAAAGAAACATTTAAAATAGCTAAAGTAGCAGAAAAATTTAATTATGATAAAGAAGTTTTTTATAATAATTTAGCTGAAGCATATTATAAAACTAAAAAGGATAAAGAGGCTTTAGAGTGTTTAGATAAAGCTATAGAAATATGTCCAAACTATCCAAATGCTAATCTTAAAAAAAGTAAAATTTTAAGAGAAGAGAAAAAGTATAGAGACGCTATGGATGTATGTAATAATATAATTGATTTTGGATATAATGGAGAGTTAATTGCAGTAGAAAAAGCCTTAATTCTTAGAGAAGTAGAACAATATGAGGGAGCTTTAGAATGGCTTGAGTGGTATATTGATAATGACAATGATGCAATATTATCAAATTATGTTAAAGCTACATGTTTAATTTATCTTAAACAAAGAGAAGATGCTTTTAATTGTATTGATAAAGTTATATTAGATAGTAATAAAGATATAGCAGCCTATGCAGGAAAAATGTTTTTAATGTTTTATGAAGGAAATTATTTAGATAAAGAATATGTGAATATAGCAAAAGAGGCATTAGGATTAAATGATATAGATTATAATGAAAAAGATAAAATTATGTCTCAATTTTTACTTGAATATAAAAATAGTAATTCAAAGTTAAAATATGATAAAGATACTTATTGTTTTATAGTGGAAAGTATTATTAAAAATTTTAAAGTTCATGATAATTTTAATTAGAAAGAGAGGGTTTAGATATGGCTATAGTAGGAATCGATTTAGGTACAACAAATAGTTTAGTAGCATGTTTTAAAGATAATGTACCAGTAGTAATAAAAAATGTATATGGAGAAACTCTAACTCCTTCAATTGTAAGTGTTGATGAAAATGGAGAGGTCTTTGTTGGAAAAATAGCAAAGGAGCGTCAAATAACACATCCAGAAAGTACAGCTTCTTTATTTAAAAGACATATGGGTACTAAAAAAGAATATAAACTTGGAGATAAAAAGTTTTTACCAGAGGAATTATCTTCATTAATAATAAGAAATTTAAAAGCTGATGCAGAAGAGTTTTTAGGGGAAGAAGTAACAGAGGCTGTTATAAGTGTTCCAGCATATTTTAATGACACTCAAAGAAAGGCAACTAAAAGAGCAGGTGAACTTGCAGGGCTTAAAGTTGAACGTATAATAAATGAACCTACAGCAGCAGCTATTGCCTATGGCCTACATGAAAAAAATTCAAATACTAAATTCCTAGTTTTTGATTTAGGTGGAGGAACTTTTGATATTTCTGTTCTTGAATTGTATAAAAACATAATGGAAGTTAGAGCTGTTGCAGGAGATAACTATCTTGGAGGAGAAGATTTTACAAAGGTTTTAATGGAGATATTTGCAAGAAGAAATGATTTAGACTTAAATGATTTAGATTCTAAAACCTATAATTTATTAAGAAAACAAGCAGAAGTTGCTAAGAGAAATTTTTCAAAAGAAAAGATTGCAGAACTTTCTATAAAAATTGATGATAAAGAAATAAAAGAAACAATATCTTCAAGTGAATTTGAAAAGGATTGTGAATTACTTTTAGCAAAACTTAGAAAGCCTATAGAAAGAGCTTTAAGTGATGCTGCTATAAAGCTTAAAGAAATTGATACTATAGTATTAGTTGGTGGTGGAACAAAACTTCCTTTAATACGTTCATTTGTAGGAAAATTATTTGGAAGACTTCCTGCAACAAATATAAATCCAGATGAAGTTGTAGCTATGGGAGCTTGTATACAAGCTGCTATGAAGAAAAGAGACAAGGCAATAAAGGAAATAGTTTTAACAGATGTATGCCCTTATACCTTAGGAACAAATACTTCAATTCAAAAACCAGGTGGCTATTATGAAAGTGGACACTTTTTCCCTATAATTGAAAGAAATACAGTAATACCAGTAAGTAGAGTTGAGAGATTATATACAGTAAAGGATAATCAAAAGAAAATATCAGTAGAAATACTTCAAGGGGAAAGTAGACTAGCTAAGGAAAATATATTGCTTGGAGAAATAACTGTATCAGTACCACCTTCAAGGGGAGGAGAACAGGCAATAGATGTAAGATATACTTATGATATTAATGGAATATTAGAAGTAGAGGTTACTGTAGTTTCAACTGGAGTAAAGAAAACTATGGTTATAGAAAAAAATCCAGGTCATATGTCAAAGGAAGAAGTTCAAGAAAGATTAGAAGAGCTTAAAGAGATAAAAATTCATCCAAGAGAAAAGGAAGAAAATAAACATTTAATAGCTAGAGGAGAAAGACTTTATGAAGAATCTATAGGTCTTGCTAGAACTTATATAGCACAAGGAATAAGTGATTTTGAAGATGCTTTAGACAAACAGGATGAAAGAGAAATATCTAGAGCTTATGAGGAATTAAAGAAATTATTAAATGAAATAGAAGGAGAACAGGAGTTTTAACTATGAATTATTGGGAGTTTTTAGGGATAGAACCAACTAAAGATAGAAATGTTATACGTGAAGCTTATATGAATAAGTTAAGTGAATATAATCCAGAAGATGACCCAGAAGGATTTCAAAAACTTAGAGAAGCTTATGAAAGTGCATTAAAACAAGAAGAAATAGAAGAAACAAAGGAAGAAGAATTAACACCAGTAGATGAATTTATGAAAAAAGTTAAAGAACTTTATGATAACTTTTTTGAAAGAATTAAAGAAGATAACTGGAGAGAATTATTAAAAGAAGATGTATGTTTTCAGTTAGAAACTTCTAATGAAGTAAGTTATAAGTTATTAGAATTTTTAATGGAAAAAAATTATTTTCCAACAGCTATATGGGAAATTTTAAATGATTATTTTCAATGGAAAGAAAGAGAGGAGGAACTTAAAGAAAAGTTCCCTCCAGCATTTATAAATTATGTTTATGCTAATATAGATGGTAAATTTAATTTAAAATATGAATTGTTTAAAAAGGATGAAAATATAAATCATGATGAGTTTATAAGAAGTTACTATGATGGTGATTATTATGTATATAGTACTAATCTTTATGATACTAAAAAAAGTATAGATAAGGCTATGAGCATTGCACCATATCATGAAGATTTAAAACTTCTTAATAGTAGATATCTTTTTAAAATAGATGAAGTTTCTAAAGGAATTAATGTTCTTGATGAAGTAATAGAAAAAAATCCTGAATGTGGAGAAGGATATTTTTTAAGAGCTGGAGGATATTTAAGAAAGGGAGAAATAGAAAAAGCTTTAAAAGATTTTGAAAAAACATTAGAAATAGCACCAGAAAGCTTAGGAGCTATTTCAGGAATTGCTAATTGTTATTATTCATTAGGGAATATGGAAGAAGCTAAAAAATATTATTATAAGTTAAGCTTAACTTATGAATATGATAAAGTTACTAGAAATAGATTAAAAAGTGTAAATAGCTATTTAATTAAGGAGTTAGAAAATGAAAGTGTAGCAAGCTTTTCTTTAGCAAATGACTATTTTCAAAATGAAAAATATGAAGATGCAATAAGAATATGTAAAGAACTTGAAGAAAACCATGAGGAAGATAAAAAGAAACTTTATACTTTAATGGCATATGCTTATTATTATTTAGGAAAGCTAGATAAAGCTTTAAACTATTTTCATAAGGCATTAGAAATTGATGAAAAAAATGGTGAAGCTCTTGGAGGAAAAGCAAGTGTATTACAAGATATTCATAAAAGAGAAGAGGCACTAAGTTTTTATAACAAAGCTATAGAAAATAATTATGCATTAGATACTATGTATAATAATAAAGCAAGTCTTTTATGTGAAATGGAAAGATATGAAGAGGCTTTAGAGTGTTGTAATAAATCCTTAGAAATTAATTGTGGCATGGCTCATGCATATAAAAACAAAGGAAAAATTCTTTGTGAAATGGGAAACTATGAAGAAGCTTTTCAGTGTTGTGAAGAAGCATTAAATATATGTCCTACAATGGCTGCAGCCTATGCTGTAAAGGCAGAAATAAATAATAGAATAGCAAGAAATGAAGAGGCCTTAAGAGTTTGTAAATCAGCTATAGAACAAGGAATAGAAGATGATAATTTATATTATGAAAAGGGAGAAGCTGAGTATGCCTTAGAAAATGTGGAGGAGGCCCTAAGGTCTTATAAAAAGGCTATTAAAATAAATGAAAATTTAACTAATGCCTATACAGGCATAGGACACTGCTGGTATGTAAAGAAAGATTATAAAAAGGCAGTAAAATATTATGATAAGGCTATAGAAATAGACCCTACAAAATCTAATTATTATATGTTTAAAGCTGATGCATATAAGATGATGAATGATGAAAGAGATATAGAATGGTACACAAAAGGAATTGAAGTAGATGATTTAAGGGGGTACCTTTATTTAAAAAGAGGAAGAGCTTATGCTTCAAAAAATAAATATGAAGAAGCAATTGAAGACTTTAAAAAAGCTATAGAAATTGCTCCAGAACAGTCTCAACCTTATAATGAAATAGGAAGAGCTTATAATGAGTTAAAAGAATATGAAAAAGCTATAGAATATTATGACAAGGCTATAGAAATAGACCCTTCAGCATATGAATATTATTATGCAGATAAGGGAATTACTTATAGAAATTTAGGTGATATAGATAAGGCTATTGAAGAATATGAAAAAGCCTTAAATATAAATTCAGATTATCCTTTTGTATATGATGAATTAGGAGAAGTATATCATGGAAAGAAGGAATATGAAGAAGCCTTAAAGTGGTATACAAAAGCCTTAGAATGTGACCCTGATTATGCCTATTGTCTTGCAAACAGAGGATTAACCTATTTATGTATGGGAGAAAAGGAAAAAGCAATAGAAGACTATAGTAAAGCAACAGAAATAATTCCAAGTTATACTTATGCATGGAATCAACTTGGAGAAATCTATTATGAAATGGAAGATATTGATAAAGCTATAGAAAAGTATAAAAAAGCAATTGAATCAAATCCAAACTTTGAAGATGGGTATAATAATTTAGGAGTATGTTATTTAGATAAGGAAGAATATGATGAAGCTTTAAAAATATTTTATGAAGGTATAGAAGTAGACCCAAATCATAAATATTTTTATTTTAACATAGCAAGAATAAATCAGATAAGGGAAAACTATGAAGAATCAAAAAAATATTATAAAATAGCATTAGAGAAAGATGAAAATTATGCAGCTTGCTATTATAATTTATCAAAAATATATTCTGAAAAGGAAATGTTAAAAGAAGCTTTAAAATATGCTGATGAGTCAATAGAACGTGTTGATAAACCTAATGCCTCTTATCATAATCAAAGAGGACTTGTTTATATGGATATGGAAAAGTATTCTGATGCCTTAAATGATTTTAAAAAAGCATTAGAAATAAATCCTAAGGCTTTATTTGTAAAGTATAATATTGGTATATTAAATTATAGAATGAAGAAATATGAAAAAGCTTTAGATATATTTAAAAATCTATTAGAGATTGAACCAGATGAAGATGCTTATTATATGACAGGTCAATGTTATGAAAAGCTTAAAAATCTTTCTGCAGCTATAGAAAGCTATACAGAAGGTTTAAAAAATGAAATAAGTGAAAGACTATTCTATACAAGAGGTCTTGCTTATAGTAAATTAAAAAAGAAAAAAGAAGCAATTAAAGATTTTAAAGAAGTTTTAAAAATAAATCCTGGCAATGAAAAAGCAAAGGAACAATTAAAGAAAAACTCAAGATTTTTTGGATTATTTAATTAAAAAGATTTAAAGGAGGTAAGGGCTTATGGCACATATAATTATCCTTATAGGGTTTATAATAGTTATAGCTAATATTTTCTTTTCATTTTCATTAATATTTATAGAACGAAAAGACCCTTCAACTACTTGGGCATGGCTTATGATAATGATAGTTTTACCAGGGCTTGGATTTATCATTTACCTTCTTTTAGGTCAAAATTTCAGCAGAGCAAGGCTTTTTAAAGAAAAAAAAGAATTTGATACAATAAAAAGAAGAGAACTTTCAAAGGACTTTACCAGTAAAGAACATGAACATATTGGTGGAGAGCAGTATTTAGACCTTATTAGAATGAATTATACTCACTCAGGGGCTAAGTGTACTTATAACAATGAAGTTGATGTTTATTATAATGGAGTAGATAAATTTGCACAACTTATTAAAGATTTAAAAAATGCAAAAAAATTTATACACATTCAATACTATATTATAAGACCAGATAGATTAGGTAAGAAAATAATGAGTATTTTAGAGGAAAAAGCAGCAGAAGGTGTGGAAGTAAGATTTTTAGTAGATAGTATGGGTTCATATAAGGTAACAAGAAGGTCGTTAAGAAACTTTACTAAAAACGGTGGTAAGTTTGAAATATTTTTTCCAGGAATTTTTCCTCATGTAAATACTCGTATAAATTATAGAAACCATAGAAAAATGGTTGTAATAGATGGAGAATATGGTTATATTGGTGGTTTTAATGTTGGTGATGAATACATAAATGAAAACAAACATATAGGATTTTGGAGAGATACCCATATAAGAATAAGAGGAGAAGCAGTTAATGATTTAACAAATAGATTTTTACTTGATTGGTGTTATGCCTCAGGAGAGGAAATAGAGGATTTTAGTAAGTTTTATCCTAAAAATCCAATAAGAGATGGGGATATTGCAATACAAATTGTAACAAGTGGCCCTGACCATAACGAAGAATATATTAAAAATGCTTATATGAAAATGATAAATAATGCAAAAAAATATGTGTATTTAGAAACTCCTTATTTTGTACCTGATTCCCCTATGCTTGAAGCATTAAAACTTTCAGCTTTATCAGGAGTTGATGTAAGACTTATAATACCAGGAAAACCAGACCATATATTTATGAAGTGGGCAGCTAGTGCCTATATAGGAGATTTATTAAATGCTGGAGCAAAGGTATATTTGTATCAAAATGGATTTATACATGCAAAAACCATAGTAGCAGATGGAAAGGTATGTACAGTAGGTACTGCAAATATGGATATGAGAAGTTATTCATTAAATTTTGAAGTAAATGCCTTTATATATGATGACAGAGTAGCAAATAATCTTGAAACACAATTTTTTAAAGATATTGAAGATTGTAAAGTTATGACTAAAGAAGAATATGATAAAAGAAGTATTACATTAAGAATAAGAGAATCTATAATAAGATTAATATCTCCAATTTTATAAATTAATTCATTAAAAAATAATATAATTATTTTTTAATGAATTAATAATAATTTTCCTAACATGTTGACTATATATTATAAAACATATAAAATATACTTAAAATACATAAAGTTTATTTATGGAGGAAATTATGAAGGGAATTATAAAAGAATTATCAGCAAAATTAAATAGCTTTTATTATTTTATCTTCTGGGGCTTTTATTTTAGCGCTGGCTATTTTTTCTGCAATAAAAACAAAAATAATTCTTTTCTAATGAGTGTTTAAATCTATAAATAACAATATGTAATTTAAAACTATATTTACAAATTGATAATTTAAGAGCTCATTAAGAGCTCTATTTTTTTATATCAAAATTTAAGGAGGAATAAAAAAATGATAGTTATTTTAAAACCAAATGCAGACAAAAAAGAAATTGAAATCCTTACAGAAAATCTTGAAAAACAAGGGGTTGAAGTAAATCCTGTAATAGGAAAGGAACTTAGTATATTAGGATTAGTTGGAGATACAAGTAAAATTGATGAAACACAAATTGGAGCAAATGAAATTGTAGAAAAAGTTATGCATGTTGCAGAACCTTTCAAAAAAGCAAATAGATTATTTCATCCAGAACCAACAATAGTAGATGTATGTGGAGAAAAAATAGGTGGAAAGAAACTTGCAATGATAGCAGGTCCTTGTTCAGTAGAAACTGAAGAACAAATAATAGGAATAGCTGAAGATGTTAAGAAAATAGGAGCTAACTTCTTAAGAGGAGGAGCTTTTAAGCCAAGAACTTCACCATATGCTTTCCAAGGATTAAAATATCATGGATTAGAGTTATTAAAGAAGGCAAAGGAAAAAACAGGTCTTCCAATAGTAACAGAACTTATGTCTCCATATGATATAGAAGTATTTGAAAGAGATGTTGATGTTATTCAAGTTGGAGCAAGAAATATGCAAAACTTTGAATTATTAAAGGAATTAGGAAAAACAAGAAAACCAATTCTTTTAAAGAGAGGATTATGTGCAACAATTGAAGAATGGTTAATGTCAGCTGAATATATAATGGCTGGAGGAAATGAAAATGTAATTCTTTGTGAAAGAGGAATAAGAACTTATGAAACTTACACAAGAAATACATTAGATTTAAGTGCTATTCCAGCAGTTAAAAAATTAAGTCATTTACCAGTAGTTGTAGACCCAAGCCATGCAGCAGGAAAATGGTGGATGGTTGACCCATTAGCAAAAGCAGCAGTAGCAGTTGGTTGTGATGGATTAATAATAGAAGTTCACAATAATCCAGCTTGTGCATGGTGTGATGGACAACAATCAATAAAACCAAGTGTTTATGGAAAACTAGTAGAGGAACTAAAGGTTATAGCTAAAGCAGTAGGAAGAGAAATTTAACTTTTTTATAGAGATGGCTTTATATAAGTGATAAAATATGTTTAGATAATATTATGAACTAAATAAAGTTTTTGAGGGGGTTAATTAATGGCAGATTTAAAAATTTATCCAACGTCTCTTAAAGGAGAGGTTAAAATTCCACCATCAAAGAGTATGGCACATAGAGCTGTAATTTGTGCAGCTCTTGGAAATGGAATAAGTAAGGTAAGTAATATTGATATGTCTGATGATATAATAGCTACAAGTGAGGCTATGAAATCTTTAGGAGCAGTAATTGAACAAGATAAAGATGTATTAACAATTACAGGAATAAAAAGCCAAAAAAATCATATAAAAAGAGAAAAAGAAAGAGTAATAGATTGTAATGAATCAGGTTCTACATTAAGATTTTTAGTTCCAATAGCTCTTGCCTTTGAAGGAGTAACAAGATTTATAGGAAGAGGAAATTTAGGAAAAAGACCTTTAAATACATATTATGAAATCTTTGATGAACAAGGCATTGAATATAGTTATAAAGAAGGAGTTTTAGATTTAGTTACATCAGGACTTTTAAAGGCTGGAGAATTTAGAGTAAAAGGAAATATAAGTTCTCAATTTATAACTGGATTAATGTTTACTCTTCCTCTTTTAGATGGAGATTCTAAAATAATTATTACTACTGAACTTGAATCTAAGGGATATTTAGATTTAACTTTATCTGCAATGAAGGATTTTGGAATAGAAATAATAAATAATGATTATAAAGAATTTACAATAAAAGGAAATCAAGAATATATAAGTAGAGACTATAGGGTTGAAGGAGATTATTCTCAAGCTGCATTTTTCTTAAGTGGAGATGCTTTAGGAGATAATGTTAAACTTTTAGATTTAAAAGAAGATTCTCTTCAAGGAGATAGAGAAGTTTTAGATATTTTAGAAAGAATGGGAATGGTTTATAATAAAGAAGATGGAAAAATAAGTGGAAAAGTTGATGAATTAAAAAGCACACTTATAGATGCATCTCAATGCCCAGATATTATTCCAGTATTATCTGCTGTAGCAGCTTTAAGCAAAGGAAGAACTGAGATAATAAATGCTGGAAGATTAAGAATAAAAGAATGTGACAGGTTAAATGCTGTGGCAGTAGAGCTTAATAAATTAGGAGCTAAGGTAGAGGAAAAACCAGAAGGACTAGTAATAGATGGTGTTAGTGAACTTAATGGTGGAGTTGAAGTATGGAGCCATAAAGACCATAGAATAGCCATGACTTTAGCAATTGTATCAAGCAGATGCAAAGAGCCTATAATATTAAAGGATTGGGAATGTGTATCTAAATCATATCCACAATTTTTTGATGATTTTAAAGCATTAGGAGGAAAATTTGATGAGTGGAATGTGGGGAAATAATATAAAGGTCTCTATATTTGGAGAATCTCATGGAAATGCCATAGGAATAACAATAGATGGACTTCCATCAGGTTTTGAATTAGATTTAGACATGATTGATGGTGAAATGAAGAGAAGGGCTCCAGGAAGAAGTAGTTTATCTACTGCAAGAAAAGAAAGTGATATTCCAGAAATATTAAGTGGATATTTTAATGGAAAAACAACAGGAACACCTCTTTGTGGAATTATAAGAAATGGAGACCAACACTCTAAGGATTACGGAAAACTTAAAGATTTAATGAGACCAGGTCATGCAGATTATACAGGAGCAGTTAAATATAGTGGTTTTAACGATTATAGAGGTGGGGGACACTTCTCTGGAAGAATTACTGCACCATTAGTATTTGCAGGTGCAATATGTAAGCAAATATTAGCATCTAAAGGTATAGAAATTGGAGCTCATGTAAAAAGTATAAAAAATATAAAAGATAAGTCTTTTGATTACACAAGTATATCAAGTGAACAATTAAAGGAATTAAGAAGTAAAGAACTTCCTTTATTAGACCCTTCAAAAGAAGAAGAAATGAGAAATGTTATTTTAGAAGCTAAAAATGATTTAAATTCAGTTGGTGGAGTAATTGAATGTGCTGTAGTAGGAATAGAAGCAGGACTTGGGGACCCATTTTTTGATTCAGTAGAATCAAGACTATCACATCTTTTATTTTCAGTTCCAGCTGTAAAAGGTGTTGAATTTGGCTTAGGGTTTAAAATAACAGAACTTTATGGTTCAGAAAGTAATGATTCTTTCTATTATGAAGGAGACAAGGTAAAAACAAAAACTAATAATAATGGAGGAATATTAGGAGGTATAACAAATGGTATGCCTATAATATTTAAAACAGCAATAAAACCTACACCATCTATTTCAAGAAAACAAGATACAATAAATATTTCAACTAAGAAAAATGAAGAATTAGAAATAGTAGGAAGACATGACCCTTGTATAGTTCAAAGAGCTATACCAGTAATTGAAGCTGTAGTAGCTATTGGAATTCTTGATTTAATAAAGGAGAAGAATGGATGTCAGGTTTAGAAGATTTTAGAAAAGAAATTGATGAAATAGATAAACAACTTATAGCTCTTTTTGAAAAAAGAATGGATGAAGTTTTAAAGGTAGCTCAATATAAAAAAGATAATAATCTTGATATTTTTCAAAAAGGAAGAGAAGAAGTTGTAATAGGTAAAGCTCTTGCAAACTTAAAAAATAAAGATTATTCAGATGAAGTAGTAAAATTTTTAAATGCTACAATGGAAATAAGTAGAGGACTTCAAAAAAGAAAGATTTTATCAGGTAAAAAATCTAAGGAAATAGAAATAAATACACAACCTATAAAGAAAAATAGTAAAGTAGGATACCCTGGAGTTCAAGGCTCTTTTTCAGAAGAGGCACTTGATAAGTTCTTTGGAGAATGTGTACAAAAAACTTCTTATGAAGAATTTGAAGATGTATTTCAAGCCCTTGAAGAAGGAAAGCTTGATTATGGAATAATACCTATAGAAAATTCTTCTACTGGAGCAATTTCTGCTACCTATGACCTATTAAGAAAATATAACTTTTACATAGTTGGAGAAGAATGTATAAAGATAGAACAAAACTTAATTGGATTAGATGGAGCAATATTAGAAGAAATTGATGAGGTTTATTCACATACTCAAGGAATTGAACAAAGTAGTGAATTTTTAAGTCAATATAATCATTGGAAGCTTATTCCTTTCCATAATACTGCAATAAGTGCAAAGCTTATTAAAGACTTAGGAGATAAAAGTAAAGCTGCTATAGCAAGTAAAAAAGCAGCAGAGGTTTATGGACTTAAGATAATAAAAGAAAATATTAATAATCAAGAAGATAACTTTACAAGATTTGTGGTTATTTCAAGAACCTTAGCTGTAGTTCCAGATGCTGATAAGGTAAGTGTAGTATTTTCATTAGAAAATGAAGCTGGTACTTTATATAGATTATTAAGACATTTTGCAGAAAATAATATAAACATGATAAAAATAGAATCAAGACCAATGAATGATAATTCATGGAAATATTTCTTGTATGTAGATTTTGAAGGTACTTTAGAAAATTATCAGGTTAAAAAAGCATTAAAGCTTATTGAAGCTAATTCTGAATACTTTAAGCTTTTAGGAGCATACAAAACTGCAATTAAATAGGGGGATGTTATGGAGTTTTATGGACTATTAGGAGAAAAACTAGGTCATAGTCTTTCTCCTGTAATACACAAAAAGGTATTTGAAAAATTAAATATAGAAGCTGCCTATAAACTTTTACCTATTCCAAAAGATGAAATACATAAAGTAGGAGAATGTATAAAACTTTTAGGAATAAAAGGAGTTAATGTTACAATTCCATATAAGCAAGAAATAATGAAACAACTTTCTTATATTTCTGATGAAGCTAAGAAAATTGGAGCTGTTAATACAGTTTTACTTAAAGGTGGAGAGCTTTATGGATATAATTCAGATTACTTTGGCTTTGGAAAAATGTTAGAAATAAACAATATAGAAGTTAAAGGAAAAGTAGCAGTTGTACTTGGATATGGAGGAGCTGCTAAAGCAATAATAACATATCTTTTAGATAAAGAAGTTAGCAAGCTTTATGTAGTAAGTAGAAATAAATCTCCAAAGGAAGGCTTAGATTCAAGAGCTATTTTAATTGATTATGAAGACCTTAAAGAAATAAAAGGGGATGTTTTAGTAAATACAACTCCTGTTGGAATGTATCCTAATGTAGGAAAATCTCCAGTGGGAGCAGAAGTTGTTAATAACTTTTCTAGTCTTGTGGATATAATTTATAATCCAAAAGAAACTGAATTTTTAAGACTTGGGAATTTATTAGGTAAAAAAACTTGTGGTGGTTTATATATGCTTGTTGGACAAGCAATTAAATCAGAAGAAATATGGCAAGATATAACTATAGATGAAAAAGTATTAAATGAAATTTATGAAGAACTTAATAAGGAATTTATATAGAGGTAGCATACATCATGGAAAAGTTAAAGAGTAATATAGTTTTAATAGGTATGCCAGGCTGTGGAAAAACTACAGTAGGTAAGGTTTTAGCTAAAAAGTTAAATTATAAGTTTTGTGATATGGATTTATATATTCAACAAATGACAAAGAAAACAATAAAAGAACTTTTTGAACCAGGTGAAGAAAACTTTAGAGACTTTGAAACAAAAGCTTGTGAAGAACTTGCAAAATTAAATAATACAATTATTGCATCTGGTGGTGGAGTTGTAAAAAGAGAAAAAAATATAGAAATACTAAAGAAAAATTGTACAATTCTTTTTATAGACAGACCTGTGGAAAGAATTTTAAATGATGTGGATATAAATTCAAGACCTCTCCTTAAAGATGGAAAAGAAAAGCTATATAGTCTTTATGAAGAAAGATACGAATTATATAAAAATGCAGCAGATATAATAATCTTGAATAAAGGGTATTTAAGAGATACTATAGATATTATTATGGATATTCTTAATAAAAAATAAGAGGTGCAAAAAAATGAAAATTATGATTATAAATGGACCTAACCTTAATATGCTAGGGGTAAGAGAAAAAAATATTTATGGTACAAGAAATTATGAAGATGTTTGTAATTATGTAAAAGAAGAAGGTAAAAAAAGAAATCATGAGATACTTATGGTTCAAAGTAATAGTGAAGGAGAAATAATTGATTTTATTCAAAAGGCATATTTTGAAAAATATGAAGGAATAATAATTAATCCTGGAGCTTATACACACTATAGTTATGCTATTCATGATGCATTAAAAGGATTTGACATTCCAGCTGTAGAAGTACATTTATCTAATATACATACTAGAGAAGAATTTAGAAGAAAATCAGTTACAGCACCAGCCTGTATTGGACAAATTGCAGGCTTTGGAGAATATGGCTATATAATGGCTATGGATGCATTAGCAAATATTAAATAATTAAGAAAAAAATCTATGTTGGGGAGTGCAAGTAGATGAAAATTGTTATAGTAGGATTAGGGGTTATAGGTGGTTCTTTTGCAATGGCTCTTAATGAAGCAGGATATAAACAGGTATTTGGAATTGATACAAACAAAGAAACAATAAAAAAAGCTGAAGAACTTGGAATAATAAAGAAGGGCTCTCCAAAAGGAGAGGAATTTCTTAAAGAAGCAGATTTAGTTATTATATCTATATATCCTAAGTTAGTGGAAAATTTTGTTGAAAGTAATAAAGATAATTTTAAAGATGGAGCTATAATAACAGATGCAACTGGTATTAAAGGAATGTTTATAAATGAAATAACAAAAATACTTCCAGAAAATGTTGACTTTGTTTTTGGACATCCTATGGCAGGAAGAGAAAAGAGAGGAATAGATTTTGCCTCAAGTAAGGTATTTAAAGGTGCTAATTACATAATAACTCCTATTGAAAGAAATAAAGAGGAAAATATAAAAGTAATAGAAGACCTTGCCTATGAAATAGGATTTAAAAGGGTAAGAAGGATAACACCAGAATTTCATGATGAAATGATAGGCTTTACCTCTCAACTTCCACATGCAATGGCAGTAGCTCTTATAAATAGTGATGAAGAAGGAAGAGACACAGGAAGCTTTATAGGAGATAGCTATAGAGATTTAACAAGAATAGCAAATATAAATGAAGATTTATGGAGTGAACTTTTCTTAGGAAATAAGGACAACCTTCTAAAAGCTATAAATAACTTTGAATTACAACTAGATTTAATAAAGAAAGCTATATATGATAATGATAAAGAAGCTTTAAAAGAATATTTTATTAAATCTACTAAAAGAAGAGAAAAATTAAATAAATAGTAAAACTTAACTTGTTTCAAAACTATTAAACTTATAAAAGCACAACTTTTTAGTAAAAATAGTTGTGCTTTTTTTAAAAATTATTTATTTTCTTCTATAAGTTGATATATTGTTTTAGAAGTTGTATCTTCCATAGTATAACCAAGAAGCTTAACTATTTTTTCTAGTTTTTCTTCTGAGTCTGTTTCTATTTCAATGTAAGGGAATGGGCAGAAATTTTTATCATTAATATCAATTTCAATAAGAGCATCCTCTAATTTATAACTTTCTCTAAATTTTTGAATTGATTGTTTAAGAATTAAGCCTAAGGATTTGTAAATTCCTTCAGCTGCAGTTTTATTATCTACAATAACTTCATTTTCTTCCATTTCTTTAAATTTTCCTTGGGAAAGCATTTTTTTTGTTGTCATAAAAATTATTTGTTTGTTATGAAGTAAGTCATCTACAGTTCTAATTCTTGCATAACCTTTTTGAGATAAAAGTTTTCCATCTTCAAAGTCATAAAGGTCATTTATTTGATTTTCTTCTTTAACTTTTTCAGCTCCTAAAGATATTAAAAGCTTTCTTATACTTGCCACATCAATTTTTATAATTCTAGTTTCTAGTTCTTTCATTAAAACACTTCCTAACAAAATATTATGAAATAATTATATCATAGTAGGAAATTAGAAAAAAGAAAGATTAAATATATTATGTAAAACAAATAATATGTAGAAAATGGAATGATTAATTAGTATAATTATTATAGATAAAAAAATAAAGGAGAATATGATATATGAAAGGACAAAAAAGAGAGCTAGTTAGGAAAATTATTTTTGCAGTTGCATTAATTTTATTTATAGGTTCATCAACAAAGTTATTTTTAATATGGAATGAATATAATAAAAATGCTAAAAGTTATGAAGCTGTTAAAGAATATGGGCCAAAAGCTGTAGAGCCTGAAACAAATAGTGCAGAAAATGGAGAAGAAGTTAATGATGATAGATATAAATATGTTTTATCTGAAGGGGATTATAATAAGCTTTATAGCATAAACCAAGATATAAAGGGATGGATAACAGTACCTAATACATCAGTTAATTATCCTATAGTTCAAACTTCAGATAACTCTTATTATTTACATCATAATTTTAATAAAGAATCAAATGATGGAGGAGCAATATTTATAGCTTGTGAAAATAAAAATCCTTTTGAAGACCAAAATACAGTAATACATGGACATCATATGAAGGATGGAAGTATGTTTGCAACTTTAAATAAGTTTAAGGATATTGACTTTTTTAAAGCTAACAAGTACATATATATAAGTACAAAGGATGCAGTTAGAAAATATGAAATATTTTCTATGTATGTTGAAAGAGCAAGTGTTAATCCATATGAAATAAGCTTTTCATCAGATGAAGAATATTTAAGCTATTTAAAAGCATTAAGTGGAAAATCAATTTATGGTACAGATATAGGAGAATTTTCAGCAGATGATAAAATATTAACTTTATCAACATGTACCTATGAAGTTAATGATGGTAGATTACTTATTCATGCTAAATTAATTAAATAGTAAAAATTTCTCATTGTTAAAACTAAGCTGAAAATGTTATAATTATACCTCGAGATAGAAAGTTAAAAATGATTTAAAAAAGTTAAATTTTTGTTAAAAGGAGAGGTATGATGGATGGCATACAAATGTTAATTCAACTTATTGGAGGTCTAGGTTTATTTCTATATGGCATGAAGCTCATGGGAGAGGGCTTAGAAAATGCAGCAGGTGAAAATCTAAAAAATATTTTAGAGAAAGTTACTAGTAATAAGTTTATGGGAGTTATTGTTGGAGCAATTGTAACAGCAATAATTCAAAGTTCAAGTGCTACAAGCGTAATGGTTGTAAGTTTTGTTAATGCTGGTCTTATGAATCTTAGCCAGACTGTAGGAGTAACTATGGGTGCAAATATAGGAACAACTATAACAGCTCAAATGGTTACCTTAGACTTTGAAGCAATAGTTCCACTATTTATTGGAATAGGTGCTATAATGCTTTTAACAGTTAAAAAGAAGAAAACTAAAGATATAGCAGCTATTATATTAGGTTTTGGAGTATTATTTTTAGGAATGTCAACAATGTCAGGTGCAATGGAGCCTCTTAAAGAATCTAACGCCTTTAAAGAAGTAATAGATGTTATGGGAAATAACATATTTTTAGGCGTTTTAGCAGGATTAGTTGCAACAGCTATACTTCAAAGTTCATCAGCTACAACAGGAATTTTAGTAGCATTAGGTTCAACTGGAGTTATTGAAATTGAAGTGGCAATTCCAATTATTTTAGGATGTAATATAGGGACATGTATAACTGCTGTTTTAGCATCTACAAGTGGTAATAAAGCTGCAAAAAAAGCTGCTTTTTTAAATGTGTTAATTAAAGTTGTTGGAGTAATAATAATGCTACCTTTTGTAGGATATCTTAGAGATGTAGTTGTTTATATGACTTCAGATGTGGGAAAAGAAATAGCAAATGCTCATACAATATTTAATGTAGTAACAAGTATAATTTTACTTCCTTTTTCAAATGTATTAGTTGGCATTGTTAATAAAATTATGCCTGGAGAGGAAGAACTTTCAATGGATGGACCAATATATTTAGATAAAAATTTATTAGAGACTCCAATTGTTGCTATAACTCAAGTGTTAAAAGAAACAAGGAGAATGGGAGAAATATCTAAGAGCAATGTAGAACTTTCTATGAGAGCCTTTATAGATGATGATGAGGAAAAAATTAAAAAAGTTTATGAAAATGAAGAAATTATAAATACATTAGAAAAAGCTATAACTAGTTATTTAGTTCAACTTTCATCTCATGAACTTCCAGAAAGTGATAGTCAGATTTTAAGTGCAACTTTCCATGTTATAAATGATTTAGAAAGAATAGGAGACCATGCTAAGAATATAGTAGAGCTTGCAACAGAGAAAATAAATAATAATGTTAAAATAGCTCCACAAGCAAGGGAAGAAGTTCTTCATATGTATGATAGAACTATAGAAGCTGTTCAAATAGCTTTAGATAGTTATAAAAATAAAGATTCAAGTATAGCAGAAAGTATAAAACCTGTGGAAGAAAAAATAAATAATTATGAAAAAGTTCTTAGAGAAAATAATATAACTAGATTAAATGAAAGAATTTGTGATGCAAATGCTAGTACAATTTATCTAGATTTAATAAGCAATTTAGAAAGAATAGGAGACCATGCAACTAATATTGCAGAAACTGTAGTATAAGTTTTTTTACATAAAAAATAATATAAATTTAAAACTGTAGTAGAATAAAGTTTTAATATTTTACTACAGTTTTTTTGTGCTATAATCAAAGTATAATCTATTATTTTACAAAGAAGGAATTAAGATGATTGCAATAATATTAGCCCCAATATATCTTTTGGTAAATTTTTATATTCTCCGTTGGAATTTAAGATGGATGAAAGCCTGTTCAAAGCATTTTAAGAAAAAGTGGTTTAAGATATTGTATATAATTTTATATACTTTTATATCTACATCATTAGTTGTAGCCTTTTTATTGCCTACTTCAAGTTTTCAAAGGTTATTAAAACAAATAAGTAACTATTGGCTTGGAACATTTTTATATATTATTTTACTTGTGGCTTTATTTGATTTAATAAGAATTATAGTATTACATACAAAGGCTAAAAATACAAGAATAGTAGTATCAAAGAAAACCTTTGTAACAGTAGGAGGGATATGCATATTATTTATTATCCTTATTAGTACATATGGAATATTACATGCAAAGCATATTTATAATACTGATTATGATATTTATATAGATAAAACTTGTGGAACAGAAAAATCAATGAAAGTGGTAATGGTTGCAGATTTACATCTTGGATATAGTATTGGGACAAGAGATATGGAAAAAATGGTGAAAAAAATAAATAAACTAAATGCTGACTTAGTATGTATTGCAGGAGATATTTTTGATAATGATTATGATGCATTAGATAATCCAGAAAAATTAGAAGAAACATTAAAAGGAATAAAAAGCAAATATGGAGTATATGCATGTTATGGAAATCATGATATTGAAGAAAAAATATTAGCAGGCTTTACTTTTAAAACAAAGGATAAAAAAGAAATAGACCCTCGTATGGATGAGTTTTTAGAAAAGGCAAATATTAAACTATTAAGTGATGATATAGAGTGTATTAATAATGAATTTTATTTAATTGGACGTATTGATTATTCAACAGCACAAAAATCTAAAGCTAGAAAGAGCCCAGAGGAGCTTACAGAGGGCTTAGATAAGTCTAAACCTATATTTGTTATAGACCATCAGCCAAGAGAGCTACAGGAACTATCTGATTGTGGTGTGGATTTAGATATGTGTGGGCATACTCATGATGGACAACTTTTCCCTGGAAATATTCTTACTAAAGTTGTTTGGGAAAATGGATGTGGATATTTAAAAAAGGGTGATATGCATTCAGTTGTAACTTCTGGATTAGGAGTTTGGGGACCAGATATGAGAGTTGGAACTAAAAGTGAGATTACTGAAATTAATATAAAGTTTAGATAATTTTTAATAATTAAAAAGGATTGTTACATAGGTAACAATCCTTTTAGCTTTAGTTAAAATTAAGCTTGGTTTATTGATCCGAATAATTCCATCTTTTCTTTAACAGTAGCCTTTATAGCTTCGAAACCTGGAGCTAAAAGTTTTCTTGGGTCAAATCCCTTTCCTTCTAAGTCCTTACCAGCTTCGATATATTTTCTTGTAGCTTCTGCGAATGCTAATTGACATTCTGTATTAACGTTTATCTTACAAACTCCTAATGATATAGCTTTCTTTATCATATCTTCAGGAATTCCTGTACCACCGTGAAGAACTAATGGCATATCTCCAACTGTTTCCTTTATTTTAGCTAGAGCTTCAAAGTTTAATCCAGCCCAGTTTGCAGGGTATTTTCCATGGATGTTACCAATACCAGCAGCTAATATATCAACTCCTAGATCAGCTATTTGCTTACATTCAGCAGGATCTGCAACTTCTCCAGCACCTATAACACCGTCTTCTTCTCCACCGATTGAACCAACTTCACATTCGATAGATAATCCCTTACCATGAGCATCTGCAATTAATTGCTTACTCTTTTCTATGTTTTCTTCTATTGGGTAGTGAGAACCATCAAACATAACTGAAGAGAATCCAGCTTCTATACATTTGTAAGCTCCTTCAAAGCTACCATGGTCTAAGTGAAGAGCAACAGGAACAGATATATTTAAGTCTTTTAATAATCCGTTAACCATGCCAACTACAACATCATATCCTCCCATGTATTTTCCAGCTCCTTCAGAAACACCTAAAATAACTGGTGAATTGTTTTCTTGAGCTGTTAATAATATAGCTTTAGTCCATTCTAAGTTGTTGATGTTGAATTGACCTACAGCATATTTACCTTTTAAAGCTTTAGCCATCATTTCTTTAACTGAAACTAACATTTAAAGTACCTCCAAAAAAATAATTTAATTTTAGGTTAAAAGTATAAATCTTTTTACCTTACTAAGTAATATTATAACTTTTATTTAGCAAAAAAGAAACAATTTAATGAAAAATTTTAGTTATTTTTCATTAGTTTTAATAAAACTGCTTTTTGAACATGAAGTCTGTTTTCTGATTCGTCAAAAATTTCAACTGAATGTTCTTCAAAAGTTTCTGCTGAAATTTCTTCTCCTCTGTGAGCAGGAAGACAATGAAGAACCATTGCATTAGATTTTGCAAGTTCAAGTAAAGTATTGTTTACTTGGAAGTTTTTAAAAGCTTTCTTTCTTTCTTCAGCTTCAGCTTCTTGTCCCATACTTATCCACATATCTGTAAGTACAACATCAGCATTTTTAACAGCTTCTTCAGGAGAACTATAAACATTGAAAGTTATATTTTCCTTTTTAGCAATTTCTTTTCCTCTATTAATGTATGAATCTGAAGGGTGGTATCCTTCAGGACAAGCTATTGATAAATTCATTCCAACTTTAAGACATCCAATTATAAGGGAGTTACACATATTATGTCCATCACCTATGTAGGCAATATTTAAGCCATCTAATATGTTTTTATATTCTCTTATTGTCATAAGGTCTGCAAGAACTTGACAAGGGTGTTCTGTATCAGTTAAACCATTTATTACTGGAACAGTAGCATATTTTGCAAAAGTTTCCACTTCTTCTTGAGAAAAAGTTCTAATCATTATTCCTTGTAAGAATCTAGATAAAACTCTAGCAGTATCTTCAACAGCTTCACCTCTTTCAGCTTGAAGGTCTCTTGCACTTAAAAATAATGCATTTCCTCCAAGTTGATACATTCCTGTTTCAAAAGAAACTCTTGTTCTAGTAGAACGTTTTTCAAAAATCATACCAAGAGTTTTTCCTTTTAAATGTTCATGAGGCATATTATGTTTAAGCTCATATTTTAATTGGTCAGCAATATTTAAAATTTCAAGAATTTCTTCTTTACTTAAATCATCCATTTTTAATAAATCTTTTTTCATTATTCTATCCCCCAAAATAGTTAAGCTAAAACACTTATTAATATATCAAGTCCTTTTTGAAGGTCTTCTTCACTTATAACAAGTGGTGGTAAAAGTCTAACTACTTTAGGACCTGCAGTTAAAACAAAAAGTCCTTTTTCCATAGCAGCTTTTTGTACATCAGCTGAAGTTCCTTCTTTTATTTCAATTCCAAGCATTAAACCAAGGCCTCTTACTTCAACTACATTGTCTAATTTAGCTTCATTTATTCTATTTTTAATAATTTCACTTTTTTTACTTATTGCTTTAAAGCTTTCTTCATTACAAAGTTCATCTAAAACTACAAGTGCACCTGCACATACAACAGGATTTCCACCAAAAGTTGAACCATGGTCTCCAGGTTTAAATGTATTAGCAGCTTTTTCATTACAAAGAACAGCACCAATTGGAAGACCAGCACCTAGTCCTTTTGCCATAGAAACTATATCAGCTTTTATATCAAAATGTTCAAATCCAAATAATTTTCCGGTTCTAGCCATACCAGCTTGTACTTCATCAAATATAATTAAAATATCTTTTTCATTACAAATTTTACATACTTCTTGAACAAAATCCTTATTTAATGGGTGAACACCACCTTCACCTTGAACAGCTTCCATCATAACAGCACAAACATCATCAGTTAAATGTTTTTTAAATTCTTCTATGTCATTAGCAGGAGTATAGTCAAATCCTTCTGTAAAAGGCATAAAATATTTATGGAATTTATCTTGTCCTGTAGCCATTAAAGTAGTAATTGTTCTTCCATGGAAAGATTGTTTTAAAGTTAAAACAGTAGCTCTTCCTTCTCCATATTTATCAAAGCTATATTTTCTAGCAAGTTTAATTGCACCTTCATTAGCTTCAGCACCAGAGTTAGCAAAGAAAACTTTACTCATATTAGCAGCTTTAGTTAATTTATTGCTAAGTTCAACAGTAACAGGATTTAAGAAAATATTAGAGCAGTGTTGTAATTTTTTAGCTTGATTAGAAATAGCAGAAACCCACTTAGGATGATTATATCCAAGACAGTTTACTCCTATACCACTTGTGAAATCTATATATTCTTTACCAGTTGTATCATAAAGTTTTACTCCTTCACCTTTTTCAATAACTGGTGATAGTGGAGCATAATTGTTCATTAATGAATTTTCCATAATAATTAACCTCCTAATAAATCATTGTTCCAAGACCTTTTAAGCCTTCTGGAGAAAGTAATTCTAATATAATTGAATGAGGAACTCTTCCATCTATTATATGTGCTCTTTCAACCCCCATACGTACAGATTCAACACAACAATCAATTTTAGGAATCATACCACCTTTAATTACTCCTTCAGCAATTAGTTTTGGTACTTGATATAATCTAAGGGTAGATATTAATGTATCTGGGTCTTTAGGGTCTCTCATAACTCCAGCAATATCAGTTAAAAGCATTAGCTTTTCTGCTTTTAGGGCAGAAGCGATTTTTGCAGCACAAGTATCTGCATTTATGTTATAAAGACAATTATCATCTTCTCCTAAAGCAACACTTCCTATAACAGGGATATAATCAGAATCTAATGCCATTTTTATAATTTCAGTATTTACAGAAGTAACATCTCCAACATATCCTAAATCTACATCACCTTTAAGTTTTTTTGCTTTTAAAAGAGAACCATCCATACCACAAAGACCAATAGCTTTTCCACCAGCTTTTTCAATTAAAGCAACTAAATCTTTGTTAACTTTTCCTCCTAAAACCATTTGAACAACTTCAATAGCCGTTTCATCTGTATAACGAAGACCATTTATAAATTCACTTTTAGCTCCAATTTTATTTAAAAAAGAGGAGATATAAGGTCCTCCACCATGAACTATAACAGGTTTAAAACCAACACATTTCATTAAAACTATATCATTTATAACGCTTTCTTGTAGTTCTTCACTAATCATGGCATTTCCACCATATTTAACAACAATAATTTTATTGTTGAATTTTTGTATAAAAGGTAAAGATTCTACTAAGACTTTAGCACGATCGTTAATATTCATTTAAATATTCGCCCCCAAAAAAGTTATTAACTTCTATAATCTCCATTAATTTTTACATAATCATAAGTAAGGTCACAACCCCATACAGTTACAGAAGCATCTCCTAAGAATAAATCAACTTTTATTTTAACTTCATCTTTAAGTAAGATTTCTTTTGCTAAATCTTCACTAAATGGTAATGAAGCACCTGCTTTACATACTTGAATAGAGCCAGCTTCACTTTCAAAATAAACATCAACTTTATCAGGGTCAAAGTTTGCTCCTGAATATCCTAAAGCACAAAGAATTCTTCCCCAGTTAGCATCAGAACCAAAGATTGCAGTTTTTACAAGGCTTGATTTTATAACGCTTTTAGCTAAAACATCAGCATCATCTTCTGTGTAAGCTCCATTAACAGTACATTCTATAAGCTTTGTAGCACCTTCTCCATCTTTAGCAAGCATTTTTGAAATTGTTATACAAACTTCTTTTAAAGCTTCAACAAAAGTGTTATAGTCTTCATTCTTTTCTGTGATTTCTTCATTTTCTGCTAAACCATTAGCTAGTAAAAATACAGTATCGTTTGTACTTGTATCTCCATCTACAGTAATTCTGTTATAGCTTACCTTTACAGTTTCTTTTAAAGCTTCTTTTAAAAGGTCTGAAGAAATAGCAAGGTCTGTAGTTATAAAAGAAAGCATTGTTCCCATATTAGGTTCAATCATTCCAGAACCTTTAGCAATAGCCCCTAAAGAAATAGTTTTTCCACCAATTTCAAATTGAATTGAATATTCTTTCATAAAAGTATCTGTTGTCATAATAGATTCAGCAGCAGCTTTTGAACCATCTTTTGAAAGAGATTTTGTAAGGCATGGAATTCCTTTTGTTATAGCATCTATATTTAAAGGTACTCCTATAACTCCAGTAGAAGCAACTACAACATCTTGAGTATCTATATTAAGAGCTTTTGCTTGAACTTCTGTCATTGTTTCAGCATCTTTTAAACCATTTTCCCCATTACAAGTATTAGCATTACCACTATTTACTATAATAGCTTGAGCTTTTCCATTGTGTAAGTGATTTTTAGAAATTTGAATAGGTGCTCCTTTTACTTTATTTAATGTATACATTCCAGCACCATTTGCCATAACTTCAGAATATATTAGAGCTAAATCTTTTTTAGTTGTTCCTTCTTTAACACCACAATGTATTCCAGATGCTAAAAAACCTTTTGGAGCAGTAACACCACCATCTATAACTTTAAATTTCATTAAAATACCCCCTTAATTAGTTAAATTATATTGCCATGCAATAAAAAATTATTACATGGCATAAAATTAATTAGTTTCTTCAATAAACTTATCTAAAGCATTTATTTGAATTTTTATAGATTTTGAAGAAGGGCCTCCAATGACCTTTCTTTCTTCAACACAAGTTAATAAGTCTATTGCTTTATATATATCCTCTTCAAAAATAGGAGAGAAGCTTTTAAATTCTTCTAAAGAAAGGTCTTCTATTGCTTTATTTTCTTTTATACAATAAAGTACCATTTCACCTACTATTGAGTGAGCAGTTCTAAATGGAACATTATGTTTTGCTAGGTAGTCAGCTACATCTGTTGCATTTGTAAAGCCACCAGAGGCACCTTTTCTCATATTATTTTTATTAACTTTCATTGTATCAATCATTCCACAAAATGTTTTTAAAGATAATGTAACAGTATCTAAAGCATCAAATAAAGCTTCTTTATCTTCTTGCATATCCTTATTGTAAGCTAAAGGAATTCCTTTCATTACAGTTAAAAGAGTTATTAAATCTCCATAAACACGTCCAGTTTTTCCACGAACAAGTTCTGCAACATCAGGATTTTTCTTTTGAGGCATTATTGAACTTCCTGTACTATATTCATCATCTAATTGTATAAATTTAAATTCATCAGTACACCATAGGATTATTTCTTCTGCAAATCTTGATAAATGCATCATAATTAGTGATAAAGAAGATAATGTTTCTATAACATAATCTCTATCAGATACAGAATCTAAACTATTTAATGTGATTTGTGAAAATCCTAATTCTTTAGCAACAAATTCTCTGTCAATAGGGTAGGTAGAAGTTGCTAAAGCTCCAGAGCCAAGAGGCATCATATCAGTTCTTTTATATGTATCTTGTAATCTTCCAATATCTCTTTTAAACATTTCTGCATAAGCTAAAAGATGGTGAGAGAGAGTAATTGGTTGAGCTTTTTGCATATGAGTATATCCAGGCATTATTGTATCTATATTTTCTTTAGCCTTTTTAGATAGAACTTTTTCAAGTTCAATTAAGTCTGAAATGATTAGTTTAATTTCTTTTTTTAGATATAATCTTAAATCTAATGTTACTTGGTCATTTCTACTTCTTCCGGTATGAAGCATTTTCCCTTCATCACCTATATAATAGGTAAGAGTACCTTCTACAAAACTATGAATATCTTCAGAAGAGGGGTCAATACCTATGACCCCATTATCCATACGCTTCAACATTTCGTTTAAGCCATCTTCTATTTTTTTACTTGCCTTTGAAGGGATGATTTTTTGTTTCCCAAGCATTTTTACATGGGCTAAGCTGCCTTCTACATCTTCTTTATACATTCTTGAGTCAACTCTTATGGAAGAATTAAAATCATTAACTAGGTCGTTTGTACCTTTTTTAAATCGTCCACCCCAAAGCTTCATATTATTTTCCCTCGCTTTGAGTCTTTGCCTTCATCTTAGCTTGAACTGTTGTTGGAAGACCAAATAGATTTATAAATCCAGCAGAATCCTTTTGGTCATAAACAGCATCTTCTCCAAATGTTGCATATTCTTCACTATATAGAGAATAAGGAGAAGTCATACCAGCATTTACAATGTTTCCTTTGTATAATTTAAGTTTAATTTCACCAGTAACAGTTTCTTGAGTTTTATCAACAAATTCAGAAAGAGCTTCTCTTAATGGGCTATACCATTGACCATTATATACTAAATCAGCAAACTTTAATGCAACACTTTCTTTAAAGTGAGCAGTTTCTTTATCTAAGCATAATTCTTCTAAATCTTTGTGAGCTTTGTAAAGGATAGTTCCACCTGGAGTTTCATAAACACCTCTTGATTTCATACCAACAAGTCTGTTTTCTACCATGTCAGTGATACCAATAGCATTTTCTCCACCAACTTTATTTAATTCTTTTATTAATTTAACTCCATCCATTCTTTCACCATTTAAAGCTACTGGAATACCTTTTTCAAAAGTAAGAGTTATATAAGTTGCTTTATCTGGAGCAGCTTCTAAAGTCTTTGAAAGTTCAAGAATTTTAGCATAGTTTGGTTCATTTGCTGGGTCTTCTAGGTCTAGTCCTTCGTGGCTTAAGTGCCATAGGTTCATATCTTTACTGTAGTTTGTATCATAGCTTATTTTTATTGGAACTTTCTTTTCTAAAGCATAAGCTATTTCTTCTTCTCTAGATTTTATGTCCCAAATTCTCCAAGGAGCAATTACATCCATTTCTGGAGCGAAAGCTTTTATAGCAAGTTCAAATCTAACTTGGTCATTTCCTTTACCAGTACATCCATGACAAATTGCATCTGCACCTTCTTTTTTAGCTATTTCTACCATTCTTTTTCCGATTATAGGTCTAGCAAAAGATGTTCCTAAAAGATATTTTCCTTCATAAACTGCATCTGCTTTTATAGTTGGGAAAATATAATCATTTACGAATTCTTCAGTTAAATCTTCTATGTATATTTTAGAAGCTCCTGTTTTTAATGCCTTTTCTTCTAAGCCTTCAAGTTCTGAGTCTTTTTGACCAACATTACCTACAACTGCAATAACTTCACATCCATAGTTTTCTTTAAGCCATGGAATTATAACAGATGTGTCTAATCCTCCTGAATAAGCTAAAACAACTTTGTTAAATTTTTTCATAATGGTTTGCCCCCTTAATTTATTAAAATTTATATAATTTTCTTTATTTGCTAACATAGATATAATTATAACTCTAACTGAATAAATATGCAATAATTATCCTAAAAATTCTTTATAAATATGCAATTATTCATTTAAAATTATATTTTATGCAATATATATGCATAAAAATGAAAAAATGTTTAGCAATCACTTAATTATATAGAAATTTTAAGCTATTTTCAATATAGTAATAGATTTAAATTATATATGATAATTTATCAAATTATAATTTAGATTTATAACTAAAGGACAAAATGTTTTATAAATTTAAAAAATATTTTCAAAAGTAGGTTTATGAAGTCTTTGAATATTATTTGAAGAGTTTTTTAAAGTTGAAAGTGCAATTAATGTATCAGTTTTTTCTTTTCCATGTATGTATAAGGATAATTCTATAGCTTCATCTAAAATTTCATCAAAGTCGTTGTGATTTAAATATATAGATAGTATAAGGTTTTTATCATTAATATTTTTGATTAAATCATTAGATTTAGAATAGGCTTCATTCCAATTATCCTTTTCTATTAGAAAATAAATTTCTTTGGTATCCTTTTTTATTGTAGTACATAGTTTATTTAAAGAGGAGTTAGCATAAGTAACAAAACCTAAAAGAGATAAAAATATTATTATTGATATAATAGTATTTTTCAAATTTTATTCCTCCTTGTTTTTTATATTATTATATAATTGATATTTAAAATTTCCAGTTGTATCATACATAGCAATTACAACATCTTCTATAGAGTTAATGTTATGATTTTTTAGCACATTAGAAATCCACTTTTCATCTTTGTTAATAGAAGTTAATGTATTTGTATTAATTTTTCCATCACTAACTAATATTTTTGGAAGTAAAGGCTCTTTTTTTGAAGATGAGTTTTGAGTGTTGCTACTTGAACCACTAGAAGATGAAGAAGATTCATTGCTTGGTAAAACTGATATACGCCCATTGTTTTCAAGTATTGCATACTGAATATTAGATAAATCAAAATATCCAAGGAGTCTTAATTCTTCCATAAGTTCATCAATATTAATTTGTTGTTTTTTTAATTCAGAGTAATTAATTTGTTTATTACATACTAATATGGTTGGTTCTCCATCAATAATTTTTCTTGCTTTTTGGCTTTTTAGTTGTATTAATGATAAGAGAATTTTTAGTAGAAGTAATGTTACTATAGGAATAACACCTAAAAGCAGAGGAAATCTAGTATCTTGCATAGGTAAAGCTGCTAAATCTGAAATCATAATGGTTATTACTAATTCATAAGGTTGAAGTTCACCAATTTGACGTTTTCCCATAAGTCTCATTGTAAAAATTACTAATGCATAAAGTAATGCAGTTCTGATGAAAACTATAAACATAAAAACACCTCACTTACAAATAATATCTGCATAAATAGAAATTTTATTCAAGAATATAAAAGAAATTTGGCATTTTTTTAGAATAAGATATAATATTATTTATTAATTTTAATAATTATAATAAGCCATAAAATACAAAAATATAAGTAATAGAAAGGTGAAGTTTTATGAAAATTACTTTAAGCCAAGGACAAATAATAGAAGTAAAAGAAAAAACAAAATTTAAAGAAATAGTAGATATGTACTCAAAAAATAAAGAAATAGTTTTATGTAAATTAAATGGAAAGTATTATGAATTAGATGAGGAAATTTTAAATGAAGGATTTTTAGAATTTATAGATGTAAATAGTGAAATAGGATGGAAGGTATATGCAAGAACTCTTCAATATATTTTTATAAAGGCAACTTTAGATTTATTTCCTAATGCAACAATAACAATACAACATTCAATATCAAAAGGAACTTTTGGAGAAATATTTAAAGATGAAAAGTTAACTAAAGATGATATAGAAAAAATAAAAACAGAAATGAAAAATTTAATAAAACGAGATATTCCTATAACAAAGGTTTCTGTATCTAAAGAAAAAGCAATTAATATTTTTAGAGATTATAAAATGGAGGATAAAATACGTTTATTAAGTCAAATAAAAAAAGATAAGGTAAGCCTTTATGAGTTAGATGGGCGATATGACTATTTTTATGGAGATATGGCATATTCAACTGGAATAATAGAAGCTTTTGACCTTATATTATATGCCCATGGTTTTGTATTAAGAAATCCAAAGGAAGGAGATGTTTCAACTCTTCCAGAATTTAAAGAACAGAAAGCTTTAGCAAAAGTTTTTTATGAAACAGAACATTGGATTAACATTTTAGGTGTTGGGGATGTTGGAAGACTTAATGAAAGAATTTTACAAGGAGAATTAACTGATATTATTTTAGTATCTGAAGCCCTTCATGAAAAAAAGATAGCCTATCTTGCAGATAATATTTCAAATAAAGATAATATAAAGCTTGTATTAATAGCAGGGCCATCATCTTCAGGAAAAACAACTTTTTTAAATAGATTAGCAATTCAGCTTAAGGTTAATGGTGCAATACCAGTAAAAATTTCTCTTGATGATTATTTTATTGATAGAGTAAATTCCCCAAGAGATGAAAATGGAAATTATGATTTTGAATCTATAAAATCTATTGATTTACCTCTTTTTAATGAGCATGTTAATAAATTATTAAAAGGAAATGAAATAGAAATACCAAGATATAATTTTAAAACAGGAGAAAGAGAGTGGCATGGAGAAAAATTAAAACTTCCTAATAATGGAGTTATTCTTGTGGAAGGAATACATGGTTTAAATCCTATTTTAACAAAGGATATTCCAGATGAAAATAAATTTAAAATATATATATCAGCACTAACTCAGCTTAATGTAGATAATCATAATAGAATATCAACAACAGATGTAAGAAAAATAAGAAGAATTGTAAGGGACTATTTATCAAGAGGATATGGTGCAGAGGAAACACTTCTTATGTGGCCTTCTATAAAAAAAGGAGAAAAGAAAAATATTTTTGTATATCAAGAAGAAGCTGATGTAATGATAAATTCAACATTAGTATATGAATTGTGTGTGCTAAAACCATATGCAATAAAAGAATTAAAAAAGATAACTCCTTCAAGTCCTGTTTATTATGAAGCCTGTAGGCTTATTTCATTTTTAGAATTCTTTGAAGAAATAGATAGAGATGAAGTACCTAAAAACTCTATATTAAAAGAGTTTATTGGGGGAAGTTGTTTTTATAAATACTAATAATTAAAAAGTGTGAGTTATTACTTTTGATCCATGTTTAAGTTAAAATAAAGTAATAATTCATATTTTTTTTATTTATTGTTATTGAATAGATAATATAAAAATTTCAAAATATATTAAAATCTTTATAAAAGGGAGAAAATTACAGGCTAATAAAGAAAAAGGAAATTATTCATTAAAAATAGAAGTATAATAAAGTAGATTAAATTTGTTTTTTAATAAGTAATAAATTAAAATATAAATCAGAGTAATGAATACGATATTTAATAATATAAATTACAGATAATAAGATTTAAAATATTATTTAAAAAGGGGAATAGAAAATGGGAAAAAAGTTTGTTAAGATTTTGGTAGTAATACTCATATTAGTGGGAATTGTTGGAGGAGCTTATTATTTTACTGATGGATTTGGAACTAAAAATACAAGCATAATAGGTAGTTGGCAAAAAGAAAATGAAGATTCTAATAGTGATTTTAAAATGGTTTGGAAGTTCTTTGATAATGGAACAGTACTTATTGGAAAAACAGATTTATATTGTAACTATGAAATAAATGGAGATAAAATAACAATAAATTTAGACCCATTAAATTCTATGGAAGATAGCAATTTAGATTTAACACATGAATATACTTATAAAGTAAAAGGAAATACTTTAACATTAAAATCTGTAGATGGTACAACAAAGGACCTTACTTTTAAAAGAGAATAGAAAAAGGAAAAAATTACAATATATGAATTAATGACATATTCAATTAAAAATAAGCAAATTCTTAAAGAAATAACAACAAAATAAAGTGTCCTAAATATTATTTATTTAAATAAAGAAAGCAGGTTAATATATTATTGAAAAATAATATATTAATCTGCTTTTGTATTATAAAAATTATGTTAAAATATTTTAGAAAGGGGATGAAATAATGGATAAGAAACATATAGCATATAAAATAACATTAAGTGGAGTTTTAATAGCAATTGCAGTTATTCTTGGAACATTTTCAGTACCAGTGTTTGGTGGGAGAATGTCACCTATACAACATTTTGTAAATGTTGTTTCTGCTGTTTGTTTAGGACCATATTATGCACTTCTTAATGGTTTTTTATCAGCAGTTATTAGAAATCTTTTAGGAACAGGAAGTTTTTTAGCATTTCCTGGTAGTATGATAGGTGGATTTTTAGCAGGACTTCTTTATAAAAGATTTAAAAAGCTTGAATTTGCATTAGTAGGTGAAATAATAGGAACAGGAATAATAGGTGCATTAATTGCTTACCCAATTGCAAAACTAGCTTTAGGGCAGGATGTAGCAGTATTTGCCTATGTTATCCCATTTTTAATAAGCTGTACAGGTGGTGCAGTAATGGCATACATATTTTTAAAGGTACCAGCAATAAGAAAAATACTAATAAAAGAAGGTGAAAGGTAAGATGAAAACAGCATTAACAATAGCAGGCTCAGATAGTTCAGGAGGAGCAGGAATTCAAGCAGATATAAAGGCAATGTCTGCAAATGGCGTATTTGCTATGAGTGTAATAACAGCTATAACTGCTCAAAATACTATGGGGGTTTTGGGAATAGAGGATATAAGTCCTGAAATGATAAAATCTCAAATAAAAGCAATTTTTGATGATATAAAAGTAGATGCAATAAAAATAGGAATGGTTTCAAAGATAGAATCTATAAAGGCCATAAGTGAAGGACTTAGAGAAATAAAAGATTTACCACCTATAGTTTTAGACCCAGTAATGGTATCAACTAGTGGATATAAGTTATTATCAGATGATGCAAAAGAAACTTTAATTAAAGAATTATTCCCATTAGCCACATTAATAACTCCTAATTTACCAGAAGTTGAAGAGATTTTAGGAATAAAAGTTGAAGATATGGAAGAGATGAAAGAAGCTGCAAAAGAATTAAAAAAACTTGGAGCAAAGTATGTTTTAATTAAAGGTGGTCATTTAAAAAATGATGCCACAGACTTACTCTTTGATGGAGAAAATTTCATATATTTTAAAGAACAAAAGATAAATACTAATAATACTCACGGAACAGGATGTACATTATCTTCAGCAATAGCTTCAAATCTAGCAAAGGGTATGAAGATAGAAGATGCAGTAAGGGAAGGAAAAGAGTATATAACTTTAGCCATAAAGCATAGTTTTAAACTTGGACATGGTTCAGGACCAACAAATCATTTTTATGAGTTATATAAGTAGTTATAAATAAAAATAAAGTGTCAATAATAGAAAAAAGAGGTGAAAATTACTATGAATAACAAGGAAAAGGCACAATATGCATTAAAAAATTTTTTTGGATATGATAAATTTAGAGTGGGCCAAATTAATATTATTTTAAATATACTATCTAATAAAGATGTATTTTGTATAATGCCTACAGGTGCTGGAAAATCTATCTGTTATCAAATACCTGCTTTAATTATGGAAGGAATAACATTAGTAATTTCTCCTCTTATTTCTTTAATGAAAGACCAAGTAGATTCTCTAAAAGAAAATGGAATAAGTGCTAACTTTATAAATAGTACTCAAAGTATAGAAGAAATAAAAAAGATATTAAAGGATGCATCTCTTGGAATTTACAAGCTTATTTATATTGCACCGGAAAGACTTGAATCAATAACATTTATAAATATGATTAAAGATTTAAATATTTCTCAAGTTGCTGTAGATGAAGCTCATTGTGTTTCAAATTGGGGACATGATTTTAGAATAAGCTATAAATATATAAAGATTTTTATTGAACAATTAAATAAAAGACCAGTTGTTTCTGCGTTTACTGGTACTGCAACAGAAGAAGTTAAAAAAGATTCTATTAAACTTCTTGGAATTAGAAATCCTTATATATTTATAGGTGATATAAATAGAGAAAATCTTATAATAAATGTTTATAAAGAAGAGGATAAATTAGAAAAAATAAAAGATATAATAAGAAAATATGAAGATGAATCAGGAATAATATATTGTCTTTCTAGAAAAGAAGTTGAAATTCTTTATTTTAAATTAAAAGAATTAGGCTATAAAGTAGGTATGTATCATGGTGGTCTTCAAGACAATGAAAAAGAAAAATTTCAAGAGGATTTCCTTTTTGAAAGAACAAATATAATTATAGCAACTAATGCTTTTGGAATGGGTATAGATAAATCTAATGTAAGATATATAATTCATTCTACTATCCCTAAAAATTTAGAAAGTTACTATCAAGAAATTGGTAGAGGGGGAAGAGATGGTGAAGAATGTGGATGTTATCTTTTTTATAATAGGTTAGATATAAAAAGAGTAGAGTTTGTAATAAATAAAAGTAGTAATTTAAATAGAAGAGAAATAGCTTTAAGTAAGCTTCAATCAATGATAGATTTTTGTGAAGAGAATAATTGTTATAAAAATAAATTATTAAAATATTTTAATGATGAAAAAGAAAACTTTTATTGTGGAACTTGTAGTAATTGCATAAAAAATGATAAGGTTAGAGATTTTACAAAAGAAGCACAAATGATATTATCAACAGTTTATAGGACAAGAGAAAAGTATGGAATATCTGTAATTACAGATATATTAAGAGGAATAAGTGGTCCTAAAATAGTTCAATTTAATCTTAATAAAATAACCACATTTGGTTTAATGAAAGATTATACAATATCTTTTATAAAAAGTATTATTAAAGAAATGCTTACTTATGGATATGTAAATCTTAAAGAAGGAACATATTCTATGCTTAAATTAAATAAAAAGTCTATGGATATTTTATTAGGAAAACAAAAGGTTATGTTTTTATTAAAGGAAGATGAAAAACCAATTAATAAGGAATTATTTGAAAGACTAAAAGTTTGGAGAAGAATAAAAGCAAATAAAGAAAATGTAAAACCATATATAATATTTTCAGATTCATCCTTAATAGAAATTGTAAATATCCTTCCTAAGAATTTAGAAGAATTAAAAGAAATAAGAGGGGTTGGAGAAAAAAAACTTCAAAAGTATGGTGAAGAAATAATAGATATTATTAATAAATAAGGGTTGTGGCATTAAGAAATATTAATATATATTACCTTGTCTAGTATCTATGACAAGGTATATTATTATAAAATTTCTTTGTGCAACAACCCTTATTTTTTTATTCCATGGGAAACTATATATTTTGAAAACTATGGATATCTTGTTATGTTAGTAATATATTCACTATGTTTTTTTACTCATTAGGAGTAGATGTTTCATCTGAAATGATAGGTTCTTCATCAGAGGGTGAAGAAGTTGATGGCTGTTGTGTAGGTTCATTAAAATCATCAGAAGTTGATGGTTGTTGTATAGGTTCGTTAAAATCATCAGAAGTTGGTGGTTCTTCAGGTTGTACATTTGGTTCATCAAAGATTATAGGTTCTTCTGATGGAGTATTTATCACTTCACTATAACTAGGTTCTGTGTAATATTCATCTGTGTTAGTATTTTCCTCATTATTAGTATTTTCTTGAGGAGTTATAGCCTCAGTAGGTGTAGATGATTCTTGTAAAGTTACAGTTTCTGTGGCAGTTGTTGTAGCAGTAGATGATTCTTCTGCAGTTGCTGTGGCAGTTGTTGTAGCAGTAGTAGTTGTTGTGGAAGTAGTAACAGTTTCTTTTTTTAAATAGGTATTAGTTGAATTTTCTTCATAATCATTAGAATTTTGAGTTAATAATATAAATATGATTAGAGCAAATAATACTATAAATAAGAAAATCATTAATTTTGTCATAAAATCACTTTCTGCAAGTCTTATTAAAAAATTAAGGCCTTTTTTGTTTGAATTTTTCATATTTTCCTCCTATAAAATCATTTTAAATGAAATACTTACAATATTATACAATAAAAGCATAAATAATCAAAGTATTTTGTTATATATAGTTAAATAAAAATTAATGGTAATAATTAAAAAATCATTAATTTAAGTCATAGAGTGTGACATAAGATGAATATATTAAAGTATAAAGGAGGGAGAAGGTATGAACTTTAGAGAATTTATTGAGAGTGATAGAGAAAATAGAAATAAAGAAAAATTTGAAGGGACTTTTTTAGATTATCTAGATATAGTGAAAAATAATCCAGATGTAGCAAAATTAGCTCATAAAAGAATACAGGATATGATTATAAGTAAAGGGGTAAAGATATTAAAGGGTGAAGAAAATGCAAGGATAAGAAAAATTTATGGTAATGATGTTATTAGAAAATATGGCTTTTTTAAAGATGATTTTTATGGAATTGATAAAGTTATAATGAAGATAGCAAATTACTTTAATTCTGCTGCAATGAAAGGGGAAGAATCTAGACAAGTTTTATACCTAGTAGGTCCTGTTGGAGCTGGAAAATCTTCTTTAGTTGAAAGTTTAAAGAAAGCTTTAGAACATTGTGAGCCAGTATATTCATTAAAGGGATGTCCTATGCATGAAGAACCATTACATCTTGTTCCAAACCACTTAAGGGCTGAATTTGAAGAGAACCTTGGAGTGCAAATTGAAGGAGACCTTTGTCCTATATGCAAATATAGATTAAAACATGAATATAATGGACGTTATGAAGATTTTCCAGTAGAAAGAATTAATTTTTCTATAAGATCAAGAAAAGGGGTAGGAGTAGTACCTCCAGTTGATCCTAATAACCAAGATACATCAATATTAACAGGTTCAGTTGATATTTCAAAGATGGATATGTATTCAGAGGATGACCCAAGAATATTTTCTTTAAATGGGGCTTTTAATGTAGGAAATAGAGGATTAGTTGAATTTATAGAGGTATTTAAAAATGATGTTGAGTATCTTCATACAATAATAACAGCAACTCAAGAAAAATCAGTTCCTTCACCAGGAAAAGGAGCTATGATTTATTTTGATGGAGTTATTATAGCCCATTCAAATGAGGCAGAATGGAATAAATTTAAGTCAGACCATACAAATGAAGCAATATTAGATAGAATTGTAAAGGTAGAAGTTCCTTATTGTCTTGAGCTTGATGAAGAAGAGAAAATTTATGAAAAGATTCTTAAAAAGAGTAATTTTAAAGCTCATATTGCTCCACACACTATAGAAATAGCAGCTATGTTTGCAATATTATCAAGGCTTACACCTTCTGCAAAGGTTGACCCTATGACAAAGCTTAAAATTTATAATGGGGAAGAGATTGTAGAAAAGGGTACTACAAAGAGAATTGATATTATGGAGCTTAGAGAGGAAGCAGGACCTTATGAAGGTATGAAAGGAATATCAACAAGATTTATTATAAAGGCTATTGACAATGCACTTTCAAATTCAGAGTATGATTGTATAAATCCATTAAGCATAATGGAAAGTATAATAAAATCTATTAAAGAAATGGACATTGGAGCAGAGGATAAGAAGAGATATTTAGCTTTTGTTCAAGATAGTGTGAGAAAAGAATATAATAAGATTCTTGAAAAAGAAATTACAAAAGCCTTTATACATTCTTTTAAAGAACAAGCAGAAAGTTTATTTAATAATTATATAGATAATGCAGAAGCTTTTGTAAATAAGAGTAAGATAAAAGATAATTCAACAGGAGAAGAATTAAATCCTGATGAAGAATTTATGAGAAATATAGAAGAACAAATAGGAGTTTCTGAAAATTCAAGTAAAGGTTTTAGAGCTGATGTAACTTCTTATATGTTCTATCTTGTAAGAAATGGAGGAAAATTAGATTATACATCTTATGAGCCTCTTAAAGAAGCAATTGAAAAGAAATTATTAGCTTCAGTTAAAGATTTATCAAGAATAGTTACAAAATCAAGAGTAAGAGATAAAGAGCAAACAGAAAAATATAATGCTATGGTAGAAGAACTTAAGGGTAAAGGATATTGTCTACATTGCTGTGATGTTATATTAAAATATGCTGCAAATAATTTGTGGAAGGATTGATAGTACATGGCAATCTTTAGAGATAATAGTGATAATTTTGTAGACCATGATAGGTCTATTGAAGATAGAAGAAGGCATAGACAATTAGTAGAAAAATCAATAAAAGAAAACTTAGGAGATATACTATCAGAAGAAAGTATTATAGGGGAAGGAAAAAATAAAAAGTTTAAAATTCCTATAAGAGGAATAAAAGAATATCAATTTATATATGGCAAAAATTCTAAAGGAGTAGCAACAGGAATAGGAGAAGAAAAGAGAGGGGAAAAAATAGCTTCAGGAAAACCTAAAAGTGGAAATGGAAAAGACAGAGCTGGTAATGAAGAAGGGGAAGATATATATGAAACTGAAATTACCTTAGAGGAAATTTTAGATTATATAGTGGAAGATTTAGATTTGCCTAATTTAGATAGAAAAAAATATTCTGATATATTAGTAGAAGCTTCTGGGAAAAAGAGGGGCTATCAAAAATATGGAATTAATCCAAGACTTGCAAAGAAAAAAACTGTAATGTCTAAAATAGCAAGAAAACAAGGAAGAAAAAGAGCTTTAAAAGAAGCAGGACTTGAAGAGGAAATTGAAAGATTTCCATTTAAAGAAGAAGATTTAAGATATTATAAAGTAAAGAAAAAACCTAAAAGAGAAAGTAATGCAGTAATGATTTTTATTATGGATGTTTCAGGTTCTATGGACAATTCAAAAAAATACTTAGCAAGGTCATTTTTCTTTGTTTTATCTAAATTTTTAAGAAGAAAATATAATAATATAGCCTTTGAATTTGTTTCTCATACTACTGTTGCAAAGCATGTGGATGAAGATGAGTTTTTCCATAAAGCAGAATCAGGAGGAACTTATATATCAAGTGGACTAAATATGGCATTAGAAATTATAAAGGCAAAATATCCTCCAACAATGTGGAATATATATCCTGTATATGCCTCTGATGGAGATAACTGGTCTGAGGATAATGAAAATGCAGTAAGAGCCGTAAAAGAACTTTGCAAGGTTAGTAATATGTTTGGCTATGCAGAGCTTCTTCCTTCAACCTATTCAACTACAATGTATTTTAAATTTACTAATGAAGTTAAAGAGAAAAATTTCACTCCAGTAATTGTAAGAGAAAAAAAAGATTTATGGAGTGCATTAAAGCTTATGCTTACTAATGAAATGAGGGAGGATGAAAGGTGACATACAGTTTAAAAGAATTAAAGGAATGGAATAAAAAAATAGAAGATAAGGCTTTAGAATTAGGATTAGATTTTTATCCACAGGAATTTGAAATAATAGGTTTTAATGAAATGATAGGTTATGAAGCTTATTTAGGTATTCCATCTAGATATCCTCATTGGAGCTTTGGGAAAGCATATGAAAAAAATAAAACCTTATATTCATTAAATTTAACAGGACTTCCTTATGAAATGGTTATAAATTCCAATCCTTGTTTAGCTTATTTAATGAGAGAAAATACTTTATTACTTCAAATATTAACTATGGCACATGTGTATGGACATAATGATTTCTTTAAAAATAATAGACTTTTTAAAGAAGGAACAAGAGCAAATCATTCTTTAGAAATGTTTAAATTAGATGGAGATATTATAAGAGAATATATAAATACTCCAGGTATAGGATATGAAAAAGTAGAAAGAATATTAGATGCAGCTCATGCTATAAGATATAACATAGGCAGAATTATTGGAAGAAAAGAAAGAAGCCAGGAAGAAATAAAAGAAGCTTTAATTAAGGAATATGAGAGAAAATTAGACAATAAAAGTGCTTTAGATAATGAAGAAATAAAGATGCCTAATTTAGAAAAAGTACCCCTTGAACCTTGTGATGATGTAGTTGGATTTATTATAGATTATGGTAACCTTCAAGAATGGGAAAAAAATATATTGAAAATAGTAAAAAGAGAAACAGAATATTTTCTTCCGCAAGTTGAAACAAAAACTATAAATGAAGGTTGGGCTAGTTATTGGCACTATACTATATTAAAAAATTTAAATCTTAATGAAAACCTTCATTTTGAATTTTTAAAAAGACATAATGATGTGGTAGCTCCAATTATTGGAGGAATAAATCCATATTATATAGGTTTTAAGATATTTCAAGATTTAGAAAATAAATATGGAAGAGAAAAAATATTTGAAGTAAGAGAAGTAGAAAGAGATGCTTCATTTATAAGAAGATATTTGACCTTAGATTTATGTGAAGAATTGAATTTGTTTCAATATGGAAAGAGAAATTTTGATTATTATATTGAAGAGGTATCAGATGAGAATGGTTGGAAAAAAATTAGAGATAATCTTGCCTTCACTAGTGGCTTAGGGGCAATACCTTATATAAGAGTAATAGATTTAAATGTAAAAGATAATACTTTAACTCTTGAACATGTTTATGATGGAAGAGAGTTAGATATAGTTTATGCAAAGCATACAATTAAATATATTCAAAGGCTATGGGGAAGAAAGGTAAGGCTTATAACAAAAGGAAAAGATTTTAAAGAATTTATTATTAAATGTAATGAAAATGGAGAAATTACATTAATAGATGGTAACCATTAATATTTTTTTGAATAAAGTAAAATTGTAATTAATTTATTTGGAGCTAAAAATGAATATAAAAGGAAGCCAAACAGAAAAGAATTTATATAAAACTTTTGCAGGTGAATCAAGAGCAAGAAATAAATATACATTTTATGCTGAAGAAGCTAGATGTGAAGGTTATAGATGGGTGGCAGAAATATTTGAAGAAACTGCAGAAAATGAAAAGGCACATGCTAGAGAAGCAATAAAAAGATATTTAAAAAAAGTAAAAAGCACTGAATGGAATTTACAAGATGCAGTAAAGGGTGAAATGGAAGAAAATAAAAAAATATATAAGGAATTTGAGGAAGTAGCAGAAAAGGAAGGATTTTATGAAATAGCTAAGTTTTATAAAGAACTTAGAGAAGTTGAAGAAGAGCATGAAAAAAGATTTTTAAAACTTTTAGATATGATAAAAAAAGATAGAATGTTTAAAAGTGAAGAAAATATTATGTGGCAGTGTATGAATTGTGGATATATATATGAAGGAAAAGAAGCACCAGAACATTGTCCATTATGTAAGTATCCTAGAGAATATTTTAAGCATTATTGTGAAATTAAATAATTACTAAGGAGGTATTAAAATGTATTATAATTTCCCAAAGGATTATTTAATTCCAGTAATTAATGATTATATAAATAAAGATACTAAAGGATTTAGATTTAAAGAGGAATTTGAGAATCTTGAAGATGAATATATTAATTGTGAAGAAAATGAAAAAATAGAATATTATGATGATGAATATGCAAAAATGTGTACAGAGAAAGTAAATGAGTTATGATAGTATAATTGAAAAAAATTATAATGATTTAAATAATCTTACAGCCCTTCTTAGAAATTATATTGATATGTATAGAATTCTTATAAGTGGAGCTGTAGAGTTAAATAGTAACTCTGTAAGTAAAAAGGGTGATTTAAAGGATTTAATGGGTAGGTTAGAATCTATTGGAGATATTATTGATGACCTTTTAAAGATTGTAAAAAAATATGAAAATTCATATGCAAAATATTGTTATATAAAAAATGAATTAGTTTCAGTAAATAGAGAAAAAGAAAAAATTAAAGCAGAACTTAATGAAGAATTAGAAAATGAATAAATAAAAACCCTCTTTTATAAAGATATACTTAAAGAGGGTTTTTTATTAAACCTTTTTTAGTTTAATATTGCTTACCATAAGGTAAGAGCCTAAAATCATAAATATAATAGATAATATAACAGGAATATAAACATATTTTGATATTAATACTAAAAGAGCTAGAAAACATCCTATTATAGTTATAGGAACTCCTGTAAAAATACCATCAAATGTTGATGTGTTATATCTTGCAAGTCTAAATGCTCCACATATAGGAACAGTAATTAAAATTGCTATTCCAACAATACCTTTTGGTCCTATTAAATTAAGGTTAAAACATGCATACATTAATAGTGAAGGAGCTACTCCGAAAGAAACTAAATCTGAAAGAGAATCTAGTTCTTTCCCCAATTCACTAGAAACATTAAGAAATCTTGCAATCCTTCCATCATACCTGTCTACCAAGCCTGCTAATAGTATAAATACACTTGATAAGATAAAATTTTTTTCTGATGTTAATAATAATGAAATAACACCACAAGATAAATTTATAAAGGTAAAAATGTTAGGAATACAACTTTTTTTCATATAATCCACTCCTAAAAACTAATAAAAATAATTTCAAACTTATAGTATATCATTATATCATAAAATAAAAGAGAATATAAGAGGGTTTATAGATTTACTTATTCTAACACAAATCTAGTGTAGTTTGTACATGGACAGTATTTATTATGAGTGATATAATTTTAATTATATTTATAATGTGGAGGTATATTTATGAAAAAAGTAAGATTTATATATAATCCCTTTTCTGGTGAAGGAAGTATACTAAATAAAATTGATAAAATTATTGAAATTCATGAAGAAAGAGATTATCAAATCGTACCTTTTAGAATATCAAAAAATAAGGGAATAAAAGAAGCATTAGAAATAGTAGATGAAAGTTACAGCTATATTTTAATAGCTGGGGGAGATGGAACTGTAGATGTACTTTTAAATGCAATGAAAGAAAAAGGATTAAACTTACCAATAGGCATATTACCAGTAGGTACAGCTAATGATTTTGGAAAATTTATTAACATACCTCAAGATATTGAGGAAGCTTGTAAACAGATACTATCTTCAAAACCGGTAAAGGTAGATATAGGAAAGATTAATGATAGGTATTTTATAAATGTTGCAAGTACAGGACTTTTTACAGATGTTTCGCAAAAGACAGATGTAACATTAAAAAATGCAATAGGAAAACTTGCATACTATATAAAAGGTATAGAAGAACTTCCTAATTTTAGGAAATTAAAAATAAAACTTAAGTCTAAGGAAGTAGATTACAATGGTGAAATGTATTTAATGTTAATATTTAATGGTCAAACTGCAGGAAACTTTAAATTAGCTACAAGGTCTAGTGCAATGGATGGGCTTTTAGATGTTATAGTAATAAAGGCTGTTCAAATATTTGAGGTACTTCCACTATTTATAAAGGTATTAAAGGGTGAACATTTAGATTCTAACAAAGTAATTTACTTTAAAACTAATGACTTATATATAGAGTGTGAAGAAGGAATAGTAACAGATATAGATGGAGAAAGAGGACCAGATTTTCCATTACATATTCAATGTATTAAAGATGCAATTGAAGTTTTAGGAATAAAAGAAGGAGAAAATTAATAATATTAAGTGATAGTTTTTTATGGAGTGACTTTTAGTGATAATAGGCTATTACATTTTTTTATTAATTATAATATTTTTAGTATTTTCTCTTATGAAAAAGAATATGTATATACTGCCTATTAAAATAAAAATATATATGCAGGTAGTTATAGGATTAATCCTTATAAGGTATTTATCTTTAATTTTTATTTCTATTTCAAATAGTGGAAAATATATTTATCTTTTAAAACCAATTTTATTTTTAAATTATTTGTCAATTCCACTTATTTCGTTAGTATTGATGTATGTATATTTAAGGTGGGATAAAATAAGCTTTAATATTACATATGCTATAGCTGGAATTATGATAGTATTGTATTTATGTGGAATAAATTTATTAGATGGAAAAATAATGTTTAATTCAAATTATGGGTATATTATTAAATTAAATAATGAAATCATATTATTTGTGTTATATTTAATTATAATAGGAATTATGTTTTTATTTTCAGTATATTATTTAGATAAACCTAATAGTAATAAAAAAGGAATGACATTATTAATAATTGCTTTTTCTATAGTTTTAATAGAAAATACTGTTTATATAGGAGGAGTAAAAATCTTTCCTTATCCAATAATAGGAGATGGAATTTTTTTAGGAATAGTAAATTTAGCAGTGAATACATTTAAAAAATAATAGGTTACTGTACAATGATTTTTAATTGTGCAGTAACCTATTTGTTTATCTTCTTTTATTTCTAGATTTTTTACTATGACTTGAAGGTTTTTTCTTTATTTGAGCATTATTATTACTAGAAATATTAAAATTATTATTTATTTTAGTAGATTTATTTTTCTCTTTTCCTTTATTTTGTTTTGGAGGATTTGAAGGTATAAGGCAATCTTTACCATTGCCTATTAAATCTGTCCTTCCAGCTTTAATAAGAGCTTTTTTAACAATTTCATAGTTTTTAGGAACTGCAAATTGTATAAGTGCTCTTTGCATATTCTTTTCTTCTTGAGTTTTAGGAGTATACACCTTTTCTCCTGTTAAGGGATTGAATCCAGTATAGTATATTGTTGTTGAAAGACTTCCAGGTGTTGGATAGAAGTCTTGAACTTGTTCAGGAGTATACCCCATCTTTTTAACATATTGAGCAAGCTCTATTGCAGCATTTAAGTCAGAACCAGGATGAGAAGACATAAGATAAGGAACTAAAAATTGTTTTTTATTAATTTTTTTATTTATATCAAAATATTTTTGTACAAATCTATCATAAACTTCCCTTGTTGGTTTTCCCATTTGAGATAAAACTCTAGGAGTAACATGTTCTGGAGCAACTTTAAGTTGACCACTTATATGATATTTACAAAGTTCTTTAAAGAAAGTATCATCTTTATCATGTATTAAATAATCATATCTTATACCAGAACGAACAAAAACTTTTTTAACCCCTTCTATAGAGCGTACTCTTCTTAAAACAGATAAATATTCTTTATGGTCTATAATAAGATTTTTACAAGGGCCTGGAAACATACATTGTCTATTTTTACAAGTTCCATGTTCTATTTGAACTTTACAAGCTCTATGTCTAAAGTTAGCAGTAGGGCCTCCTACATCATGAATATATCCTTTAAAGTCAGGAAGTTTTGTTAATAATTTGGCTTCATCAACAATAGAATCTGCATTTCTTGTTTGAATAACTCTTCCTTGATGGAAAGTTAAAGCACAGAAAGAACAAGAACCATAACATCCTCTATGACTTGTAATTGAAAATTTAACTTCTTGTATTGCAGGTATTCCACCACTAGCTTCATATATTGGATGGTAAGTTCGCATAAATGGAAGATTATAAGTAAAATCCATTTCCTCATTTGTTAAGGGTACTTGAGGAGGATTTTGAATTAAATATCTATCCCCATGTTTTTGAACTATCATATGACCTCTTATAGAATCTTGTTCATAATATTCTCCTTTAAAAGCTTCTCCATAAGATTTTTTATCAGTGGACACTTCTTCAAAAGAAGGAACTTCTATATAATTTGAAAGATTAAAAACATTTTTAGAAACATAGCAAGTTCCCTTAATATCAGTCATATCACTTATTTTTGAACCATATCTAAACATTTCAGCTAGTTGAATTATTGTTTTTTCTCCCATTCCATAGATTAAAAGGTCTGCTTTAGAATCTAATAAAATACTTCTTCTTACTTTATCAGACCAATAATCATAATGGGCAAATCTTCTAAGACTTGCTTCAATTCCTCCTATTACTATAGGAATATCTTTAAAGGCTTCTCTTATTCTGTTGCAATAAACAATAACAGTTCTATCTGGTCTAAAACCAGATTTTCCACCTGGGGAGTATAAATCATCATGTCTTCTTTTCTTAGCAGCAGTATAGTGATTAACCATAGAATCTATATTACCTGAATTAACTAAGAAAGCATATTTTGGAGTTCCTAGTTTTTTAAAGTCATCAGTATTATCCCATTTTGGTTGAGGGATAATACCAACTGTAAAGCCTTGAGATTCTAATGTTCTTCCAATAATTGCTGTTCCAAAAGAAGGATGGTCAACATAAGCATCACCAGTTACTATTATAAAATCTAATTGGTCTATATTTCTTTTTTTTAAATCTTCTTTGCTAATAGGTAAAAAATCTTTAGCTAAATTCATTATTATATTAACTCCATTTCTATTTAAAACTATTTATATTATCTTGTATAGCATTGTTTTTAAATATATCAGAACCTGCAACAAGCATATCAGCACCAGCCTCTAGCATTTCTTTATAATTTGTACTTTTTATACCTCCATCAACACTTATTTTAAAATTTAAGTTTTCAGCTTTTCTTATAGCATTTAATTCTTTAACTTTATCAATAGTAAAAGGTATTAATGATTGTCCTCCAAAGCCTGGGTTAACCCCCATTACTAAAACTAAATCTAAGTCTTGAAGTAAGTGTTTTAATGATGAAACAGGTGTTCCAGGGTTTATAGCAATACCAGCTTTTACATTATAGGATTTAATATTTTGTATTAATCTATGAATATGATGATTTCCTTCTAAGTGAACAGTAATCATATCAGCACCACTTTTAACAAATTCTTCTATATAATCAGAAGGATTTTCAATCATTAAGTGTACATCAAAAGTCATTTTTGTAATTGGTCTTAAAGATTTCATTACAGGAAATCCAAAAGATATATTAGGAACAAAGTGTCCATCCATAATGTCTATATGTACTATTTCTATTCCATTATCTTCAAGTTCTTTAACTTGAGCACCTAAATTCGCAAAATCAGCAGATAAAATTGATGGTAAAATAAAATTCATTGTTAATCTCCTTATATAAAAATATTTACTAGATTAATTCTAACACAGTAAGATTTTTGTATCAATAAAACAAGCTATAGGTAAATTTTTATTTATAAAATATTGTTAAATAATATTTAAAAATAAAATAATTTGTTGCCTTTTAAAAGTATTATAATATAATATATAAGAAGGTATTTAGGCAGACTAATAGTAATATAGGTCTGCTAATTTTATGAAAAATAAGGTGGTGTAAATAATGGAGGCTGGACCTGAACGAATTGACAATCCAAAACTGAATAATCTTCTAAGAAGGAAGCTAACATTATTTATTTAAAGTTTTCTCCTTAGAAGAAATAAGGAGGAAATTTATTATGAAAAGATTATCTGTATTTTTATATTCTCAAATACTTGGTAAAAAAATTTATGATGAGTTTAATGATATATTAGGAGAACTTAAAGATATTTATGTTAGTACAGATGAAGGGTATCCTAGAGCAATAGGGTATAATGTAAAAAAAGATGGTGCTACATTTCATTATGAATTTAGAAGCATTGGAATATATGATGATAATGGAAAAATATTAATAAAAACAGTAGGAAGTAGAGAAATACTTCCAAGAACTTATAGTTATCTTTTATCTGAGCATCTTCTAGATAAAAAAATAGTTGACATTAATGGAAAAAAAGTTGTAAGAGTTAATGATTTAAGTATTGCAGAAATAGCAGGGGAATATAGAGTAGTAGCTGTTGAAACAGGACCTCTTGCTAGATTTAGAAGAAAAAAATTAGAAGGTTTAGGAAGATTTATTTATAAAATATTAAATAAAGATTATGAAGATAAGATTCTTACATGGGATGATGTTGAATCTCTTGAAATGATAAATAATAATCTTCAATTATCAGATTCTTATAAAAAACTTTCTACTTTACACCCAGCTGATTTAGCAGATATTTTAGAAGAACTTGATGAGGGTTCAAGAAAACAATTATTTGAATCCCTTGATGAAGATTTAGCCGCAGATACTTTTGAAGAGATGGAAGATGATGTTAAAGGAAGTATTATAAAAGACCTTTCTGAAACAAAAACTGCAGAACTTCTTGAAAATATGGGTAATGATGAAATAGCAGACCTTTTAGAAGAACTTGAAGGTGAAGATAGAGAGAAAGTTTTAGTTAACCTTGAACAAGATGATGCAGAAGAGGTTAAAGAACTTTTAAAATATGAAGAGGAAACAACAGGTAGTATAATGTCTACTGATTTTATATCCTTTGGACAGACAGTTACTGTGGGGGAAGCTATAGACATATTAAAAGAAATGGACCCTGATGAAGAATCTATGCATTATATTTATGTAACTGATGAAGAAGATAAGTTAAAGGGATTAGTAGTATTAAAGGATTTATTATTAAAAGATTCTTCTGTAATGCTTAAAGATATTATGGAAGAAAATATAACTACAGTTAAACATGAAGATACAATTGATAAATTAACTGAATTAGCAGTAAAATATAATTTGTTATTAACAGCAGTTGTAGATGAAGAGAATAGATTAGTAGGTGTTGTTCAAATACATGATATAATAGATGAAGTGTTATATCCTTTATGGAAGAAGAAAAATTAGTAAATAAACTGAGAAATTAACCTAAAAAACATAAATTAATGATATTGACAAAAAAGAACAATGGAATATAATAATATTAAAACTAAATGGAGTAAATAAAAGTAAAGACTTAGAAAAAGAAAAGTAGCATTTAGGAGGAATACAGAGAAAAAAGCAAAGCTGAAAGCTTTTTATCCATAATTTATGTGAAGTGCCCTTTTGAGTTGGAATTTGAACTAAAGTAGGATTCCCCGGGTTCACCCGTTATAGTGATAAGATATTAGATTTTAATTTAGTATTTGACTTTGAGTTGGGATTTTTAATCCAATTAGAGTGGAACCGCGAATAATATTCGTCTCTATATATTTTTTATAGGACGAATTTTTTTTATTTTATAGTAAATAATTTGGGAGGAAAAACAAAATGATTTATAATGGAGCATTAGATTTAATTGGAAAAACACCTATAATGAAAATTAATAATATGGTAGATAAAGATTGTGCAGATGTTTATGTAAAACTTGAAAAGTTTAATCCAGGCGGAAGTGCTAAAGATAGAGCAGCTTTAGGAATGGTAGAAGAAGCAGAAAAACAAGGATTATTAAAAGAAGGTTATACAATAGTTGAACCAACAAGTGGAAATACAGGAATAGGTCTTGCATTTATAGGAAGATTAAAAGGATATAAAGTTATAATAGTAATGCCTGAAACAATGAGTAAGGAGAGAAGAGATTTAATAAAGGCTTATGGAGCAGAACTTATTTTAACTGAAGGAAGTAAGGGAATGCAAGGGGCAATTGAAAAAGCAATGGAATATAAAGATAAGGAAGGATATTTTATTCCTCAACAATTTGAAAATGAAGCAAATACTAAAAAGCATTATGAAACTACTGCAGAAGAAATTTATGAAGATTTAAGTGATTTAGATTATGTAGTTGCAGGAGTTGGAACTGGTGGAACAATTGTTGGTGTTGCTAAGAAACTTAAAGAAAAAAATAAAAATATAAAAGCTATAGCAATTGAACCAAAAACATCAGCAGTAATAGAAGGAGGAAAACCAGGACCACATAATATACAAGGAATAGGAGCAGGATTTATTCCTTCAATATATGATGGAAGTGTTATTGATGAAGTTATAGCTGTTTCAGATGAAGATTCTATAAAAACAGCAAAGGAATTTGTAGAAAAAGAAGGGGTATTACTTGGAATATCTTCAGGGGCAGCTATATATGCAGCAATAGAAATTGCAAAAAAAATAGGTAAAGGAAAAAAGGTTCTTGCTATAGCACCAGATGGTGGTGAAAAATATATCTCAATGGGAATATATTAAAAAAGGAGTTGTAAAATTTGTTTAAAAATCTTAATTATGAGTTACAAAGAGTGCTAGATAATGACCCTGCAGCAAGAAGTAAAGTTGAGGTTTTTCTTTTGTATCCATGTATTCATGCTTTAATAGCATATAGAATTGCACACTTCTTTTATAAGCATAAATGGTTTTTTATAGCAAGAGTTATTTCTCAATTAGCAAGATTTTTTACTGGAATAGAAATCCATCCAGGTGCGAAAATTGGAAAAGGATTATTTATAGACCATGGAATGGGAGTTGTTATAGGAGAAACAACTGAAATTGGTGATGATGTTATGTTATATCATGGAGTAACATTAGGTGGAACTGGAAAAGATAAAGGAAAAAGACATCCAACTGTTGGAAATGGAGTATTAATTGGAGCAGGAGCTAAGGTTCTAGGTCCAATAACAATTGGAGATAATGCTAAAATAGGAAGTAATGCAGTAGTTCTTAAGGATGTACCTCCAAATGCAACATCAGTTGGAATTTCTGCAAGAAATATTGTAAGAACAAATAAGCAAATTGTAGAGATAACAACACTAAGAGGAAAAAAACAAAAAATATATAATGATATGATTATTTAATAATTTTAAATTCTTTATTTATAAGTGTGAATTATTACTTTGTATTAAATAAAACTTAAAAACAAAGTAATAATTTATGCTTTTTTATTTTATAAATTATTATATAAAAATATATAGATAGATGCTTAATTAATAGGTTTATAATAATTATATAGACTTATAATTTTAACTAGAATATAATAGATGTGTTCATAAATAAGTAAAGAAAGGGGTAAAAAATAATATGTTATCACCAGTAGCTGTTAAAATAATATCTATTTTACCAGATGGAGTAGTTTTATTTGTTACAAAAAAGATTGTAGCAAGATATTTAAAAAAATATGCAAATGTTAAGGTTGAAGGCTTTGAAAAAGTAGATAAGGTAGAAGGAACAAAAATATTTATTTGTAATCACTTAAGTAATTCTGATGGCCTTGTTTTAGATAAAATATTAAAAGAAAAATACGACCCATATTTTATAGCAGGAGTAAAGCTTGAGGATGACCCTATAACTCGTTTAGGGACAATGCTTGTTAAGAGAATAGAAATAAAACCTAATTCACCAGATAAGGATTCTATAAGTAAAATAATTAAAGCTATTAAAGGTGGAGAAAATATATTAATTTTCCCAGAAGGAACAAGAAGTAGAACAGGAGCTATGATTGAAGGAAAAAGGGGAATACTACTTTTTGCAAGAATGACAAAAGCAAAAATAATTCCAATAGGAATGAGTGGAACAGATGTATTATTGCCAATTAATGATTCAGGAGATATGGGAAAGGAAAATTGGAATAAGTCAGATGTAGTTGTTAAATTTGGAGAGCCTGTTGAACTTCCAAAGAAAGAAGAAGGTGAAGATAAGCACGCTTATGATAGTAGATGTATGTATACTTTAATGAAATCTATAGCTGATTTATTACCAGAAAAATACAGAGGTGTATATAAATAAATGAAAAAAAAGACAAAAGAGATATTAGATATTTTAAAAGAAACTTATCCAGATGCAAAATGTGAATTAAATTATGAAACACCATTTCAACTTTTAGTTGCCACAATTTTATCTGCACAAACAACAGATAAAAAGGTAAATCAAGTTACAGAAAGCTTATTTAAAGATTATCCAGATTTAGATTCTTTTTTAAAGCTAACTAATGAAGAACTTGAAGGAAGAATAAGAGAAATAGGTTTATATAGAAATAAAGCTAAAAATTTAATATTGATGTGTAATCAATTAAAGAATAATTTTAATGGAGAAGTTCCTAAAACTATGGAAGGAATAACTTCATTAGCTGGTGCAGGAAGAAAAACGGCTAATGTAGTTTTGTCAAATGCTTTTAATGTTCCATCTATAGCAGTGGATACACATGTGTTTAGAGTATCTAATAGATTGGGCTTAGCAGATTCTAATAATGTCTTAGAAGTTGAAAAACAACTTCAAAAAGAACTTCCTAAAAAAGAATGGTCTCTTGCCCATCATCTTTTGATTTTTCATGGAAGAAGATGCTGTATAGCAAGAAAACCAAAATGTGAGGAGTGTCCTTTAGCTCATTTATGTAAGTATAAAAAGGAATTAAACCACAAGTAATAAAATTTTAAAAACTAGTGGTACTATTATATATGTAATTTTTATAATACTATAATAATATAATAGATGTAAGTCATTGGAGGTATACATGATGAAAGTTGGAGTTATTATGGGTGGAATTTCTTCTGAAAGAGAAATATCACTTCAAAGTGGAAATTCAATAATTGAAAATATAGATAAAAATAAATATGAGGCAGTGCCTATTGTTATAGATAAAAAGGAAGATATAGTAACTAAAGTAAAGGGAATAGATTTTGCTTTACTTGCATTACATGGACAATTTGGCGAAGATGGAACTGTTCAATCTGTATTACAAACTTTAGGAATTCCTTATTCAGGATGTGGTCCTTTAAGTAGTGCAGCTTGTATGGATAAAGATGTAACAAAAAGTTTATTAAAGGCAGCAGAAATTAGAACAGCCCCTTGGATAAATGTAAAGTCAGTAGAAGAAATAGATTATAAAAAGATAGATGAAATAGGTTATCCAGTAGTTGTTAAACCTACTCATGGCGGTTCAAGTGTAGCAACTTTTATTATAAAAGATAAAAGTGGAATTGAAGAGGCTGTTAAGGCAGGATTTAAGTGGGATACTGAAGTTATGATAGAAAAATTTATAAAGGGTGATGAAATAACTTGTCCAATACTTGCAGGAGAAATGTTCCCTGTAATTGCAATAAAACCAAGTGCAGAATTTGAATTTTTTGATTTTACAGCAAAGTATAAAGATGGAGGAGCTTCTGAAGTTGTAGTAGAACTTGAAGAAAATCTTCATAAAGAAGTTGAAAAAATGGCACTTGCAACTTATAAGGCACTTAAATGTTCTGTATACTCAAGAGTAGATATGATTGTAACTAAAGAAGGAGTTCCATATGTTTTAGAAGTTAATACACTACCAGGAATGACTAAAAATAGTTTATTTCCAAAGAGTGCAGCAGGAAGAAATATAAGTTTTTCAGGTCTTTTAGATTTAATAATACAAGAATCTCTTAAAGAAAATAAATAATGAATTTAAAAGAAACAAAAAATAGAATATTAAAAAAGGTCATACGTAAATAAGTATGACCTTTTTTTAAGGAAATTTTAAGAACTATATAGATTTTATATTAAGAATTATATAATAAAATAAAAAACATAAAGAGGTTAAAAATTTTGGAGGATAAAATGCAAAAAATTTTAATAGTTGATGATGAAAAGGAAATAAGAGATTTAATAGAAATATATTTAAAAAGTGAAGGGTATGAAACTTTAAAGGCAGCTGATGGGGAAGAAGCATTAAATATTTTAAATAGAGAAGACCCTGATTTAATAATACTTGACATAATGATGCCTAAAATGAATGGTATAGATGCTTGTTTAAAAATTCGTGAAGAAAGACAGATGCCAATAATAATGCTTTCTGCAAAATCAGAAGATGTAGATAAAATATTAGGATTAAATATGGGAGCTGATGATTATTTAACAAAGCCTTTTAATCCTTTAGAGCTTGTTGCAAGAGTAAAATCTCAATTAAGAAGATTTTATAAATTAAATCCTAGAGTAATTAAAAAAGAAGATGATGGAAAAACTATAAATATAGAAGACATGGTAATAAATTTAGATACACATGAAATATTTATTGGTGATAAAGAAATTAAGCTTACTCCTACAGAATTTGATATTTTAGTACTTTTAGCAAAAAACAAGGGCAAGGTATTTTCAATAGCTAATATTTATGAAAGCGTATGGAATCAGGAATTTTTGGAATCTGATAATACAGTAATGGTTCACATAAGAAAAATAAGAGAAAAAACAGAAGAGAATCCAAGAAAGCCTAAATTTATAAAAACAGTATGGGGAGTTGGATACAAGATTGAAAAATAAAGGTTTTATAAAAAAATTTATTTTAAAAATATATAATATGAAACTTTTTAATCCTATAAGAAAAATATCAGTTAAGCTTAGAAAAAGAATTGAAAAAAGTATAAGATTTGAGGTAATGGCAGTAGTAGCTATATGCTTTATTATATCATTTATATTTTATGCTTTTGCTAGTGATTTTTTTGTAAGGGAAGAAAGGTATGGAAATATTGAATATGATTATAAGTCTATAGAGAATAGTGCTAAGTCTTGTCTAGAAGAACTTAAATATTCAGAAAATGAAGACTATATGACAGAAAATGAGAAGATAACATATGATGAAGATTACTTTAAAGAATTTTTTAAATATTTTTCAGGAAGTAAAATAGGATATATTACTGATTTAGATGGAAAAGTATTATATAGGTCTGAAAATGCAGTTGAAGATAAAGTTGATATATTTCAAATATTATCTAAAACTATGAGCACTAATAATTCTCTTGAAGAAGGGGAAGCAAAAAGTTTTATATATCCATTAACTCTACAAAATGAAAAATATTATTTTATTTATTCTGATGTTCCTAAGGCAGAAATTTCTTATGAAGTTATGGTAAAAAATAATAAATTTTTAGCATTAATTCTTTCATGTATTGTATTTATTTTAAGTTTTTTAATAATTACTAATAATAAAATGAAGTATTTAGATGAAATAGCTCAAGGACTTAAAAAAATAGCTAATGGAGAGTTAGATTATAGGATAGAAGAAAAGGGTAAGGATGAATTTAGAAATCTTGCTACTAATATAAATTATATGTCAGAAGAAATAAAGAAAAAAATGGAATCTGAAAGAAATGCAGAAAAAACAAAGGCAGACCTTATAACTAATGTTTCCCATGACCTTAGAACCCCTTTAACTTCAATAATGGGATATATTGGGCTTATAAAAAATAAGAAATATGATAATGAAGAAACAATGATGGAGTATCTTGATATTGCATTTAAAAAATCAGAAAAATTAAAATGTCTTATTGAGGATTTATTTGAGTATACTAAATTAAATAATGATGGAATAAAATTAAAGATGAATGAAGTAAATTTAAATGAATTTATTTTACAGCTTACAGATGAATTAGCACCTATATTTAAAGAAAATGGAATAACAATTATAAATAAATCTTCAGAAGAGGGCATTAGAGTTAATGTAGATACAGATAAAATGTTAAGGGTTTTTGAAAATTTATTAACTAATGCAATAAAATATTCTTATAAACCAGGTAAGGTGGTTATTGGAGTATATAAGTCAAAAAATAATGCAATAGTGGCAATTAAAAATAAAGGGCAAAATATACCTAAGGAAAAATTAAATAGATTATTTGATAGATTTTATAGAGTTGATGAATCAAGAAATACAGAAATGGGTGGTTCAGGCTTAGGTCTTGCTATATCTAAAAACATAGTAGAACTTCATGGAGGAAGGATATGGGCAGAGTGTGAAGGTGAAGATATAAGTTTTTATGTTGAACTTAAATGTGAATCTAAATTTATTTAAATAATTCATTTTTAATAGTGGTAACAAATTAGTTCAAAATAAATATTCTATAAATTAGGAAAACTATTTTATTGGGAGGCATTTAATGCAAAATAAAAATCCTAATAGTTTATTTGGAATAGATATTAATGAATATACTCAAGGTGTTGATTTTAATATACTTGCAAGGAAAATTGATTTCTTATACTTAAGGTCATCAGGGTCTGGAAGTGGAAGATTTAGAGTAGATAGAAAGTTTTTAGAATATGCAGAAACCTCAAGAAACTATAAAATCCCAGTAGGAGCTTATCATTATGCACTTCCTTCTTGGGATTTAAATACTGCTGATATGCAATGTGATGATTTTTTAAGAATATTACAAGAGGGTTTTGGAAGTAAAGATTATGGAGATTTATTTCCAACTTTAGATGTAGAAGAACCTATAGATAAAAGTTTAACTACTAAGGCATTAATTAATTGGATAGATAGATTTAGAAAGAGATTTGAAAGAAAAAGCAGAAGAAGATTAATGCTTTATACAGGTTCTTTTTTTATTGATTTATATGATAATTTTTATATTGAAGGAAAGGGGTATCCTTTAAAAAGTATGCCTCTTTGGATTGCTATGTATACAAAATATCCAGGAAATCCTCCATATCCAAGTAATCAAGGAGGATGGACTAGATGGAAAATATGGCAATTTAGTGAGGATTTCAAGATTGAAGGAGTAGGAAGTCCTGTAGATGCAAATTGGGGTCCTAATAATATAGATTTATTAATGCAACCTGATATAGTAAGTGGTTTTAGAGTTAGAACTGAAGGTAATAAGATAATTCTTAATTGGAATAGAAATAAGAATATTGATTTACTAGGATATAATATTTTTGCAAATAATTATTGGATAGGAACAGTAGATGAAGAAGATACTGAATTTGTATTTAATAAAGATATACTAAATGTTCCTGAAAATTCAATAGTAAAAATAACAATTGAAGCCTTTGATTATGATGGTGAAACTTCTAAAAGAAGGGCAAGTGTAGATTTGAAAGTATAAGCAAAGAGGGACTATGGCATAAAGAATTATATAACAATATACATTGTTATATATTGTATTAATATTTATTTATGCAACAGTCCCTTTAAATTTATTTTATAAACCCTTATATTTTGTTTGTAATTACTATATAATAAGGAGAATGAAATTTTGTACAAAGTTTTTTGGAGGAAAAATTTATGAGAAACAGTAGGAAGAAAAAAAAGAAAAGGCAAGGGTTAATAGTGTTATTATCTATTATAGTAGTTTTGGTAGTTGCAGTTTCAGCAATATTTTTGATCTATTATAGTAATACAAAAAAATTATCTAAAGAGTGGGAAAATAAAATTTATCCTGGAGTAGTTGTAGATAGTATAGATTTGTCTGGAAAAACTAAAGAAGAGGCTAAAGATTTATTAAATGAAGAGTGTACTGAAAAATTACTTAATAAAGAATTAAAAATAATAGTTGAGGATAAAACTTTTCAATATAAATATAGTGATATTTCAGCTGGATATGATGTGGATAAATGCATTGAAGAGGCTATTAATTATGGAAAAGATTTAAGCATATTTAAACAAAGAAAACTTATAAAAAATAAAGATAATACTAAACAAGAGCTTAAATTAAATTTTACTTATGATGAAGAAAAATTTGCTGAATTAGAAGAAAATATAAAATCACAAGTTGATATAGAACCTGAAAATGCTATTTTACATTTTAATTATGGAGATTTTTATGTTACTAAAGAAGTAGTAGGTTATGAATTAAATACAGATGGAATAAATGAAAAAATGAAACAAGCTATTAGTGGAGATTTAAATAAAGAATCTATAATTAATCTTGAAATGGTAGAAAAACAACCTGAAATAACAGAAGCTCAATTATCAAAAATAACAGGTCAAATGTCTTATTATGAAACTTCATTTAATAAAGGATATGACACAGGAAGAGATTACAATTTATCAGTTGCAGCAGCACAGGTTAATGGAACTTTATTAATGCCAGGAGATACTTTTAGCTATGCAGAAAAAACACAAGCTGTTGAAAGTAGTTATAAAGATGCTATGGTAATTGGTGAGAATAATCAATATGTACCAGGTAATGCTGGAGGCATATGTCAAGTTTCTACAACTCTTTATAATGCAGTAATGAGAGCTAATATAAGATCAGTTGAAAGACATAACCATTCAATAGCATCAGGCTATGTACCAGTAGGACTTGATGCAACTGTATCTTGGGGATATTTAGATTATAGATTTGAAAATACATATAATTTTCCTATTTATCTTTATGCAGCAATAGTTGGAAATACAGTGCAAATTGCAGTTTATGGAGACCCTTCAGCTATGGAAGGAAAAACATATTCTATGATAAGTGAAGTTGAAGTTAAAAAAGCGGAAAATAAACAAATAGCAAAATCATATTTAATTACTTATAAAAATGGACAAGAAATAAATAGGGAATATATAGATACTAGTACATATATTCTTGACAATACTCCTACTAGTGAAAAAAATGATACAGAAAGTAATGCAGACATAGCCCAACCAAGTACATCAGAAACAGAAAAATCAACATCTAGCACAGATTAGTAATAAAAAATTACTAAATATTTATTATAAGCATAGGGATTGTTATATAATTAAGTTATTAGTTATATGGCAATCCTTTTATGATAATAAAAAACTTTGACTAAATATATTATATTGTTGTATCATAAAAGGCATAGTAATAATTCCATTTATGGAGGTCTTAATTTTGAATTTTAATATAGTTTTATATCAACCAGAGATACCACAAAACACAGGAAATATAGCTAGAACTTGTGTTTTAACAGATTGCAAGCTTCATCTTATTAAACCTTTAGGATTTGAACTTGATGAAAAACATTTAAGAAGAGCAGGATTAGATTATTGGAAGGATCTTGTTTTAGAAGTACATGAAAGCTATAAAGATTTTATGGAAAAATACGGTGAAAATAAAATATTTTTAGCTAGCACTCATGGTGGTGAACATTATGATGAAGTTCAATTTAATCAAGGGGACTTTATAATGTTTGGAAGAGAATCATCAGGAGTTCCTGAATTTATTCATGAAAAGTTGGAAAATATAAGAGTACCAATGATAAAAAGCAGTACTAGAAGTTTAAATTTATCTAATACTGTTGCAATAATTGCATATGAGGGGTTAAGACAAATAGGATTTCCAAATATGAAATAGTATTTATTGGAGGAAAATGGGTTTAATGAAAAAGATTAAATTAATTACAGATAGCACATGCGATTTACCTAAAGAAGTTTTAAAAGAATATAATATAGAATGTATGCCATTATTAATAAACTTTGGAGAAAAAAGCTATTTAGATGGTGTAGAGATAAATCAAGATGAATTATTCAAAAAAATAGAATCAGAAAATATGTTACCAACTACAGCTCAAATAACTCCAAATAGATTTTTAGAAGTTTTTAATAATGCAAAAAATAATGATGAAATTCTTATTGTAATTTTAATATCTTCAGCTATGAGTGGAACTTATCAATCAGCTTATTTAGCAAAAGAAATGAGTGAATATGAAGATATATTTATAATAGACTCTCAAAGCACTTGTGCAGGTCTTGGAGTTTTAGTGCTTAGAGCAGCTAATCTTATAAAAGAAGGAAAGACTCCTGAGGAAATAGTAAATGAAATAGAAAAAGAAAAATATAAAATAAATTCTTCATTAAGTTTTGATTCTTTAGATAACCTAATAAAAGGTGGAAGAATTTCAAAAACTGTAGGAGTAGTAACAGGTATACTTGGAATAAAACTTATCCTTGAAATAAAAGATGGTTTAATGGCAGTAAAGGATAAAGTAAGAGGAAATAAAAAAGCTGTTAAAAGAATAATAGAAGATATTAATAAATATGGATGTAGAAAGGATTTACCTGTAATACTTGTTAACGTAGATATGGAAGATATTGCAGGACCTTTAAGAGAATATTTAAAAGAAAATAATATAGATTTTATAGAAACAACAGTAGGTTGTACAGTTGCAATTCATTCAGGTAAAAAAGCATCTGGTTTATTCTTTATATCAGAATAAAAAAATAAAAAAAGGGTACATTAAATATGACAATATTATAAAAATAAAATTTTATGAATTATTGTCAAAAAAAAATAAAAAATTTTCAAGGAAAGTCTTTTTTTTTTCTTTAATCTGATTTATAATAAACATGTGGGACATGACAATACAATATGGGACATAAGGCGTCCAAAGGAGTGTTTTAGTTGCAGGAAATATTAAAGTTGCAAAAGAAAATAATTCCTGAACTTGTAGAACTTCTTGAAAAAAGGTATAATATATTAAGTACAATATACTACAATCAACCAATAGGAAGACGAATTTTAGCAAATAAGCTAAATTTGGGAGAGAGAGTAGTAAGAACTGAAATTAACTTTTTTAAAGAACAGGGATTAATAGAGATACATACTCCTGGCATGACAGTAACAAAAGATGGAGAAAAAATTGTTAATGAACTTAAAGAATTTATCCATGATATAAGAGGATTATCAGAAGTTGAAGAACAAGTTAAATCTTTGCTTAATATTAGAAAAGTTATAATTGTTCCAGGGGACATTGAAAAGGACCCTCAAATAGTAAAAGACTTAGGTAAAGCAAGTGCTAAATACTTAAAAGAAGTAATTAAAGATAATAGCATAATAGCTTTAACTGGAGGAAGTACTATAAAAGAGGTTGTAGAAGCTTTTCCTAAAGTAAACTTTTCAAATGTTTTAGTGGTTCCTGCTAGAGGCGGAATGGGAAGAAATGTAGAAACACAATCTAATACCTTAGCAGCTTCTTTAGCAAAGAAAGTTAATGGAACCTACAAAATGCTCCATATACCAGAAAATTTATCTGATGATATTTTAGAAACATTATTAAAGAAAAAGAACATAAGCGAAGTAGTAGATTGTATTCGTAAAGCAGATATATTACTTTATGGAATAGGAAATGCAGAGCATATGGCACAAAAAAGAGGAGCAGAAGATTCAGAAATAATGAAACTTATTGACTTAGGTGCAATAGGAGAAGCCTTTGGATGTTATTTTAACAAAAAAGGCCAAGTGGTTTTTCGTACTGCTATAGTAGGACTTGATATTAATGAAGCAAGAAAAATAAAAACTCATATAGCTGTGGCAGGTGGAAAAAACAAAGTAAGTTCAATTATTTCAACTCAACTTAACAATAGCAATAGTATTCTTGTTACAGATGAAGCTGCAGGGAAAGAAATTGTACGCGTCTTAAGCGAGAATATTAAATAATTAAATTTGTTTATAAAAAATAATTTTTATAAAGATGAACTTTTAGGAGGTAATTTTTAATGGCAAACGTAAAAGTAGCAATCAATGGTTTTGGACGTATTGGACGTCTTGCATTCAGACAAATGTTCGGAGCAGAGGGATATGAAGTAGTTGCAATCAACGATTTAACTAGCCCTAAGATGTTAGCTCACTTATTAAAATATGATTCAGCTCAAGGTAAATATGCTTTAGCAGATAAGGTTACTGCTGGAGAAGATTCTATCACTGTTGATGGAAAAGAAATAAAGATATATGCAAAAGCTGACGCTAAGGAACTTCCATGGGGAGAAATCGGAGTAGACGTTGTACTTGAATGTACTGGATTCTATACTTCAAAAGCAAAGGCAGAAGCTCATATAGCAGCAGGTGCTAAGAAAGTTGTTATTTCAGCTCCAGCTGGAAATGATCTTCCAACAATTGTTTACAGCGTAAACGAAAAGACATTAAAAGCTACAGATACAGTTATTTCAGCTGCATCATGTACTACAAACTGCTTAGCTCCAATGGCTAACACTTTAAACAACTTAGCTAAGATAAAGAAAGGATACATGACTACTATCCATGCTTACACTGGAGATCAAATGACTCTTGATGGACCACAAAGAAAAGGTGATTTAAGAAGAGCTAGAGCTGCAGCTGTTAACATAGTACCAAACTCAACTGGTGCTGCTAAGGCTATTGGATTAGTTATTCCTGAATTAAACGGAGTATTAGATGGATGTGCTCAAAGAGTTCCAGTTCCAACTGGTTCATTAACTCAATTAATAGCTATCGTTGATGGAAAGGTAACAGAAGCAGAAGTTAACGCAGCTATGAAAGCAGCAGCATCTGATTCATTCGGATACACTGAAGAAGAATTAGTTTCTTCTGATATAGTTGGAATCACTTACGGTTCATTATTCGATGCTACTCAAACAAAGGTAATGGATATGGGTGATGGAACAACTATGGTTAAGGTTGTTTCTTGGTATGACAACGAAAATTCATACACTAGCCAAATGGTTAGAACAATCAAATACTTTGCTGAATTAGCTTAATTTAGTATATATTTAAAAATGGATATTGAATGCTTTAATTAACAGCACTCTTATAAGATCCTAATTGGGTCCGGTCTTAGGTATACTTATAAGACCGGACCTTTTTTATAAAATAAATTTAGTATGAGGTGGAAAACATGAGCTTTAACAAGAAGACTATAGAAGATATTGATGTTAAGGGAAAAAGAGTATTAGTAAGATGTGACTTTAACGTTCCATTAAAAGATGGAGTTATAACAGATGAAAACAGATTAAATGGAGCACTTCCAACAATAAAGTACTTAGTTGAAAATGGAGCTAAGGTTATACTTTGTTCACACTTAGGAAAGGATGCTTCTAAATCATTAGCACCAGTTGCAAAGAGATTAAGCGAAATGCTAGGTCAAGAAGTTAAGTTCCCAAGAGATGAAGAAGTAGTTGGAGCTAACGCTAAGGCTGCAGTTGCAGAAATGAAAGATGGAGATGTTATATTACTAGAAAACACTAGATGCAGAAAAGAAGAAACTAAGAATGAAGATAACTTCTCTAAGGAATTAGCTTCACTTGCTGACGTTTTTGTTAATGATGCATTTGGTACAGCTCATAGAGCTCACTGTTCAACAGTTGGAGTTACTAAGTATATAGATACAGCTGTATGTGGATACTTAATTCAAAAAGAATTAAAATTCTTAGGAGAAGCTGTAAATTCTCCAGTTAGACCTTTCGTTGCTATATTAGGTGGTTCAAAGGTTTCTGACAAGATTGCTGTTATAAACAACTTATTAGAAAAAGTTGATACAATAATCATTGGTGGAGGAATGGCTTATACATTCTTAAAGGCTCAAGGATATAAGATAGGAACTTCATTATGTGAAGATGACAGATTAGATTATGCTAAGGAAATGATTGAAAAGGCTGCTGCTAAGGGAGTTAAGTTCTTATTACCAGTAGACCACAGAGTAGCTGCTGAATTTAAAGATGTAGAAGCTACAGTTACAGAAGGTCAAGATATTCCAGATGGATTCATGGGATTAGATATCGGACCTAAGACAGAAGCTTTATATGCTGAAGCTATAAAAGATGCTAAAACTGTTGTTTGGAACGGACCTATGGGAGTATTCGAATTTGAAAACTACAATAAGGGTACAATAGCAGTTGCTAAGGCTATGGCTGATGCTGATGCTACAACAGTTATAGGTGGAGGAGATTCTGCTGCAGCTGTTAACACATTAGGATTTGGAGATAAGATGACTCACATTTCAACAGGTGGTGGAGCTTCTCTAGAATTCTTAGAAGGAAAAACTTTACCAGGAATTGCTGCTTTAAATGATAAGTAATCCTCTAAAGCTTGTTTTGGCTAAGGATTAGTTAAGGAGAATCTAGCAAAAAAGCTAGATTCCCCCAAAATATAAATAATTAAATTATGAGGTGAATTTTAATGACAAGAAGAGCTGTTATAGCTGGAAACTGGAAAATGAACAAAACTCCAGAAGAAGCTGTTAAAGTTATAAATGAATTAAAACCATTAGTAAAGGATGCTACTTGTGAAGTAGTTATATTCCCAACTTTTGTTTGCTTAAGTGCTGCATTAGAAGCTGCTAAAGGTTCAAATGTTAAAATAGGTGCTCAAAATATGCACTTTGAAGAAAGCGGAGCTTTCACAGGAGAAGTTGCTCCAGGAATGCTTGAAGCTATGGGTGTTGAATATGTAATATTAGGACACAGTGAAAGAAGACAATACTTCAATGAAACTGATGAAGCTTTAAATAAGAAAGTTAAGGCTGCTTTTGCTCATAACTTAATCCCAGTTCTTTGCTGTGGAGAAACTTTAGAACAAAGAGAAGCAGGAGTAACTGATGACTTTATAGCTATGCAAATAAAAACAGATTTAGCTGGTTTAGATAAAGAATTAGCAGAAAAAGTTATTATAGCTTATGAACCAATCTGGGCTATAGGAACAGGAAAAACTGCTACAAAAGAACAAGCTAATGAAACAATTGCTGCAATAAGAAAAGTTGTTGCTGGAATGTTTGGTCAAGAAGTTGCAGATAAGATAAGAATCCAATATGGTGGTTCAGTTAAACCAGCTACTATAAAGGACCAAATGGCTATGTCTGACATAGATGGAGCTTTAGTTGGTGGAGCTAGCTTAGTTGCTGATGACTTCTCTAAGATAGTTAATTACTAATATTAATTAAGAGACTTTAAATGGTGAATTTTATTCATTGTTTAGGTCTCTTTTTTTGTGAAAATGTGGAGCTTGGAATGTGAAAATAAGTGTAAAATTTGAGGAGTATAAAGAGGTGGTCTTATGTCAATATTTTGGACACAAAAAGTCAAACTTTTTTATGCTGTACTTCTAGCTAATAATTCACATTGTTCTCGAGTCATGTAATTAATAGAAGAGTGCAGTCTTCTCCTGTTATACCAACCTTCAATATACTTAAAAATAGCAACATTGGCTTCTTCAAAGGTTCGGTATTTATTTCTATAAATTTCTTCTTTCTTTATTGATGAATGGAAAGATTCTATGCAAGCATTATCATATGGGCAACCTTTTTTACTAAATGATTGTATTATATTAAATTTTTTACAGAGTTCTTTTAAATCATTACTTGTATATTGAGATCCCAAATCAGTATGAAATATCAATTTTTTATTCTTGTCAGGGACTTGACTGTAATAAGCATTACTCAAAGCTTTTTTAACTAATTCATTTGTCATTCTCTTACTGAAAGCATAGCCAATTATCTTTTTTGAGTGTAAGTCAAGAACTGAAGCTAAATAACACCAACCATCTTTAATAGTATGAATATAAGTAATATCTCCCACCCATTTTTCATTAATCGAAGTAGTTGTAAAATCTCTTTTTAAAACGTTTTCCAAACCCTCTATAACTTTTTTATTTGAATGAGGCTTGTATTTTTTTACAGTTACTGCACATAAACTAAGTTCATTCATCTTTCTCTGAACACGCTTTAATGATGCATTAAAACCTTCTATACTAAGTATTTTATGAATCCTAGGTGCTCCATATATTCCTTTATTAGCTTTGTATATCCTCAAAATAGCTGCCTTTAGTTTATCATTCTCTACTCCTCTTGTAGACTTAGTTTTATCTGAAAATTTATAATATGTGCTTCTGGCTACGCCTAGGACGGTACACATAGTTTTAATATTATACTTATTTTTATTATTATCTATAAATTCTACTACTTTATCTAATTTTTGGTTGAGAATATGGCCATAGCTTTTTTTAATATTTCATTTTCCTCCTTAATTCTTGCCATTTCTTTTTTTAATTGTTTAACTTACTTTAATGTCATAACTTCATTTTCATCTACCTTAATTTCTTTTACATCTTTAATCCAACCATTGATTGTTGATTTTGCAATGCCATATTCGCTACTTATTTCAGATACACTCATTCCTGATTTAAATAAATCTACTATCATATCTTTATAATCTTGATCATATCTTCTGCCCTTTCCCATAATGGACACATCCTTTCTTAACTAAATAATATTTTACTTAGTTTGATTTAATGTGTCCACTACTTTATACTAACACCAATGTTTTCCATGGTACTGGCTGTAACTAACGAAGGTAGTGCATGCCGTTATTTGGATTTAAAACAAGCAGATGTACAAGATGCAATTATGTCTTTTACAGGTAATACAGCAAAGACCTTATTTACAGGTCCATTAAGTAAAGAATATAAAATTACAAAATAAACAACAATAAAATAGGTGTTCACGACAGGATTGTCCTACTATCGTAAGATAGATACCCATGTTCCTACATCAGCATGGGATGAAATGGATACAGGCATGTAGATAGGGTTCATACATACCGACGGACAGAAGTATGAAAAAGTAGCGAACAGCGGTGAACAGATGATGGAAACAAGATGTTTCCTGATTCTGTTTGCCGCTTTTTTATTACTAACAATTAGAAATTTAAAGGAGGAATTTATAATGTCAGATTTAAGAAATGTATCTTTAGAATTACAACGTATGCAAAGGGAAATGAAAAAGAAAGAGTAGAATGGAAATTTAATCTAAAATAATAGATCTAGGAGTATCTGAAAATAGATGATGATTCTCTATCAGTTTAAGTATGAAAGCTTTGGTAATACAGAAATGTATTGTTGAGGCTTTTTTTGTTGCGATTAAAATGATATATTTGGATTATATGTGATAATATAGTAGTATAATTAAGAAAAAAGTTTATATGTAAGATAGAGAAAGTAAAATACAATTAATTTGAGGGGGAAAACATGATAGTTTATAGTGCAACTAAGAAGGAATTTATGATACATGTAGAAAATGATTCAATAGCATGTGAAATAGATGCTTGTTATAGAGAAAAAATAGGAAAATCAAATTATAGAGAATTTAAATCCTGGGAAAATTCTATGCAATATGTGTATAAGGCATTAAATACACAGGACATTGATGATAATTGTGCAGTTGCTATTGAGTATAGAATTCCTTCAACATCAAAAAGAATAGATTTTATTATATCTGGATTGGATGAAAATGATAAATCAAATGTAATAATAATAGAACTTAAACAGTGGGAAAAGATTGAAGCTGTAGATGAAGAAGAGGCTTTAGTAAAAACATTTATTAATGGAGGGGACAGAAAAACTGTACATCCATCTTATCAAGCATGGACATATTCTGCTTTAATTGAAGATTATAATGAAAATGTTCAAGAAGGAAATATAATATTACATCCATGTGCTTATTTACATAATTATATAAAACTAGATGAAGAAATAGATCCTATTTTAGATAAGAGATATGATGAATATTTGTCTAAGGCTCCTGTATATAGAAAGGGAGATGCAGTTAAACTAAGAAACTTTATTTTAAGATTTGTATCAAAAGGAGACAATGGAGATATACTTTATCAAATAGAAAATGGAAAAATTAGACCTTCAAAATCATTACAGGATTCAATAGCATTAATGCTAGATGGAAATGAAGAATTTAAGATGATAGATGAACAAAAGGTAGTTTTTGAAGATATAAAGAGAAATGCTAAGAAGGCGATGTTATCTGATAAAAAAATAGTATATATAATAGAGGGGGGACCAGGAACAGGAAAAACAGTATTAGCAATAAACCTTTTAGTAAAGCTAATAAATGAAGGATTAGTAACATATTATGCAACTAAAAACTCAGCACCTAGACAGGTATATGAAAAAAAGCTGAAAGGAAAATATACTAACAAATATATCAAGAATTTATTTAAGGGTTCAGGAACTTTCATAGAAATAAAACAGAATGAGTTAGATGTAGTATTAGTTGATGAAGCTCACAGACTTATGAAGAAATCAGGTATATTTAAAAATCAAGGAGAAAATCAGATAAAAGAAATAATAAATGCAGCAAAGGTTTCTGTATTTTTTATTGATGAAAAACAAAGAGTTACTATTGATGATATAGGAAGTATTGAAGAAATAAAAAAATATGCTGAATACTATAATGCAAAGGTTAAGCAATTAAAATTAACATCACAATTTAGATGTAATGGATCAAATGGCTATTTAGATTGGATAGATAATGTATTAGACATGGAAACAGGGACAGGCTTTGATGGTTTTGAATTTGATTATGATATAGAAATTAAGGATTCTCCTAGTGAAATATTTGAATTGATAAAAGAGAAAAATAAAATAAATAACAAATCAAGAATGTTAGCAGGTTATTGCTGGGATTGGAAAAGTAAAAAGGATTTATCAGTAAATGATATAGAGATAGGAGATTTTAAAAAACAGTGGAATTTTAGTTCAACTGGCACTTGGGCAATAGATGAAAATTCTGTAGATCAAATAGGCTGTATACATACATCTCAAGGATTAGAATTTGATTACATAGGATTAATAATTGGAAATGATTTAAGATATGAAAATGGAAGAATAGTAACAGACTTTACGAAAAGAGCTAAGACAGATAATAGCTTAAAAGGAATAAAAAAATTATATAAAGAAAGACCTAAGGAAGCATTAGAATTAGCAGATGAAATAATTAAAAATACATATAAAACATTAATGACGAGAGGAATGAAAGGTTGTTATATATATTGCTGTGATGAAAGTCTAAGTAAATATCTAAAAGAAAGAATAGCTAAAACAATAGAAAGTATACACATTAAAGATATTGAAGTGCCAATCTTAGCATAGTAAAAAGTAAGTAAAGTAGTCAAATTCTCTTGCTATGATTTTAAGATACCATAATATTTATGTTAGTTGGATAACTTGTAGTAATGTATGCTATATAGCGATTTTTTATTAAAACCTTTTGAGATTATAGCATTAAGCATATTTTCTAAATGCTTTATTTCTGGCTTAGTTAAATTAAAACTTAAAAGAAGTGAATTTAAAGGGGTTTTGAAGGGAGGAGAATTTTGATTTGTATGGTTATATTTATAAAACAACGAATTTATTTAACAATAAAATATATATTGGACAACATAAAGGGAATATATTTGACCCATATTATTACGGCTCTGGCTCTTGTTTTATGGATGCTTTAAAAAAAATATGGAAAAGAAAACTTTCAGTGTGAGATTATTGAAGAATGTGATACACTTGAATTACTTAATAAAAGAGAGGTGTATTGGATAGAATTTTATCAATCACGAAATCCAGCAATTGGTTATAATTTAGCTAAAGGCGGAGAACAGGGCATTGTAGGTTGTACAGAAAAGGAAATAAAAATAATTTCCAAGCTTCTTTGTAATTTAACAGTCGAAAATATTTATGATACAATTATGAAAGCACAAATATACGGATTAAGAATATATGAAAAAGGTGATGAATGGAGACCCACTAGTTCTAATTCTAATGGTATCAAAATGGTTGCGGTAGATAATTCTATAATTGTTAGTTTTTATACAAAGAGGCAATTTTCTATAACAAAGTACTATGCTGAAGAATATAATTGCCAATATTGGAAGTATAACTTAATGGTTGAGATATATAAGATCCCAGAACTAATGAAAAGGATTAAAATTGATTATATTGAAAACCGTCTTATTCCAGAAAATTTTAAGGGGCCAGGCAGAGGAACAACAGGGGTATTTTTAGAAACACAGAAATATATCAAAAGTGCTAGAATGCCAGTAGACTTAAACTGGTAGATAATATAAGAATATAAACGAATGCATTTACATTTTGTAAATTTTCATATAGTATTTAATGTCAAATTGTTTGATGTTAAAATAAGTGCATTCTTCAAAATATTCAATGAAAAGGATATTTTTTTTCTTATGGTTCATGATGATTTAATAAAAGATATAATTTAAATATTTTTAAGAAGCGAGAGCAAAGTCCTCTCGCTTCTACCCTAAGATACTAGAATATTTCTAGAAACAAGTATTAATTTTAATTATTATGTTTAATGTTAAATTACAAAATGTATTAGTAAAGAATTACACGATATATTGACAAAATTCGCTAAAAAGAATATTATATAAATGTAGTTAAATGAAAATAGTTCCCAATTTGTGACATAAAACTAAAGGGGATAGTTAATAGGTATCAATAAATTTAGCTTGAACTATCAATGTTAACGATTACTTAACAAACAAAGAAATATGAGAATTATTTAAGGAGGTATAAATGTATGTTTTTAAGCTATTTACAGAATGAAAATAAACAGAGTTTCTTAAAATTGTGTGTATATGCAGCGTTGTCTAATGGAGTCTTTGCAAAAGAAGAGAAGGAGATGATAAGTACATATTGCAGAGAAATGAATATTCCAGAAAATGTTCCAGATGCAAGTGAGCCAATAGAAAGTTTATTAGAGGAAATTAGTAAAAGTGCTAATGAAGCAGAAAAAAATATCATCGTCTTAGAAATATTGGGATTGTTAAAATCCGATGGGGTGTATGATGAAAAGGAAAAAGTTTTCATGGAAAAGCTGGTACAGGGCATTGGAGTAAAGGAAGGAATATTAAGTAAGATTAACAGTCTTCTTGATATTTATGAAGTAGTTTGCAGGGAATTACATTCTACAATTGCAGAATAAAATCGATATATTTGAAAGGGTGTTGCTTATGAAAGATGAAAAAAATAAGTATTCTCTTTTAGTAAGTAGTGATGAAAATAGAGAGCTATTACAAAAAAAGGATAAGTGTGATAAGTACGATTATATAGCTGCTGTTGCTTGTGGTGCTGTTGGAGGAATGGTTGATATATTTTTGGTAGGGACTCCAGGTGATAGTGTTCTTGGAAATTGGACAGATAAACAAGTAGATAATGCTGTTATGGGATTTGCAAGAAAACTAGGGTGGAATCCAAAAGCAAACAATGTTAATAATACTAACAGTGCAATAGGTTTCTTAGAGCAGAAGTTTAAGGTTAATTATGATCAAAGAAAACCAAGCGATGTAGGTAATTTGTTCAATATAGCACCAAATACTCATCATATGATGTCATTGGCACATTCGCCAAGTATAGTTGGGCTGTTCTTTTCTATATTGAATCAGTTTACATCTACTTCATCATTTATAGCAAATGGCCAGTTAATTACAGTTGCCACAGATACATTTGAATTGCAAGGTGGAAATTTTATTATGAAAATAATGTGTGGAATAGCAAATTGGTTTGGCCATTTAATGTCTGATGTTGCAGGGAGTTCTGGTTCTCATGGAAGAGGAACTGGAATAGTAATGCCATTTTATGAGTTCTTTGGATTTTGTAAATTTGGCAAATTTTCTACAGAGAATGGAACAAAAGATTTCTCAGAAATTGCAATGCAAGCATTCAATCAAGGATATGATTTTCGCTTTGGTTTAACTCAGGCTATTCCATTAGTAATAACCGAGTTAAGTATTCGCTTGGTATGGGCGTTAAGACAAAGATTTCAGTATCATATGACAATTAAAGAGTGTATTCCTACCATGAAGCACCCTGATTTACGTATTATGCTCTTGATTGGAGATGGAACACTTTGTGTGATGGATGGAATTGATGCAGGAGTGAGATCAGGTGGTAATTTTTTAGCTTTCTTTATGAGACTAAATATTGTTGCATGGTTTAGATTTGCAACATTAGTGCTTAAGGAAGTATTCATCAGAGTTGGTATTGCTGATGCATTGCAGATGCATATTGAAGCATTTAAGCGAATTAATGAGGCTTTATGGAGTTATTTACGTGAACTTGAAAAAATTGATATTGAATTATTTAAAAAAGAGACAGAAGAATACAATAAGATGATAGGCTTATTTAGTTTAGCTAAATCAGAAGAAGAACTTAATACAATGCTTTTAAATACATATGAAGAACTAGGAATTAATAAACCATGGCAAGGTGATTTCAATGAGCATATGTCCAATAAGAATGGAACACTAATATTTGAATAATGTTTAATTGTGATTGTTGTGGCTGTTGCTGTAGAAATGTATTTAAATCAGAAATATATGCTGATTTAGATAGAGGTGACGGTGTTTGTAAATACCTTGTTGGAAATCTATGTTCTATATATGATAAAAGACCTTTGTTTTGCAGAATAGATGAATGTTATGAGTTGTTTTTTAAGGACCACATGTCATTGGAAGAGTATTATAAGCTCAATTCTGATGAATGTAAAAAACTAAAAGAATTGGAGGAATGATATTATGCCATTACCATTAATATTAGGAATTGGAGCAGCAATTGCTGGAGTAGCTGGAATTGGAAGTGGAGTTCATGGTGCAGCAAAAATGAAAGAGGCTAATGATACAATGAAATTAGCAGATAGTCAGCATAAAAAGAATATTGCTAGATTTGAGGCAAAGAGTGATTCCACAAATAAAGCCATGGATAAATTAGGAACATTGGAATTAAATATTCTTAAAAGCTTTGAGGAATTTTCTAATACAATTGAAAAAATTCAGAATAGACCTCAATTTAAGGAATACACAAAAGATGGTGTAAAATTGCCAACATATGATAAAGAATCTTTGAAAAATGTATCAGTTGGAGCAGGAGTTCTACTTGGAGGAATAGGAGGCGCAGCAGTAGGTACTGCAGGTGGATTTGCAGCAGCTGGAGCAACAACTTCAGCAGTTATGGCACTTGGGACAGCATCTACAGGAACTGCTATTGCATCATTGAGTGGTGCAGCTGCAACAAATGCAACTTTAGCTGCATTAGGTGGTGGAGCTATTGCGGCAGGTGGTGGTGGAATAGCATTAGGTACTACTATACTTGGTGCAACTACCTTAGGAGTAGGGTTATTAGTAGGTGGTGTAATTTTCAATGTTACAGGTGGAAAATTATCTGATAAAGCTGATGAAGCATATAGCGAGATGAAGAAAGCTGAGAAAACCATCAATACAGCATGTAGTTATCTATCAGAATTAGAAACAAGTGCAGAAAGATATACTAGCACGTTAGAAATTGTAAGAAATAAATATAACCAATGCTTTAGATATGTTTCTTATGTTGTGAATACAATCCATAAAGTTAATTGGAATGATTTTTCACAAGAAGAAAGAATCGCTACTGAAAATTCAGTTTTGTTAGTTGGTCTTCTTTATAAGATGTGTCAAGTAAGTTTGGTAAACAAAGCTAAGAATGACAATGAGATGAATACAATCAATAAAACAGCCATTGATGATTCAATCAAAAATGCTGAACAAGTATTAAGCAATGTTGCATAGTAGTTAATTGGAAAACAATAGCTAAATTTTATCACTACAATCCTAAGATACCATAATATTTCTGGAGACAAGTCTAAAGTTTTATTTATATTAAAACTGGTTATATATAGTTCATTATGGATATAAATAGGACTTTAATAAATACAAATTTAGAAGTTATTTATTAGTAATTAAGGTAAAATACTTTCATAATATGAAAATCCCAGCTAGTTTAGAACCGGCTGGGTATATTTTTACCAAGGGTATTTTCCTTTTTTTGCATAAGGAAGAAGCTTTCCATCAAATTTAATAATAACTCGATGGTTCCCATCAGCATCTTCAGTTACATCAACATCTAGACCAAAATCAATAGCACTCATAATGGCATTTCCACCTTGTTCATGGATAATATCTTTAATAGCAGGTCCATAAGTATCAATAACTTCATGTAATCTATAAAGAATTGGATCAGTATTACCTTTGTAAGGATGCTCAGATAAAAAAGAAGTTTTTGATTTATCTAGTTTTAGTACATCTGCAAGTTTGTTGCAGTATTCTTCTGGAACATATTGCTGACCGTCAAAAACAGAAGCTAACCATACTTTATTAACTCCGATTTTTTCTGCTAGTTCCTCATAAGTTATGTTAAGTTCTTTTTTAGCTTGTTTTAACTCATTAAGCTCGTCAGCATGATTTAAACGTGTTAAATAATCTGAATTGTTCATAGGTGTCATAATAACTCCTCCTTAATAAAAAAGAGATACCACGTAATATTGTGGTACCTCTCTGTACTTTATGAGTAAATTATATAGCAGAAAAATATGTATGTCAATGAATACTTGGTCATAATCAAGCAGTTGAATTTGGCAAGTTTATAGCTAGCAGTGGTATAAAAATAGATGAAATACTATATTCACCTCTTATAAGAGCAGCTGAAACAGCAAGGCATATTTCAGAGGAAGCAAAGATACCTTGCAAAATGGAAATGCGTCTTAAAGAGCAAAATTTTGGAAAGTATGAATCAACTCCACGTAATAGTGAAGAGTTTAGAAAAGCAAAGGAAAATTTTATTTATGACTTTGAAGGTGGAGAAACAATGTTTCATTTATGTCAAAGAGTGTATAATCTTTTAGATGAAATAAAAGAACAATCAAATGAAAAAACTTATTTACTTGTAGCTCATAATGGTATATCTAGAATTATAGAGTCTTATTTTAGAAATATGACTAATGAAGAGTTTGCTTATTTTGGCATTAAGAATTGTGAAGTTAAGAAATATGAATTCAATAATATATGACCCTAAGGTACCATAATACTTCCAGTGACAAGCATACAGCTATATTTGAAAGAGTGTGGCTGTATGCTTTTAAATTTCAGAAAATTACAATTAATTCGTTTTACACTAAAGAAATAATACTATATAATTAACATAAGAAAAGCTGAAAAGGAGTTTTTAAATATATGAAAGAGTTTAATACAACAGGTCTTTGCAATCCGCAAAAACATTATATGGTGGATACAAGCAAGAAATTAAAAAATATAAAAGCTTTAATAGAAAAAGAAAAATATTTTATAATAAACAGACCAAGACAATATGGAAAAACTACAGTATTAACAGCTTTAGAGAATGCTTTAAATGATAAATATTTAGTTATAAGCATAAGCTTTGAAGGTATTGGAGAGGATGCCTTTAAAAGTGAAGGAAATTTTGTAAAAACTTTTATACAGTTAATTTTGGAAAACTTGGAATTTGTAGATAATGACTTAAGTGATAAATTTTTAGAGTTAAATAAAAATATTAAAAGCTTATTAGACTTATCAAGATTAATATCAAAATTTATAAAATCATTAAATAAAGAAGTTATCCTTATAATAGATGAAGTTGATAAAAGTGCTAACAATCAAATGTTTTTAGATTTTTTAGGTATGCTTAGAAATAAATATTTAGAGCGGGAAAAAGGAAAAGGAATTACATTTAAGTCAGTAATACTTGCAGGGGTTTATGACATAAAGAATTTAAAATTAAAGCTAAGGCCAGATGAAGAAAGAAAATACAATTCACCATGGAATATAGCAGTTCCCTTTAATGTTGATATGAGTCTTCATGAAGATGGAATAAAGAACATGCTAGATGAGTATGCCTTAGATAAAAAATTAAATTTTAATACTTCAAAAGCAGCTGAATTCATATATTTTTATACAAGTGGCTATCCATTTTTGGTAAGCAGGCTATGTCAGATAATAGATGAGGATTTAGAAGCTTCTTGGAATGAAAAAAATATGATAAAAGCAGTAAAGCTTTTATTAAGTGAAAAAAATACTCTATTTGATGATTTAATAAAAAATATAGAGAATAATAATGAATTAAAAGAATATATCCTAGATTTAATAATGAATGGTGCTAGCAATACATTTAATTTACTTAATCCTATTATAAATTTAGGAGTAATGTTTGGATATTTTAAAAATGAAAATGGTATGGTAGCTATTTCAAATAATATATTTTCTCAGGTTTTATATAACTACTTTTCATCACTATTAGAAAGTAATAGTATAATGAAAAAATATAATTTTAAATCTGATTTTATTGAGGGCAGTGGTCTTAATATTGAAAAAATTCTTCTTAGATTTCAACAGTTTATGAAAGAAGAAAATTCTTTAAAGGATGAAAGTTTCTTGGAAAAGAATGGCAGAATATTATTCTTAGCTTTCTTAACACCAATAATAAATGGTGTAGGTTTTGCTTTTAAAGAGGTACAAATATCTGAAGAAAAAAGATTAGATGTAGTAATAACTTATAACAGTAATAGATATATAATAGAGCTAAAGATATGGCATGGGGAAAAGTACCATGAAAGAGGTTTAAAACAATTAGAAGATTATCTTGAGATTAATAACCAGAATAGAGGTTATCTATTAGTTTTTAATTTTAATAAAGATAAAGAATATAAAAAGGAAATAATCAATTGTGAAGGAAAAGAAATAGTTGCAGTATTTGTTTAAAGAAAAACAATTTCATATTAATAGCAGCATCATAATAGATTTCTCCTTAATAAAAAAGAGGTACCACGCAATTTTGTGGTATCTCTTTGTACTTTATATGTAATTTATATATCAGAAAAATATGTATGTCAAACAAAATATTTTTTATATATTTTAAATTTACTTACAGTTGAATAATTTTTTAAAAAAAATTATTCTGATTTTATTTTCTATGTTAATACATTTTTTAGGTATTGTTTACATGTTAGACTTTAACGTGATTTATGATTAAATTTTAAAATTTTCAAAGAAAAATTGTAAACTGATACAAAGCAAAAATTGGAAAATAAAAAAATATTGCTGTATTGACAAAAATAATATGAGGGGATTATCATATAGAAAAAATAAAAAAATGCTCGAAAATGTATTTTTATTACAAAAGAATGTAGAAAAAACTGCAAAATCACAAAAGATAATAGAACCGGAGAAATTAAAATGAAGTATAAACAAAAAATATTAAAAATACTTGCACTGTTTCTTGTAATATTTATGGGTATTCCTATTGGAACAACAGTATATGCCACAGGGATAGAAGGTGCTATGTTGAAAAGCCCAAATATGCAGAATAGCTCTGAAGATACTGTATTCTCAGGAAAGCTAGTAAAAGGCTTGGAGAATGTTATACAAGCAGATAATGAAAATCTGTTTTCTAATTTACCACAGACATATTCGGAAAGCTATACTCAATCTATAGATTTGAGTGACAGTGTTATATTAACCAAAAATATTGTGAAATTGGACGGAAAAGAATATACTGGCGGGAATGTTACTGTAGAACCGGGGGATCCATTTAGTTATGAATTTGAGTGGAAACTTAATGGTATTCCTAAGGAAGGAGATACTTTCCAAAAGGAAATTTTTCAGATTTCTGGACTTGTTATAAATAGTTATAAGGATCAGCCAGCTGTTATATACACTAATGGTAGAAATATACGTATCGGTACATGGAACCTAATTTATGATAAGATTACTGGAAAAATGGTATTTAGTATGACATTTTCTAAATACGCTGCAGCTTTTACAGAAATACAGGGATTTAAGAAAGGCGTAGGAAAATTCGATTCAAAAGCTAGTGGTAGCGAAATTATTGTTTTAGGAGAAAAGACTGGAACATTAACAATAGAAGAAAGTAAAGAAATAATAACACCACCTACAAATCCAAGTGGGAATGGTATAGGATGGTCTGCACCAAAAGCACCAACCTTTAATAGTAACGATTATGCTTTTGGAAAAGGAAAAAAATGGGACAGTCATAACTCTGAAAATTCAGTACCAAGTATGGAGTGGCGTGCAGTTTATTTAGATTATTTGCAAGATATACAGAATAAATTAATCGACACAAATAAAGATTTACTTGGTACAGGAAGCATTCAGGGAAGTATTGAGAATGAAGATTCTATTAATACAAGTGTTTTAACTGAAACAAGCGGAAATTATATTATTGAGGATACATTGGATGTTAATCAAAGTTTTTATTTAGATTACAATGATAAAAAATATCCTTCAGAGGCTCCATTCTTTTTTGAAATCCCAATTGCAATTCCTGGTACAGGAAATTTTATTGCTGGAAGTATTGGAAATGGGTATTATGATGGAAATGGGGATTTCCCAGATTATATTACAGGTGACAAGCTTACTCATGTTACTGAAGATACTGCTGATTTAAATGGGAAAAGTATTGAAGAATATGTAAAAGATAACCCTTTAACTTGGGCCGTTGTGAAGATAACAGATGCTGATAAGAAGATTAGAGAAAAATTGATTATTAATATTGGAAAACTTGGAACAACTAATGACCAAGAGGGATTAGTACTTAAGGATTCATTGAAAAACACAGTACTTAATAGGATTCAAACGCAAATTAATAATAGTAAAAATTACATAAATGCATTAAATAATGGTACAAACTCTCCAGTTGATTTCTTAAAATCAAAAACTGATGCATTACAGAATTTTATTAATAGTAAAAACTGGGCTACAGATGAAAGTACTGCTACATTTACTGCTTTTAACAATTGGTATACAGAAAATTTTAATACTGCAGAGAAAAAGAAAATAGCATTAACAGATGAAGCAAAAGCTAGTCTTGTAAGTATAAAATTATCAGAAGCTATTCAATCATTAGTTTCATCTCATGCTGAGTTAGCTAATGAAAAGACTTATAAAGATTGGAAAACTAATTTTGATAATCTTCAAACCAATCAGAATACTTATGCAACAAACCATGAAGCCTATCTTAAGAACTGGCAATATGCTCTTGGACGTTATCAGCTAACAAAAGCATTTTATAGGGAAGGACGAGTTTATGGTTTCTCTATGAAATACTTTGTAAAGGTGGTTAATCCTACAGCAAAAACTTTTAGCAATAGTATTACAATTAGTACACAAGATAAATCTTATGATGCAGAGGATAGTGTTAATATTGCATTTAATGTTGGTATTTCTGGAGTATTCTCTAAAGGATCTGCTGTATTCAAAAAGGCAGATAGTGGATATGATTCATATAAAAATGCTGGTGACAATGGGCTTGCTGGTGCAATGTTTAGGGTATATTGTGGAGATAGTAATGGGGTATATGTGGAAGATGATAAACATCTAAGTATTTTTGCTGATAAGGATGCTAGTGAAAATAACAATGCTTATGTTTGGAGCCACAATAAAGGAGATAGTGAATCTGTTAATTCAGGAATTGTGGATAATGATAATGGCTTAACAGAGTTAACTACTGATTCTAAAGGAACACTTGCCATTGAAGGGTTAGAGGCTACTCATAAACATTATTTAGTTGAAACACAGGCTCCAGAAGGGTATTATCTTGATTCAACACCAATAGAATTTAAGGCTGATACTAGCACAGTTATCAACACATATGTGCCTAATATTGCAAGGGCTGTAACACTTAAAAAGGTTAGTTCTTATGATAATAAACCAGTTGAGGGGGCAGAATTTACTTTGTATGATGCTAATACAAATGAGCCCTTAAAGGGTGGATTTGTAAAGAAATCTCTAAGAAATGGCAGTATAACAACTGATTATTATTTGTATGATAAAAATGCTTCAAATCAAACACTTAAAACTTTCTCTGATGGAAAACTTAATATTCATGGCTTGCCTGTAGGAAGCTATTATCTAAAAGAGACTAAGGCAGCTACAGGATTTGTTCTATCAGGTAATGAGAATAAAAAATATTCATTTAAATTGGAAGAGGAAATTACAGATGAAGTTAAAGCTTCTTTACATGAAGAAAATGGCTTTTATTATACTTATCCAACTTGTGAAAATGAACCAGCTGATATAATTTATAATGATGAAGCTACAAAAGAACTGACTTTCACAAAAGTCAATGAAAATGGCCTTGCATTAAGTGGAGCTTCATTTGAGTTACTTACATGGAATGGAACTGAGGAACAATGGAATACAGATCCAACAAATCGAAATTACTGGAAAACAGTAGAGGTCAATGCTGAGGATTCTCCTTACTTTCAGACAAATGCAGTAAAGGATGGCAGTGGATATAGTGTGGATGAAAATGGAAAACTGACTTTTACAGGAATACCAAATGGACGCTATGCAATTGCTGAGACTAAAATTCCAACAGGATATCAAGGTCTGAATAGCTACATATATTTCAATGTGGATGTGTCAAATAATAATCCAATACAGCTTTATTGGAATGTTAATGAAGATAACATAGTTAATGATAATAAGGTTCCAAATGTCTTATTGGCTGGTTCTTTAAAAATTCAGAAGAAGGTTTCTGGTACCTATGGAGATAAAACAAAAGATTTTGATTTTTCAATTAATCTTAAGGATTCAAATGGTATAGCATTAACAGGCAGTTATTCTTGTATTCGAACAAATGAATCAGGAGAAAAGACAGAAATTTTGAATCTGGACAATAGTGGAAATGCTAATCTCAAACTAAAATCAGGAGAAGAGGTTATTATATCTAACCTACCACATGGTACTCAATGTATAGTGGAGGAAGATAAAGCTGATGGTTATGAAACTAAGATAGATATTAATAAATATCTTATAGATGAAAATGGAGATAAAATAGAAGAACCATATCAGTCAAATTCAATAAATGGACAAATAATAAAGACCACAATTGAAGGAAATCAAATAACGGATATCTGTTACACTAATACAAAAACAACCATACCAGATACCGGAATTAAAAATTTAATTACACCATGGAAGACAGTATGTATATTTGTAGTAACAGCTATTGGTGTTTATAGCAGTTTTCTTTACACTAAGCATAAAAGAAAGGATAAAATACAGAAAAAATGAAAGTATTAAAACAATGCAACGAAAAAGAAGATGAAAACATAATGGAGGAGGGAAAAAACAGTAGTGAAAAAGAAAAAATTTCTCCATTATGGAAAGATGTATTAGCTCTTGTTTTTAAGATTGTTGTTATTATGTTCTTGTTTATACTTGCTTTTACTTTCGTTTTTGGTTTGAACCGCAACCAGGATGGAGACATGTATCCGGCAGTAAAGGATGGAGATCTGGTGGTTTTTTATCGATTGGACAAAAATTACAAAGCGGGAGATTGTCTTGTACTGGAATATGAGGGCAAAAAGCAGGTACGTCGTGTAATGGCAATAGCTGGGGATACAGTAGATATTACAGCGGATGGACTTTTAATTAATGGAATCCTTCAAGTAGAGAAGGGCATTTATGAAGAAACCTTGCCTTATGAGAATGAAACCAATTTTCCTATAACATTAGAGCAGGGGCAGATATTTGTTCTTGGGGATGCTAGGAAAAATGCTACAGACAGCCGTGTCTATGGTGCAGTTAATTATGATAAAACATTAGGAAAGGTCATGTTAATTTGTAGACGCAGAGAGTTTTAAGATTTTAAATTATGCTGTATATCCTGTTACTGATATTTTACAGATAATATAGAGTATTAGTTACAAGAAAAAAGCATTGTTAAAATAAATTATTAAATGAAATTAGGAGAAAAATAGTATGATGAAAAAATGTATTGTTACTGGGATTTTATCAGCAGTAATGACAATTATTATGTGTATAGGAGCAGGAATGACTGCCTTTGCAGTAGAGGGAGGGGAAACTGATTCCACTGCAACAATTACAAAAAATTTAGAAATGGATCCAAATGTGACTACACCAGATGCTACATTTACCTTTCATTTTGAAAAAGTATCATTAGATGATGTTACTACAGAGGATGCAAAGAATAGTATGCCGGAAATTAATGATCAGACAACTAGTTTTGCAAGTACAGATAATGGAACAAATACTGATGGTGTTAAAACTGTCACCAAAAACACAAGTAATGTAGTTCCAAGTGGAGAAAGTTTTCCACATGCTGGTGTATATAGATATCATGTAACTGAAAAAAATAATGGATATACAAATGATGATACAACATCTATGATTTGGTCACTAGCTGAATATAATATGGATGTTTATGTTGCCAATAAAGCTGATGGTAGTCTTTATGTAAAGAATGTAGTAGTATATTCAACAAAGGATAACATGGGAGAGGCTTTAGATACCAAGGTAGATAAGATGTTATTTACTAATAAATTTATGAAGACATCTTCCCTTTCTGTTAAGAAGATAATAAGTGGTGATTATGCTGATATGAGCAAGAAATTTAACTTCAAGCTAATATTAAATAACTCTAAAATGGCAAATGATACTTCATATTCAGGTACTATCACAAGAAATGATGGAACAACAGAAACTGTAAACTTTACTGCAGGTACTGAAGCTAGCTTTATGCTTGGTAATGGTGAAACATTAGAGCTTGCTAATCTTCCAGTAGGAACAAGGTATTCAGTAGGGGAAGAAAATGAAGGATATAAGGTTTCTATAGAAACAATAGTAAATGGTCAAAAAGTAACTGGTGAAGCTAATGGAGCTATTCAAAATGATATACTTGTAGGTGAAGGTGAAAATAGCACTACATATACCAATACAAAAGAGACTACAGTACCGACTGGTATAATTGTTAATAATTTACCATTCTTCTTAATGGTTTTAGTAGCAGTATCAGGCTTCGCAGCATACATAGCAGTTAGAAGACAAAGAATGAACAAATAATATGAAGCTTTTAAAACAGATTATTTGGGTAGCAGAGGGCATCATAGATTTTGTGGTGCTGTCCCTTCTATTATTAATATTTACTTATGGATGCTATGCTATATGGGATTCTGAACAGATTTATAAAGAAGCAGATGAGAAACAATATGCAACATACAAGCCAACAGAAGAAGAAACTCTTCCTTTTGAGGAGTTAAAAAAAATCAATAATGAGGTTTTTGGCTGGATTACTGTTTATGGAACACATATTGATTATCCACTGGTACAAGGGAATAATAATGAAAAATATGTAAATACTAATAGTAAGGGTGAATATTCTTTATCTGGAAGTATTTTTTTAGATTATCGTAATAAAAATAATTTTACTGATTTTAACAATATACTTTATGGACATCATATGGATAAATCAGTTATGTTTGGAGATATTGAAGATTTTAAAGATGAAAACTATTTTAAGAGTCATCAATATGGAAGTATTTATTATGAAGGAAAACTTTATGGACTAAGTTTTTTCGCTTTCCTAGAGGCCGATGGCTATGATGAATTATATAGTCCTGTATCTTATGGAGCTGAAGAAACTCAAGAATATTTAAAAAGGCTCTTGTCAATAGCAAGGAATGTGAGGAATACAGGTAATTTCAGCGTGACAAAGCAAGACCATATAGTACTTCTTAGTACTTGCACTTCCGATATGACTAATGGAAGGCATATTCTTGTAGGAAAAATTACAGATGAAGTTATGATGAATCCATTCTATGATGAGAAAACTAAATCTTCAAAAGAAATAGGTGCAGAAAGCTTATATCAGAGAATTCTTCAACTTCCTCTTTGGCAGAAAGTCTTTTTGGCAGGCTTCCTAGTGCTGATATTTCTTGTTGCTTCATATAAATTCAGAAAATACTATAAGAAAAGGAGAAAAGAAAAAAATGAGTAGTGTAACAAAGATATGGAAAGGGACTATGATAAGTTGTTTAATTTCAATTATTTTCTTGATGATAGGCCCTTTATCTACTAATGCTGCAGAAAACAGCAGTATTTCTATAAAACTTCCAGTGGAACAAAGTTTTAATGACTCTACTGGGAAGCAGACAGAAAATGTCTTTTCTTATGTATTTACATCTTTAGAAGAAGAAAGCCCTATGCCAGAGGGTACCCAGAATGGAAAGTATACTTTTACCATGAAGGAAAATGAAGAAATAGAGCTGCCTGCAATTATATTTGAAAAAACAGGCTTTTATAGATATGAGATTAGACAGGAAATTAACAAAGAGAAGAAGGGGTATAACTACGATAAAGAAGTATATACTGCTGATATATATATAAAGAATGGAACAGAAGGCAAATTAACAGCAGAAGTTATTTTATACAAATCAAATGGAAAAAAGACAGACAAGATATTTTTTGAGAATAGTTATAAGATGAAGCAAGAGAAAAATAACACCATAAAAATAAAAACAGGTGATAATACTTCTATAGCATCTTATGTAGGACTTTTGTTGTTATCATCCTTTGGAATACTGTCTTTTTGGAAACGCCACTAAGTTACCATAATATTTTCAGTAGTGAAGGATGGAGTTAAGCCATGTGGCTATGACTCCAAGATACCATAAAGCATATAGCTGTATTCGAAAGAATATGGCTATATGCTTTTAATTTTAAATTATTTATTCATTTCTATAACTAGATTTTCCATGTTTTCTTTAAAGTAATCAATTAATTTTTTCACATCCAATTTTAATTCATAAAGAGAAAATATGACTTGCTCATTTGAATCATAAAATTTAATATTTCCAGTATTAACTTTTCGAACAGCTCGTCCAGGAGTTGCATTGAAGCTATCATAAGAATATGTGATTTTGCACAAATTACTAATTTTATAGATTTCAACTTTATTTGCCATTATATAATCTTTTATTAAAAAATTCTCTGTAATAATAATATTAGCAGCAGATATGTGAATTTGCTTTTTTGCAATATTATTCATTTCTTCATCTAATAAATTTAAATCCGTTTGTGTTATATTTTGCTTTTTAAGCTTTGTTAAAACCTTATTTTTCGTTAATACAAAGAAAGTAATTACAAGAGCAATAGCCATAAAAGTACCTAAAAGTAGTAATATCTTACCAAAAACATTACAAAAACCATCACTTGATGAAGTAATTTTTGATATTGTTAATAATATTATACCTATCAATAAATAAAAAATAATCATTATTATCATGATTTTATTAGTTTGTATTATATTTCTTATATTAAATCTTTTATTTATCCATTCTGATTTCATTTTCTATCCTCATTTAATATTAATATATATATTGTTTACATTTTTATATTATAGCATTATTTATGATTTATTTTCGAATATTTTATAAATATTGTAAAAAAATTCATATGGAAGGCAGTATAGTATTTTGGTATAATGTCAATCAGTGGTAAAATATAAAGATATAACTAATGATTAAGGAAGTGAGAGGATAGAGTGAAAAATGCTACTTTTTGGGATAGTATTAAATGTGCATTTAGTGGAATGATATATGCAATGAAGACAGAGAAAAACTTTAAATATTATTTTGGAATTGGAATATTTTTCTTCATTGTAAATACGCTTTGCAGGGTTGAATTAGCATATTATATACCGTATTTTATTGCTGCTGGCGGGGTATTTTCAACAGAGTTAATTAATACTGCTATTGAGCATGCTGCAAATGTAATTACAAAAGATATTTGTGTGGAGATAAAATTAATAAAGGATATTGCAGCTGGAGCAGTATTATTTAGTGGAATCGTTTATTTTATTGTTGAATTTTTTATAATAGGAATGAGATTTTTATGATATTAGATATGTATATTACTATGTTCCCTGTGATTATTGGCGGGGTTTTAAATATGATATTTTGCCATACCAATTTTTATAGAAGACATAATAAACCAATTGATAACGGAAAAACATTAAGAGATGGAAAAAGAATTTTTGGAGATAATAAAACAATTATAGGATTTATTTCCATGATTGTTATTTGCATGATTACTCAGGTGTTATATGGATTCCTATGTAATGCATTGCATATACAATATCGCAATGAATTATATGATAACAATTATAATAGTGTATATTTTAATTTGATGCTAGGTTTCTTATTTGGATTTGCTTATATGCTATTTGAATTGCCTAACAGCTTTATTAAAAGAAGAATTGATATTGAAGCAGGGAAAACCAAGAAGAATTTAATAGGATATTTATTTTTTGTAGTAGATCAAATAGATTCCCTTTTTGGGGTTATTTTAGTATTATATTTATTTTCTAATATAAGCATTGCAAAATATTTTGGTTATGTGGCATTAGGGGGATTAACACATATTATAGTTAATCTTATATTGTATAAATTAAAGATTAGGAGAAATTTGTAGATATGAAAAAGATTATTATCGGGGTATATAATAAATCAGTTATTTTAACATATATAGGTGTTATTATTGCATTTTTAGGAATGTGCTTAGTAAAGGATAATGTTAATATAGCTATGGCATGTTTAGTTATTTCAGGAATATGTGATTTGTTTGATGGCAAAATTGCAAGGATGTGCAAAAGAACAGATAAGGAAAAGGAATTTGGTATACAAATAGATTCCTTAGCAGATGTTGTTTCATTTCTTGTGTTTCCAGGGATTATTTTAAGTAATATTTGTGAATATTCATTAGTAACTTACATAGTAGGTTCATTATATTTATTAGCAGGAATTACAAGGCTTGGTTGGTTTAATATAACCACTGATGGCAGTACAAAATATTATAATGGGCTGCCTGTAACCTATAGCGCATTAATATTACCAGTTTTCTATGTAATTTTTTTCAAAATATTAAAGCTTGAATTTATTGCTGGAATGATATTACCACTTATTTATATTCTTATAGCTATTTTATTCATACTAAATATAAAAATTAAAAAGCCAACAGGGGTATGGTATATTATATTTTCAATTTTAGCTGTTATAACGATATTTTTATTATTTTGTTAATTTATTATGGGGGAGAAATTTATGTTAAAGAGATTAAATATATATTTTAAGGAGATGTATCCAATTATTCCAAGATTATTGCTTGGTTTTTTAGTATTTGGAGAAATTTATTTTATTATTTTATTAAATCATGGGGTTACTAAGTTTAATATAGGCATTCAGGAAGCTGTATGTGGTTTTACAGTATTTAGTTTTTTATGCTGGCTAAGAATAGCAGATGATTTTAAGGATTATGAATTAGATTGCAGATTATTTAAGGAACGTCCATTGCCATCAGGAAGGGTAACTAAAAGGGATTTAGCCATATTTATTAGTATTTTAATTGTTTTTACACTTGTTATAAACTTTATTTTTATGAATAATTTTATTTTTTGTGTATTGCTATATACATATGGTTCAGTTATGGCAGTCTGGTTCTTCCAAAAGCATAAAATTGCTTCAAGTCTGCCGCTGGCATTGGTAACTCATAATCCAGTTCAACTATTCATTAATATATATATTATTTCTTTTACTGTAATTAAATATAATACTACAGCCATTGATTTAACTAATATATTAACCTGCTTTACATTATATTTTCCAGCATTAATCTGGGAGGTATCTCGTAAAATCAGAGCACCTAAGGATGAAACAGAATATACAACATATTCAAAGCTATTTGGATATAATAAAGCAACTAATTTTGTGTTAATAGTAACTTGGATTGACGTTATAACTAATTTTATTTTAGTCTGGAATTTAAACAAAATATCAGTAATAGCACTGCTTATAAATGTACTTTGGATAAATTATAAGTTTATAGAATTTAAAAAAGATCCTACAAAATATAAAATTGTTAAGAAGGTTGAAATATATACCTATATTCAAGAAACATTAATGATTATGACAGTAGTTATATTCTTAATTTTTGGAAAAATCTAATTTACAAGAAGGAGGATGTGTTTTGAAATCAGAAAATCTTAAGATATTAAAAGAAATTGGACTTAATGTTCCTAAATTCATAGATGTTAAAAGCATTGAAGAAGTAGACATGTCATTTAGTGAACAGGATATGTTTGCCATAAGATCCTCCTTTGATGCAGAGGATAATGAAAATGCCTCCTTTGCTGGACAGTTTGATACAGTCTTAAATGTAAAAAGAGAAGAGGTAAAGGATGCTTTTAAGAAGGTAAAAAAAAGTACTTATAATAATAATGCAAAGGAATATAATAATACATTTCATGAAAATGAGGATAATATGACAATCATTATACAGGAAATGGTTCAAGCAGATTTTTCAGGGGTAATTTTTACAGCAAATCCTATAGGAATATTAAATGAATTTGTTATTGTTGTTGGAAAAGGCCTTGGGAATAATGTTGTAGAGGATAAAATCAGCACTACAACTTACTATTATAATGCAGATGATGACATGTATTATTATGACAGACAGGATAATACTCCTATACTTAAGGAAAAAATAATAAAGGAATTAGTGGAAATAGCTAAAACCGTAAAGAGGCATTTTCACAAGGATATGGATATTGAGTTTGCAATTAAGGATGAAGTAATATATATACTTCAGGCAAGGCCTATTACTACCATTCACACCAGAGATGAAATAATATTAGATAATAGTAATATAGTTGAAAGCTATCCAGGAATTTCACTGCCACTAACACAGAGCTTTGTAAAGGAAATATATTATAAGGTATTTAAAACCTTAGTGTTTAGATTGACAAAGGATAAGGAGCTTGTAGAAAATATGGACAGTTCATTACAGTATATGACTGATATTGCAAATGGACGTATTTATTATAGAATTAGCAATTGGTATTGTGTTTTAAGATTACTGCCATTTTCAAAAAAGATAATAAAGATCTGGCAAACTATGCTTGGAGTTAATAATACTAAGGTTACCAGCAGTGATAATAAGGTAAAGCTTCGTACAAAGTGCAAAATTATGTATTCCTTTATTTACTTTTTGAATATAACTCCTAAAGAGATGAAAAAGCTAAATACATATTTTAAGGCTTCTTTGCCTGAATATTGGGATAAGGTTAATAAATCAGAGGATATTAATAGTCTTTTGTTTATATATGAGGATATAAAAGAGGAGCTGACTTCAAAGTGGGACATTACCTTAATAAATGATATGTATGCATTTATTTATACAGCTCTTTCTGGAAAAAATAATAAAGCACGTATTTCTAATATTAACAATTTAGAAAGTATGAAGCCTGTTATTGCCATTAATGAATTAATTGAAAAGGCTAAAATATGTGGAATAGATAGTGAAGAGTATATAAAAGCTAAAGAACAATACATTGATATTTATGGTGATAGAGTATTAGAGGAATTAAAGCTGGAAACTAAAACCTATAGAACTAACCCGGAATTACTCGAGAGATATATTGAAAGTAACATTGGAAAGAATGAAAAGGAAGATTTCTCTCATTTAAAAAGTAACACAGCAAAGACATCTGGCTTTTTTGTAAGAAGAGCAAAGCTTGGAATTTATAATAGAGAGGTTTCAAGGCTAAACAGAAGCCGTATATTTGGTATTGCTAGAGAAATAATGATAAAGATAGGAAAAATATTAGAAAAAGAGAATATTATTGAAAGCTTTGAAGATGTATTTTATTTATTTTATGAAGAAATATCAGCAGTGGACATGCATCTGGATTATAAGAAAATAATCAGGGAAAGAAAAGAGCAGTATGCATCATTTGAAAAGCTGCCAGCCTTTAGCCGTCTGGTATTTTCTGATAAGGTAATTGATAAGCATATACAAAATGTTAGTGCAAATGTTTTAGTTAAGGATAAATTATATGGCATAGCTTCATCAGTAGGGAAGGTTAAAGGAGAAGTTCTGGTTATTGATAATCCATCTCAGGACATTGATACAAGTGGGAAAATTATAGTTACTAAAATGACAGATCCTGCATGGAGCTTTTTAATTAAAAATTGTCTTGGAATTATTGCAGAGAAGGGATCTATTTTAAGTCATACAGCAATTATTACAAGAGAACTTGGCAAACCATCAGTTGTTAATGTGAAGGATGCAACAGTTATTCTTAAAAATGGTGATTTAATTGAGCTTGATGCTGAAAAGGGAATTATAAAAAGATTGGAGTATTAATAATATGTGTCAATATAAATGCTTAAGTGGAAATAGTAAACAGGTACAAAAGTTATTTCTTAAACTGCCTAAGAAGTTATATTCTTCAAGGAGTAATCCTCAAGATGAAAAGCTAGAAAAATCTATTCTTCAGGGAAATCATCCATTAAGCAGTGATTTTACAATTAAGCCTTTTGTGGTTGTAAGAGAAGAAGATGGACAGCCTTTTTGCCGAGCTATAGTAACCTTTTATGAAATGGATGATAATGTATATGTAGGTTTCTTTGAGAGCTTTAATGATGATAATGCAGTAAAAATTTTATTTAGTAAAATAGAGGAGTATGCTAAGGAGAATGGCAAAAAAAGACTTGTAGGACCTCTTGACTGTTCCTTTTGGATTAATTATAGGTTTAAAATTAATTCCTTTGAAAAAACCTATACTGGAGAACCAATAAATAAAGAATATTATCCAAAGCTATGGGAAAAAGCTGGGTTTAAGGTAAGTGATTATTACTATTCAAACAGTATTAGAGTTCCATTAGCTAGTGATACCAGTGAAAAATGCAAAAAGCGATTAAAGTATGTTTTAGATAATGGTTATGTATTTGTTCATCCAACAGCTGAAACATATAACAAAGAATTAGAAGCCATATATGAGCTGTTAATAAAATTATATTCAACATTTCCAGGCTTTAAGTATATAACGAAGGCTCAATTTATAACTTTATTTACACCATTAAAATTAATTCTTGATTTTAATATGGTTGAGCTTGCATATAAAAACAACAAGCTTTGTGGATTTATGATATGCCTTCCCAATTATTATGGATTAACTAATGGGAAAATTACATTAATGAAGCTATATAAAATTTTGAAAATTAAGAAGAAGCCAAAGGAATATGTTATTTTGTATATGGGAGTGGATAAAGATAGCTTAGGCCTTGGAGGGGCAATTGCTGAAATATTAAAGAATAATTTATATAAATATCAATGTGGAGGAATTAGAGCATTAGTTCATTCTGGAAAGGTCACAGGGCACTATTATGAACAGCTTAATGTTGATAATGTAGAATATGTATTATTAGCTAAGGACATTAAAGAACCATAACATTTTTAGTGACAAGCACAGTATTAGAAAATTAAAAATCCCAGCTAGTTTAAAACTGGCTGGGTATATTTTATTATAGATATTTAAACATATAAGCATGTCTCTAGCGTTTATAGTGCAAACATAGTTTTTATAAGATTAATTCCAGCCTTTGTTCTAAATATATTATTAAGAGCCTTAAGTGCTGCTTCTTTTGAAAGGTTATCTTCATAGATATTTACAAGAAAATCTGCTTCAACTAATATTTGATAGTCCATTCCATCTATATTTGTATATGTATGATGGTGTCCTACTAAAAAGCATACTCTATCTATTATGCCAGCTTTATATCCTAAAGATGAAAGCATATCCTTTGCTATAGCAGGACCTTCCTGTTCTTGTAATTTTCCATTTGAACTTTGATATTTTTCTTCCGCAGCCTTTATACCAATATCATGTACAATTGCAGAGGTCTCTAGTATAAATTGAGTTTCTTTATCTAGATTCTCAAGCTCACCAATAAGTTTTGAAAACTCATAAACCTTTAAAAAGTGTTGAATACGCTTTGGATCTCCTTCATAATATTTAATCATTTCAAGTAGTAATTCATTGTTATTATTCATTTGTTACACCTCGTTTTATATTTAATTTTGTTTCTATAAAAAATAGTATACTATAAATTTTAATTAAATAATGTAAGAATAAATAATTTTCACATAAAAGAAATAATACTGTATAATTAACAAAGAAAGGGTAGTTATTAAATGAAATATGAAAGGAGAGCGGTAAATATGACTTTACTAATTACTATTATTGTAACATTTTTTGCAGGTATGGGAGCAGGTCTTGGAACTGGATTTGCTGGGATGAGTGCTGCAGCAGTAATAAGTCCCATGCTAATAACTTTTTTGGATATTGAACCATATATGGCAGTTGGCATAGCCTTATCTTCTGATGTGTTAGCAAGTGCTGTATCAGCATATACATATGGAAAAAACAAAAATCTGGACATCAAAAATGGACTAATTATGATGTTTAGTGTTTTAATATTTACTGTTGTAGGAAGCTATGTTTCAAGCCTGGTTCCATCAACAGCCATGGGGAATTTCTCTGTATTTATGACCTTCCTGCTTGGAATTAAATTTATAGTTAAGCCAGTTATGACAACTAAAGAGGCAATGGAATCTGTGTCACCAAAGAAACGAGCAGTACAATCCATAGTATGTGGTATATTAATAGGATTTATTTGTGGATTTATTGGTGCAGGTGGTGGAATGATGATGTTGCTTATCCTTACTTCTGTTCTTAACTATGAATTAAAAACAGCAGTAGGAACAAGTGTATTTATTATGACATTTACAGCATTAACAGGAGCAGTTTCACATTTTGTTATAGGTGGTGCACCAGATTGGCTTGTATGGAGCTTATGTGTATTGTTTACTTTCATTTGGGCAAGAATTGCTGCTGTATTTGCCAATAAGACTACACCAAGAATATTAAATCGTGCTACTGGAATTATATTAGTTATTTTAGGCATTGTTGTTATGTCATTTTCAATTCTTACTTAAAAGCCATATTAGAAAGTGATAGCAAAGCAATTAGATTTTCTTGTAGATATAGAGAGGAGTAATAACTTTGGAATATATTGTTTTATTAAAAAAATTATCAGATAAAAATATACATATGGCAGGTGGAAAAGGAAGCTCACTTTCTCATCTGCTAAAAGCAGGACTGCCTGTTCCAAATGGCTTTGTAATTCTTTCTGAAGCTTTTGAAGATGGAGTGCTAAACAATAACTGCAAAGAGCTTCTTGAAAAATTTATTTTAAAGCTGCCTGATAATCATACTTATGCAGTACGTTCTTCTGCTGTGGGAGAGGACGGGGAAAATGCCTCCTTTGCTGGTGCATATGATACTATTCTTGATGTGAAAAAAGAAGATATTGCTGAAGCTGTAAATAAAGTAGCAAAATCAGCAGAATCAGAACGTGTTAAAAACTATTCCGACAACATAAATGCTGCAAAAGGCAAAATTGCTGTTGTTGTTCAGCAATTTGTAAATCCTCAATATGCAGGGGTATTATTTACTTCAGATATTATTACAGGAAGCAGTGCAAAAATGATAGGAAATTATGTTTGTGGGGTAGGAGAAACTCTTGTATCTGGAAGTGCAAATGCAGAGGAATTTACATTTAACTCACTTAAATACCAATTTAATGGAGACAAAAAAATTAAGCCCTATGCTAAAAAATTATATGGCTATGCAGTTAAAATCAAAGAGCTTTTTGGATGCCCTCAAGATATAGAATGGGCTGCATCAGATGGAAAAGTCTATATTCTACAAGCTCGTCCAATCACTACCTTGCGCAGATATAATCCTGATACATATGAAATTAATGGCTCTTTAAGCGGTGAATACTATTTATGCACCAAATTAAAGCTCTGATTTTTTCTAAAAAGCCTAAATCAGCTAATATGAAAATGAGTAAAAAAGAATTTACAAATAATATTGCAGGTATTGGTGACAAATTAATTGAAAAAATCCATAGTATTAACAATAACCAGGAGCTTTTAGATTTTTGGACCACTGAATGTAGTGCATATATGTCTAGAGTATTAGGGGCAATTGTTAGCAGTCTTTCTATGAAGCAGCTGTTAAACTCAAGAAATAAGATTTCTAAAATTGCTGGTGAGGAACTTGCAAATGAGCTTTGCTCAAATTGCAGCAGCAATGGTATTCTTGAAAGTATGAAACCACTTCTTGGCATTGCAGATATTATTTCAGGAAAAATTTCAAAAGAGGATTATGTTAAAAAATATGGACATCGTTCACCTGATGAAATGGAGCTTTCATGTCCATATCCCTATGAAAATCCTGATTTCCCAAACAACCTAATTGAGGATTATATTAAATCGGGAGTAGATGTATATAAAATGAAGGCTTTGCAGGAAGAACATTATTATGATGCTGTAAAAAAATTCAAACAGCTTTATCCTAACAAGGCAAAATGGCTTGATAAAAAGCTATCTGCCTTTGCAAAGGCTACATATGTACGTGAAAATGTCCGCAGCCAGTCAGTAAAGATTTTTTGTATGATGAGAGAATTCTTATTACGTGCATCCCAGCTTAATAATCTTGGAGTGGAAATGCTACACAGATGCTGAAAACTGGTGATATTGTAGAAGTTGATGGAATCCATGGAATTATCACTAAGCTCTAAGTAAGAAATAATAAAGTTTAGAAAGAACTTAGTGTAACAAAGATTTTTAAGTAATAAAAATAAGGGAATTGTCATATAAAGATATATTAATGATTCTTAATATGACAATTCCTTTTTACTTTTCTATATCAGTTACCTTAGACATATTAAAGCCTTTTTCTTGGAGTGCTGATATCACTTGCTGTAAAGGAGAATTCTCAATATATTTATAAGTAGGAATAGAATTTTCTTCACCTAGCTCTATAAAAGAAAAGTCTAATCTTGGATGGAAAAATATGCTTCCCATATTATTTGTATCTGCATTATAGAGATTGTTTATAGCGCCATCAATATTATTTTCAGGAATATAATCTAAAGCAGTTGATATATAATAGGAAGATTTATTATATGGACTTAATTGAGGCTTTGTTAAATCTACATTATTAAGTCCAAAATCTTGAAATGGATAGTAAAGTATATTGAAATATTCTTCAGCAATTTTATTTTGTTCAGGTGTTATCTGATAATGTGGTGTTTCAAAAAAGTCTATAGGAATATCTAAATATTCTGCTGTAGCCAGGGCTTTTTCAATTTTTGTTTTAAAATTTTCAGTAGAGGGAACATTAGCTCCAAATTCAGTACCAACAGCAGATTCTTCACTGCCATTTTGATGAGTATAGCCATGAAGACCTATTAAGGCTGAATTATTAGTTAAATAATCTAAAGTATATACAAGCTCTGCAGTAGAAAAATCATTCTGCTTCATAGGATCAACATCAATATTCATTGAGGGGCAAACATATCTTGGAATCCAGGCAATGTGATAAGGAACATTTTTAGAATTTAAAAAGTTACCCATAATTCTTAACTTCTCTAAGAACTCTTTATCATATTCTTGATTAGAAAGGACTATATCCTCAAGACGTATTAAGCCTATTTGATTAATTTTAGGCATATATTTTTCTGTATTCTCAAAGGTAGTATCGTTAGTTTTACAATAAATAGTTTTACTATCTTTATCCCATCTTGTATACATGTTAAGTATATTAGACAAGTCTGAAAGACCTATATAATATAAATCACCATTATTAATTAAGTTCTTTTTTAATTTTATAGTTGAATTTACAGTGCTATCTTCAAGATTAAAGGTATAGGAATTTTCATATAAAGTCATGGTTAATGTATTATCTTTATTTTTAATTAATGTTCCTCCTAAATTTTTGATAATTTCATTTAATGGTATATAGTATCTACTTTTATCTAAATAGACGGGATAAGAAAAAGATAAAGCGTGCCCATCAATAAAAAGTGCTATATTATCTTTTTGATAATCTAAGTCTGAAATAGAGCTAGTTAACTTTGTTATATCATTAGGCTGTATTGATGATGTAGCAGCGCTTTCAGGAGAATCCAACTGTACATTAGATTCTTTGCCACATCCAGTTAGAAGTAATAATAAAATAATTGGCAGTAAAAATTTTTTCAACATAAATAAGACCTCCATTTGTTGTATTGAGTTAAGATAATAGAGCATAAAGGTTCATACTGCAGCTCACATTTCGGAAATATACAATATATTAAACTATTGCAATAGATATAAACTCATTTTCTATATATATCAGAGTAATATTATACAAAATATAATAAAATTGTCTCCTCAAAGAAAAAATAGAAAATATTTCTTAAATAATTATATATTATATAAAGGTAGAATAAAAGATTTTTTTAGTGACAGAAAGGTTAAAAATCTGTTGAAGAAGACAGTGATTTTTTCATCTAAAGATAAAGTTGAGAAAGTAAAAGCTTTAATAGAAAATAGGATATGATATCGAATTCATTCTATTTTTAATATGGTATTTAATGTAATCTATTTGAGTTTCCGTAAAATTATCCACAATGGATAATTTTACGGATTTTTAATCCACAAATTCTTAAATTTTACATAAAAATAAGGAAATACACTAAGTTTTTTGATATAATTTTTTCACCACAAAAAAATATACCTAAACAAAAAACAAAGGAGCATTTCCCTATGAAAAATTTTACCACAGATACATATGAAATTAAAAGAAAAATTATTAATTTTGCAAAGAAAATCACAGTTGGAGTTGGTCAAGTAGAAAGAAAATTTATTGAAGATATTACTTATGGAATTTCTAAATCTAAAAGTATTTTACTCTCTGATATTTCAGATGCTTTAATTGAACCTATAAATAAGGTAAATACTGTTGAACGATTAAGCAAGAATCTAATGAAAAATATATCAGATAGCGTTTCTGAAAACTATCATAATTTAGTGTTAAATAATATAAATATGAGTGAACCTGTTATTCTTGTTGATGATAGTGATATAATTAAGCCTTATGGTAGTAAATTTGATTCTATAGGTTTTGTTCGTGACGGCTCTAGTTGGAAAAATAATTGTGAAAAAGGCTATAAAGTTACAGAGATGGTAGCATTAACACAAAATAAGAAGCAACCAATTAGTTTATTTTCTAAAATACATTCTGCAAAAGAAAAAGAATATAAATCTACTAATACAGTGACATTTGAAGGTTTAACTTCAGTAATAAATACTATTAATACTAGAGGCACTTTTATTTTTGATCGTGGATATGATATGAATGATCTTTTTAAATTTATGTATAACCAAAATCAAGATTTTGTAGTTCGGTTAACTGAAAGAAGAAAAATTTTTTTCAAAGGTAAATGGTATAAAGCAACTACATTAAGAGATTCTAGAAAAGGTAAAATAAAAACAAAAGTATTATTTCAAGGTAAGGAAAAAGACTGTTATATAAGTCATATAAATTGTCAAATAACTGCTTCAAAAAAGAACATGTACTTAGTTCTAATATATGGATTATCCGAAACTCCAATGATGCTTGCTACTAATAAAATAATTAAATCAAAAGATGATGTAGTAAAGATATTACGATTATATATGTCTAGATGGAGAATTGAAGAATATTTTAGATTTAAGAAGCAGGAATATGGATTTGAAAATTTTAGAGTTAGAAGTTTAAAATCTATAAATAACTTAAATCAATTATTAACATATATAATAGGTATGCTTGGTATTTTAGCAGATAATATTGGAAGTAAAAGACTGTCAGATAATATTATTTTGAATTCTAAAGCTTTTAAGAAAAACTTCATAGAATTTATCATATTTATTTAAAATGCTAAGTTATAATCGGACTTTTGCATTTATTAATGCAAAATACGGAAACTCAAAAAAATATATATATTGAAAAAATGTAAAATAAAGACTATAATTGTGTTGAATATTAAATTGGGGGAATAAGAATGAAGAAAATTAGGAAAACGTTATCTTTATTTATGGTAATTATTACAATGGTTATTTTATGTGGAAATATTAAAAGTGTGGAGGCTCTTTCTCCAATGCCACAAGAATATGTAATTGTTGATGGGGAAGCTGTTTTACAGAGCTATCAAGACAATATTACAAATGTTGTCTTGCCGGAAACTGTAGAGATAGATGGAAAAGTATATCCATTAACAACTATAGATGAAAATGCATTTACTTGGACAAGTCCAGCACATTCTATTATAGAAAGCATAAAAATACCTAAGAATATCAAATCTATAAATTCAAGCGCATTTAGAGATTTAAGCAAGTTAAAAAAGTTTATTGTAGATGATGAAAATGACTTTTTTACAACAATAGATGATGCTTTATATTCAAAGGATAAAAAGACAATTATTAAATATCCACAAGGAAAGGATTCAAATATAGCTCGTGTATATAGCTATGCTGAAACTATTTCTCCATATGCATTTGCTGGATGTTCTAAGTTAGAAGAGATAAAAGCTTATGATGGTATAAAAAATATAGGAGAATATGCTTTTGAAGATTGTAAAAGCTTAAAAGCATTTACTGTCCCAGAAGGAATTACAAAATTGGAAAATGGAACTTTTGGATATTGTGAAAATCTAGAGATTCTAAATCTTCCTTCTACATTGCAAGATTTTAATCATTATATAATAAACGGTTGTTATTCCTTAAAAGAAATTAATATAAAAGGAAATAATAATTATCTTGTTGAACAAAATGGATGTATATACAACAATAAAAGAGATACTTTGTTATGGTGTGTAAATATTAGTAACAATGAAGAAGTTATAGTTCCAGAAGGGGTAACTACAATTTATGATTATGCTTTTGCTTCTTGTAAAAATTTAAAAAGAATAATTTTACCAGAAGGATTAAATAAAATAAATGCATATGTCTTTTTAGATTGTGAAAATTTAGTTGATGTAAATATTCCTAGTACAGTAAAAGAAATAGATAGTTCTGCATTTTCAATGTGTAATTCTTTAGAAAGTATTGACATTCCTGATGGAGTAGAAAAAATGGGGAATTATATATTTTCTCAGTGTGAAAAACTACAATATATAAAGATTCCTGATTCAGTTAAGGAAATAGGATATAAATTAATTTCTGAGGATTCAACAGCTAAAATAGTATGTAATAAAAATTCATATGCAGAAGAATATGCAAAGGAAAATAATATTGAGGTTCAGTATGTTAATGATGATAACCAATGCTTAAGAGTATATTATCATAATTTAGCAGGCTGGGATGCTGTAAATATATATGCTTATAATGAAGACGGAAAAGAACTTATAGCTTCATGGCCAGGTCAAAAAATGGAGGATAAGGGTAATGGATGGTGGTATTATGAAATTCCATCAGTTCAATCAGCAAGAGTAATGTTCAATTGTCCAACCTCATTAGACCAAGATCCTCGACAGGCTGTTCCAGGATATCTTTCTTCAGGAACTGTAATGATTGAAAATGGAGAAGTTACAAATATTGAAATTGTTCCTACAGAAAAAGATGAATTGAAAAGAGTGAAAGTGGTATATATGTCATTAGATAGACATGAGGAAATAGCAGATTCCATTACACTTTTAGGAAAACAAGGAGAAGAATATACAGCACCAGCAGAAGAATATTTAGGAATTGTAGGAGAACATAGATTAGCTGGATATTATATTTCAACAGGCAACCAGTCTTTGGAATCTAGATTAGTTTATGATAATTTAATGTCAGGTTTATATAGTGGAAATTTTACAGGAGAAGAAATTACAATTTATTATGTTTATGAAGAAGCAATTGGTGGAAACTGTTGGGATTTTCAAAAACTAAGCATAAATAAGCAATCACCTCAATTATTAGGAGAAACATTGAATGTTGCTTTTTACATTGTAGGTGGAATTCCTGAAAAATCAGAGTATAGACTTTCATATAAAATGGAAGGAGATAATGAATGGACTTTAATAAAAGAATATTCATACAGAGATTCTAATAGCTTTGATAAATATAATGTAGATTGGAAACCTGAAAAAGCAGGAAAATATATTTTAAAAGCAGATGTGTTGGGAATAGATGGATATAAACGTACTTTAGAAAAGGAATTTGTGATAGAAGATACAAAAATATTAGAAATAAAAGAATTTAAAGCAGATAAGGTATCACCACAACCAACTGAAACAAATGTAGTTTTAACAGTTAATGCAAATGGGGAAGGAACACTAAAATATAAGTTTTATAGATACTTAAATGGAATTTATGCAACCATAAGAGATTGGAATGTAAGTAATACAGTGGCAATAGCTCCTAAGAATTCAGGAAATTATGATATATGGGTAGGGGTAAAAGATTCTACAGGAAAAATAGTAAGAAAAAATATAAAATTTACATTTAATGAACAGTTAGAAATAAAAGAGTTTAAGGCAGATAAAGTATCTCCACAGAAAGTAGAAACAAAGGTAGTTTTAACAGTTAATGCAAATGGAAAAGGAACATTAAAATATAAATTTTATAGATACTTAAATGGAATTTATGCAACCATAAGAGATTGGAATGTAAGTAATACAGTGGCAATAGCTCCTAAGAATTCAGGAAATTATGATATATGGGTAGGGGTAAAAGATTCTACAGGAAAAATAGTAAGAAAAAATATAAAATTTACATTTAATAATTAGCTGTAAAATATATAATTGGATAATATGAAAGCTATTGCTGGATACAGATGGTCTGGTAATAGCTTTTATTTTTATGTTTATTAAATTTTTTATCTAAGTATATTAAGTAAGTTGCATTGATTATGAAAAAAATATATAATAATTATGTTAAAATATAAACAATGATAATAATACTTTTATATTATAATAACTAATTTATACGGAGGTAGAGGTATGTCAAAGAAACCAGTTATGTTAATGATACTAGATGGATTTGGTATAGCAGAAAAATCAGAAGGAAATGCAGTTGCATTAGCAAATAAGCCTAATTTTGATAGACTAGTAAAGGAGTATCCTCATACTCAACTACAAGCAAGTGGAATGGCAGTTGGTCTTCCAGAAGGTCAAATGGGTAATTCAGAAGTTGGACATTTAAATATAGGTTCAGGAAGAATAGTATATCAAGAATTAACTAGAATTACTAAAGCAATTGAAGATGGAGACTTTTTTGAAAATGAAGCTTTAATGAAGGCTATGAAAAATGCTAAAGAAAATAATGCTTCATTACACTTAATGGGTCTTTTATCAGATGGAGGAGTTCACTCTCATATTGGACATTTAAAAGGACTTTTAGAATTTGCAAAAAAAGAAGGACTTCAAAAGGTTTATGTTCATGCATTTATGGATGGAAGAGATGTACCACCATCATCAGGTAAAGATTTTATAGTAAAAGCAGAAGAAATGATGAAGGAAGTTGGAGTAGGTCAAATAGCTACAGTAAGTGGAAGATATTATGCTATGGACAGAGATAACAGATGGGAAAGAGTTCAACTTGCTTATAATGCTATAGTTTTAGGTGAAGGAGAAAAAGCATCATCAGCAGTAGAAGCTATAGAAAATTCATATCATGATGAAAAGACAGATGAATTTGTAATACCATGTGTAATAGAAGAAGATGGTCATCCAACAGCTACAATAAAAAATGGTGATTCAGTTGTATTCTTTAACTTTAGACCAGATAGAGCTAGAGAATTAACTAGAGCTATAAATGATAAAGAATTTGCAGGATTTAAAAGAGAAACTTTAAATCTTACTTTTGTAACAATGACTCAATATGATAAGACTTTAGAAGGGGTTAACATAGCATTTAAACCTCAAACTTTAGTTAATACATTAGGAGAATATGTTTCAAGCAAAGGATTAAAGCAATTAAGAATAGCAGAAACTGAGAAATATGCTCATGTTACATTCTTCTTTAATGGTGGAGTAGAAAAAGAAAATCCAGGAGAAGAAAGAAAGGTTATACCTTCACCAAAAGTTGCTACATATGACCTTAAACCAGAAATGTCTGCATACGAAGTTACAGATGAATTATTAGATAGACTAGATCAAGATAAATATGACATGATTATACTAAACTTTGCAAATCCAGATATGGTTGGACATACTGGAGTAGTTAAAGCAGCTATTAAAGCAATAGAAGCTGTTGATGAATGTTTAGGAAAGATAGTAGATAAGGTACTAGAAAAGGACGGAACTGTATTTATAACTGCTGACCATGGAAATGCAGAAACAGAAATTGATTTTTCAACAGGAAATCCATTTACTGCACACACTACTAACCCAGTACCATTTGTATGGGTTTCAAACAATATAAATGGAAGAACTTTAAAGAGTGGAAAACTTGCAGATATAGCACCAACAATGCTTAATGTTATGAATCTTGAAGTTCCAAAACAAATGACAGGTGAATGTTTAATAACTGAATAGTATAAAATATTTAAGATAGAACTAAATTTTCTAATTTAGTTCTATTTTTTTTGCATAAAAAGTAGTAGTATTATTAGAGATATAATATAAATAGTGGGGTTAATGTTATGAAATGTAAAAATAAAACATTATATGTCTTTTTACTAATGATAATATTTTTTTCTTTAGCATCTAAAGATGTAATGCCAACATCAATTAGTAAAAAAACAAAAAGTGGAATAAAAAAAATAGAGAGTATGCAAAAAAAAACTGTCTCTGATATTAAAGAAGATTCTGAAGTTAAAAAAGTTAATATTGAGGAAGAAGATATAGATAATATAATAGATGAAGCTATAAGTTCACCTAAATATAATACAGAGGATTATAAAGAATTTTTTAATAGTACTGTATTTATGGGGGATTCATTAACAGAAGCAATATATGGTTATGGTTTTTTAGATAGTACCTCAGTAGTTGCAGAAAAAGGTAAAAATGTTATGACAGCATTAGAAGATGATGTTCCTAGGGTAGTAGATTTAGTGCCAGATAGAATAATAATGCTTTATGGAATGAATGACTTAGAGTGTTTTGATAACTTAGAGGAGTTTTATGATAAATATAAAAAATTAATAAATTCAGTAAAAGAACAATTGCCTAAAACTGAAATTATAATTATATCAACTTTTTATGTTACTGATAAGGAAGCAACAGAAGTAACAGCTTTATCTAAAGATAGAGTTGATGAAGCAAATAAATACATAAAAAAAATGTGTGATGAAGAAGATTTAACCTATCTTGATTTAAGAAGTATAATTTCTAAAAAACCTAATTTTTATGAGCCTGATGGGGTTCATGTAATAGGGGATTTTTATGATATATACTTAAATGTATTAATTAATATTTTAAAAGGTGAATAATATGAAAGTAAAAAAATTATTAATAATGTTTTTGTGTGCTATATTTATTTTTTCAAATATAGCCTGTGGCTACAAAGATGTCTCTTTAAGCAATTTAGCAGAAGAAGTACTATCAGTAACAGATGAGTCAAAATTTGTACTTGGTGATAGTAAAACATTAAGAAGATATTATGGACTTAATTCTAATGATTATGATGAAGTTATTATATATACACCAAGTTCTACTATGGAAGTAAGTGAACTTTTAATAATAAAGATGAAAGATAGTTCCCTGCAAGCTGACACAATAGAAGAAAGTATTGATAATAGAATTCAAACACAAAGTGATAACTTTAAAGATTATGCACCAGAACAATATGGAATTGTACAAAACTATGAATTATCTATAAAAGGGAATTATGTGTTTTTTGCTATTTCAAATGATGCACAGGATATGAAAAAAAAATTTAAAAATTATATAAAATAGAAAGTGGAGTATTAACAATGGTTTTTAGTAGTATTATATTTATTTTTACATTTCTTCCAATAATATTAGGGATTTATTATATATGTCCTAAAAAATTTAGAAATTTTATCTTGCTTATTGGAAGCCTTGTTTTTTATGCTTGGGGAGAGCCTGTATATATTTTTTTAATGATATTTACAACTATATTTAATTATTTAATGGCATTATGTATAAATGTAAGAAAAGAAAAAGAGAAAAAAACATTTCTTATAATTACTATTGTGGTAGATTTGTTGATTTTAGGCTATTTTAAATATTATGGATTTTTAATAGAAATAATAAATAGTGTTTTTTCTTTATCAATAAAATATACAAAGTTATCTCTTCCTATAGGAATATCATTTTATACATTTCAAACATTATCTTATGTGATAGATGTATATTTAAAAAAGGTAAAAGTGCAAAAAAATTTAATAGACTTTGGTACATATATAACAATGTTTCCACAACTAGTTGCAGGGCCTATAGTTAAATATTCAGATATTGAAAAACAATTAAAAAATAGAAATGAAGGTTTTGATAATTTTGGTATAGGAGTTGAAAAATTTCTCATAGGGTTAGGGAAAAAAGTTCTTCTTGCTAATAATATAGGAATGTTATGGGATGCAATACAAGTTCAAAATTTAGGAGATATGTCAGTTTTAACAGCATGGCTTGGTGCAATAGCATATACTATGCAAATTTATTTTGACTTTTCAGGATATTCAGATATGGCAATTGGACTTGGAAGAATGTTTGGATTTATATTTACAAAGAATTTTGATTATCCATATATATCTAAAAGTGTAACTGAATTTTGGAGAAGATGGCATATTTCATTAAGTACTTGGTTTAAAGAATATGTATACATACCTCTTGGAGGAAACAGAAAAGGAGTATTAAAGCAATGTAGAAATCTTCTTATAGTATGGAGCCTTACAGGACTATGGCATGGAGCAAGCTATAATTTTATAGTATGGGGTCTTTATTATGGAATATTACTTATGTTTGAAAAATTTATTTTTAAAGGAATTTTAAATAAATTACCATCAATAATAAGAAGTATTTACACTATGATAATAGTAAATGTAGGTTGGGTTATTTTTGCAGCACCAAATTTATCTTGGGCTATTAAATATATAAAAATCTTATTTCTTGTTGGAGGAAATAAATTTATAGATGGAAGTTTTAAATATTATTTAAGTAATAATTTTATATTACTTATAATACTTATATTAGCCTCAACTCCTTTATTAAGAAATATATTTAAAAGTATAAAAAAATCAAAAGGTGGATATACAATTGCAATAATTTTACAATATGCAGTATTTATATTATCAATAGCATATTTACTTAATGCAAGTTACAATCCATTTTTATATTTTAGATTTTAAGGAGCAAAATTTTTATGGATGAAAAAGAGTTATATAGAAGAGTAGAATTATATAAAAAAAGAAAGCTATATGAAAAAAGTTCTTCATACAAAAAGAAAACTTCATATAAAAAGAAAAGAAAATATAATATTTTAATTAGTATTTGTTTTATTGTTTTTATAGAAGGAATATTTATTATAAATTTGTTTAAAAATGATACAGATGTTTCAGTTATGGAGAATAGAACATTAACTCATAAGCCTAGATTTGATATGGATAATTTAATTGAAGGAAGATACACTAAAAAATATGAGAGTTATAAAAATGATCAATTTGTTTATAGAGAAAAATTTATAAATATAAAATCTACAACAGATTCCGTGCTTTTAAAAAAAGATATTAATAATGTTTATAAAGGAAAAGATGGTTATTTATTTGAAAGTTTTGAAAAACCAAATGCTGAAAATGAAAAAAATAATATAGATGCAATAAATTCTTTTATGGAAAAACATAGTGATATAAATACAACTTTTATGCTTATTCCAATATCAACTACAATATTAAAAGAAAAACTTCCTAAAAATGCACCTATTGTGGATGAAAAAAAATATGCAGAAGAATTTGGAAAGGATTTAGATAATAGGATAACTTTTATTTATCCCTATGATACAATGCGTTCTCACAAAGATGAATATGTTTATTATAAAACTGACCATCATTGGACAACCCTTGGTGCATATTATGCATATGAAGAATTTTGCAATCAGTTAGGATTAGATAAGAAGAATCTAGATGAATATACAAAAATATTAGCTACAGACCAATTTTATGGAACATTATATTCAAAAAGCCTATTTAAAATTAAAAAGGGTGATGATATATATGTGTATATTAATAAAGATGAAAATGATGAAAGCATAATAACATATACAGAAGAAAAGAAAAAAAGTGCATCTTTTTATGATACAGAAAAACTTAAAGAAAAAAATAAATATGAATTATTTTTAGATGGAAATCATCCATTTTTAGAAATTGAAAATGTAAATGTGAAAAATGATAAAAAACTTCTTATGATAAAGGATTCATATGCTAATAGTTTTGTAGAATTTTTAACACCATTTTTTTCAAAAATAGTAATGGTAGATCCTAGATATTATTATGAAGATATTGAAAATCTTATATCTAAGGAAAAGTTTACAGACATCCTATATCTATATAATTCAAATACTTTTTTCCAAGATAATTCTTTGTCTCTTGTTTTAAATAATTAATAAAATGTCATGTTTTGTTTGTATTTAATAAAACATGGAATTTATTTATACTTAAAAAAACAATTTATAAAGAAAATAAAATAAAAAAATCAATATAAAAGAGAGGTAAATGTATAATATAAGAAAATTTTGTAGTATAATATAAGCATAAGAAATAAAAATATTTTATAGAAATATTTGTATTTCAAAATAAGAAAAAAGTATAAAAAAATCCTTACAATAGTTGTAAATTTATTAAATTTTTAGTAAAATTAGGTTGTAAGTTTATTTATATATTTTATAAAAGGATGAGGAGGAGTAAGGTTTTGGCAAGAACTAAAAATGATAAAGTGATTACTAAGGGGTTAGAAGAAAATAATGAAATATCTTTAAAAGATAAATCTATGACATCAAAAGAAATAAAGGATGATAAAAAGGAAGTTTTAAAAGAGAAAGAAGTTCCTTCTAAAGAAATAGATAAAGCTGAAACTGAAAAGGTTGTTAAATCAAAAAGAACAACTAAATCTAAAAAAGCAAAAGCTAATAAAATAGAAGATAAAGTAGCAGAAGAGGTTTTAAAAGAAGTTGCAATAACTAAAGAAGAAAGTTTAGTTAAAGAAACAAAAACAAAGCCAGTTTCAGAAGCAAAAGTAGTTGAAGAAAAGGTTGAAATAAAAGAAGCAGAAGTTTTAGAAGAAGAAAAAGCTACAAAGAAAAAAAGTACTACACCTAAAAAAACTACTACAGCAAAAAAGGTTAGTTACACAAATTTCTATGCAGGAAAGGAATATGAAGCTCAACAAATATTTGGTTCACACTTTGTTACAGAAAAAGGTGTAAAGGGTGTAAAGTTTACAGTATGGGCACCAAATGCTAAAGAAATATGGTTAGTATGTGATTCTAATAAGTTTGAAATAGAAGATAATTTTAAACTTAGAAAAGTATCTAAAAAAGGAATATGGTCAATTTTTGTTCCTAATATGGAAGAAGGAGAAAAATATAAATATGCTATTATGAGTCCATCAGACAACATTGTGTATAAAGCAGACCCATATGCAATATGTTCAGAAGTTAGACCTAATACAGCATCAATAGTATGCAAACCAGAAAAGTTTACATGGGAAGATAGAAACTGGATAGCAAAAAGAAAAAGAAGAAATCTTTTCACAACTGCAATGAATATATATGAAGTACATTTAGGTTCTTGGAAACGTAAAGAAGATGGAAGTTTTTATACTTATGATGAATTAGCAAATATGCTTCCTGAATATGTTGAAGAAATGGGATATACACATGTTGAATTCATGCCTCTTATTGAATATCCTTTAGATGCTTCTTGGGGTTATCAAGGTGTTGGATATTTCTCATTAACATCAAGATATGGAACTATTGAAGGCTTTAAAAAGCTTGTAAATGAATTCCATAAGAGAAATATTGGAATAATTTTAGACTGGGTTCCAGGACATTTTTGTAGAGATGCTCATGGATTATATATGTTTGATGGAACTCCAACTTATGAATATCAAGATGCTTGGAAGGCAGATAATAAAGGATGGGGAACATCTAATTTTGATTTAGGAAAACCAGAAGTTAAAAGCTTTTTAATTTCTAGTGCAATGTATTGGATAAAGGAATTCCATATAGATGGAATAAGAATGGATGCTGTATCTAATATGCTTTATTTAGATTATGATAGAGGACCAGGTGAATGGGTTCCAAACATTTATGGTGACCATGGAAATCTTGAAGGAATAGAATTCTTAAAAGAAATAAATAAAGTAATACATGATTCTAAAACAAATGTTATGATGATTGCTGAAGAATCAACAGCTTGGAAAAATGTTACTAAACATAATGAAGAAGATAGTCTTGGATTTGACTTTAAGTGGAATATGGGATGGATGAATGATACTTTAGAGTATATAAAGCTAGACCCTATATACAGAAAATATCATCACAATAATATAACATTCTCTATTCATTATAATTATACAGAGAACTTTATATTACCAATATCTCATGATGAAGTAGTTCATGGTAAGGGTTCACTTATTGCAAAGATGTATGGTGATGACTGGAATAAATATGCTGGATTAAGATTATATCTTGCATATATGATGGGACACCCAGGAAAGAAACTTACATTTATGGGAACTGAATTTGGTCAATTTACAGAATGGAAAGAGGATGAAGAGCTTTACTGGAGTGTAATAGATAAATATGAAGTTCATAAAAAAATTCAAGATTTCTCAAGAGAATTAAATAAATTCTATTTAGAAAATAAGAGTTTATGGGAATTAGATTATGACAGAAAAGGCTTTACATGGATAGATGGTGGAAATACAGAACAAAGTATTTTCAGTTTTGTAAGAAATGGTAAAAAGCAAGGGGATATGTTATTATTTATATGTAACTTTACACCAATGGTTTATTATGATTTTATGGTGGGAGTTCCTTATGAAGGAGAATATGTTGAAGTATTTAATACAGATGAAGAAAGATTTGGTGGTTCAGGGCAAGTAATGGGAGATGTTACTTTAGTTAGTGAAAAAGTTAAGAGAGAAGTAATAGAAATTCCAGAAGAAAATATTGAAGCTTCAGATGAAATTGCAGTGGAAGAATCTACTGAAGAAGAACCATTATTTAATGGACAACCATATACAATAAAAGTGAAAATACCACCAATGGCTGTTTTAGTTGTTGGATTGAAGAAATAATAAGGGGGTTAAAGGAATGAACGTATTACTAGTAGCAGGAGAAGCACATCCATTTATAAAAACAGGAGGACTTGGTGATGTAATGGGAGCATTACCAAAAGCTCTTACTAAAATTGGAGTAGATGCAAGAGTAGTTATTCCTAATTATAGAAACATAAATTGGAATTTTAAAAAGGATTTTAAATTTATAAAATGGTTTTTCGTAAAAGTAGGCTGGAGAACAAAATATTGTGGAGTTTTTGAATATAACTATGGAGGAGTAACTTACTACTTTTTAGATAATGAAGAATATTTTAATAGAGATACTTTATATGGACATCTTGATGATGGAGAAAGATTTGCCTTCTTTGACAGAGCAGCAATTCAATTCTTAAAAGAAATAAACTGGCATCCAGATGTAATACATTGTAATGACTGGCAAACAGGAATGATTCCTGTACTTTTAAGACTTGAATATGGTAAATATGATGATTTTTATAGAAATATAAAAACTGTATATTCAATTCATAATATTGTATTCCAAGGAGCATTTGATAAACATGTTCTTCCAGAATTATTTGGATATGACTTTAATGCATACAACAATGGAACTCTTGAATACTGTAATGGTGTAAGCTTTATGAAGGGTGGTATAAATTACTCAGATAAGGTTTCAACAGTAAGCCATAGTTATGCACAAGAAATACAAACTCCAGAGTATGGACATGGTCTTGATGGTTTATTAAGAGAAAGAAGTTATGCTTTAAGAGGAATATTAAATGGAATAGATTATGATGAATATAATCCATGGGATGATAACTTTATATATCAAAAGTATAATATTGATTATCGTGTAGATAAAAATATAAATAAAACAAGATTACAACAAGAATTAGGACTTCCAGTAAGACCAGAAGTACCAATGCTTTCAATAGTTTCAAGACTTACAGAACAAAAGGGTATGAACTTAGTTTTAGATATAGCTCAAGGAATTGTTGATATGGATGTTCAACTTGTTATATTAGGAACTGGAGATAAGTATTTTGAAGATTGCTTTAGAGGGCTTCAATACCATCATCCAGATAAGGTTTCAGCACAAATTAAATTTGATAATGGCTTAGCACATAAGATATATGCAGGAAGTGATATATTCTTAATGCCATCATTATTTGAACCATGTGGATTAGGACAACTTATAGCTTTAAGATATGGAACTATTCCAGTTGTAAGAGAAACAGGAGGACTAAAAGATACAATAAATCCATTTAATGAATATACAGGAGATGGAAATGGATTCTCATTTAGAAACTTCAATGCACATGAATTCTACAATACAGTAGCTTATGCTGTTCATAATTTCTATAATAAATGGAATTGGAATATGCTAATGGATCATGCTGTTAATTCAAATAATAGTTGGGAAAAGTCAGCATGGGAATATAAAGGTATGTATGAAGAAGTAATGAACTTCCCATACTGGTGTATTTAGTAAAGTATAATTATACAGCATAATTTTACAGGAGATGATACTATGAGAAAAAATGAAATGGTAGCAATGATTCTAGCAGGTGGACAAGGTTCAAGATTAGGAGTGCTTACTAAGCACATAGCTAAACCAGCAGTTCCATTTGGAGGAAAATATAGAATAATAGATTTCCCTTTAAGTAATTGTTCTAATTCAGGGGTATATACTGTGGGTGTTTTAACACAGTATAAACCTCTTGAATTAAATGCCCATATTGGAATTGGAGCACCTTGGGATCTTGATAGACGTGATGGAGGAGTAAGCATTTTACCGCCTTATCAAGAAGAAAAGGGAGGTAATTGGTATAAAGGAACAGCTAATGCCATTTATCAAAATATAGAGTTTATAGATAGATATAATCCAGAATATGTTCTAATTTTATCTGGTGACCATATTTACAAAATGAATTATGAGGAATTATTAAATTATCATAAAGAAAGAAATGCAGATGTTACTATTTCAGTTATAGATGTAACCTTAGAAGAAGCCAAAAGATTTGGTATTATGAATACTAATGAGGACTTATCAATATATGAATTTGAAGAAAAACCTCAACATCCAAAGAGTACAAAAGCTTCTATGGGAATATACATTTTTAATTGGAAAGCTTTAAAGAAATATCTTAAAGAAGATGAAGCAAATCCAAATTCAAGTAATGACTTTGGTAAAGATATAATTCCTGCTATGTTAAATGATGGACTAAAGATGTATGCTTATCCATTTAAAGGATACTGGAAGGATGTTGGAACAATAGAAAGCCTATGGGAAGCTAATATGGATTTATTAAAAGAGGATTCAGGATTAGACTTACACAGTAATGATTTAAGAATTTATTCTGCAAGTGATGTTAGTCCAGCACAATACTTAGGAGCTAATGCAGAAGTAAAGAATTCACTAGTAACAGATGGATGTGCTATATATGGAAAAGTGGAAAATTCTGTCATATTCCAAAATGTTTACATAGGTAAGAATACAGTTGTAAAAAATTCTGTAATAATGCCTAATGCAAAAATTGGAGATAATATTACAATTGATAAGGCTATTGTAGGAGATAGTGCAATAATAAGAAAAAATTCAACTGTTGGAACTGGAAAAGAAATAGTAGTAATTCCAGCAATGAAAGACATAAAAGCAAATAGTAATGTTATAAAATAGGCTTTCTAGGGTAAGGAGGAATTTGGTAGTGAAAAATTGTGTAGGAATAATAAACTTAGATGAAAATGAAAATGGAATGAAAGGGCTAACAAAAAATAGAGTATTAGCTTCTGTTCCTTTTGCAGGAAGATATAGAATAATAGATTTTATATTATCTAACATGACTAATTCAGGGGTAGCATGTATAGGAATATTTACAAAAAATAAATCAAGATCATTAATGGACCATTTAACCAATGGTAGACCATGGGACCTTCACAGAAGAAATAATGGATTAAAGGTTTTTAATTTTGGAGATAATAATCTTGCAGAAGATGATGTACATGATTTTTATGAAAATAGAAAATTTATAGAATATAGCAATTGTGATTATGTATTATTAGCTTCATCTAATATGATTTGTAATATTGATTATAATGAAGTTTTAGAAGAACATATTAAAAAAGATAATGATGTTACAATTGTATATAAGAGTATAGATAAAGATGATATAGCTGACTTTTCAGATTGTAGAACTGTAATGTTAGATGATGATAACAGAGTAGTTTCTTGTGGGGAAAATATAATAGATAGAAGCAATACAAATGTAAACATGGAAATGTATATTTTAAAAACAAAAATGTTTTTAGATATAGTTGATAAAAGTGTTAAGAATGGAAACTATAGAAAGGTTAAAAGATTTATAACTGATAATGTAAAAGCTTTCAAAGTTGGAGGATATAAGTTTGAAGGATATGTAGCATGTATAAATTCTTTAAAAACATATTATAATGCCAATATGGATTTATTAAAATTCAAAATTAATAGAGAGTTATTCTCAGAAGAAAATCCAATATATACAAAAGCTAGAAGTGAAGGACCAACTAAATATACAAAAACAAGTGTTGTAAATAATTCAATAGTAGCTAATGGATGTATTATTGAAGGTGAAGTTAAAAACTGTATAATTGGCAGAAAGGTTCATGTAGAAAAAGGTGCAAAGCTTGAAGGTTGTATAATCATGCAAGAAAGTGTAATAGGAAAAAATGCTAAGCTTAAAAATGTAATAGCAGATAAAAAGAGCATTATTCCAGCTGGAGAGGAAATAATAACACCAGTTTCATCACCTCATGTATGGGAACGAAACAATAATGAGTAATAAATAAGTTAAGAAGCATGGAAATTGTTATGTTAAGGAGTTTATAAAAATTCTTAATATAACAATTTCTTTTTTTGTATAGGTTAATGGAAAGGTTCATATAAATATAAATGAAGTAATTATAGGATTTGGTTTAATGAAGAAGTATCACTGTTATTCTGGAAATTTTGATGAAAAAACGGAAAAGCTTTTTAGGGAAGCTGAATTTTTGGGTCAAGGGAATAATGGGGTTGTATATAGTTTGCCAGAAAATAAGGTTATTAAGCTTTTTGTAGAGAAAAAGGTTTGTAGGGATGAAGGATATATTTTATTTAAAGCAAATGGTTCTAAGTTTTTTCCTAGAATGTATGCTTGGGGAAAATTGTATATAGTAAGAGAAAAGGTAGAGGGAATTCAACTTGATAAATACATAAAAAAGTGTGGAATAAACAAAGAAATTGTTTGGAATATTTATGAGCTTATAGAGGAGTTTAAAAGGCTTAAATTTTCAAAAATAGATACAAGGTGTAAAGATATTTATGTACTTAAAAATAATAAAGTAATGCTTATTGACCCTAAAAAATGTTATAAAAGGTCTATTTCATATCCAAGGCATCTTATGAAGGGACTTTTAAAGTTACAAGTATTAGATGAATTTTTATATTATATAAAGATGATAGATAAAAAAAGAGGAATTGAATGGGAAGAAAGATTTAAAAAATATTGGGAGAAGGAAAAGCATAAAAAGCAAAAAAGAAAAGAAAATAATCTTTAAATTAATGAAAAAAACTTATATATAATTTTCTTATATGAATAAAAAACAATATTTTAACAAAGACTATTTTTGTTAAAAGGTAAACAAATAGTGAAAATAGGAGGAATTGAACAATGAAAAGTTATTGCGAAATAATAGATGTAGTTGGAAGACAAATTTTAGATTCAAGATGTTTTCCAACAGTAGAGGTTGAAGTTTATTTAGAGGATGGAACAGTTGGAAGAGCAGCAGTACCATCAGGAGCATCAACAGGAATACATGAAGCAATAGAATTAAGAGATGGAGATAAAAATATATATCAAGGAAAAAGTGTTCTTAAGGCAGTTAAGAATGTAAATGAAGTAATTGCACAAGAATTAATAGGTTTAAATGTTTTTGAACAACCATTAATAGATAAGACACTTATAGAATTAGATGGAACAGATAATAAAGGAAAATTAGGAGCTAATGCTATTTTAGGAGTTTCTTTAGCTTGTGCAAAAGCAGCTGCAGAAAGCATAGGACTTCCTTTATATCAATATATAGGAGGAGTAAATGCTAAGGTTCTTCCAGTTCCTATGATGAACATAATAAATGGAGGTTCTCATGCAGATAATTCAGTTGATTTACAAGAATTTATGATAATGCCAGCTGGTGCAGAAACTTTCTCTGCTGCCCTTGAAATGTGTTCAAATGTATACCATACATTAAAGAAAACTTTACTTGAAAAAGGATATTCTACAGCAATTGGTGATGAAGGTGGATTTGCTCCAGACTTAAAATCAAATGTTGAAGCAGTAGAAATAATAATAGAAGCTATTACAAAAGCAGGTTATAAGCCAGGAGAAGATATGTTTATAGCTATTGATGCTGCATCATCAGAATACTATCAAGATGGAAAATATGTATTAGAACATGAAGGAAAAACATTAACAGCTTCAGAAATGGTAGATTTCTTAGAAGATTGGGTTAATAAATATCCTATAATCTCAATAGAAGATGGTATGGCAGAAGAAGACTGGGAAGGATGGAAGCTTATCACTGAAAGATTAGGTAAGAAAGTTCAACTAGTTGGAGATGACTTATTTGTTACAAATACAAACAGATTAAAGACAGGAATAGAAAAGGGTGTAGCAAATTCAATTCTTATAAAGTTAAACCAAATTGGTACATTAACAGAAACTTTAAATGCTATCGAAATGGCTAACAGAGCAGGATATACTGCAGTTGTATCTCATAGATCAGGTGAAACTGAAGATACTACTATAGCTGATTTAGTTGTTGCTGTAAATGCAGGTCAAATAAAGACAGGAGCACCAGCTAGAAGTGAAAGAGTAGCTAAATACAATCAATTATTAAGAATAGAACATGAATTAGAAGATGTTGCAGAATTCAGAGGAAAAGATGCATTCTTTAATATAAAATAATGTTTTAATTTAAGAAATTTAAAAGATATATTGCTAAAAATGTGAAAGTAAAAAAAGGGCAAGAGTTTTAATTAATTCTTGCTCTCTTTTTAGTCTATAGAAAATTATATGTTTTTGAAAACTATGGATAATTTGTTAAGTTAATAATTAAAACTGTTTTATGATAAAACATAATTGTAAAGTATTGTGAATTGTGATATTATATTATAAGGTTAATAGGTTTTAATAAAAACAGGGGGTGTTCCAATGAAAACAGCATTAACAATTGCAGTAATAATAGTTGGACTTGTAGTTGTTGTTTCAATATTAATGCAACCAAGTAAATCTGATGCATTAAGTGGGTTAATTCAAGGAAGCAATAATGAAACATTTTTCTCTAAAAATAAAGCAAGAACAAAGGAAGTTATGCTTGAAAGATTAACAGTTATAGGAATGATAATTTTTGTAGGTCTTATAATTGCATTAAACTTAATTTAAGTTCAAAAGATAAGAGGCTTTGTGTCTCTTATTTTTTTGTATAGGAATTTAAACTTATAAGTTTAGGTTAATTAAATATTAAAGAAAGAATAAATATATTGATATTGGTAAATAATAGTTGTAAGGTTAAGTAAAGAGTTAAAAATAGGAGCGTGAAAAAATATTGGGAATTAAAAATACATTATTAGATTTTATGAAAGAAGAAGCCTATAGACCAATGGACATCCAAGAGTTAGTGGCAGTTTTTGATATAAATGAAAAAGAATATAAGGCCTTTAAAAAGACTTTAAAAACTATGGAGAAAGAAGGTCTTATAATAAAGACTAAAAAAGATAGATATGCTGTACCTGAAAGGTTAGGTTTAATAACAGGAAAACTTCAAGCCCATTCAAAAGGATTTGGATTTCTTATTCCAGATGCAGAGGGAGAAAAGGATGTATTTATACCAAGTTCTGCAATTAATGGCGCAATGAATGGAGATAAAATTTTAGTCCAAATAACAAGAGAAGATAAAAATGGCAAAAAGAGAGAAGGAGAAGTTGTCCAAATACTTGAAAGAGGAAATAAAAAGTTTGTAGGAGTTTATGAGGACAGTAGAAATTTTGGCTTTGTAGTTGCAGAGGATACAAAAATAAATCAAGATATATTTGTTTCAAAAAGAGATAGAAATGGAGCAAATGATGGAGATATGGTTGTTGTTGAAATTACAAAATGGCCAGAAAAAAGAAGAAGCCCTGAAGGAAGAATAGTAGAAGTTTTAGGTAAGAAGGGAGAAAAAGGACTAGATATTTTAACAATAATAAAGAAGTTTGGTCTTCCAGAAGAATTCCCTCAAAAGGTTTTAGACTTTGCAGAAGGAATTGAAGAGGAAATTCCACAAAAGGAATATGAAAGAAGAAAAGATTTAAGAGATATAAAAATGGTTACTATAGATGGTGAAGATGCAAAGGACTTAGATGATGCAGTATCTATAGAAAAGCTTTCAAATGGAAGATATAAATTAGGAGTTCATATTGCAGATGTAACTCATTATGTAAGAGAAAAAAATCCATTAGATAAAGAAGCTTTAAAAAGAGCAACATCTGTTTATTTAATAGATAGAGTTATTCCTATGCTTCCAAAGAAGTTATCTAATGGTATATGCTCATTAAATCCTAAAGTAGATAGACTTGCTTTAAGTTGTATTATGATTATTGATAATAATGGTAAAGTTCTTGACCATGAAATATGTGAATCTGTTATAAGAACAAATGAAAGAATGACTTATACAGATGTAACTAAAATTTTAAAAGATAATGATGAAGAGTTAAAAAAGAGATATGATTATTTAGTTGATGATTTTAAAACAATGGAGGAACTTTGCAATATTCTTTACAAAAAAAGAATAAAAAGAGGTGCTATAGATTTTGAGTTTGAAGAAGCAAAAATAACTTTAGATAGCAAAGGAAAACCTATAGAAATAAAGCCTTATGAAAGAGAAATAGCAAATAGAATAATAGAAGAATTTATGCTAGTATGTAATGAAACAATAGCAGAGCATATGTACTGGACTAATCTTCCATTTGTATATAGAATTCATGAAAATCCAGATGAGGAAAAGCTAGAAAAGTTTAAAGAATTTGTTTATAATCTAGGATACTTTATTAAATGGAATGGAGAAATAAGACCAAGAAACCTTCAAGAAGTATTAGAAAAAGTAAAAGGAAAGAAAGAAGAAATTGTAGTAAGTACACTTTTATTAAGAAGTATGATGCAAGCAAGATATTCACCAGAATGTGTTGGACATTTTGGATTAGCAGCACAATATTATTGTCACTTTACTTCTCCAATAAGAAGATATCCTGACTTACAAATTCATAGAATTATAAAAGAACACTTAAATGGAAAAATAGATGGAACAAGAGCTAAAAAGCTTACAACTTTAGTTGATTATGCTTCAAAACAATCTTCAGAAATGGAAAGATTAGCACAAGAAGCTGAAAGAGAAGTTGATGATTTAAAGAAAGCAGAATATATGCTTGATAGAATAGGAGAAGAATTTGATGGAATAATTTCTTCTGTAACTTCTTTTGGAATGTTTGTTGAACTTCCAAATACTATAGAAGGCTTAGTTCATATAACTGCTTTAGATGATGATTATTATATATATGATGAAACTCATCTTTGTCTTATAGGAGAAAGAACAAAGAAGATTTATAGATTAGGAGATACAGCTAGGGTAGTATGTAGCAGAGTAGATATTCCAAATCGTGAAATTTTCTTTGATATTATAGAAAGTGAAAATGAAAAGCAAGAAATAAAAGCAAGTAAAGAACTAATAGAAAAACTACCAGAAGTTAAAGAAGAATTAAAAAAAGTTGAAGAAAACAATGAAGATGTATTATAATTTAAAATAACTTTTATAAAAATCTTAGTTTCATTATCTTTATTCAGCTGCTCCGTCGGCAGGCTCCAAGTCACTGCTTCATAAAATAATGAATCTAAGATTTAATAAAACAAGATTAAATAAAAAAAGTGGGTGAGGAATTTGGTAAGAAAGAAAAATAGTAATTCTTTAGCTGAAAATAGGAAGGCAAGACATGATTATTTTGTGGAAGAAACTATAGAGGCAGGGTTAGCTCTTGTAGGAACAGAGGTTAAGTCTATAAGAAACGGAAAATGTAACTTAAAGGATAGTTATGCAGATGTAGATAATGGAGAAGTTTTTATAAAGCAAATGCATATAAGTCCTTATGACCAAGGAAATATATTTAATGTAGACCCATTAAGAGAAAGAAAGCTTTTACTTCACAAATCAGAAATTTCAAGACTTTTAGGATTAGTACAAAGAGATGGTTATGCATTAATTCCTTTATCTTTATATTTGAAAAATGGAAAAGTTAAGGTTGCCTTAGGAATATGTAAGGGTAAGAAAAATTATGATAAGAGAGATTCTATGCTTGAAAAAGCTCATAAAAGAGATATGGATAGAGCTCTTAAAGAAAGAAATAGATATTAATTTTTAAAATAGAATCTATAAAATAGGCTTAAAAAAGACTATTTTTATAGGTTCTTTTTTTATAATATATAAATATCAAATTAAAAAATAATATGTTATAATTGTTTTAACTATATCTAAAGGAGAAAAGTGTATGAAATGGATAAAAGATGAAAAAGTAAGAAACTATTTTTTACTGGTTACTTATGCAATTATATTAGCATATGTTTTTTTAAACTTAAGTACAGTAGGAAATGCAATTTTAACAATTATTAATTTAATAAAGCCCTTTATAATTGGAATATGTATAGCTTTTGTATTAAATATTCCAATGAGCTTTTTTGAAAATAAGCTTTTAAAAAAATGTACAAAAGAAGATAGCAAAGCTAGAAGACCTCTTGCATTAATTTTAACTATAGTAGTAATATTAGGTCTTATTATAGCTTTAATGACTTTCGTGATTCCACAACTTGGAGAAAGTATATCAACTCTTGTTAAAAATGTTCCAGATTATGTGGATTCATTAGAAAAGTTTATGAATGAAAATATTAAAAATAAAGAGTTTTTAAGTCAAGATATAATAACTGAAGTATATGAAAAAGTCTTATCAATGGGACAAAGTATAATAAAATATGCAGGTCAATTTGTTGGAAGTTTATTTTCTCATGCAGTAGATATAACTAAAGGAATTACAAATGCAGTAGTAAATGTGGCATTAGCTTTTATAGTTTCAATATATATACTTCTAAGTAAAGAAAAGTTTTCTTATCAAATTAAAAAGATATTATATGCATATTTAAAGAAGGAAAATGTAAAAAGAATATTGAAAGTAGTAGAAATAGCAAATAAGAAATTTACAAACTTTGTTACAAGTCAATGTATAGAAGCTTGTATATTAGGTTTATTATGCTTTATAGGAATGACAATATTCTCTATGCCATATTCACTTCTTATAAGTACAATAATAGGAGTTACAGCTTTAGTACCTATTTTTGGGGCTTTTGTAGGAGCAGTAGTTTCAGGTTTTATAGTTCTTATGGTATCACCAATAAAGATTATTTTATTTATAATAATATTTATAGTAATTCAACAAATAGAAGGTAATCTTATATATCCTTTTGTTGTTGGTAGCTCTATTGGATTATCTGGACTTTGGGTTTTGTTTGCAATAACTGTTGGAGGAAATGCCTTTGGAGTTCTTGGAATGCTTATAGGAGTTCCTTTATTTGGAGTTTTATATACATTAATTTCAATATCAACAAATAAGAAGTTAGAAAAGAAAAATATTAATATTGAAGAAATTGAAAAAGAGATAGAAAAAGAAGTACAAGATGAAATAGAAGAAAGTGAAGAGGAAAATCCTAAAAATAAAAATTCACAAAAGAATAATGATACAAATAAAGATAATAAAAAATAAATATAAGATTTTATAAAATAGGCTGTTATTTAAATAACAGTTTATTTTTTTTGAAAAAATTTAAAAAACTTATTGCCAAAATGATATTAAGTGCTATAATATAAATATCAGATAGATAATATCAAATTGAATAAAACTAAAAGCAGGTGAGAAAATGAAAGCAGAGGAAATTTTAAAAATTGAAAAGTGTGGAGATTTATTTACTAATGATATTGATAAATGTAAAGAAGAATATAAAAATCTTTCAAAGTTATATCATCCAGATATAAATAAAACTACTACTTCAGATGTATTTATAAAAATTACTAAACTTTATAAAAGAGCAGTTAATATGATTCAAAGTGGAACTTGGGAGAAAACAAATTATATTGAAATAAAAACAGATTCTTCAAAAACCTTAGCTATTAATTATTTAAGTAGTTTTAAATTTGAAATAGGCATGTGTTATATATGTAATGAAAATATTATTTATATTTTTGATGAAGATAAAGAAAAATATTATTTTAATGCAATAAAAAGAATAAAAAGTATTAAGTATAGTGATAGAAAAATGGAAAAGAATTTTTCAAAGCTTATGCCTAAAATACACAGCATTTATAAAACTTTAGATGGAAAACATTGCTTAGTTTTATCAAAACCTAAGGATGTAGTTTTATTAAAGGATGTATTTGAATACTTTAATAATTCTATAGATGATAAACATGTTGCATGGATTATAAGTAGGTTAAGTAATATAGCCTGTTTCTTAAAAACAAACAATATTGTTCATAATGGAATAAATATAAATAATTGTTTTGTGTCTTTAGAAAATCATGTTATTTATCTATTTGGTGGCTGGTGGTATGCAACTAAAGAAGATGAAAAAATGTTTGGAACTACAAAAGAAATATTTAGTGTTATGCCAATATCTTCAAAGGAAAGTAAGAAATCAAGTACAGTTACTGATTTAGAATCAATTAAATTATTAGGAAGACATCTTTTAGGAGAAGTAAATTGTAGAAAACTTGCATTAAAAAAGGATATTCCAAAGGACTTAATTGAATTTTTAAATTCAGGTTCATCTGAAAATCCTTTTAAGGAATTTGAAAAATGGGATAAAACATTAATAAAAGCTTATAAGAAAAGAAAATTTATAAAAATATTTATAGAAAATTTATATAAAAGGAGAGGTTAATTATGGGTTGTGGAGCATTTACAAGTAGAGATTGGGATAGTTATACAAGGAGAAGAGGGTATACTGATAGTTCAAGTGCAAGTGATTTGTATAAAGCAAGAACAGTAAAACCAGAAATGGAGCCAAAAGGAATTGAATTTAGAGAAAGTTGTGATTCAAAGGAACATCCAGAGTCAACACCAATAATTTTAGGTTTAGATGTTACAGGAAGTATGGGATGTGTTTTAGAAACAGTTTCTAAAAAGTTAAATAAACTTATACTAGAAATTTATGATAGAGAGCCAGTTAAAGACCCTCAAATAATGGTTATGGCCTTTGGTGATGTAGAGTGTGATAGACACCCTTTACAAGTAACTCAATTTGAATCAGATATAAGAATTGCAGAACAATTAAATGATATATACTTTGAAAGAGGTGGAGGAGGAAATGCAGGTGAATCTTATACTCTTCCATGGTATTTTGCAGCAAGACATACAAAAACAGATAGCTATGAAAAGAGAGGAAAGAAAGGATTTTTATTTACAATGGGGGATGAACCATTTTTAGATAATATTTCAAAAGAAGCTATAAGACATTTTATAGGTGATGATATAGAATATGACTTATCAGCAGAGGAACTTTTAAATGAAGTTTCTCGTCAATATGAAGTATATCACTTAATGATAGAAGAAGGCTCAGGAATGAGATATTATCAAGGAAAAGTTGTAGATAAGTGGACAAAACTTCTTGGACAAAGGGCAATAAGGGTATCAGATTGTGATTCTATTCCAGAAATAATAGTATCAATTCTTCAAATAGAAGCAGGAAAAGACAAGGAAGAAATAATTCATTCATGGAAAGGAAAAACAGCAGATGCAGTAAGAAATGCAATAGTAGGACTTAATAAAAAAGAAATAGATGACTCTAATGATTTAATAGAATTTTAGAAAATAAAAGAGCTGTTATATATTAAGTATTAAACTTTTTTGTAACAGTTCTTTAAAATAAAATGTTGGTTTATATATAGGGAGGAGAGATTAATATGGAAAATGCAAAAATTGTAATAGGGGCAAATTTTGGTGATGAAGGAAAAGGTCTTATGACAGATTATTTTGCTTATGAAGCAAAGAAAAATAAAAAATCCTGCATAGTGGTATGTCATAATGGTGGAGCACAAAAAGGGCATACTGTTGTAACAAAGGATGGAATAAGACATGTATTTCACCACTTTGGCTCAGGAACATTTAATGGTGCATCTACCTATCTTTCAGAAGAATATATAGTAAATCCAATAATTTTTAGAAAAGAGTGGGAGGATTTAGAAAGAAAGGGTGGCAAAATAAAATGTTATATAAATAAAAATTGTAGAATAACAGTACCTTTTGATATGCTTATAAATCAAATGATAGAAGAAATTAGAGGTAAAAACAAACATGGAAGTTGTGGACTTGGAATAAATGAAACAATAGTAAGAAATAATAATGAATATTTATCAGTATATGATTTAAAAGAAATGCCAGTTATGACACAAGTAAATACATTAATGCATATAAGAGAAGACTATGTTATATATAGACTAAATCAACTTAAGGTACAATATATTCCAATAAAATGGATGAAGATACTAGAAAATTCTTATAATATAATACTAAACTTTTTAGAAGACTTTAATTTTATGCTTTCAAAATGTGAGTTTGTAGATGATAATATATTAAAAGAATATGATACAGTTATCTTTGAAGGAGCCCAAGGACTTATGCTAGACCAAAATAATTTAGAATATATGCCATACCTTACTCCAAGCAATACAGGACTTAAAAATCCAATGAAGATAATAGGAGATAAAAAATGTAATATAGAAGTATGCTATGTAACAAGAACCTACCTTACAAGACATGGAGCAGGAAGATTTGATAGTGAATGTAAAAAAGAAGAAATAAACAGTGAAATAATAGACTTAACAAATGTACCAAACCCATATCAAGACAGCATAAGATACGGCAAAATGAACATAGAAGAATTAGATAAAAGAATACAAAAAGATTTAGAAAAATATAATACTAAAAATATGAAAATATCCCTTGCAGTAACCCATTTAAATGAATATGGTATGGATTTAAAAAATAAAGTTTTAGAAAAATACAATTTGTATACTTCAAATGGAATGACAAGAGAAAATATTTTAAAAAGTTTTTGACAATAAAAAATATATATTATATAATGAATTACTGAAGAAAATAAAACTGAATATAAAATATTTAAGTTTATTAAATCTTCAAACCTTACATGGGGGCGTTATGGCTTCGACGGGGGTAAGATGGGTTTGATAAGCGAGCCGAGGGAAGCATGGTGCCTCGATAATAAAGTATGCATTAAATATAAACGCAGAAGACAATTTTGCATTAGCAGCTTAATTTAAGCTACTCATCCGTCCAGATTGCCTACGATTTGGGTAGCGGGTGTCATAACAGTGGGAAACGAAGCCTAGCAAAGCTTTGAGCTAGAGGGGTATTTATGAAGCTAGCAAATCAACTGCCTGCCTGTAGGCACCTTGAGGAGCGAATTTTAATATATAGGCTACGCTCGTAGAAAGTCAGACTGGTCTGCTTTCGGACAGGGGTTCGATTCGTTAGACAGAGTCGCCTTATATAGCAATATATAAGTGAAAACTTGGCTTTATCGGTGAAACCTCAGCAAGTAAAGTTGGTGGCAATACCGAGTGGTATGTGAAGAAATTCAACAGCTACGTATCGACTTATAGACTCCTAAAGCAATAAGCTAAGGAATACTAAGATAGAAGATATATACATTAAAAATGTAAATCTAAGCTTCTATAATATGCCAAGTTCCAAGTAAAACTAAATATTTGGAAAAGAGATAGTCAGGGCCAGTTATTTTTCTAAAAAGAAAAATATTTATCGAAAGAATGGATGCTGCCGACCCCTCGCCTCCACCATGCAAGCCATAATAGAAGTTTATTTAAATTTTTATTATGGCTTTTTATATAAATATATTTATTAAGAAAAATAATGTTATACTAAGCAGATATAGTGGTAGTAAAAAGCTATGTAAATTTATATTTCAAATATTATGAAAAATTAATACCAAGATAGAATTTGCCCTAGATAATAAAAAACTATTAATTTTAGTGATAGTAAACATTTAAAAGTAGACAAATTTAACATATGAAAAAGTAATATATATAAGATGTTATTATAAAAGTCTTGATAATACAAAAATGTATTGTTAAGGCTTTTTTATTTAAGCTAAAAAATATAGTGTAGTTATATATAGTAAAAATGTAGTATAATTTAGGAATACAGGAAAAATTATATTAACAAATAGTCTAAATTTAAGGTGAGAGAATGATAGTTTATAGTGCAACTAAGAAGGAATTTATGATTCAGGTAGAAAATGATTCAATAGCTTGTTCAATAGATGCTTTTTATAGAGAAAAGATAGGAAAATCAAATTATAGAGAATTTAAATCATGGGATAATTCTATGCAATACATTTATAAAGTATTAAATGTACAAGAAATTGATGATAGTTGTACAATTGCTATTGAGTATAGAATTCCTTCAACATCAAAGAGAATAGATTTTATTATATCTGGATTAGATGAAAATAATAAAGCAAATGTAGTAATAATAGAGCTTAAACAGTGGGAAAAAATTGAAGTCGTAGATGAAGAAGAGGCTTTAGTAAAAACATTTATTAATGGTGGAAACAGAAAAACTGTGCATCCATCATATCAAGCATGGACATATTCTTCTTTAATTGAAGATTATAATGAAAATGTTCAAGAAGGAAATATAATGTTACATCCATGTGCTTATTTACATAACTATATAAAGTTAGATGAAAAAATAGATCCAATTTTAGATAGAAGATATGATAAATATTTGTCTAAGGCGCCTGTATATAGAAAGGGTGAGGCAATTAGATTAAGAAATTTTATTTTGAAATTTGTATCAAAAGGAGATAATAGAAAAATACTTTATGAAATAGAAAATGGAAAAATTAGACCTTCAAAATCATTACAAGATGCAATTGCATTAATGTTAGATGGAAATGAAGAATTTAAAATGATAGATGAACAAAAAGTAATTTTTGAAGATATAAAAAGAAATTCAAAAAAAGCAATGTTATCTGGTCAAAAAGTAGTATATATAATAGAAGGAGGACCAGGAACAGGAAAAACAGTATTAGCAATAAATTTGTTAGTAAAGTTGTTAAATGAAGGTTTAATAACATATTATGCAACTAAGAATTCAGCTCCTAGACAAGTATATGAAAAAAAGTTAAAAGGTAAATATACTAACAAATATATTAAAAACCTATTTAAAGGTTCAGGAAGTTTTGTAGAAATCAAAGAGAATGAGATAGATGTAGTATTAGTTGATGAAGCTCACAGGCTTAAAGAGAAGTCAGGTATGTTTGAAAATCAAGGCGAAAACCAAATAAAAGAGATAATAAATGCATCAAAGGTTTCTGTATTTTTTATTGATGAAAAACAGAGAGTTACTATCAAAGATATAGGAAGTATTAGTGAAATTAAGAAATATGCAAAATTTTATGACGCAAAGGTTAAACAATTGAAATTAACATCACAATTTAGATGTAATGGTTCAAATGGTTATTTAGATTGGATAGATAATGTATTGGATATGGAGAAAGTTAAATGCTTTGATGGGTTTGAATTTGATTATGATATAGAAATTAAAGATTCTCCTAATGAAGTATTTGAATTAATAAAAGAAAAGAATAAAATAAATAACAAATCAAGAATGTTGGCAGGTTATTGTTGGGATTGGAAAAGCAAAAATGATTTATCAATAAATGATATAGAAATAGGAAATTTTAAAATGCAGTGGAATTTTAAATCAACTTATACTTGGGCAATAGATGAAAATTCTATAGATCAGGTAGGATGTATACATACATCTCAAGGATTAGAATTTGATTATGTAGGACTAATAATTGGAAATGATTTAAGATATGAAAACGGAAAGATAATAACAGATTTTACAAAAAGAGCTAAGACAGATACTAGTTTAAAAGGAATAAAAAAATTATATAAAAAACAACCTGAAAAAGCTTTAAAATTAGCAGATGAAATAATTAAAAATACATATAAGACATTAATGACAAGAGGAATGAAAGGTTGTTATATATATTGTTGTGATGAAAGTTTAAGTAAATATTTAAAAGAAAAAATAACTAAAATTATAGAAAATATACAAAGTAAAGATATTCAAGTACCAATATTTATATAAAAACAACTAAATTTAAAATTATATCTAAATTATAATTTTAAATTTAGTTGTGTAAAGTAAAATCTTATTATACTTTTATAAAACAATACTTTTTAGAGTTTTAAAGGTTTGAAAGTTAAAATGGCAATCTAGTTTATCACCTATTATACCTACTACTTTTCCCATGGTGAAGGCTGCAAGAATAGTTCCTATTCCAATTCCATCAAGGTGACCTAAAAAGAAAAATGTTAATATTGCAGTTACAGTAAGGCAAGTTATGTCAAATCCAACTTTAATTTTTGGATAACCAACTTTTGCTATATTAGCTACTTCTCTTGGAAATAAGTCTGTTGGAATAATAGGTAGTTTACAACGATTTGATAGTGCTATGCCAATACATATAAGTATGTAACTTATAGCAAAATATACAACTCTTAAAGGAATTGTATAAGGAAGCATATTAATCCATAATTCATGAATATCAAGAAGTTTACCAAATACAAAGCCAACTACAAAACTGAAAAGATAAGATGGCACAAAATGATTTCTCATTATCATAAGACTTAGTACAAGTAATCCTTGAAAAATATATGTCCAAGTACCAAGAGTTAATGAGGGTAAAACTTCTGAAAAAGCAAAGGGCATACTTGATATAGCTGATATTCCTGCACCTAAATATAGCATAAGTACCCCCCATAAACTATTAATAATAACTGCAATTAGCAAAGCTAATTCTCCATGAAATATAGTAACTTTAATAAAAAAAGCTTTATTAATTATGATTTTTATTATTATCATATAAAAAGAAATAAATTCATAATTTCTCCACAATTATCTTATATAATGAAAATACAAATTAGTTAAGGAGTGTGATTTGTATGGATGATATACCCCAAAGAAATAAAAAAATAAAAATATTTAAGGGAAGTTCATATATATAGCAAGTTAATTAACTGTAGTAATCTTAGTAATTAATTTGTGTGTATGTGAACTCAAAAGGAGGAAATTATGGCACAAGAATTATTAAGATTAACTAGAAATAACAATATCAATGAATTGTGTGAAATTCAACAAAAAGATAATAGTTTTATAATTAATGGAGAAGAAAGATTAAAAGAATTTATAGCAATAGATAATATTGAAAAAGACAATATAGAAGATTTAAAAAGAGAGGCTACAATAAAGAAAAATGAGCAACCATATTTAGAAACTCCAGTTTTAACATTAGCAAAAAATAGAATAGTGTGGCTTTTAGTATTAATGATATCTGCTACAGTTACTGGTTCAATAATACAGGGGTTTGAGGATGTTCTTCAATCTGTAGTAATATTAGCATCATTCATTCCAATGCTAATGGATACAGGTGGAAATTCTGGTTCTCAATCATCTACATTAGTTATAAGAGGATTAGCCCTTGGAGAAATAACTACAAAGGATATTTTTAAGGTAATATTTAAAGAATTTAGAGTAAGTATTATAGTTGCAAGTATTTTATCAATAGTAAATTTTTCAAGATTATATTTCTTTACTAGTGCAAGTTTTATGGTTTCACTTACAGTATGTGTAAGCTTATTTTTCACAGTTATATTAGCAAAGGTTGTAGGAGGTATTTTACCTATAATAGCAAAAAAACTAAAATTAGACCCTGCAATAATGGCAAGTCCACTGATTACAACAATAGTAGATGCCTTTGCATTAATAGTTTACTTTGGAGTTGCAAAATTACTTTTAGGAATATAATTAATTTTAATAAAGAGTTGTCTTTAAAGTTTATTTAAAGATAACTCTTTAAATATTTATAAGAAAATTATAATATTTAATAAAAGGATTTTTATTAGGAGGTTGTCATGATTAGTATATTAGTAGTTGATGATGAAAAGAAAATATGCGAATTTGTGAAGGCGTTTTTAGATAATGAAGGTTATTTTACAGATGTTGCTTATGATGGAAATAGTGCTATATGTAAAATAAATTCAAAAAAATATGACTTAATAATATTAGATAGAATGATTCCTGATATAAGTGGAGAGGAAATTTGTGAATATATAAGAAAGAAATCAGAAGTTCCTATAATTATGTTAACAGCAAAAATTGAAGATGAAGATAGAATAGATGGTTTTAAATTAGGATGCGATGATTATATTTGCAAACCTTTTAATGTAAATGAATTGGTATTAAGAGTTAAGGCTATTTTAAAGAGAAGTGGTAATTTTTATAATAAAGAAATAATAAGTTATGGTGAAGAATTAGAGATAAATACTTCAACTCATGAGGTTAAAGTTAGAGGTAAGGAAGTTATTTTAACAAATACAGAGTATAAAATATTATTTATATTAATAAGTAACCCTAAAAAAATATATTCAAGAGAAAAATTGTTAGAAAGTACTATTGAAGGATATTATGAAAAAGGAGATAGGGCTATAGACAGTCATATAAAAAATTTACGCCAAAAAATAGAGATAGATTCAAGAAATCCTAGAATAATTCAAACTGTATATGGGGTAGGGTATAGATTTGGATTACAAAAATAGATTAAAATCTATAAATAGTAAACTTATAATATCTTTCACTTTTATTATGATTTTAACAATTATAGCTATAAGATTTTTTGTAAATACAAACTTTAAAAGTTCTTTTGAAAAATATGTTGATGATAGTAATAAAGTAGAAATAAATCATTTAATTGAATTTGATTTAAAGAATGTATACTCAAATGGAAGTTGGAATATTGACCTTATAGAGAATTTAGGGGTGGATTCTATAAGAAAGGGAATTGCAATTGAAATATATGATAAAAATAACAATAAGGTATGGAGTGTATTTGAAGATGAAAAAATTCTTTCGGATACTACTTTAAATGAAATAAGCAAAAATATGCAAAGTATAGAAAAGGAATGGAATAATTATTTTGAAAAATTTGAAGTTAATATTAATGATGATAGTGAAAATTTAATTGGATATGCTCATATAGGTCATTATGCTTCAACTTACTATATGGAAAATGATGTTCAATTTTTTAATGCAGCTAATAGGGTTATAACTATAATAGGAGCTGTTTCTATAGGTGGTATTATAATAATTTCGATAATAATATCAAAATCAATAGCAAATCCTATTTCAAAAGTTTCTAAAATAACAAAATTTATTGGTGAAGGAAATTATGAAAATGAAGTAACTTATAAGAGTAATATAAAAGAAATTGATGATTTAATAAATTCTATAAATAAATTATCTAATGAATTAAATGAACAGGAAAATTTAAGAAAACAATTAACTGGAGATATAGCCCATGAACTTAGAACACCTCTTACAAGTATAAAGGGACATTTAGATACAATTATTGCTGGAATTTGGGAGCCAACAAATGAAAGACTTAATAGTATAAATGAAGAAGTAACAAGAATTGCAAATTTAGTTGATGATTTAAGAAAATTAGCTAAGTTTGATAGTGAAAAAAATAACTTAAATAAAGAAAAAGTTAATTTAAGAAATTATATAAAAACTATTGCTTACAATTATGAAGGAAAAGCACTTGAAAAGAATATATTAATTAAATATGAATTAGAGGATTTAGAAATTTTAATTGATAAAGAAAAATTTGCCCAAGTAATTGTAAATATATTATCTAATGCAATTAAATATAATAATGGAAATAATGAAATTTATATTAAAACTTTTAAAAAAGGAAATAATATTAATATAAGTATTAAAGATAATGGAATTGGGATACCAATAAATGAATGTAAAAATATATTTGAACGTTTTTATAGAGTAGATAAATCAAGAGGGGCTAATGAAAAGGGAATGGGAGTTGGACTTACAATAGCTAAATCTATAATAAAGGCTCATGGTGGAGAAATAAAAGTTTTTAGTGAAGTTAATAAAGGTTCAGAGTTTATAATTACTTTACCATGTAAAAGATAGATTGGTACTTGGCTACATTTTTAGTGTTAAAGAGTAAATAATTCTCTATTAAATAAAATCCATAAATATAGTTAATTATGATATAATCATATTTGTGAAAAATAGCATTAAGAACTTAGTAGATTCTTTTGAAAGAAGAGAACTATTTGGTTTGATGGATATTTTTCTTGTAGAATTGGAAGTATTTTTAAAGAAACAATTGAAGAGTATATTCAAAATAAAAGTTAGAAAGAAAGGGTTTTATGGGGAGTCAATTATTTGTAGATTTATATGGTTGTGATAAAGAAATAATTAATGATTTGGAACAAATTAAAAAAATCAGCAAAAATACTATATCATTTATTGGGGCTGAAATTGTTGAGGAATGTTTTCATAAATTTGAACCAATTGGAATTACTTATATTGCAGTTATTACAACCTCTCATTTTTCTATTCACACTTGGCCAGAATATGGTTATGTAGCTATAGATGTTTTTTCATGTAATGAAGAAATACCAAACAAAATAGTTTCTATGTTAAAGGAGGCTTTTTTAGCAAAAAAGGTTGTAACAAGCAAGTTTCAAAGAAATATAAAAGGGGGAGTGTAAATTTTGGAATTTAATGTGGGGGAGTTAATTTCTATTAATAATGAGGTTTATGACATAAAAGGAAAAATTCTATATGTTAATAAATCTGATAATTGTTATTGGCATGAATATAAAATTATTTCAAGAAAAACTAATCTTGAAAAATGGTTAAGTGTTGATGAAACTTATAATGAATATTCTATTTCAATGGTGGTAAGAAATAACATATCAATATCTAATTATCATTTAGTTGATGAAGGTACACTTGAAGTTGTAAATTCTTGGGGAAATGTTGATGTTGATTATGGTGAAACAGCAAAATTTTATGAATATGAGGATAGTTCTGAAGAAAATATTATTTCCATAGAAGAATGGTCTGATGGTAAAGAAACTTCAAAAGGATATTACCTAGATTCTTATGAAATACAAAGGGTTAATGGATATAGTAATAAATCAAGTTTAAATAGGTATAATAAGCCTTTTAATCCTATAATAAGATTTATTTCTGTATTTGCAATTTTGGGAGTAATTATGTTTTTTGTAAACTTAATCTTTTCTTCTCAAACAATAGCTAAGCATTTAAAGAATGATTCATCCTTTAGTTATGTTACTTCTATTACGGGAAGTAAAAACCAAAAGGCTGATGTTTATAAGTCATTACTTTCTTTAGATTTAACAGCTAAAAATATTATTAGTGGTATTGATGGAAAAACTGAATCAGTTCAACAAAATACTGAAGATGGTGATACAAGTATTGCTATATTAACTAAAAAAGAATATTGTCTTGTATACACTTCAGAAGACCAAGAGGTGTTAGTACAAATTTCAAAGAGAAAGTATACTTACTCAAGTGATAATACACCTTATCGTGCATCAAGCTATACTAATCGATATTATAGAAGATATTATTATACAAAGGCTTTCAAGACAGATAAAAAAGATTATGGTGGGACAAGCTCCTATTCATCCTTTGATGATACAACTGTAGGATATGATGGAAATGATACCTATAATTCTTATTCTTCTAGTATTAGACAGTATTCTGTTAAATCAAGAAGCTCATCTGGTGGAGGAGTAAGTAGTGGAAAATAATTTGAAATTGGAGGATTTTTTATGGATTTATTAACTGATATTATGAATATAGCAATATATTCAGCTCTTGGAATTATACTTATGGTCTTAGGCAATTTTTTAATAGACCTTATTATCCCTTGTCATTTCCCTACTGAAATAAAAAAGGGAAATCAAGCAGTTGGTTGGCTTAGTGCAGGTTCTTTTATAGGAATAGGAATTATTCTTCGTTCAGCTATTATGTCACCAAGCACTGAAGAAGTTGAAACTGGTTTATTAGCTGGTCTTTCAAGTAGTACATTATATTTTATTATAGGAATAGCATTTTTTATTCTTGGATACATTTTACTTAATCTATTTCACAAAAAGTATAATTTAAATGAAGAAATAGGAAATGGAAATGTAGCAGCTGGTATATTGGTATTTGGAATGTTTGTTGGTATTGCTATAGTTATTAGTGGGGTTGTATATTAATGAAAAATTATAAATTATTACTTTTTACAACTTTAATTATTTCTGGTTGTTCTATATGTTATGAATTAATTATAAGTGCTGTAAGTTCTTATTTAATAGGGGACAGTACTTTGCAATATTCTATTACAATTGGTTTATATATGTCTGCAATGGGACTAGGTTCATTTATTTCAAAATATATTAAAAAAGATTTGTTTAAGTGGTTTGTAATAATAGAGTTAGGAATTGGTGTTATTGGTGGAATTAGCTCTCTTACATTATTTTTAGCTAACCTTTATTTAGAAACATATCAAATTATTATGTATATTGAAATAATAATTATAGGTACTTTTGTAGGTGCTGAAATACCTATACTTACTAGAATAGTAGAAGAGGATTCTAGTAATTTAAGAATAACTCTATCTTCAATATTTAGTTTTGATTATTTAGGTGGATTAATTGGTTCAATTGCATTTCCACTTTTACTTTTACCTCATCTTGGATATTTTGCCACAGCATTTTTAGTTGGTTCATTAAATATATCTATGGCAATAATTATTATTTTTAAGTATTCAAAACATATAAATTATATTAATATTTTTAAGCCTCTTGCAATAGTACTTCTTTCTATAATGGCATTTGGTATGATTTTTTCTGAAAATATATCAAATTATATTGAAGGAGGACTTTATAGGGATAAAATAATATTATCTAAACATACTAAGTATCAGCACATAGTAATGACTAAGCATAAGGATGATTTAAGACTGTATATTGATGGAAATGTACAGTTTTGTTCTTTAGATGAATATAGATATCATGAAGCTTTAATTCATATACCAATGGCAAAGGCTAAATGTAGAGATAATGTTTTAATATTAGGTGGTGGAGATGGTCTTGCTGTAAGAGAATTATTAAAGTATCCTAATACTAATATTACTTTAGTAGATTTAGATAAAGAAATGACAGACCTTTGTAGTGAAAATCCACAAATTACAGCTTTAAATGAGGGTTCTCTTAAGTCTAGCAGATTAACTATAATTAATAATGATGCATATAAATTTTTAGAACAGAATAATAAAAAGTTTGATGTAATTATTGTGGATTTACCAGACCCTAATAATGATTCTCTTAATAAGCTTTATTCAAATGTTTTTTATAGGTTATGTAAAAGTGCATTAACAGCAGATGGCATAATGACAGTTCAATCTACAAGTCCCTATTTTGCTCCTAAAGCATTTTGGTGTATAAATAAAACTTTAGAAAGTGAAGGGTTTTATGTAAAGCCTTATCATGTTGAAGTGCCTGCTTTTGGTAATTGGGGCTTTAATATGGCATCTATGAAGGAGTTAAATTCAGATTTTAAGATAGATGTAGATACTAAGTTTTTAAACAATGATAATGTTAATTCTTTATTTGATTTTGGAAAGGATGAACTTTTAAGTAGTAATGTTGAAATTAATTCCCTTTCTAAACCAGTTCTTATTCAATATTATTCAGATGCAGTTAAGAATTGGAGGTAATCTATTGGAATTAAAAAATTAAGTGAAAGAAGGATATTTATAATTAAAATATAGTTATGAATATCCTTTTTTATAATAAATATTTTTGTGTTTTGAAAAATGATTATATTATGATATATTTATAAGTGAGTTTAAAATTGGGAATAAATATAATGTTTAAAAAATATAAACTATAGAAATGGAGAAAAAATGATGAAGAGAATATTAAGCATATTTTTATTATTTTTATCCCTTTTTTTTGTAGGGTGTGGAAAAAATAATGAAGATGTTATTCGTATGGGAACAGGCGGAACAGGTGGAAATTATTATAACTATGGAGTAAATTTATCTCAGGCTTTGTCAAATGAAACAGATTATGGTATGGAGATTATTGCAAGTCAAGGGTCAACAGCTAATCTTAGATTAATTAGTAAAGGCTATCTTGATATGGCTCTTGTTCAATCTGATATTCTTGCAGATGCTGTAAATGGAAAGGGAAATTTTTCTAATAATCCATTAACAGGTTTTCATGTAGTTACTGGTTTGTATACAGAGAGTTGTCAAGTTATAGTTAGAGGAGATTCTAAAATTAATAGTATTGAAGACCTTGCAGGAAAGAAGGTTTCTGTAGGAGAAGAGGAAAGTGGAGCTCAAAAAAATGCTTTAGATATTTTAGAAGCATATGGAATTTTAACTAATGTAACAATTTCTTATAACTCTTATACAGAGTCTGCTAATGCTTTAAAGAATGGAGAAATAGATGCATTTTTCTGTACCGCTTCCATTCCTAATACAGCAGTGGTTGACCTTTCAAAAGAAATGGATATTAAAGTGTTACCAATAAATGAAAATGTAAAAAAACGCTTAATAGATACTAATACTACATATACAGAAAGTGTAATTCCAGCTGGTACATATTCAGGACAAAAAGAAGATATAAAAACAGTTGGAGTAACAGCAGTTCTTATTGCAAGTGATGAACTTTCTAAAGATATTGAAAATGATATTGTAACTCTTCTTAAAAAGAGAAATGAAAAATTACAAAAAATAAGTTTTGGTATATCTGTTAATAAAGAAGAAAAAACAGGGGCAAAAAAAGTAGATTTAAATATGTATATGACACTTGCATTGGCAATTGGAGTATTGTATTTAGGTAAGTTTTTAAGAAAAAAGATAAAGATACTTGAAACTTTTTGTATACCAGCTCCAGTAATTGGTGGACTTATATTTTCAATAATATCTTGTATATTATATGTAACAGGAATTATAGAATTTAATTTTGATGAAACCTTTAAAGATATATGTATGACTATCTTCTTTACTTCTGTAGGATTTCAAGCAAATCTTAAAGTGCTTAAAGAAGGGGGAAAGCATTTGGTAATATTTTTAATTTCTATAATAGTGCTAATTATAATGCAAAATGTTTTATCAGTAGGTATTTCTAAGGTTATGGATGTAAGTCCATTAGTTGGATTGTGTACTGGTTCTATTCCAATGGTTGGGGGACATGGTACTTCAGGTGCTTTTGGACTTGTGCTTGAAGATTTAGGACTTCCAGGAGCAACTACTTTATGTACTGCAGCTGCTACCTTTGGTCTTATTATGGGCTCACTTATGGGAGGACCTATTGGAAGAAGGCTTATAGATAAAAATAATCTTATGAAAGATTATGTATATAAAGAAGAGACAATTGAAGAAGAGGAAGAAAGTCCTTTTAAAGGTGTAACTATGCATGCCTCTGCTTCGTATCAAATAGCTATTGCAATGGGAATTGGAACAATTGTATCTTTATTATTATCTAAAACAGGTATGACATTTCCAGCATATATTGGTGCTATGATAGTAGCAGCTATTATGAGAAATATTGGAGAATACTCAGGAAAGTTTTCTCTTCATATGGAGGAAATTAATGATATTGGTGGAATATGTCTTTCAATGTTTTTAGGAATAGCTATGATTACATTAAAGTTATGGCAACTTGCTGAACTTGCATTACCATTATTTGTTTTATTAATTGCTCAAACAGTATTTATGGCTTTGTATGCATATTTTATAGTATACAATATTATGGGACGAAATTATGATGCAGCAGTTTTATCAGCAGGTACTTGTGGCTTTGGTATGGGAGCAACACCTAATGCTATGGCTAATATGCAAGCAATAACAGAAAGGTATGCACCTTCAGTTCAAGCTTATTTACTTGTTCCAATTGTAGGAAGTATGTTTGCAGATTTTATTAATAGTTTAGTAGTTACATTTTTTATTAATATGGTTTAATATATACTGTTTTTTAAAGGCTTACAAGGTTAACTTGTAGGCTTTTTTTAATTGTTAAGTATAATAATACAATTAAAGCGTTTTTAGTTATATAAATGTTATATTTTTTGACAAGATATTTCATAATAAAAGTTTATTATGAAATAAAAATTAAAAAAATATAAAAAAATGTTGAAAAATATATTGAAACATTAGAAAAAAAGTGATATACTGAAAACGTAATCAGGGGGAAAGCATACAATATTATAAGCTTTTCTAAAGATTAAAAATAATACATAGCGTGTTACTGATTGAATCAGGCATTAGCTTAAGAAAATCTAAAAATTAAATATTTGTTATATAACATAAATTTTGGAATAATTAAAAAAGGTATAATGTGTTTTTATAAATTAAATTTATTTAGGGGTAAATTGTGACTATATAGCAGATATTATTTTATGAAATTTCTTAATGCTGATGTTTTTTTATTTTAGTAACAATAAATAATAGATAGGGGGTATAAAAAATGGTAGGAATTATTCTTGCTAGTCACGGAGAATTTGCTAAAGGCATATTGCAATCTAGTGAAATGATTTTTGGAGAACAAGAAAATGTAAAAGCTGTTACATTAATGCCAAGTGAAGGACCTGATGATTTTAAAGCAAAACTAAAAGAGGCAATTGCATCATTTGACAACCAAGATGAAGTTTTATTCTTAGTTGATCTTTGGGGCGGTACACCATTTAATCAAGCTAATACTTTATTTGAAGAACATAAAGATAGCTGGGCAATTGTAGCTGGTATGAATCTACCAATGCTTATTGAAGCTTATGGTGCTCGTTTCTCAATGGAATCTGCCCATGAAATTGCAGCTTATATTCTACAGGCAGGAAAAGAAGGCGTAAAGATTAAACCAGAAGAATTAGAACCAAAGGAAGAGAGTAAAGCTTCTGAGGTATCAGTGGCACAATCTAATGCAGGGGCACCCGGAAAATTTGAATACGTTTTAGCACGTATTGATTCTCGTTTACTTCATGGTCAAGTGGCAACTGGTTGGACAAAGGCAGTTAATCCTACAAGAATAATTGTTGTTTCAGATGCAGTATCTAAAGATAAGCTTCGTAAGAATTTAATACAACAAGCTGCTCCTCCAGGAGTTAAGGCCCATGTTGTTCCAGTTAGTCATATGATTGAACTTGCAAAGGATGATAAACATTTTGGTGGACAAAGAGCATTACTTCTTTTTGAAAATCCACAAGATGTACTTAGGGCAGTAGAAGGAGGAGTTCCTTTAAAGACTATTAATGTTGGTTCAATGGCACACTCTATAGGTAAGGTACAACCAAATAGAACTCTTGCTTTTGATCAAAATGACATTGATACATTTATGAAATTAAAGAAAGCTGGACTTAAATTTGATGTTCGTAAGGTGCCAAGTGATTCTAAAGAAAATATGGATGAAATACTTAAAAAGGCACAAGAGGAATTAAAGAAGAAAAAATAAATCTAATTATTTAGATGAAAAAGGAGGAGAATAGTTATGACTTTAAATATAATTCAAGTTATATTAGTCCTTATTATAGCATTTTTAGCTGGTATGGAAGGCGTTTTGGATGAATTTCAATTTCATCAACCAATAGTAGCATGTACATTAATTGGGTTAGTTACAGGTAATTTATTACCATGTTTGATTTTAGGTGGTACACTTCAAATGATTGCATTAGGTTGGGCAAATATTGGTGCTGCAGTTGCACCAGATGCAGCATTAGCATCAGTTGCTTCAGCAATAATATTAGTTCTTGGAGGACAAGGTAAAGACGGAGTTTCTTCAGCAATTGCTATTGCAATTCCTTTAGCAGTTGCAGGATTATTATTAACAATTATTTGTCGTACAATTACTACAGCTTTTGTACATTTTATGGATTCAGCTGCTAAAGAAGGAAAGATAGGAGTAGTTGAAATGTGGCAAATAGCAGCTCTTTGCTTACAAGGTATACGTATAGCAATTCCAGCAGGATTAATATTAGCAATCGGTGCTGGTCCAATTACTAAATTACTTAATTCTATGCCTGCTTGGTTAACAGATGGTTTATCAATAGGTGGTGGAATGGTTGTAGCTGTTGGTTATGCAATGGTAATTAATATGATGGCAACAAAGGAAGTATGGCCATTCTTTGCAATTGGTTTTGTATTAGCAACTGTTACTAATATTACACTTATAGGACTTGGAGCAATAGGATTATCTTTAGCACTTATTTACTTAAAACTTTCTAAACAAGGTGGTTCAGGTAATGGCGGAAGCTCAAACATTGGTGACCCTGTAGGGGATATTATTGATAAGTACTAAGGAAGGGGGAACTTAAAATGGCAAAAGAATTAAAATTAACAAAAAAAGATAGAATTTCTGTTTGGTTACGTTCATTTTTCCTTCAAGGTTCTTGGAATTATGAAAGAATGCAAAATGGTGGTTGGGCATTTGCAATGATACCAGCTATTAAAAGATTATATAAGACTAAAGAAGAACAGGCAGCTGCATTAAAGCGTCATTTAGAGTTTTTTAATACTCATCCATATGTAGCCTCACCAATACTTGGCGTAACATTAGTATTAGAAGAAGAACGTGCAAATGGTGTAGAAGTAGATGATGCAACAATTCAAGGTGTTAAGGTTGGTATGATGGGACCTTTAGCAGGGATTGGAGACCCAGTTTTCTGGTTTACTGTTAGACCAATTTTAGGTGCATTAGCAGCTTCACTTGCTATGAATGGAAGTATTATTGGACCAATAATATTCTTCTTTGCTTGGAATATTATACGTATGGCATTTATGTGGTATACTCAAGAACTTGGTTATAAAGCAGGTTCTCGTATTACTGATGATTTATCAGGTGGATTATTACAAGATATTACAAAGGGTGCATCTATTTTAGGTATGTTCATTTTAGGTTCATTAGTTAATAGGTGGGTATCAGTTTCCTTTGCTCCAACAGTATCAAAGGTTACATTAAGTGAAGGTGCTTATATTGATTGGAGTAGTCTTCCAGCAGGAGCAGAAGGTATTAAACAAGCTCTTTTACAACAAGCAGCAGGTTTGTCATTAACTAGTGAAAAAGTTACAACATTACAAAATAACTTAGATTCATTAATCCCTGGACTTGCAGGATTATTACTTACACTTCTTTGTATGTGGTTACTTAAAAAGAAAGTATCTCCAATTGTAATTATCCTTGGATTATTCATAGTAGGAATTGTATTCCATGTAATTGGTTTAATGTAAGATTTTTAACTTAGCCTAGGCGTTTTGCCTAGGCTTTTACAATAGTTGATAGGAATATATTTAAAGTATATAATAAAAATAAATTGGAATATAAATAGAAAAAGGGGGCATTTTATATGGTTCAATCACTTAACAAAAAAGTAGATTTAGTAATGGATTCAACAGCCTTTACAGGAGTTTCAGATTATGGCAAAGTAATGATTGGTGATAAAAGTTTTGAATTTTATAATTCTCGTGACCCACGTAAATATATTCAAATTCCCTGGGAGGAAGTTGATTGTGTTATTGTATCCATATTACTAAAGGGAAAGTGGATTCCACGATATGCAATTAAAACTAAAAAAAATGGTACATATACTTTTGCTTCTAAAGAAACGAAAAAAGTACTTAGAACTATTAGAAATTATGTTGGAGCAGAAAATATAGTTCGTTCTTTAGGTTTTTTTGAAGTAGTAAAACGAGGTATAAAGTCAATATTAAAAAAAGGTAAATAGGAGTTAAAGAATAATGGGTTGTGTATATTTTACAAGACATGGACAAACTATTTGGAATGTTGAAAATAAAATTTGTGGCTCTACTGACATTGAGCTAACTGAACTAGGTCATAAACAAGGAATTGAAGTTGGAAAATTTATAGCTAATAGTCATATAAAAATAGATGAAATATTATATTCACCTCTTATAAGGGCAGCAGAAACTGCAAGACATATTTCAGAAGAAACTAAAATACCTTGCAAAATGGAGATACGCCTTAAAGAGCAGAATTTTGGAAAATATGAATCAACTCCACGTAATAGTGAAGAATTTAGAAAAGCAAAGGAAAACTTTATTTATGATTTTGAAGGTGGAGAAACAATGTTTCATTTATGCCAAAGAGTATATAATCTTTTAGATGATATAAAAAAAGAATCAGATAAAAAAACTTATTTACTTGTAGCCCACAATGGCATATCTAGAATTATAGAATCTTATTTTAGAAATATGAGTAATGAGGAATTTGCTTCATTTGGGATAAAAAATTGTGAAGTTAAAAAATATGAATTTAAATAAAGAAATATTAAGCTATATTGTAAATATGGCTTTTTCTTTTAAAAAGGATTTATACAAATTATAAAAATGACAGAATTATATTATAAAATAACTTAATAGAACAAGAAATGAAATTTTGTTTATATATAATTAAATTAAGATGATTGTTATAGGAGGAAAAATTTATGGAAAAAAGATGGTGGCATAGTTCAGTAGTATATCAAATATATCCAAGAAGTTTTAATGATAGTAATGGAGATGGAATAGGAGATTTAAAGGGAATAATAGAAAAGTTAGATTATTTAAAAGAACTTGGGATAGATGTAATATGGCTTAGCCCAGTATATAAGTCTCCAAATGATGATAATGGTTATGACATAAGTGATTATTATGACATAATGGATGAATTTGGAACTATGGAAGACATGGATAACTTATTAAAGGAAGCAAAAAATAGAGGAATAAAGATAGTTATGGACCTAGTTGTTAATCACACATCAGATGAACATAAATGGTTTATAGAAGCAAAAAAATCTAAAGATAATGAATATAGAGATTATTATATTTGGAGAGATCCAGTTGATGGAAAAGAACCAAATGGTTTAGAATCTTGCTTTAGTGGTAGTGCTTGGGAATATGATGAAACTACTAAACAATATTATTTACATTTATTTAGTAAGAAACAACCAGATTTAAATTGGGAAAATGAAAAGGTTAGAAAAGCAGTTTATGAGATGATGAATTATTGGGTTGATAAAGGCATTGGTGGTTTTAGAATGGATGTTATTGACCTTATAGGAAAAGTTCCTGATAAAATGATAACTGGTAATGGACCTAAACTTCATGAATATCTACAAGAAATGAACAGAGAAGCATTAGCAGGAAATGACCTTTTAACAGTTGGAGAAACTTGGGGGGCAACTCCAGAAATTGCAAAGCTATATTCAAATCCAGCTAGAAAGGAATTAAGTATGGTATTCCAATTTGAACATATTGGATTAGACCAAATAGAAGGAAAAGAAAAGTGGGATGTAAAACCATTAGAACTACTAGAGTTAAAGAAGGTACTATCTAAGTGGCAAACAGCTTTAGGAGAAGAGGGATGGAATAGTTTATTCTGGAACAATCATGACCTTCCTAGAATAGTTTCAAGATGGGGAAATGATAAAGAATATAGAGTTGAAAGTGCAAAGATGTTAGGAACACTTCTTCATGGTATGAAAGGAACTCCATACATATATCAAGGTGAAGAACTTGGAATGACTAACATAAGACTAGAAAATATTGAAGATTATAATGACATAGAATCAATTAATATGTATAAAGATAGAATAAAGAAAGGATATAGTCATGAAGAAATAATGAATTCTATCTATAAAAAAGGAAGAGATAATGGTAGAACTCCTATGCAATGGGATGATTCAGAAAATGCTGGATTTACTACAGGAAAACCATGGCTTTCTATTAATGAAAATTATAAAGAAATAAATGCTAAAAAGTCTTTAGAAGATAAAAATTCAGTTTTCTATCACTATAAGAAATTAATAGAAATAAGAAAATCAAATGAAACTATAATTTATGGTGATTATAAATTATTATGTGAAGATGATAAAAATATTTTTGCATATATAAGAGAATTAAATGGAGATAAAATATTAGTAGTTTGTAATTTCTATGAAAAAGAAGTTGAATTTAAATATGATGAAGAGTTTAAGAATGCAGAAATTCTATTAAGTAATTATAATGATTCTAGCTTAGCAATAGATAAATTAAAACTAAGACCTTATGAAGCAATAATGTATAGAGTATTATAAAATTTAATATAAGGTTATTTAAAAAAAGCTGTATTTAAAAGTACAGCTTTTTATTTTATATCTTCAACCATTATTTCTATTTTTACACAGTATTGACTTTCATCTTTAGTTGAAAGTTCATTTAGAGGGTATTCTTCATAGGCATCACTACATATATGTAAATTATTTTCTTTAATAAATGTGTATAATTTTTTATAAAGTTCATCAGATTTACCATAAGCACATCTTCCATAAAAAACAGCATATTTTCCTTCAGGTTTATACGAGTTTTGGTCATTTATAGATTTAAAATAATATTGAGTTACATATAAATCTCCTTCAGATTCAATATTTTCTTTACTAATAATAGCACCAAGGGGATAACCTAGATTAATTCCATTTTCAGCAGCAAAGTTAAAAAATCCAATAGCAGATTCATCTAAGGAGTCTTTTGAATTTTTTGGACCTAAAAATATAGGTTCTCTCTTTTTATATTCAATATTTATACTATTTTCTGTATATTTAATTGCCTCCTCTGCCATATCAACATAAAGTTGCATAACTTCTAATATACGTGTAAGTTTTTCAATTTCAGTTAATATATGTTTTTTTTGAGAGTTAAATAAAGAAAACATTTTTTCGGGACTACGTATATCAATATATCTTTTTATTTCTTCAATTCCAATTCCTATTTCTCTAAGAGAGTAAATTAAATAAGCTGTATCTAATTGTCTTTTGGTATAGTAACGATAACCATTCTCTCCACGAAATTCTGGTGATAATAACTTAATTTGATCATAATATCTTAAGGTTTCACGTTTGATACCAGTAAGAGCAGAAAATTCTTTAATTTGCATTTTAGATTTTTTTTGCATAAGAACCTCCAAATTTTAAATATAGTGTTGACATTAAAGTTACTTTAAGCTTTATAATACCATTGCAAATAAGTTTTAACAAGATAATTTTAAGTGGAGGTAAAATATGAAGTATTTAAAACTATTCCTAAAAGAAAGTAAGAGTAGAGTAGTAATAACATTAATTATGCTTTTAGGACAGGTAGTGGGAACATTATTAATTCCTTTTTTAATAGCAAGAATTGTAGATACTGTAATTTTAAAAGGAAATATAAATGAACTTGTTAATATAGGATGGCAGATGGCAATAGTTTTATTAGTAACAACAATTGTAGCTATATTAGGAAGCTATTATTCAGCAGACCTTGCTGCAACCTTTGGATATTATATGAGAGATAAGATTTTTTGTAAGAGCCAAGAATTAGCTATTGATGATTTTGATACTATAGGAGTTTCTTCTATGATTACACGTACAACTTCAGATATCTCTAATTTACAACAAAATTTTGGATTAGTATTACAACTTATAATGCCAGCACCTCTTATTATTGTTGCATCTATAGTTATGACAATGAATACTAATTTTATTTTAGGATTAATATTAATTGCATCTGTTATAATATTTATGTTTTTTTCTAGTATAGTGCTTAAAAAATCAATTTCTATTTCTAAAAAAGTTCAAACTAAGCTAGATTATATTAATCAAGTAATAAGAGAATCTATTACTGGAATTCGTGTTATTCGTGCTTTTGGAAATGAAAAATATGAAGAGAATAGAGCAAGAAAGGCTTTTAAAAGTTATGCTACAGATATGATAAAACTAAATAAAATATTTGCCACATTAAATCCTACAATATGGCTTATAATTGGATTATTAGTTGCTATTATAGTTTGGCTTGGTGGAATATTTTCTATAAAAGGAACAATGGAAATTGGTCAAATAACAGCTGTAACTGAATATTCTATTATTATGTTAAGTTATTTAATTATGGCAACTACAACAAGTGTTACACTTCCTAAAATGAAATCATGTCTTGATCGTATAGAAGAGGTTTTAGAAATTAATTCTAACATTCAAGACTTAAATATAGAGAATAAATCTATGAATGATAATAATAAAGTAGTTGAATTTAAAAATGTGTCATTTTTTTATAAGGGAGGAGAAGAACCGGTTCTTAAAAATATATCATTTTCATGTAATAAAGGAGAAACAACAGCTATTATTGGAAGTACAGGTTCTGGTAAAAGTACTATTGCTAGTCTTCTTTTAAGGTTACATGATATAGATAAAGGGGAAATCTGCATAAAGGGTGTAGATATAAGATATATTTCACAAAAAGAATTAAGGGATAAAATTGGTTATGTTCCTCAAAAAGCATTTTTATTTAGTGGAACAATTGAAGATAACTTAAAAATGGGATATAAAGAGGCAACTGAGGAGGATATGAAGAAAGCAATAAATATTTCCCAATCAGAATCTTTTATAAATAAATTACCTTTAGGATTAAAATCTGAAGTTTCACAAGGAGGATTAAATTTTTCAGGTGGACAAAAACAACGTTTATCTATTGCAAGAGCACTTATTAAAAGGGCACCAATTTATATATTTGATGATAGTTTCTCTGCTTTAGATTTAAAAACAGATTCAGCCCTTCGTAAAGCACTTAAAGAAAATATGACAGATGCAACTAAGATAATAATTGCTCAAAGAGTAAGTACAATAATGGATGCAGACCAAATACTTGTATTAGATGAAGGAAATTTGGTTGGTATTGGAAAACATGAAGATTTAATAAAAAATTGTTCTGTATACCAAGAAATTGCTAAAAGTCAGATAAATATAAAGGAGGAGTGATATTTTGAAAAAAGATAAAGATAAAGTAGTTTTTAGTGAGGATATTCCTCAAAATACAAAAAAGACAATTAAAAGATTAATAAAAGCATTAAAAGTACAAAATAAAAAGCTAATAATTGTAGGAATATTAACAATATTTAGTAGTATGTTTTATACAATCATTCCTCTTATGATTGGATTAGCTATAAATAATTTAGTAAGTGCAATTAGCAACTTTGATAAATCTACAAATATTTTAGAGGTGGTGGTGCAAGCACTAACTAAGCCTATTTTAGTGCTAATATTAATATCTATTATTAGTAGTATTCTTTCTTATATTCAACAATACATAATATCTAGTGTTGGAGAAAACTTAACTTTATCATTACGTGAAGATATTAGTAAAAAAATAAATAAACTTCCATTAAAATATTTTGATTCACATAAAAAAGGTGATGTTATGAGCAGAGTAACAAATGACCTTGAAAAAGTATCTTTAGTAATGCAGGTTGGATTTATGCAGTTTATATCTTCTTGTTTTACAATTATCTTTACAATTATTTCAATGCTTATATTAAATGTAAAATTATCCCTTTTGATTTTTATATTTATTGGAATTAGTTCTATTGCAACAAATTATGTATCAAAGTTAAGTCAACGTTACTATGCATATAATTTTAATGCTATGGGACAATTAAGTGGAAAAATTGAAGAAGTATATTCAGGAAATAATATAATAAAGATTTTTAATAAACAAAATGATGTGATTGAAGAAGTTACTGAACTTAATAAAAAGCAGTTTGAAGCAAATAAAAGGGCACAGTTTGTTGATTTTGCAATATATCCAACTATTAGGTTTTTAAATCAATTAGGCTTTGTAGCAACAGCTATTGTAGGTGGAATAATGACCCTTAATGGGCAAATTTCATTAGGTGGAATTCAAGCATTTTTACAATATGTAAATCAAGTTTCAGAGCCTATAACTCAAGCTTCTTATGTTATTATGTCTTTACAATCAGCAATTGCTGGAGCTGAAAGGGTTTTTGAATTATTAGATGAAGAGGAAGAAATTTCAGATAGTAAGTTAAATGAAAGTTTACTTAATAAATGTCCTATATCAAAGGGAAAAGTAGAATTTAAAAATGTAAAGTTTGGATATACAGATGAAAAGACTTTAATAAAAAATTTAAATCTTGAGGTAAAACCAAATGAAATGGTAGCTATTGTTGGACCAACAGGTGGAGGAAAAACTACATTAATTAATTTAATTATGCGTTTTTATGAATTAAAGGCAGGAAGTATATTAATTGATGGAGTTAATATAAAAGAGATTCCTAGAAATATATTGCGTAGACAAATTGGTATGGTACTACAAGATACATGGTTATTTGAAGGTACAATAGCTGAAAATATTGCCTATGGCAAGATGGATGCTACCCGTGAAGAGATAATAGCTGCTGCAAAAGCTGCTTGTTGTGACCATTTTATTCGTACACTAGAGCATGGATATGATACTGTAATTTCAAGTGAAACAGCTAATATTTCTCAAGGACAAATGCAGCTTTTAACTATTGCTCGTGCAATGCTTACAAATCCTACAATTATGATATTAGATGAAGCTACATCAAGCGTAGATACAAGGACAGAAATAGAAATACAAAAAGCTTTATCAAGACTTATGAAAGATAAAACAAGCTTTGTAATAGCTCATAGATTATCAACAATCCAAAATGCAGATATGATTTTAGTAGTTAAAGATGGAGATATTGTAGAAAGGGGAATTCATAAGACACTTTTAGAACAAAATGGTTTTTATGCTTCTCTTTATTATAGTCAATTTGAAGTAGCAAATTAAGAATTTAATTAAACACTTATACTTTTTTTAGTATGAGTGTTTTTTTATTCTATATAGAATTTTTGAATAATATTTAAAAATATACAGATACTATTAATTGACATATAAATGTAAGAAGGAGATTTAAACTATGAATGAAAAAATTAAAGAAAAATTCCAAGGCCGTGTAAGTTATCATGACTCTGTTGAAGAGATGTTAAAGAGAATACAAACTGATGGCCTTTCTAGTGTGTTTTCAAGATGGGAACCTCAAGAAAAGATAAGATGTAACTTTTGTCTTCAAGGAATAAGTTGTCAATTATGTACTCAAGGTCCTTGTAGAATTAATGAAAAGACAGGTGCAGATAAAGGTGTTTGTGGTATTGGTCCTGATGCTATGGCTATGAGAAATTTTCTTATGAGAAATATAATGGGGGCGGCAACTTATGCACATCATGCTTATGAAGCCTTTAGAACACTTAAAACTACTGGAGAGGGAAAATCTCCTTATAAAATAAAAGATGAAGCTAAGTTAAAGTGGATGTGCGAAAAGGTAGGAATAGACACAAATCAAGATATTAATAAACTTGCTATAAATTTGGCAGACCTTCTTGATAAGGATATGAAAATAGGGCCTGATAAAACAAGTATAATGACAGAGGCTTTTGCTCCTAAAAAAAGAAAACCTGTTTGGAAAAAGCTTAATATTTATCCTTCAGGAGTAGACCATGAAATTCAAAATGCAATTGCAAGCTGTTTAACTAATGTGGATGGAGATTATGTATCCCTTGCAACAAAAGCTCTTAGATTAGGCTTATCTACTATATATACAGCACAAATAGGTCTTGAAATGGTTCAAGATATTTTATTTGGAACTCCTATGCCTCATGAAGTAAATGTTGATTTAGGAATAATGGACCCTGATTATGTAAATATAGTATTTAATGGACATCAACCTTGGGTAGGAGCAATTACTATAGAAAAGCTTAGAAATGGAGAATATAAAGAAGAGGCAATAAAAGCAGGAGCTAAAGGAATTAGGGTAGTAGGCTCTATTGAAACAGGACAGGAACTTTTACAAAGATTTGAAGTTGATGACATATTTGTTGGTCTTATGGGAAATTGGCTTTCTATAGAACCACTTTTAGCTACTGGTACAGTAGATGCAATTGCTATGGATGAAAACTGTTCTCCACCAGCTATAGACCAATATGCAGAAAAATATCAGCTTGCATTAGTTAGTGTAAGCACAATAATAGGTGTACCTGGTGCAGAGCATAAAATGCCATATTATCCAGAAAAGGCAAATGAAATGGCAGATAACTTAATAAAAATAGCTATAGAAAACTTTAAAAAAAGACATGGAAAAGTAGAACCTATGGTACCTAAATGTATTACTAAAGCTATAGCAGGATTTTCAACAGAAGCTGTTTTAGGTGCACTTGGAAATAAACTTGAGCCATTAGTTGATGTAATAGCTTCAGGAAAATTAAAAGGTATTGTTGCTCTTGCAAACTGCTCTACACTTAGAAATGGTCCTCAAGATTGGAATACAGTTAATATAACAAAAGAATTAATAAAAAGAGATATATTAGTAGTTGCAGGAGGGTGTGGAAATCATGGCCTTGAAGTTGCAGGATTAGCTAATTTAGATGCTATAGAAAAATATGCAGGAGAAGGGTTAAAAGAAGTTTGTAATATGTTAAAAATACCTCCTGTATTAAGTTTTGGAACTTGTACAGATACAGGTAGAATATCAATGCTTGTTACAGCTCTTGCAGACCACCTTAATGTTGATATTCCAGACCTTCCTATAGCAGTTACTGCTCCAGAGTGGATGGAGCAAAAGGCTACAATAGACGGTATTTTTGCAGTTGCCTATGGAGCATATACTCATTTATCTCCTACACCATTTGTTACTGGTGCTCCTAATTTAGTAAAACTTTTAACAGAAGATGTTGAAAATTTAACAGGAGGAAAAGTAGCCTTAGGAGATGACCCAATTGAAGCAGCTAAGGGAATAGAAGCACATATAATAAGTAAAAGACAAAAACTTGGACTTAAATAAATTTATAAAAAATTCACAAGAAAATTTATCTTGTGGATTTTTTTAAAAATAGAGTAACAGGAATTCTTTTATGTATAATTGAGTAATTATGCTATTATTTAAATAATCTATGTTTAATATACAAATTATTTTAAAAAAAATATATAATTTTAGAATTATAATGAATTTATTTGAATTAAAAGGAATTATTTTAAAATAATTAATTATAACTTAAAAGCTTTAAATATCTTTTAATAAATAAGAATAGCTCCTCAAATTAAACTTTGACTTTCTTTGACCTTAGAAATATAATGTACTTGTACAAAGAGATAAGAGATAGTAAATAAGAAATGTTAAAGAGTTAGAAAAGGAGGTCTTTGTATGTTTGGTTTAATACCTTTTGAAAATATGATAATGGACAATGCAAATTCATCACTAAGTGATATCTTTGATACTTTCTTTAATGATGATTTAACAAAGATGTTTAATATGGAGGAGTCAATAAAAACAGAGATTAAAGAAAAAGATGATTCTTATTTGTTAAAAGCAGAACTTCCAGGAGTTAATAAGGAAGATTTACAATTAGATTATAATGATGGTTATTTAACAATCTCAGCTGTACAAAATACTAATTTTGAAAATAAAAATGATAATTACTTTGGACAAGAAAGATGTTACAAACAAGTATCTAAAAGTTTTTATTTTGACAATGTTGATAAAGAAAAAATTCAAGCTAAATTCCAAGATGAAATATTAGGTGTTATTTTACCTAAGAAAGAAGTAAGTAAAAATAATTCTAGTAAAATATATATTCAATAATAAAATATATTTAATTAAAGCATAGAGGAGGCTTTATTATGTTTGGTTTAGTACCTTTTAAAATGAACAATAAATTTATGGATGGAAAAGATGGATTTGACAGTATGTTTAAAGACTTTTTTGGAGATGACATGGTTATGAAAAATTCATTAAAGGTAGATATTAAGGAAACTGAAAATGGATACACATTAGAAGCAGATTTTCCAGGAATGAAAAAAGATGATATAAATATTGAATATAATGAAGGTTATTTAACAATTTCAGGTGAAAAGAAGACTGAAAATGAAGATAAAGAAAAGAAGGAAAATTATATAAGAAAGGAACGTTACTATGAAAAAGCATCAAGAAGCTTTTATGTAGGAAACATTAACAAGGATGAAATTAAAGCTAAATTTGAAAATGGTGTTCTTGAAGTAACTTTACCTAAAGAACAAAAAGCAGTAGATAAAAATAATAAAATTGCAATTGAATAGTTTAAATAAAAAAAGCATTCATGATTTTTTAATCATGGATGCTTTTTTTGTTTAGAAAGATTAAAAGTATACAAAACATATAAAACATATTGACAAAGTATGTATTAATGTATACTATATTTATATAGTAGATAAAAAGAGCAAAAAGAATAACATATAATGGGGAGAGGAATAAATATGTGTGAATTATATGGAGTAACTTCAAAAAAATCAATAAAGATGAATAATATATTAAAAGACTTTTTTAAGCATAGTTATAATCATCCTCATGGATGGGGACTAGCTATTGATGGAAGAGAAGATACCTTAATAAAAGAAGGTAAGCCAGCTTATGAAAGTGAAATATTAAAAGAAAAATTTAAAGAGGATATTGTAGGAAAATTAGCTATTGCCCATATTAGATATGCAACTTGTGGAGAAATATGTGAAAGAAATTCACATCCATTTATAAGAAAAGATATTTTAGGCAATACATGGACATTAGCTCATAATGGTACAGCAACTGAAGGAGATTTAGTTGAAAAGTATAAAAAGTATGCCTATGGAGAAACTGATAGTGAAACTATTTTAATATTTTTAATTAAAAGAATAAATAAAGCAATAATTTTAAATAATAGTAAGGAGCTATCTATAAAACAAAAAGGTGATGTAATTCAAAAGGCAATTAAAGATATAACCTTTAAAAATAGAATAAATTTATTATTTACAGATGGGGAAAATCTTTTTGTTCATTGTAATTTAAAAGATAGTTTATATAGTTATCACAAAGAAGAGCATATAGTTTTTGCAACAACACCACTAAATAAATTTATAAATGATTGGCATCCTATAAAAATAAATACTTTATTTATTTATAATGGAGATAAACTTATTTATGAAGGTGAAGCTCATGAAAATGAGTATATTAAACCAGAGTTAAGAGCAGAAACTTCTTATGTAATTTAATTTTTTAATAGTAAGTGTGAATTGTTATTGTGTATTAATTAAAAAATACAAATAATAGATTCACACTTTTTTATTTGTTAGATAATAGTTTAAAGCTATATAAGTAAAGTAATTAAGAAATCTAAGATTTTTTAGTTAGATTTTTTCCATCATAATAAACTAAAGTTCCAACATCAATGGATTTTTCATATAATTCAGCATCTGGTGCACTAATTGTAAGTTTTTCATTTTTTTCAATATCTTCTAATATAACATCAACAGAATATTTTTCACCTTCAGGAAGTTCTTCACATCCAAAATCCTGTTCTGTAATATCAATAACTTTATAAATTTTCATAATATCTCCTTAAAAAATCTTTAAAACTAAAATATAATAAAACAAACTAAATATATTATACATCAATGTATTAAATAAATAATAAAATATTTTGAAAAATAAGTTTAGATTGCTATAATTTATTCTAAAGAGATTATAGGGAGTGATTTATTTATGTCACAAGTTACAAAAAGAGCATTAGAAAATTCTTTAAAACATATTTTATCACAAAAACCTCTTGATAAAATTACAGTTTCAGATATTACTGATGATTGTGGAATTAATCGTATGACCTTTTATTATCATTTTAAGGATATTTATGATTTAATAGAATGGGCTTGTGTAGAGGATGCTAAAAAAGCATTAGATGGGAAAAAAACTTATGAAACTTGGCAAGAAGGCTTTTTACATATTTTTCAGGCAGTATTAGAAAATAAAACTTTTATAATTAATGTTTATAATCATGTAAGTAGAGAACAGGTTGAGGTTTATTTATATAAATTAACTGGTGATTTAGTTATGGGAGTTATTGAAGAAAAGGCAAAAGGGATGAGAGTAAAAGAACAAGATAAGAAATTTATGGCTGATTTTTATAAATATGCTTTTGTTGGTATTATGTTAGATTGGATTAAAAATGACATGAAAGAAGACCCAAAAAACATTATAAACAGCTTATCTTTGTTGATTCATGGACAAGTATCTAGAGCCTTAGAAAATTATGAAATTAAATAATTTTATCAAATAGTTGTTTTTGATAAAAAAATAAACAATATTAAGTTTGTGATAAAAATTTTATCATGGAGTTATTATTGTTTATTGAGACTTCTTTTAAAAACGATTACAATAAAACCATAGAAAAGTTAATTAAATATATTCACTTATAAATTTTATTGAAAAAAGTGAATATATAATATTAATTTAACAAAATATAAGTATAGAAAAGGAGGAATTTTTATGTATTATTCAAGTGGAAATTATGAAGCATTTGCAAAACCATTAAAACCAAAAGGTGTTGAAAATAAATCAGCTTATATAGTAGGTTCAGGCTTAGCAGCTTTATCAGTAGCCTGTTTTTTAGTAAGAGATGGACAAATGCAAGGAAAAAGGATTCATATTTTAGAAAAAGGTTCAATACCAGGAGGAGCATGTGATGGATATCTTTATGAAAATTTAGGATATGTTATGCGTGGTGGTAGAGAAATGGATAATCATTTTGAATGTATGTGGGATTTATTCCGTTCTATACCATCAATTGAAACAGAGGGTGTTAGTGTTTTAGATGAATATTATTGGCTTAATAAAAAAGACCCTAACTATTCTCTTATGAGAGCTACAGTAAATCGTGGAGAGGATGCTCACACAGATAGAAAATTTGGTTTATCTGATAAGGGAGCAATGGAAATAATGAATTTATTTTTTACTCCAGATGAAGATTTGTATGATAAAAGAATAGATGAATTTTTTGATGATGAAGTTCTTGAATCTAACTTCTGGCTATATTGGAGAACTATGTTTGCTTTTGAAAATTGGCATAGTGCATTAGAAATGAAACTTTATATTAAGCGTTTTATTCATCATATTGGTGGCTTACCAGATTTTACAGCTTTACGTTTTACAAAATATAATCAATATGAATCAATGATTTTACCAATGATTAAATATCTTGAATCTTATGGAGTTCAATTTCACTACAAGACAAAGGTAGAAAATATTGAATTTGATATTAAAGATTATAAAAAAGTTGCAAAAAGAATTGTCATAATAAAAGATGAAAAAGAAGAATATATTGATTTAACAGAAGATGATTTAGTATTTATAACAAATGGTGGATGTGTAGAAAATTCAACTTTAGGAAGTCAAAATACCAAAGCAGAATTTAATAAGGAAATAAAGCCAGGTGGCGGATGGGATATGTGGCGTAAAATGGCAGAACAAGATGTGGCTTTTGGTAATCCAGATAAGTTCTGTAGCAATCCAGAAAAAAGTAATTGGATGAGTGCAACAGTTACTACATTAGATCAAAGAATACCTCCATATGTTGAAAAGATATGTAAGCGTAATCCATTTTCCGGTGGAGTTGTAACTGGTGGTATTGTAACAGTAAAAGATTCTAATTGGTTATTAAGCTGGACATTTAATCGTCAACCACAATTTAGAAGTCAACCTAAAGACCAATTAGTTGGTTGGATTTATGGATTATTTAGTGATAAACCAGGTAATTATATTAAAAAGCCAATGCGTGAATGTACAGGTAAGGAAATATGTATGGAATGGTTATATCATTTAGGTGTACCAGAAAATGAAATTGAAGACATGGCAGAAAACAGTGCAAATACAATTCCATGTATGATGCCATATATTACAGCCTTCTTTATGCCACGTGCCTTAGGTGATAGACCTTTAGTTGTTCCAGAAGGAAGCGTTAATTTTGCATTTATTGGGCAGTTTGCAGAAACAAAACGAGATACTATATTTACAACTGAGTATTCTATTCGTACAGCAATGGAAGCTGTATATACTTTACTTAATGTAGACCGTGGAGTTCCAGAAGTTTGGGGAAGTGTTTATGACATTCGTGATTTATTAAATGCAACAGTTGAGTTAAGAGATGGTAAAGGATTAATGGATATGGACCTTGGTTTAAAGGAAAAGATAACAATTAAAAAGCTTCTTAAAAAGATAGAAGGAACAGATATAGAAAAATTATTAAAAGAATATAGAATAATATAAATATGCTAAAAGCGAAGAGAGAAACTTCTTCGCTTTTTTTATAGAAACTTCTTAAGAATTGCTTAATAATAATATAATTGTTGGTTTAATTTTTTGCCTTTGTTATAATGATATTTATAAGTAAAATAATTATTAACTTTGGAGTGAATTTTATGGAAAATAGAAAGTTATTAAAACAAAAGGCAAAAGAAAATATAAAACAACATTTTTTTAGAAATGTAATATTAGTATTTATTGCCTCAGTTTTAATGAGTGGGGGATATATTTATTCTACTAAAGATACTTTTAGCACTGATAATGAAAAAGCAGTAATTAGTGTTATTAATGAAAAACAGGAAAAAAAATCTAATGCAGAAATAGTAAATGAATTACTTAAAGAAACAGTAGATGAAAAAGAACAGGAAGAAATAAAGGTAAACAATAAGTATACTAATGGAGTATTATCAGCATTATTTAACGAAATAACAATAAGTGGCTCATTTATTTTTGGTATATTAAATGTTATTAATAAATATATTTTTAGTGGAGAAATATCTGTACTAATTTTAACTATAATAGGGTTAATGATTATATCACTTACTTATGTATTTGTACGAAATGTAATGGTTATAGGTAAAAATAGATATTTTTTAGAGCAAAGAAGATATTATGATACTAAAATAGACAAGCTCCTATTTCCTTATAGGATAAAGAAAACTTTACATTTATCCTATATTTTATTAGTAAAAAATATTTATCAACTATTATGGTCTTTTACTATAGTTGGAGGATTTATTAAACATTATACCTATTTAATGATTCCTTATGTTTTAGCTGAAAATCCTAATATTACAAAAGCTGAAGCCTTTGAACTTTCAAAAGAAATGATGGATGGTCATAAGATGGAAGTATTTAAGTTAGATATAAGTTTAATTGGATGGAAAATATTAGGGGCATTTACTTATAATTTAACTAATATATTTTATTATGATGTATATAAAGAATCAATTTTTACAGAACTTTATATGGATATAAGAAAGGAAAAGATTAACAAATTAGAAAAAGGATATTTATTAAATGACCATTTACTTGATATAAAGGAAAAAGTAAATTTTTCATATCCAGAAGAAAAATTTAGTATACCAATTTCAAAGAGACGTAAATGGTTAAATATAGATTATGCAAAAAGTTATTCTCTTACAACATATATATTATTTTTCTTTTCATTTTCATTTATTGGATGGGTTTGGGAAGTAATATTTCATTTAGTTAGTGATGGAGTTTTTGTAAATAGAGGAACAATGTTTGGACCTTGGCTACCTATATATGGGGTTGGAGGTTGTATGATATTATTTTTATTTAAACCTTTTAGGGAAAAACATTGGTTAATATTTCTTTTATCCTTTGTTTTATGTGGCATAATTGAATATTCTACTGCTTGGTATCTTGAAACCTTTAAACATATGAAATGGTGGGATTACAGTGGATACTTTTTAAATATAAAGGGTAGAATATGTATGGAAGGACTTCTTGTTTTTGGGCTTGGAGGATGTATTTTTACTTATATATTAGCTCCTATATTTGATAATTTATATGAAAAAATTAAACCTAAAATAAAAATTGTTCTTTGTATTTTATTAATATTTTGTTTTGCAATAGATTTTTTATATTCATCAAAGCATCCTAATACAGGAGAAGGAATTACAAATCCTATAACATATATAGATATAATTAAAATATAACTAAAAAAGAGCTTTTATAGCTCTTTTTTAGTTTATAAGTTAAAGTTTAGTATCAACACCATTTACATTAGTTTGTTCATTTTCTTCTAAAGGAATTACAATGTATTTTTGTCCTTCAATTATTTGTGATTTTATTTGTGATGCTTTTTCAGGTTTTACTTTTAGTATAATATCATAATTTTCTTCAGATTCATCTTCCATTTTAGAAACTTCTTCTAATTTTTTATTTGTATTTTCAAGCTTGTTTTGTAATATTTCTACTTCCTTTTCAAGCTTTTGTTCTTTTTTCTTTTGTTCACTTGCCTTAAGAATTTTAGCATCTATTAAATCATCTGCAATAGGCAAAGTAGTGCCAAACTCTTTTGTATAAAACCTTTCAATTCTTGAAGAATCTTCTTCAGAAACTCCACTTTCAGCTAAAATATCTTGAATAGTGTCATTAGTTAAGATTATAGGTTGGCTATCTTTACCATTAACTGTTGTATGTTCATCAATTCTGCTATTAATATTTTCTTGAATTTCCATAAATAAATTATTAGATTTTTCCTCATCATAACCAATAGCATTAGTTATAATATTATGGAATGTTTCTTTTTGTTCAGTTGCAGTTCTTTTTGAAGAACAACCAAGAGCTTCTTCCATTAATTCAGGGTGTGAATCCTTTGGATTTTTTGTGTAATACATTATAGAATTAACATCACTACTACGGTCTATAAAGGCTGGAAATACAAATCCATTAACAGGAGCTTCAACTATCCAATCTCTAACACGAGCAGCAATTTTGTTATCTTCTTCAAAGTATCCAAGAGCTGGTTTAGAAAGGGATACTGGACATATTGCACATAGTATATATTCATATACTTCTTCAGATTCATCTAATTTTAAATTATCTCTAGTTTTTGTAATAACATCATAAGCATCATGGAAAACAAGTATTAAAAAATTTCCTGTATAATCATAACTATCTATTATAGATTTATAAAAGCTATCAAGAAGGGTATCATCTTTTAATTTACTTTTTTTAAGAGACATTAGAAAGGATTGTTTATCATTTTTATATTCTTCATTAACAGGAAAACTAAGTTCTAAAAGATTATTGCCTATTGTTCCAGAAAGAACCTTTTTTGCAATTTCTAAATACTTGAAAAATTCATCTTCCTCTAAATTTAAAAAAGTTTCTTTAAAATTTAAAATAATATTTTTTTCACCATTAACATAACAACCACACATTTTTGTAAATGTACAATCTTCTTTTTTTAAACGTCTTTTTAATTCTAAAATATCTTTTTTCCTCATTGTTTTAAAAACCTCTCATTTTATTCATTTAAAGTACTTATTTATAAGTATAATATTGAAAAAATATCTATGCAAGTTAGTAATTTTTTCTCAAAAAAAATTCGCTAAAGATTAATTTCTTTAGCGAATTAAAAAAGGTGATTTATATTAAAACTTAATGATTAATTATTAAGTTTCATAAGCTTAGCAGCATTATTATAGAATATATCCTCTAAAGCCTTATCATCTAATCCACAAGTTAAAACTTTTTGTATTTCTACAGTAGGATGATGGAAAGGTGAGTCTAGTCCAAACATTATTCTATCATGCCCTATATCTTCATAAGCTTCTTTTATTTTACTTCCCATAGGCATACCAGACATTTCTAAATATAAGTTAGAATATCTTTTTGCCATTTTTAAAGTACCATCAATATAAACTCCATGACCATGTCCCATATGTATCATTATAACTTTAACCTTTGGAAAACGTTCAGCAAGTAAAGCTATGCTCCAAGGAAGAGAATATGGTGGATGTCCACAATGAATAAATACAGGAATATTTAAATCTTCTGCTGCCTTCATTATAGGGTCAACACATTCTTCATCTGCAACAAAGGCATTTTGAAGAGGATGAAGTTTAATTCCTACAAAACCACAATCTTTAACATAATGATAAATTTTTTCAATTTCCTTTTCTCCATTAAGAGGATTACAGAAAACTAATGGTAAAAATCTATCAGGATATTTTTTAAAAGCTTCTGCCACATTATCATTATCATCAGGACCTGTGCTACATAAAATGGTTTTTTCTATTTCATATTCATCCATTTGTTTTACTAATTCATCTGCAGTAATAGAGACATTTGCCCAGCCTCCAAAGTTACCAATATGTGAATGTGCATCAATTTTTTTCATTTATGTTACATCTCCTTTAATTTTCTAATTACATTAGCTTGAGATAAAATTGATATTATAATTGCTGATAAAATAATTCCACTTAAAGTTTGAAATACAATACCAGGAACTTCTGCTATAGCAAAGGTTAATCCATATAAAGGAATTCTTACAAGAGTATATCCTATAATTTGGAATATACCTCCAAGTATAGCACCTATTAACCATCCAAATTTTAAATTTGGAAATACTTTTTCTGTAATAAGCCCCATAATAGTAGCCATTATTGCTTTAATAAAAAATGTAGGAATAATCCATTGAGCATAACCACCTAAAAGGTCAGCTAAAGATGCTCCTACAGCAGCAGATAAAGCCCCTCTTTTAGTACCTACTATTAAAACAGCAATAAAAATCATACAATCTCCAAAGTGAGTGTATCCATTAATTCCAGGTATTTTTATAAAATATGTACCAAAGAATATTAGTGCGGCAAGGATTGCCATTTTAGTTAAATTTTTTGTTTCAATTTTTCTTGTGTTTTCCATAAAATTTCCCCCAAGTTTTTTGTTTATTTCATTGAAAGTATGATAGCATGAATATAAATATAGTGCTAATGTATGGATACAATTTATTTTAAATATTTATAGCAAAATTTAAACAGAATAATATATAATAAAGTTTGGAGAAAAATAAAAAAAAAGAATGGAGAGAAAAGATGGATAAAAAAAACAATAATCCTTTAGGAAAACTAAAGATAAGTAGTTTATTAGGAAAGTTTGCAATACCTAGTATTATAGCAATGCTTGTGGGAGCATTATATAATATTGTAGACCAATTCTTTATAGGAAGAAGTGTTGGTGAACTTGGAAATGCAGCAACTAATATAACATTTCCGTTAAGTACTTCTTGTATTGCTATAGCACTTCTTTTTGGAATTGGTGCAGCTTCTGCATTTAATTTAACTTTAGGAGCAGGAGATAAAGAAAAAGCACTTTATTACATAGGTAATGCAACAACATTACTATTTGGTTGTGGAACAATTTTGTGTATTGTAGCACAAATCTTTCTTACACCAATGTTAAATTTTTTTGGTTCACCAGATAATGTATTAGAATATGCAAAAATATATACAAGAATTACTGCAATAGGATTTCCTTTTTTAATAGTTTCTAGTGGTGGTGGCCATTTAGTAAGAGCAGATGGAAGTCCTAATTATACAATGTTTTGTAACTTATCAGGAGCTGTTATTAATACAATTTTAGACCCTATATTTATATTTAAATTTAATATGGGAATGGCAGGAGCAGGGCTTGCAACTATAATAGGTCAAATTTTTTCAGCTTTATTAACTTTTAGATATTTAAGTAATTATAGAACAGGTAAAATTAAAATGTGTCATCTTATTCCAAGATGGAAGTATAGTGAAAAAATTATGTCTCTTGGAGCAGCACCTTGTTTTAATCAGTTAGCCATGATGATTGTACAAATTGTAATGAATAAATCATTAACTTATTATGGATCACGTTCTATTTATGGAGAATCAGTTCCTTTAGCCTGTGCAGGTATTATAACAAAGGTGAATATGATTTATATGTCAGTAGTTATTGGATTATCTCAAGGGCTTCAACCTATAGTAAGTTTTAATTATGGAGCTAAAAAGTATGATAGAGTTAAAAAAGCCTATTCCTTAGCAATGAAATATGCATTAATTATTTCTATAATTTCCTTTTTAGCATTTCAATTAATACCAAAAGAAATAATTTCTTTATTTGGTTCAGGGTCAGATATGTATTATAAATTTGCAGTTGAGTATTTTAGAATATTCTTATTCTTTACTTTCTTAAACTGTTTTCAACCAATATCATCTAATTTCTTTACAGCAATAGGAAAACCAAAGAAAGGTATATTTTTATCATTAACAAGACAAATATTATTTTTACTACCATTAATCATTATATTACCATTATTTATTGGAATTGATGGAATTATGTATTCAGGGCCTATAGCTGATTTTATTGCAGCAGGTGTATCTATTGGAATGGTATATTTTGAATTTAGGAATATTAATAAATTAGAAAATAAAATTGAAGTTTTAGAATAAGTACATATAAAAGTGGAGATGATTAAGATAGAAAAAGATATTGAGATTTTAATAGTGGAAGATGATGTAGATATTAATGAATTACTTTGTAATATATTAACTAAAAAAGGTTATAAAGTAAGAAGTGCATTTTCAGGTTCAGAGGCAAAAATGTGTTTAGAACAATTTAACTATGAGCTTGTACTTTTAGATTTAATGCTACCAGGTTTTTCTGGAGAGGACATTATTAATGAAATAAGAAAAAACAAAACTATGCCTATAATAGTAATTTCAGCAAAATCATCTCAAGAGGATAAAATAAATGTATTAAAAATTGGTGCAGATGATTTTATAAGTAAACCCTTTGATATTAATGAGGTATTAGCAAGAGTAGAATCGCAACTTAGAAGATATATGAAATTTAGCAATTTAGAAAGTAAACAAGATACTAAAATAATATATAAGAATTTAGTACTAGATACAGAAAGTAAACAAGTTTTAGTAAATGATAAAGATATATCACTAACTTTAAGAGAATTATCTATTTTAGAACTTCTTTTATCTAATCCAAAGAAAGTATTTACAAGGGCTAATCTTTTTGAATCTGTATGGCATGATGAGTTTTTAGGAGATGATAATACTGTAAATGTTCATATAAGCAATTTAAGAGCTAAGCTTTCAAAGGCTGACAAAAATACAGAATATATAAAAACTGTATGGGGAATTGGCTTTAAATTAAATGATGTGTAAAATTAATACTTTCTTAATACTTTCTTTAGTCTATCTTATAACTATATTTTTATAATAAAAGCATAGTTTAAAGAAGGGGGAATATTAATGGAAGAGATAGTATTAAAAACTTATAATATTTCAAAAAAATATGGTAATCAAGTATCTAATGATAAAATATCTATTACAATTAAAAAGGGTGAAATTTATGGACTTATAGGAAAAAATGGAGCTGGAAAAACCACATTATTTCGTATAATTACAGGATTAAGTCATAAAAGTAGTGGAAATTTAGAGATGTTTGGAAAATCAGAAGAAAAAGACTTAAATACAGCAAGAACTATGATAGGAAGTTTAATTGAAAGTCCAGCTTTTTATAAGAATATGACAGCAAGAGAAAATCTTGAAGTTTCAAGGCTTGTTAGAAATATAGCAGGAAAAGAATGTATAGATGAAGTATTAGAATTAGTTGGTTTATCTGATACTAATAAAAAGAAAGTTAAAAACTTTTCTTTAGGAATGAGACAAAGATTAGGTATTGCAAATGCTTTATTAGGAAATCCAAAACTTCTTATATTAGATGAGCCTATAAATGGTTTAGACCCAATGGGAATAGTTGAAATAAGAGAGCTTTTAAAAAAGATTAATAAAGAAAAGGATGTAACAATATTAATATCAAGTCATATTTTAGGAGAACTTTCAGAACTTGCAACAAATTATGGAATAATAAATAATGGAAGATTAGTAGAAGAAATTTCAGTAAAGGAGTTAAAAGAAAAGTGTAGGCAATATATAGAAGTTATTGTAGACAATCCAGCAAAAGCTTCAACCATTTTAGAAAAGGAATTATTAATTACTGATTATGAAATATTGGAAAATAATAGAATAAAAATTTTTAGTAATTTAGATTCTTCAGGACTCATAAATGGTACTTTATCTAAAAATAAGGTAGTAGTTCAAAAGATAAACCTTAAAGGAGAAAATCTTGAAGAATATTTTATAAATAAGGTTGGAGGTATAAATAATGATTAGATTAGTAAAGGCAGAGTTATTTAAATTATCTAAAAATAGAACATTTAAGATATTATCTATCATAGCAATCTTTTTATCTATATTAATTTTTATTATGACAACTTCAGTTTTTGATAAATTGGTAGAAGAATCTATTAATGAAATTCCTAAAGAACAAGTAGAGCAAATGCTAAATTTAGGTACAAATACAGAAAATCAAGTTGTTATCCCAGGAAATATGGGAATGCATATTAATGCAAAGGATATTTTTAATCCGACAGTATCTGAAGTTTTCCATTCTTCCTTTGGTTCAGGTGTTACAGAGATTTTAATAGGAATATTAATAGCAGCTTTTTTAGCAAAGGAATATAGTGAAGGAACTATAAAAAATGTTTTAGCTTATGGAAAAAGTAGAACAGAATTTTATTTAGCTAAATTTATTGCAATAATAATAGCCATAATAATACTTTTAGCTTGTCTTGTATTAATATCCACAATAGGAAGTGGTATTATTAATGGCTGGGGAGAGGCTTTTAAGGTATCTCAATTATTACATTTAATAAGAACTTTTTTCCTTGCAGTTATTTCAAATGCATCAGTTGCAGCTATATTAATGATAATTGCAATATTAATAAAAAGTAATGGTGGAACAATAGGAATAACAGTTGGAATATTTGTATTTTTACCATCAATTATTTCATTTCTTTATGGTAGTAATAAAGTATTTGATAAAATATATGAAGTAACTCCATTTTATAATAACCAATTAGCAATATCTATATATGCTTCAAATGGACAACTTATAAAATCACTAATAATTTCATTAATAACAATAATAGTAGCCTTATTTATTGGAATTGAATTATTTAAAAAACAAGATATTAAATAAATTATATATTTTAAGAGTGTATGTTGTTGATGGCATACACTTTTTTAGTATAGACTATAAAAAAAGAGGTGAAGTTATGATAATTAAAATAGTACTAATTTTTATTATACTATTACTTATAGTTTATATAATAAGAATAAAGAGAGAGCTAAAAAGTATATCTAAACAAATTGAAGAAAGTAAGGGAGAATATATAAACATTCATACTAATGCTATAAATGATTCTATAGAAATTTTAGCTAAAAATATAAATTATTTATATGATAATTCTCAAAAAATTTTAGCTAAAAATAAGAAAATTGAAAATGAACTTAGACAAAGTATATCTAACATATCTCATGATTTAAGAACACCTTTAACCTCTATAAAAGGATATGTACAACTTATAAAAGAGGATTCAATTACAGATAAAGAGAAAAATGATTATATTAATATAGTGGAAAAAAGAGTAGAAAATCTTCAAAATTTAATTACAAGCTTTTATGATTTATCTAGAATTCATGGAAATGAATTTAAATTTAACTTAAAGAAGATAAATTTAAAAACAATATTATGTGATAGTATTGCTATGTATTATAATAATTTTATTGAAAAAAATATTGAACCAGTTATTGAAATTGATGAAAAAATTCAAGATATAATTTCAGATGAATCTGTAGTAGAGAGAATATTTTCTAATCTTATAGGAAATATGCTTAAATATGCTGATAAAAATATAAAAATATCTTTATTTCAAGAAGAAAATTATATAATATCTAAATTTCAAAATTTAGCACCTAATCTTAAAGAAGAGGACATGGATAAATTATTTGATAGATTCTATACATCAGATAAATCAAGAAGTGATAAAAATACAGGGCTTGGACTTGCCATAACTAAATCTCTTTTGGATAAACTTAACAATAAAATAGAGGCAAAGCTTATAAATGGAAATCTTATAATAGAGATAAAATGGAATATATAACTTGACCTATACAAATACAATGTTTAAAGTATAAATGAAAATAAAAGTTATGGAGGTAAGGTATGTTAAATACAGAAGTAGATTTACTAAAGGGAAACATATTAAAATCATTAATTATTTTTGCATTTCCTTTATTTATATCAAATTTGTTTCAACAGCTTTACAATACAGTAGATGTAATGATTGTTGGAAACAAATTAGGAGATGCATCTCTTGCAGCTATGGGAGCTTGTACAGCAATTTATGAATTATTGGTAGGCTTTGCATTAGGCGTTGGTAATGGGATGAGTATAGTTACAGCAAGAAGTTATGGAGCAGATGATAAGGAGATGGTTAAAAAATCAGTAGCAGCTTCATTGGTAATAGGAGCTTTTCTTACTGTTATTTTAATGATAGTATCTGTTTTATTTCTTCACCCATTATTAAAGGTGTTAGATACTCCTAAAGACATTATAGATGAGGCATATGCTTATATTTCTACTATTACAATATTTGTTGGAGTTATGTTTTTATACAATCTTTGTTCAGGAGTTTTAAGAGCTATTGGAAATAGTGTTATGCCACTAGTGTTTCTTATAATATCATCTTTATTAAATATTGCATTAGATATTGTATTTATTGTTGAATTTAACATGGAAATTAAGGGGGCAGCAGTTGCAACTGTTATTTCACAAGGAATTTCTGCTATATTATGCATTATATATATTTACTCAAAATGTAAAATTCTTATACCAAAGAAAAAACATTTTAAGTTTGATAAAGAGTTATATAAAGAATTGTTAGCCCAAGGCTTATCTATGGGAGTTATGCTTATGGTTGTATCTGCAGGAACAGTTATACTTCAAGTAGCAATAAATAAGTTAGGTTATTTAATAATAGCAGGACATACTGCAGCTAGAAAATTAAATGATTGTGCAATGTTACCGGTATCGGCTTTGTCTATGAGTCTTGCAACATTTGTTTCTCAAAATAAGGGAGCAAATCAGCAAAAGAGGATAAAAGAAGCTGTAAAATATTCAAATATATTAGCAGTTATATGGGGAATAATAGCTACTTTAATATCTTTTGCTTTTTCAAGAATATTAGTAAAATGGCTATCTGGTTCTAGTGAATCTGTAGTTATAGATAATGGTTCATTATATTTAATGATAAATGCACCTTTTTATACAGTACTTGGAATATTGTTAAATCTTAGAAATTCACTTCAAGGAATGGGGGAAAAATTGCTTCCGTTAGTATCTAGTATTATTGAATTAGTAGGAAAAATAGTTTTTGTTATATTACTTATTCCAAGTCTTAAATATTTTGGAGTAATTATATGTGAACCTGTAATATGGTGTTTTATGTGTATTCAACTTGCATTTTCGTTTTACAGAAATCCATATATAAAAAATATTAAATAGAGGTGTTATTTTTTGATTAAAGAGGAAATTGAAAACATTCCTTCTGGTCTTGTAAGTTGTAGTGTAAATAATAAAGAATGTACTATATTAAAAATATCTACAGAAGATTTAATTGTTCGAGTTTTAGAGGAAATAGAAAGTATAAACACTTTAAAAATAGCCTTTTATAAGTTTAAAGAGTATAAATATGAAGAAATAAATATAAAAAACTTTGTTATAAAAGACAAAGAAAAAGAAGAATTTTATTTTACTTATAATATTTTTATAGAGGATAAAACTTATATTGAAAATGTAAAATATATTTTTAGAGATTATTCAAGATATGTTAACTTAAAGGTTTTTGGAGAAGAAAATGAATTTTCAAGAAAAATGGTTAATTATCCAAATGAAGAAGACTATGAGTTTTATGAATATTATAATACTCAAAAAAAAGAATGGATTTCTAATTTAAATTATAAAAATTTTAATATGAATGTATTAAATTTAATAGAAATGGCAATAACTTTAGATAATGATGATTTGTATGAAAAATATATTGATAATGATAAAGAAAGTTTTAAGGAATATTATTTTAAAAAGAATTTTTTAGAGAATCATATGCTTTTTAATAAAAATATAGAAAGACTTTATATTGGAAATGAATTCTGTCATAATCTATTTCCTTGCCTAGATAACTTAATTAAAATGCTAGAAAAGGCTAAAGAAGAGTTACTTAATATAACATTATGTTTTACATATATAAGAGAATGTTATATTCAAAAAACAAAAGATATTATAAAAAAGGTTTATGATTGGTGTAAAATTAATAATTATAAAATTGAAATTGTTATAAATGATTGGGGCATGTTAAAGCTTCTTAAAAATAAGGAAAATTATTTTACACTATCTTTAGGAACTATACTTAATAAAAGAAAAAAAGACCCAAGATATATTTATAAAAATGGATATGAGAAAAACAAAGAACTCTTATCATTAAACAGTTTAAATAATAAGAAATTTAGAGAATTTTTAAAAGATAATAATATTGAAAGATATGAATATGAAAGTTCTGGTTATAAAATAGCTATACCAAAAGGAAAACATAGTTTGCATTTTCCGTTTTATATGACAAATTCTTCTCAGTATTGTCCATTATATGCTATGTGTACAACAATGGATAGAGGCAATCAAAAGTTAGTAAAAGTTTGCCCTAAGTATTGTAGAGAGTATGTGTTTTTATATCCAAAGCATTTAAAAGTCATTGGAAAATATAATTCACTTTTTGCTTTTGATGATACACTTTTAAAAGACAAGGATGTATTAGAATACTATATAAATAATAATATAAATAGATTAGTTTTGAATTTTTTATAGAGTTTTATTAATCAATAATTTTATAAGAAAAACAATGATTTTATTAGAATTTATAAGAAAAATATAATATTTTATTAGAAAATATAAGGAAATAAATAAAATTATAAGAAAAATAATAATTTTATAAGAATTTTTTATTGACAGGGTAGTGTGAATTTCACATAATTATATTATGGAAGGTGAATAGTATGATTGAAAATGAACTTATAATGCTTGTAAATGATATAAGAAAGAAAAAATGTGAAAGTAACTATATTGAGTTAAAAGCTGCTGCTAAAGGTTGTCCTAAGATTTTTGATACTTTATCTTCATTTTCTAATCAAGAGAATGGAGGAAAAATAATTTTTGGAATTGATGAAAATAACAATTATGATATCTGTGGAGTTTACGATGCTGCTGATTTACAAAAAAAGATAATGGAACAAAGTTTGCAAATGGAACCTGTTGTAAGACCACTTTGTACAGTAGCTACAATTAATGGAAAGACTGTTGTATGTGCAGAAATTCAGGGAATAGATAACTTTTCAAAGCCATGTTTTTATAAAGGTGTAGGAAGACTTAAGGGTTCATATATTCGTGTAGCTGATGGTGATAGATTAATGACTGAATATGAGATTTACAGCTACGAGGCCTTTAAAAAGAAAATTGAGGATGAACTTCGTATTGCAGATAGAGCAAATATAGAAGATATAATGACAAATAATTTAGAAAAATATCTTTTAGAACTTAGAAGTAAAAAATCAAATTTCACAAATTTAAGTAATGAGAAAATATGTTACTTACAAGGTTTTATAAATAAATCTAAACCAACACTTGCAGGAGTTATGATGTTTTCAGATTATCCACAAGCATTTTTCCCACAACTTTGTATAACTGCTGTATCTATACCTGGAACAGAAATGAGTGAAATAGGTAGTGTAGGTGAAAGATTCATTGATAATGAAAGAATAGATGGTACATTCACTCAAATGCTTAATGATGCTTTGATTTTTGTAAGAAAAAATATAAAATCAAAGACTATTATAGATGAAAATACGGGCAAACGTGTTGATAAACCAGATTATCCAATTGTAGCTATTAGAGAACTTATAATAAATGCTCTTGTGCATAGAGATTATAGTATCCATACAGACTATACCCCAATAACAATAAAAATATTTAGTGATAGGTTTGAAATAGAAAATCCAGGAGGCTTATATGGAAGAATGACAATTGACCAACTTGGAAAAGTTTCAGCTGATACAAGAAATCCTTTTATTGCTAATGCATTAGAGATTTTAGGGGAAACAGAAAATAGATATAGTGGAATTCCTACAATAATAAATGCAATGAAAGAGTATGGATTGCCTGAACCAAAATTTGAGAGTGAAAGAGGAATATTTAGGGCAACTCTTTACAATCAAAGAAATCCAGAAGTTATGTTAAATTCAGATGAAGAAGAAATTATAAATTTTTGTAAGATTCCCAAAAGTCGTGCAGAAATAGAAAAACTTTTTAATGGAAGATTTTCAATAGCTTATGTAATGTCAAAATATATCCATCCAATGGTTAAAAAAGGAATTCTAAAGCTTACAATTCCAAATGCACCTAAAAGTAAAAATCAAAAATATGTTGTTGAAAGGAGAAAGTCTTTTTGAAAATAGTAGCAGGACTTGGAAGTATTGATGATTATATAGCTTTAGCTAAAGCAGGTGCAGATGAGGTATTTTGTGGTTATGTGCCTTATGAATGGAATAAAAAATATGGCACTTTGTTTCCTTTAAATAGAAGAGAAGTGTTGTATTATAATGTTAATATAGGTTCTTTAGAGGATATGAAGATACTTAAGAAAATGGAAGAAAAATATAAGGTTAAAGTTAATATTACCTTTAATTATTTATATTATTTAGAGGAGCAATATGAAATAATAGCTAAGCTTATAAGTGAACTTATAGACATTGGTTTTACTGATTTTATTATTGCAGATATAGCATTTATTTTATATTTAGAAGAAAAAAATATAAAATGTAATATAAATTTAAGTGGAGAATGTGCTGAAATTAATAGCCTTTCAATAGACTTTTTTAATCAATTTAGTAATATAAATAGATATATTTTTCATAGAAAAAATTCTATATTAGATATGAAATCTTGCATATTAAATAATAAAAGAAAAATGGAATATGAAGCTTTTATATTAAATGAAAAATGTCATTATACTGGAGCTTTCTGTAATTCTCTTCATTGTGATGAGCTTAGTCATTTATGCAAAATGCCATATATTCTAGGAAAAATAAGTGAAAAATTTAATGATTTTAAAGTGGTTGATAAAAAAATTAAAGATTATTATGGTGATATAGAAGATAAATTTATAGAGCAGGAATATGAAGAAGATGGCTATTTATTTGGAAGAACTGGTTGTGGACTTTGTGCATTAAAAAAACTTAAAAATGCAGGGATTACCCATTTAAAGATAGTGGGAAGAGGTAATTCTATTGATTTTATGGAAAAAGATGTACAAAATTTAAGAACTGCATTAGATATTTTAGAAAAAATATCTAATGAGAACTATGAAGAAGAAATGAAAAATAAATTATTTAAAAATAAAAAATGTTCAAGAAATTGTTATTATTAAAAATATATTGGTTTATATGTGTTAAGAGTTGTCAACAATTTTAAAAAGTAAAGTATTCTTTTTTTAAAAGTTAAATTAGCCTCTATGCTATTATAAGTATAGAGGCTAATTTATTAATAATACCAGATAAAACTGTTATTGACAAAATTGTATAAAAGGGTATAATGAAATCAATAAATGAACAAGTGCTCATATGTACAAATAAATTCATGAGAATGATTTTTAAAGGGGGAAAAAGAATGTTTTTAGAAATTAGCAATATTAAAAAAAGCTTTGGTAATGGAGAAAATAAAACAGAAGTTTTAAAGGGTGTTAATATTCAAATTGAAAAGGGAGAAATATGTGTTTTGTTAGGTCCTTCAGGTTCTGGAAAATCTACACTTCTAAATATAATTGGAGGGATAGATAATGCAGATTCTGGATACATTTCTATTAATGGTGAAAAAACTAAAGATATGAATGAAAAACGTCTTACTCAATATCGTCGTAAACATCTTGGCTATGTTTTTCAGGCTTATAATTTAATTCCTAACCTTACAGTTAAGGAAAATATTGAAGTTGGTGCATATTTAAGTAAAAGTCCACTTGAGATAGATGAGCTTTTAAAAACACTTGGACTTTATGAACATAGGCATAAAATACCTAATCAATTATCAGGTGGACAACAACAACGTACAGCAATAGGAAGAGCCATTGTAAAAAATCCAGATATTCTTTTATGTGATGAACCAACAGGAGCTCTTGATTATAAAACATCTAAGGAAATATTAAAACTTATGGAAGATGTAAATAAAAAATATGGTAATACTATTGTAATGGTAACTCATAATGATGCAATAAAAAACATGGCAGACCGTGTTGTTAAAATGCGTGATGGTCAAATAAGAGATAATTATAAAAATAAATCTAAAACTCCTGCAAGTGAGCTAGAATGGTAATAAGGAGGATAAAAAAATGAGAAACCCATTAATTAAGCGTCTTCCTAGAGAACTTTTAAGTGAAATAACAAAATATCTTGTGATTTTTATTTTTATGACAGGAACAATAGGATTTATATCTGGATTTTTAGTAGCAGGAGATAGCTTAAAGAAAAGTTATGATGAAAGTTTTGAAAAATATAATATAGAAGATGGTAATTTTGAATTATTAAATAAGGCAGATGAAAATTTAATTAATACTTTAGAAGAACAGGACTTAAAAATATATAACAATAATTATATTGAAGAAGATTCTGTAAATGATAGTGTTATTAGATTGTTTTTAAATCGTGAAGATGTAAATAAAGTATGTGTTATTAAAGGAAAACTTCCAAATTCAGAAAAAGAAATTGCTATAGATAGAATGTATGCAAATAATAATAATATATCTGTTGGGGATAAAATTTCTGTTGGAGGCAAAAAGTTAAAGGTAACAGGCTTTGTTGCACTTTCAGATTATAGTGCTTTATTTTCAAATAATAATGATTTAATGTTTGATTCAATAAAATTTGGAGTAGGAATTGTTACTAAAGATTGTTTTGAAAGCTTTGAAAATGTAAATATACATTATAGCTATTCATGGAAATATAATAAAAGTCCTAAAGATGATACAGAGGCAAAAAATAAATCAGATGATTTTCTTAAGGTTTTAAATAAAAATACAATTATTACAAATTATATACCTGAAATTAGTAACCAAGCAATTCATTTTACTGGGGATGATATAGGTGGAGATAAGGGTATAATGCTTACATTATTATATGTTCTTATTGTGATTATAGCCTTTGTATTAGCAGTAACTACAAGTAATACAATTAATTCAGAAGCCTCAGTAATAGGTACTCTTAGAGCCTCAGGATATACAAAAGGAGAATTACTTAGACATTATATGGTTTTACCTTTAGTTGTTACTGTAATAGGTTCTTGTATTGGAAATATATTAGGTTATACAGTTTTTGAAAAAGTTGTTGCAAATATGTACTTAGGAAGTTATAGTCTTACTACTTATGTAACAAGATGGAATTCAGAAGCCTTTATACTTACAACAATTGTACCTTTTATAATAATGTTAGTGGTTAACTTATTTATACTTATGAATAAGCTTTCACTTTCTCCACTTAAATTTTTACGTCATAATTTAAAGAAAAGAGAAAAGAAAAAGGTATTAAAGCTTACAAAATTTAAATTCTTTACACGTTTTAGATTAAGAGTAATATTTCAAAATATGCCTAATTATATAACATTATTTATTGGAATTTTGTTTGCTAGTATTCTTTTAATGTTTGGTTTAATGATGTCTCCTTTATTAGATAATTATAAAAATGAAGTAGTAGATAATATGATTTCAAAATATCAATATATTTTAAAAACAGAAGTTGAAACAAAAACTAAAGATGCAGAAAAATATTGTGCAAACTCTTTAAAAACATATTTTAATGAAGAAAAAGGAGAAGAAATTAGTATTTATGGAATAAAGGAAGATAGCGAATATGTAGATATTGATTTTAAAAATGGAGTATATATATCAGATGGTTTTGCAGAAAAATATTCTCTTAAAGTTAATGATTCAATAACTTTAAAAGATAGCTATGGAGATAAAACTTATACCTTTAAAATTGATGGAATATATTACTATCCAGCCTCTTTATCTATATTTATGGATAGTAAAAAATTTAATGAAACTTTTGATAAAGATGAAGATTATTTTAATGGATATTTTTCAAATGAAGAAATTACTGATATAGATAGTAAATATATAGCTACAACTATAACTAAAGATGATATGATTAAGTTTTCAAGACAGTTAGATGTATCTATGGGTGATACTTTCTATATGGTTAATGTATTTTCTGTTATTTTATATTTACTTCTTATGTATCTTCTTTCAAAACTTATAATAGAAAAGAATTCATCATCAATTTCTATGGTAAAAATATTAGGATATAATAATTATGAAATTGGAAGGTTATATATTATAGCTACTTCAATAGTTGTAGTAATTTCTGTTGCCTTAAGTATTCCTATTTCTGTACTTGTTATGAAAGGCTTATTTAGAGTAATGATGTCAGAATATACAGGTTGGTTTAGTTTTTATATAAATCCTAAAGTTTATTTAGAAATTTTCTTATCAGGAGTTTTATCTTATGCAGTAATAGCAGCTTTACAATTATTTAAAATTAAGAAAATTCCTTTAGATGAAGCATTAAAGAATATGGAATAATAAGTGCAAACTTTTTTACATAAATCTATTACTTGTAAATAGTTTTGAATAAAAGTAAGCGTCAAAGATTTCACGTCTATATAAAATAAAATCTTTTTAGTAAAATTAAGTAAATATTAATTTTATGGAGGATTTTTATGTATAAAAAATTAAACAATAAAGAATGGGAAGAAATTATTAATACGGTTAAAGGAGCAAAAGCAAGTGCAAAAATATATAGTATAATAGAAATAGCTAAAGCTAATAACTTGAAAATAGAAAGGTACTTAAGTTATTTATTTGATAATTTGTCAAATATGGAAGTTAGAAAAAAAGATTTATTATTAAAATTGATGCCTTGGTCTAATACAATTCCAGAGGAATTAAGGCTTAAATCTTCAAAATAAATATTAAATTGTAGCTCAGATAGCAAGTATTTCTATTATCTGAGCTTATTTTATCATCTGAAATATCCTATTTCTACACGTGAATTTCTTGATGCTTACAAATATCTACAGTATTCTTCTTTTTATTGGAGCAGTTAATCTATTCATATCTTAAATTACTTATATTTAGATATTGCATTATTTCTAAATATATTTAGAGGGTTTATGTTAATATTAAGAGAAAATAACTGAAAAAATAATTACTATGTGAAAAATTAGACTATTGTATATTTAACATTAACAGTATTAGGAAAAAATATAATTTGAATAAAATGTAATTAAAAATAATAAAATGTTAAATATTGGAGAAAAATATTGACGGCAACGATAGAAAAATGTTAAAATATTACTGTAAATATTTTATAAAAGGAGGATAAAATATGAAAAAAGTAAATCGTTTCATATCAATGCTGCTATTAATATTTATGGTATTAACAATGGACTTAAATGGGTATAGTCAAATTGTAAAAGCAGCAACTACAAATTTAGTGGAAAAAGAAGCTGGAAAAAACTTAATAATAACAAGTTTTACAGCAGACAAAAAATCACCACAGGCAACAGGAACTCAAGTGACGTTAACAGTAAAAGCAACCGGGGAAGGAACAATTCAATATAAGTATTATAGCTATTTAAACGGAAAATATACTTTAGTAAAAGATTGGTCAACAAATAGTTCAACACAAATAGTTCCAAGCACGGCTGGAATTTATACTATATGTGTAGCAGTAAAAGATACAAGTGGAAATATAGTAAGAAAAAATATAGAATTTGAATTTAAAGATGAATTAAAAATAAGTAGTTTTATAGCAAGTAAGACATCGCCACAAGCAGTAAAAGAAGTAGTAACTTTTACAACGAAGGCAAGTGGAGGAAATGGAGAAGTACAATATAAATATTATAGATATTTAAATGGAAATTATGCTTTAATAAAAGATTGGTCAAATAATAGTTCAATACAAATAGCTCCAAGCACAGCTGGAATATATGATATATATGTAGCTATAAAAGATTCCACAGAGAAAATAGTAAGAAAAAATATAAAATTTGAATTTATAAATAAAATTAATAGACCACAAATTCCTATGGAAAATACCATAGTAAGCAGAACTATAACAGAACCAACGGAAATATATTGGAATGAAGATACTAAGTTAGCAAGTTATAAATTAGAATATGTTAAAAGAGAAGAAGATATAAATTCAAAGACACAGGAAGAAGAAGATAAAAAATACATAAAAATAAATGAAGGTATAAACATACAAAAGAATGATGTACTAGGATTATTTGATACAACTCTTCTTCAAAATGGATTATATAAAGTAAGGCTTACAGGAAAGGATATTAATGGAAATGCTATTAGTATGTCTGCTATATATTTGGTTTCAGGAAATATGAAAGCAGGTAATTTCAGTTTATCATATGAGGATTTGAATATACCTTTAGATGGACTTCCAATAACAGTAGTAAGAAATTATGATAGCAGAAATAAGAGTAGTGGCGACTTTGGAAATGGATGGAATTTAGCTTTATCTGATTTAAAATTAGAGATAACAGCAAACATTGGACAAGATGGTTGGTATCAGAAAACAACAAAATCAGGATTTTTCTATTTGTATGAAATAAAGGAATCAAAGGAGCATAAAGTAACAGTTACTTATCCAACAGGAGAAGTTGAAGAATTTTCAGTAGGAGTATCTCCTAATAAGCAACAACTTGCCAATATAACAGATGTTGCAATAACCTTTACAGCTAAAAATGATTCAAAAGCTCAATTAAGAGATTTAGATGAGACACAGTATAAAGTTTATGGTGGAGCTAATGAAGATGGATATCCAATTAAATTTTATATAATGAAAGATGTTAAAGTATATGATCCTATAAGATTTGAATTTACAGATAAGAATGGAATTAAGTATATAATAAACAAAAATACTGGTGTAGAAAAGATAACTTATTTAGATGGTGATTATGTAACAATAAATAAAACAGGCTTAGTATATACATCAGCTGATGGTAGTAAGACAAAAGAAGTAAAGATAACAAGAGATTCTCAAGGAAGAATATCATCTATAAGTGATTTTGATGGAAAAACTATAAATTATGGATATGATGATAAAGGTAATTTAACTAAAGTAACAGATAGAGAAGGAAGAGAAACAAACTATGAATATGATTCAGATAGGTTATCAAAAATAAAAGGTTTTGGTGGATATTTTCCAGCAAAATATGAATATGATAATAATGGAAGAATGATTGCATATACTGATGAATATGGAGTAAAAACTGAATTTAATTTTGATGAAGGTGCAAAGCAATATGTAGTAAAAGATGCATTAGGAAATGTTGAAATTTATGAATATGATTCACAAGGAAATATAACAAGCTATACTGATAAGGAAAATAATAAAACCTTATATGAGTATGAT
>ENA-ORKV01000023-ORKV01000023.1-human-gut-metagenome-genome-assembly--contig:-NODE-23-length-187448-cov-64.782666_pt1 | contig 187448 bp, 191 predicted proteins | sample MGYA00243058_ERZ508805 | MGnify/ENA primary metagenome ERZ508805 (study PRJEB26277, sample SAMN04329770) | human gut metagenome | biome: human-associated habitat | host: Homo sapiens | place: USA...
ATAAATGCCATTTGCAAAGAGCTTATAGAAAAACTAATCCCATGCCAGTCGAGTGCAAAGGTTTTTCCTCCTATTACATAGTCCATGTATGGTTTTAGTGCAAAGGCTGTGACCCCGTCTAGCAAGCCTAATGGAATTGCCACTAAAAATCCTAGTAATATTCTAAACCAATACGGTTTTATATACGGCCAGATTCTTGATAATAACCAGCCGTATTTAAACGAGTTTTTTGCTGTTGTCATCTCTAGTTTCATTTATGTTGCTCCTTTAAATATTTAAATAATGATAGTATTAACACAATTAAAGAAATTGGAATCCCTAAAACTAGTTGTTCTAATTTTCTGACAATTTTAGTATTTGGATTTATTAATTTATATATGTGTTTGTAAAATCTAAGAATTGAGTATCCTAAATCTCGATTTTTTAAAATAAAATTTGATGATTGTTTAATATAGTTTTTATCACAATATTTTTTATATTCATTTTCAAAGTTATCAAAGTTATATAAATCAAAGTACTGTTCACCAGTAAAAGGTTCAAAAAGACTACTTAAATATTTTAGGTTTCTTATTCCAGACTGTTTATATTCTAAAAAAATAAAATTGTTAGCTAAACAAATTTGGGATTTTTTGTTAATTTCACTTGTCATAACTGAACAATCTTTCATTCTAATATCTTCAAAGTATTTTGAAAAACAAGAATATCCAATCCATTGCTCTGGAGGAAATTTCCAATTAAATATTTCGTGTTCAGGTCTTTTATTTTGTGGTTGCATAAAATAATTTGAAAAATATGGCTCTTGTACACATGTTGAAGGTAGTAATAATTTTTTTATATCTGTTGTTAATCCAAAGAACCACCAATCGGAAATGTGAAATGCAATATCTACTCTTGAGTCATGTCTATTATTAACTCCAATTTTTGAAAACAATGTCGATGCAATAATCCGATGTTCAAATAATTGATATTTAGGTATTCGATTTGGAAATAATTCAAACATATCTAAAAATTTCAAATTATCAATACAAATATCTGTTCTGATTTTCAACGTATATTTTCTTGTTGCTTTTTTTAAACCCTCATTTGTAGATAATATCATTCTATTTATATTATTATATTGGACATTATTTGTATATTTTATACATTCTGCCCCAGGATCTTTATTTATTACAAGTATATTATAATCTAGTCCAAAAGTACTACTATTTTCCCAAGTAGATAAAATTATTTCAGAATCAGGTAAGTTTTTTCGAATATTTTGTAATACTTTTTTCGTGAATGTTTTATGAATTGGTCCTTGTACGATTACAGAAATATTTTTTGATTCTATTTGTGCCATTTTATCTCCTTAAAAAGAGTATATGTGGAACGAAATAAATAACTTATAGTAGATATTAATTCTCGTGGTTTATCTTTTAATTTCCCATAAAGTAATCGATGGAAATGTTTATCTAATTTAATAAAATTAGGACAATACAATCGACTCAATGCCATTCTATTTTTAAGTGTTAATAATTTTTTATATTTAGCAATTTTTGATAAAAATTCATGTTGTTCTTTTAGCCATTCTTCATTATTCAACAAAAATGGAAATTTATTATATGTATTAACAAATGCATTTATTAATTTCTTTAGATATAATTCATCTTGACATTGTTCTACATATTTTAATCCAAATTCAAAACTCCTTAATCCGTCAAAACAACGTTTTTTTTGTGCAATCTTTGAAAGGGTTATACTTTGCAAATTATTTTTTCTGTAAAAATATAAGGGTTTATTTATTGTTGCAATTTTTTTATAATTGCTCATTATACCAAACCAAAACCCAATATCTTCATGTAATAATCCAACAGGAAATGAGACCTTTTCAAATAGGCTTTTATGATAAAGTTTTCTCCATGCTGTATTTTGGTATTCATCAGTGAATTTATTTGGGAGTAATTTACTATCGGGTATTTGAGGTACGTCATTAACTTTTATAAATTTCTTCTCTCCATAGTATAAATAAACTCCACAAAAACCTAATAAAACATTATTATCCTTGCATGCTTTTAGTAATAATTCTATAAACTGAGGATCTACCCAGTCATCTGAATCTATAAAAGCAATGAATTCCCCTTTCGAATTTTTAATTCCGGTATTCCTTGCGGCGGAAAGTCCTTGATTTTTTTGAGTTATAATTATAATTCTAGAATCTTGTTCTTGATATTCTTCGCATATTTTCAAGCTTGAGTCAGTTGAACCATCATTTACACAAATGATTTCAATATTTCTGTATGATTGTTTTATAATGCTGTCCAAACATTTTTTTAGGTACTTTTCAACATTATAAACAGGTACTATTATAGATACCAAATTAGAACTCATTACCATTTCTCCCTATACTAAATCTTAAATTAAATGAATTATTGAATAAATGTAGTTTAAATGAAATAAGTTGAAAATTTAAATTTCTGAAAAGAAATATATTTATATTTTTTAAACTAATTTTAATTTTTATATTTTTATTCTTTTTTATAGAGTCTTTTGAATTAGGTCTTTTAATTAGAAACTCTGTATTTTGTGCATATTTTATTAATTTTACATTGTATTCTAAAGATTCAACTAGTTCTAAAAAGTAGGCTTCAGGTCCAAAATTAATTGTGATAGGCTTAATTTTATCTATTAAATAATCAAAATTTGCAAAAATATTTGAAATTACATTTGGACGAGCAAAGAAAAGTATATCACTTGCTCCAATTTTTTTCAAATCATTCCACAAACCAATCATTGGAAAGAAATATGTAAAGAAACTCTTATTAATTTCTTCTTCAGTCATTCTTTCTAAATAATGTTCAAAAGAAAAATCTTCTAGCATTTGGAGGTCTGGTCTCAATGTTATGACAAAATCATATTTTTCTCCCGTTTCTATTTGGTACTCTTCTCGTAATTTATTTGCTTGTTTCATACTATGAAACATACAACGCATTCCATAAATACTAATATCTTTCCCAATTGCATTTATTACCCCTAAATTTACTGGATTTTGGTGCTCAATTTTTAGTTTTTTAATTTTGTATAGAGAAATGAGGTCTTCTTTTATCAATTCTACATTATCGTTCGTATTTGGCATAAAATTATTATGCCAAGTTTTAGTGGAATGGTCGATAGTATCCCATGTGTGCATAAAAACATCACAATCATACTTATCCAATAAATTTTTTTTCAAAAATGGAAAACATTCTTTAAATGTTCTCAAATGTCCAAATATTTGTACTGCAATTTTCATTATTTATTAACTCCTATTTTAATTTTTCTTAGAAAAGAAATTATATTTTCAGTTATATTTTTCTCCTTTTTTTTAAATAATATTTTTAGATTCTGTGCTATTGAACTATCATAATTACACAATGATTTTAATTTTTCATTTAAGTTCTCAGTAGATACGGCAAGACAAATTCCAGAATTTTCGATAAAAGTAAGTATTTTGTTATTGGAAATGTTTGTGACATACAATCTTGCAATTCTAAAATTTAAATTTTTGTAAATTTGGGCATATTTTTTTATATTTTCACTATCCATATATTCCCAACTGTGCATAAATATTGGGTATAAAGTGTTGTTTCTTTTGAAAATCTTTAATATATTATCTAATAAATTTTTCCCTACTTTTTGTTCTATTAGAGGAATTGTATCAATAAATTTATATTTATATTTTGAGTTGTTTTTATATATAAATTGGTAATAAAATATACATTCAAATATTGCTTGAGTTTTATAATTTTTACTCTTATTTTGTATTGAGGTTTGAACAATAGGTGTAAATATATCATTATTGAAGAATTTAAACATATCATTAACAATATTTATATCATAGAACCAATTAAAACCATCAAAGTAAAAATTATCTAATTTATATTCGTTAAAAATATTGGCAACATTTTGAAGTGTAATATAGTTTAAACTGTTATCAATCTCTTGTTTTTGGTAACAAGAAAATGGAAAGTATAGTACAAAAGGGATTCTGAAGTAATCTTCAAAAAGACTATTTACATTCACTTGACATATAAATAAAGACTCTGAATCCATAATATAAGCTTGATTATATTGTAGATAAAAAATACCATAGAGCTTTTTAATTGTTTGATATGAATATTTACCAATGTCTTTCAATAAATTTTCAGAAGATATTGAAATTCCATAAGAAGACAAAATATCTTCTATATTATATGTGAAAATTGATAGTTTTTTTCTATATTTTGAAAAAGTCTTATCAAATAGTTTTTTTTCTTCTTTTGAGCTTAAGATAAAACAAATATCAAATTCTTTAGTATCTAAAACAAAGGTATTTATACTTTTTAGCAAATTTTCAATGTAGTGAAAATGGTTAATATATGTTGGAATTATTATTGCCCTATTATTTGTATGGCGCATTTTATTTTTTCCCCCTTAGCCAATATAAGTGCAAAAACTTATATAAATTTGATTTGTCATTATCTGGAACACCATTAATTTTATTTATCAATTTTTGTAAATCCTTAATGCTTGTATTTGGTGTTGGTATATTTACAGCTATTTTAGAGCAATAGTTATTTATATAATCAATGTCTTCAAAACAAGGGAAACCGGAATCATTCATAAAATCTTTAAATTTATTGAATTTACTTTTAAATGTTTTATTAAATTTAGAATAATCTGTTTCATCATATAATTTTTCAAGTGGAATGTTAGGGTTTGTTAACGGTTTAGATGGAATATCAAAAAATTCTGCTAATTCTCTTGTTCTAGAATCTATAGAATCTACAAAAGATGGTATTCCTGCTAATATCGAAGTAACATTTCCATGAATTCTTGAGCCTACGCAAAAGTTGAAGTTTTGCTCTTTTAAATCTTTATCCCAAGCAAGATAATCACAATATAATTTTATTCTATTATTTTTAAATAAATCTAGGAATAAACCATCTTGCAAAAAATAATATTCATTTGTAAAACTATTGATGTCATATAGTAGCGAATAAAATAAATCTTGGCAAACAAAAATACTTTGTGGATAATCTGAAAAATAATGATGATATTCCGAATTAAACCAAATTCTATTTCCATTAAAAATAGGTTTAATTTGAGTTTTAGAGATTTCTTTTTTTTGTATTTTTAAATCCGGACCATTCATATACAAAGAAGGGCAACCCAATACTGAAAAATCCTCATCTTTAAATCCAAGTTTTTTTACAACTTCTGCTGTAAAATATCCTCTAAGGCCAAGCCTCCCACCGGTATTTAAAATTGCTTTAATAAAGTTATAAGCATTATTTTGTATGTTTTGAACAAAATCCAGATTATAATCAATTTTAGCTTGGGCCCCAACACCAATAAATGTAAATGGAATTCTTATTTTTTTTAAACATTCAGTCCATTTTGGTAACATTTCCTTATTTGCCCATTCGGCAAGGATATTTGCCGGAGAATATAGAACTAAATCAAATTCATTATTGATTTTATCAGTGTTATTCATTACCCATTGAATTGTGTGAATTTGAACATTCTCAGTAGAGGAAAGAAGCATTTTTTGAATTGCAAATCCAAAAACATTATTTCCACTATTCAACCCCATAGATGCTAAAGCAGTGTTCGTTTTTTGAGAATAATCAAAAGGATTGAATTGATTTTTATCTCCACATATTAAAATTCTTTTCATTATTTTTTACCTCTTAGCCAATATAAATGTAAAAATTTGTATATCTTATTCTTTTTGTTTTTTATTTTAGACCATGCGATTCTCTCATTATCGATATCAGTTGTTTTAGCCCTACCATTAGCATATTTGTTATATATTTCTAAAAATTCATTATAAGTGTAATCTAATGCTGACATGTAATAAGAATGGTATGGAATTTCATTTTTGGGTAAAGAAATTCCTAATCTTTCTGGATATAAAGGAATAAAATTATTTGCCAAATATTTATTAAATATTTCAATATTATTATCTTTAAAGTCATACATATTTTGAAATTCAAAACTTATGTTTGGAATTTTTTGTATATTTTTTATTGTTATATATTGTTCAGCATGAAATTTATAGCTCATTCCCCAGTTGATACTTTCGTTTATAAATTCAGCATTGCTATTATTTTTTTTAGGGTATTTATGCAATTCCCAGTAATATTTTTCCTCATTTGTCATTAATGGAATATTCCAGAGATTTAACAAGTCATTTGTTAATCCGAAATATGCGAAATCGTGTATGCAGAAATTCCAAGAATGCTTATTGTTTGATGTATATGGTGAATATCCTGCAAATGAAACAATTCTTTTTTTAAATAATTTATAATTAGAATCATATTCTTTAAACAGGTTAAAGTATTTAAGAAAATTTCTGTTTTTAATAATCATATCTGAGCGCAGTTTCATTGAATATTTCGTTGTAACTTCTTTTAATCCATTTAAGGAGGAAATAATTTGTCTATCTAAATTAAATTCTGTAGAATGAACTTTGCTAAAAGGGATTCCTTTAGGATCTCTATTATACAATATTTTGTCGCATAAATATTCAATATCTAATGTGTCTGAGTTTTCCCATGTTGATAAAATAATGAAAGATAAAGGGAAAAGTTTTCTTATACTTGTCAAACATTTTTTTGTCCATTGTTTATTAATTGCACCTTGAACAACAAAAGTTATTTCATTATCTTGAATTTTATCTGTGTTTATTTTTTCTTGAATAGTATTGGGAGTAATTCTACTCCATTTAATATTATTTTTTATCACTATTGCTGGAATCCCTGCAATAGATACATTGTTATCATTAAATTTTCTACAAACAACAGAGTTACAACCAACTATTGAATTTGATGGAATCTGCGCAGATTTTAAAATGGTCGCACCTTGAGCTATCCATACATTATTCCCTATTTCTAAATTATGACAATAGTTAGTATTTAATGGTTCGTGAGTTTTGCTATCATAAATCAAGTGCGAATCACAACATTGAATAAAACAACCATGCGAAAACATGCAATTATTTCCAATAATTAGTTGAGAATTATTATCATTTTGATATATTGTTAATCCTTCACATGAAAAATTCTCCCCTATTGACGTTTTACGATTTGCTCCATCTTGAATCATGTATAAATAAAAATTTTGATAAAAATATTTTGTTTCAAATAGTTCAACTTCATTATTATCCCCATCAATAATTATATGCGAATTTGAGAAAGAATATGGCTCATGAACAATAATCGTATTATTAAAACCTGTTATATCTATATGTAATCCTTTTATTTTTTTTAGGATATGCTTTTCTCCCAAATTATTAATTACTACAATTTTATTATTGTGGTTGTTTATAAGATTATCACATTCTTTTCGAAAATTTTTGCGCATTTTTTTTGTAGGTATAAAACCTGTCATTATACGACAAAGCAGGTTAAATCCCATTTTGAGATAAGTATTTTTTTTAGTTATTAATGCATTTCCCTTCATTAATTTTTTCCCTATAATTTTGCCAATTATTGAAATACCATAAAAAGTATTTATCTCTCTTTTGCTTGAGCAAGGACTGTATTCAAATCCATTTCACGCCAATCTTCAAACTTCATAACTCTGTCATCTATTGTAAGATCTGCATTGGGTTTCCCAAAAAAGATTTCATCATACTGAATATCATTTTTCTCAAGCCAATCTAATGTAATTTTACCGACATTTTTTAAAACTTTACCTACATTATGACCTTGAGTTTGCATATTACGAGCGGTATTAATAATGATAGTATGTCCTTCTTTTTTTAATTTATCAATAAATTCTTTAGCTCCTGGTTGAACTTTTACATCTGCATAAGTTTCATTTGGCTTTTTTATTGTACAAATTGTTCCATCTAAATCAATACATATACGTAATTTTTTTTCTTCCATTTTTACTCTCCTATTTTTGGTAGTGTATTATTTAACAACTCAATGGCTTTTAAATAAAATACTTTTTGTCTATTTAAATTGTCTTTGTGTAATGGAATCATTGACAAAAATAATAAACTTTCTATAAATTTAATTTCAAATATATTGAAGTTATTTTTTTTTGTGTAAGAATCAAATATTTTTTCTAATATGGAATATTCTTTAGGTGCTAATATTTTGTATTCAAATTGGTTTTGTGTTTCTTTTAATTTAAATAAACCATGCACGATAAAATCATATAATCCAACAATACTGTGTCTAAGTTTTGCAATATCATATCGTGGATCTCCATAAATTGTGGCATTGGCATTTAAACGTCCTCGAGGGTCTATTAATTTGAAAATATAATTATTTGAGTCAAATAATATATTAGAGAAGCAGTAATCTCCATGTATTATTGATTCATTGTTTATCTTACTTAATTTTTGAGTAACGTACTCAATTCCATTTTGTAGTTTTGGTAGATTTTTATACTCAGCACCATTTATAATAATTGTTTCATTTGATAATAATTTTCCCCAATATTGGTTTTGTTCTTTTAGTTCTTGAATTCGGCTTTTAGTTTTATAAAAATATAGCCACTCTAAAGATTCTTTATTCGATGTTATTTTAAACTTTTCAAATTTTTTATGTAGTAAAAATAGTTTTCCAATTATACAATTCCAGTCTTCAATATTTACTTCTCCAGACAAGTATAATTCTTGGAGTGATGGATAACCATAAAGCTCTTGAACTAATTGTCCCGTTTTGCTATCTTTTTTAAAACTTATAAGTCTTGGGGTTAGAATTTTTAATTCTTCTGGTAAATTTTTGTACCAAAAATATTCATCTTCTAATTTTTGAATTTTGGTACTTGATTTTGTTAATAGTCCATAATCTAAATCAACAGAAATTGAGTTAAAGCAACGCGCATTGAACAATGAATTTTTTGCTTTAATTAATCCGGATGTATGTCCTAAATCGTACCAATCATCAATTTCTCTTGTTTTAAGGGGATATTTTTTTTGATACATTGAAAGAGCTGTAGATATTTCTTTTTTTAGCATTAGACGGGCTTTTATACAACATGAAAGCAGATATTTCGTATCCGAAAAAGAATAATATCCAACAAGTGCTTCTTTATTTTTTAGATCAATATTTTTCATTTTGTCATAAAAGTTTCCTTGTGAATCAACTAAGCACCAATTTTGGGATACAGTAATGTTTTTAGATGTAAATATTATATCTTTTTCATTATCAATGCTTTTAGGAATCATAGTATCGCCTAATAACACCCTTGTTGGCAAGTTAGGGTCTGCTTTTTGTAGTGCATATTTTAAGGAGCTTAAAATATTTTTTTTACTATTGACTTTTATTAATTTAATATCAGCTTTTTCTTTTAATACATTTTTTATGTAATTGATGAGTTTATAATTATCATTACAAACAACAATTATAAAATTATCTAAGCCGTATGAATTTTTAAGATTTTCTAATTGTCTGAAAATTACAGGTTTCCCGCGTAGAGGCAATAGAGCTAAAGATGAATAAAATCCAGTTGGAATATTCTCACTTTTTGTTTCTCCACCGAAAAGTATAACATTATTAAATTTTTGCACTTTTTCTCTCCTCGATATATCGTTCAAGTTGTTTTGGTGTCCCAACACAATCAAAGTGGTCAATATCAAAAATTCCTATTTTTGTATTAGTTTTTTTTAAATGGTTATATACATTCGACATGTAGAATTCGCCTTTTGTTAAATCATTACAAATAATAAGGTCGATAACTGCATCTCTAAAACTGGAAAGATTATTAAAGTAATACACCCCACTTATTGCATGCTCTGAAATAACTTCTTTTTCTCTTGTTTCAATAAGCATTCCTTTTTTATCCAGTCTTACGTATGAATAACAAGGTTTATTAGATTTAAATGTCAATAAACCTCCAACTAATTTCTTTTTCCGCATATTATTGACAAAGTTTTCAATATCATTGGGATTGAAAATGTTGTCAGAATCTGCAAATATTATATCGTAATTGGGGTTGATTGCTTTATGGGCGGCAAGAGCAGTAATTGCTGCCCCCATAGTTAATTTAGGAACTGTTACTAGCTTAAAATTATAATTTCCGGTTATTTTTTTTATTTGTTTTTCTTGTTCCGTTAGGAATTTTTCTTGTAAGATTAATATAAAATTCGCATTAATTTTTTTAAAAGAATTTAGCACATGTTCTATCATCATTTTATTATCAAATTCAATAAATGGTTTTGGAACGTTATACCCTGCAATAGAAAAACGGCTTCCTGCACCAGCCATTGGAATTACTATATTTATCATATTATTCATTTTGTTTGATTTTCTCCCTATTGTAAATGCTAAATTTTAGTGCGGTGTTTATAAATCCCCAATTATAGTACAACTATGTCCTCTTTTAAACATCATCACATTAACATTATCTAATTGCAAGAAAAATACAACAAATTATACAAAATGTAAAATAACTTCTTTATCATTCCCAATATGTCGTACCGGAGTGAGTTGCTTCCGATTCTAAGTAAATGTGTAAATTCTTATTTTACATATTGTAATAATAAAGAAGCTTATTAAAAAATATGCTATACTTTAGTTAAATAGCATTATTAGAAAGATTAGGAAACTTATGAAAAAGATTTTAATTGTTGATGATGAGCAAGATATCGTTGAAAGTTTAAAATTCGTATTAGAAAATTATGACTACACTTGTTATTGTGCTTATAATGGGGAAGATGGACTTAAGCTCGCAAGAGAAATTAAACCTGATTTGATTATTCTTGACGTTATGATGCCAAGAATAAATGGTTATAAAATAAGTCGTCTTCTAAAATTTGATAAAAAATACAAGGATATTCCTATCTTAATGATTACGGCTCGTTCTCAAGAAGAAGATAAGCTTATCGGGGAGGAAACAGGGGCAGACGAATATATTACTAAACCTTTTGACCTTGATGATGTCGTTAAAACTGTTCAAAAATACTTAAATCCGGAAAACTAAAATGAATATTATTACAAACAAAACACTGGAAACTCTTAAATATGATTTGGTTAGAGAAGGGCTTGTTCAATATGAAGTAGTTGAACAAGCAGAAGAGATTGCTAATGCTCAAAATATAAATATTGGGCAAGCATTGATAAATTCCGGATTTATTACAGAAGAAAAACTTATTAAATTTTTAGAATCCAAGCTTCATACTCCATTTGTGAACCTTGATGATTATCAATTGGATCCGAATTGTTTGAAATATATCAATTATTCTGATGCAAGAAGATATAAAATTATTCCATTATTTAAGATTGAAAACACCCTAACAGTTGCAATGGCAGACCCTCGAGATTTGTTTGCAATTGACAAAATTATGGAAACTGCAGAGTGTGAAATCGATCCGGTTTTATCTTCTGAAGAGAGTATACTCAAGAAAATTGATGAGTTTTATAAAATTGACGTAACTGTTGGGAATATCTCAACAGAAGAAAATTCCGGCTACGATTGGCAAGATGAACTTCACAAAGAAGATTTGAGTGACAACCACATTCAAAAAATTATCCGTGCAATTCTAAAGCAAGCAATCTTAGAGGGTATTCACGAAGTTACTTTTCAAGGTGAAGATGAAGGATTAGGTGTAAACTTCAAAAAACAAGGTGAATTATCAAATAAAGGGATTATTCCTACGGTTTTAGTTTCATCTTTTGTTGCAAAATTAAAAACATTGGCAGAACTTGATCCGTCTGTTTCAGAAGTTCCGCAATTGGGAAAACTTTGTTTTAAAGTGGATAACATAATTGTAATTGCAAGTGTTTCAACATTTCCAACAATTATGGGTGAAAGGATTTTCTTAAAGATTTATAAGCCACCAAAAGAGTTGGATAGGATTATTACATCCAAAACAGAATTATCTGAAATTAAACAAGCTTTAGATACTTCTGGAATTATCTTGGTTTGCGGATCATCTTTGAGTGGAAAAACTCATGTGATTTACTCTCTATTATTAGAGGCGGCAAAATCTAAGACTAAAAATATTATGACTCTTGAAAGTATTGCAAAATACGAGTTGTCTGGGGTTAATCAGTGCGAATTTAATGAAAATGTAGGTTTCAACATGGATAAAGCTGCACGATTTATTGAATTCCAAGATCCGGATATTATTTATTTAGAAGGAATAAAATCAAAAGAATCTTTTGATTATTTTTCAAGTCTTGTTCTTGATGATAAAACAATTATTATGGAATTTCTTGCAAATAACATGGACGATTTGAGAAACAAAATGTCTTTCTCCGATTTTGATACTCTAAAAACTATTATAACTTGTATGGTATTTATTCATTCAAAAAATAGTGTTGAGGTCTTTAATAAAGAGACTTTGCAAAAATATTTAGGGTAAGTTTAATTTTATTAATAAAATAGCAAAAATTTTTATTTTTGGCTTTATTAAAATCGAGAAGAAAATATAAAGGACAAAAAATGGTTAAAATAACTGATGGTTTTAGACATATTTCAGATATTAGCAAATATAATTACAATGCAATGAATAAAAAAATTAAAACAAGTTTTAAATCTACTCCGATTCCGGTTTTTCGTCATGAAAAACCAAGTTTTGCAACCAGATTAGTGAAATTTTTCAAAGCATTGTTTTACGCAAATAAATAATTAATGTTTTTAGAAAGGCGGCGAAAACATTTGTTTTCGCCGCCTTTTTTTAATGATGAATTTATCTAATAGCTTTTGCTAAAAATTTCAAAGCTTTTGAAAATATAGAGGGATTTCTAAATTGAGAGTTAATAACTTCTTCTCTAAGTAATCTCAATGAATTCAATTTGTATGCTTTGAAAAAGCTTTTTGCTGCTTGAATTGGATTGTTAGTAGATGGACCTGTTGTTTTTACTAAGGATTCATGAAATTTCAAATCTATTGGAGTTTTTAGATTCTTTGGATTTTTAGACACAAAACGTCTATCATAAGCCGCACTTATTACGGCATTGTACATTCTTCCAATTTTGGACATATTTTAATCCTTTCTCTGTATTTTTTCCCTATGCATTAATAAAAACATTTAGGAAGAAAAAATTGCTATTATATTTGAAAAATTTAATTTCAAAGGGTAAAAACCGGTCTTTATTTCTAAAGACCGGTTTAAATTATCTATTAAAGATATCTTCTTATTAGTGACAGCAACCGCTGCAAGCACCACAAGCTGAAACTAAAGCTTTTTGAGCTTCTTCCATACGAACTTTGATACGTCCGTCAACTGCAATACCTTCACCTGTTTTTTCAGAAATCAACAATGGGTTAATATCTAACTCATCAATGAAGCTGAAATCGTGAACTAATTGAGATAATCTCATTAGAGTTTCTTGGATTTGATCCAATTGAGCAGGTTTTGTACCTCTAGCACCTTCTAATAACTTGTATGATTTAACAGATTTAATCATTTCCATTGCATCAACATCTGTTAATGGAGCGATTCTGAAAGTTACGTCTTTCAATACTTCAATGAATACGCCACCTAAACCGAACATCATCATTGGACCATATTGAGGATCTGTAGCAATACCGCAAACCATTTCACGGCTACCTTTAACCATTTCTTGGATAATTACGCCCTCTAAACCGTCAATCAATCCTTTTTCTGTTAATTTAGCAATTAAGTCTTGATATTCAGCTCTTAATTGTTCTTCTGATTGAATGTTAACTCTTACACCGCCAACATCTGTTTTGTGAGAAGTTGTTTTTGAAGTCATTTTCATAACTACCGGATAACCGATTGAGTTAGCAATACTTACAGCCTCATCTTCAGTTGTAGCAAAACCTGATTTACATACTCTGATACCATAAGCATCTAAAACGTCGATTGATTCACGAGTTGTTAATTGAGCTCTGCCTTCAGAAATTGATTTTCTGATAATTTGTTTAGCTCTTTCGTGGTCAACATCATATACCGGAGTTTTGCCTTCCGGTCTTTCCATCCATAATCTTTGTTGATTTAATCTGTTCAAACCATCTGCAGCTTCTTCAGCATACATAAAGAATGGCATATTAACATTCATATTTGAAAGTTTTGTAAAGAATTCGCTCTTAGTCATGAATACACCGATAATTGGTTTTTCTGGGTGTTCAGCTTTGATTTCCATCAATGCTTGAGCAACATCAATATCTTTCAAACCTAAGAATGGTAAGTAGATTGTGATAATCATATCAACATTTGGATCAGCAATAACTGTTTCTAATGTTTGCTTGTAGTGTTCAATTGGAGCAGAAGCAATCATATCGATAGGGTTTTTAACTGATGCAGCTGATGGTAAGAAACTTCTTAATTTTTCTTTAGTTTCATCAGTAATTTTAGCCATTTGCATACCGTATTCACTGATAGCATCTGTAGCCATGATACCAGGGCCACCTGAGTTTGTGATAATAGCTACTCTGTCACCTTTTGGAATAGGGCAGTTAGCAAAAACTTTTGCAGTTGCAAATAGGTTTTTCAAAGAGTATTCTCTGATAACACCTGATTGTTGTAATAAAGCGTTAGCTGCTTTATCAGCACCTGCTAATGAACCGGTGTGAGATGATGCTGCTGAAGCACCAGCTGCTGATCTACCGGCTTTCAAAGCTAATACCGGTTTTTTCTTAGAAATTCTTGAAGCTAATTTTCTGAAGTTTCCAGGGTTTTGAATTGATTCCATATAAAGAAGAATTTGTTCAACGTCTTCTTCATTTTCCCAGTATTCCAAAGCTGTTTCAGCATTAACATCTGCTTGGTTACCAATTGAAATGAATTGAGCAAAACCTAAGTTTAAGTCTTTTAAGATGTTCAAAATACCGCCACCTAAAGCACCTGATTGAGAAACAAAACCGATGTTTCCTCTTTCCGGAAGTGATTCAGCGAAGCAACCGTCCATTCTAACATCTGGGTGAGTGTTAACAACACCTAAGCAGTTAGGGCCAACACATCTCATACCGTAAGAGTGGATTTTTTCAACTAATTCTTTTTCTAATTCGGCACCAGCAGCACCTGTTTCTTTGAAACCTGCTGTGATGATACAAATACCTTTGATTCCTTTTTCGTTGCATTGGTCAATTGTTGATAATACGAATTTAGCATTAACAACGATGATAGCTAAATCAACTTCACCAGGAACTTCTAAAACAGAAGTGTAAGCTTGTAAACCTTCAATAATTCCACCTTTTGGGTTTACAGGGTAAATTTTACCGTTGAAGTTGTATTCTTGCAATCTCTTCATAATATCAGAACCGATTGTGTGTTCTTTTGTTGAAGCACCGATAACCGCAATTGATTTCGGTTTCATGATTTTGTCTAAAATACTCATTTTTTGTCCTTTCTTTTTTTTGTGAGTTTTTTATTTACGTAATCGTTTTATTTACTTGTGCTAGATAACTTTTTCGAAAGTTTTATTTGGCATTGCAGAAAGTTTTTCATATTTTTCCATTGCTTCTGCAATTGAATTTTTAATTAGTGGTTGTTTTTGCAAAAATTCGTGAATTTTTACAGTATATTTTTCGTTGTTTGATTTAGAATTTACGGCTTCAATTGATAAAAACTTGTTATTTTCTACATTTTTTATATATAAGTCGTAAGGCTTTTTAGAAATATCAATATTTTTCAATGATTTTGATATTTCATTTCTCATTTTAGGGCTTAAATTTTCAGAAATATTTACAACCCCATTAAAACTTGTTTGATTTTGAATCCCTTGAATTTTCATCACTACACCTCATTATTATTGGAAGCTTTTTTCCCGAATTTTTTACCTAACTTACCCAACCAATTTTTTATTTTTATTTGGGGTAAAAGATAGCTATCAATGAAACTTTGTGTTTTTTCGTAATCGCCAATTAAATCATTTACAGTACGTTTATACATCGTCGTAAGTTTTTCTTTGGCAGGTAATTTAGCATAATCACTGACAACTGATCTCATTTCTAAGTTCAATGCAAAGAACTTATTTTTAGGTTTAGAATTTTTTAATGAAAATGTTAAAGTTTGAGGACCGTAATTTTCTTCAATATATAAATCGTATGGTTTATCCTTTAACATTTTACTAACATCATTATGAATAGTTTTTAAAGCACTTGCTCTAGATTTATCTATTATAAAACTTTTGTAAATAGATCCTTTAAAATTTGCCTGATTTTGTTGAATGTTTCCTATTTGCATAAAAACCTCTTATGAATACCCGTTTACAATCCACTCACGAACTCTCAACTTAGCCCCCAAGCTTTCGGATATTTCTTCGCATTTTTTAACATTCAAACGGCGACCTTTGTATCCGTCAACAATTGATGTATCTGTTTTTATTCCTGACTCTGAGCATGCTTTAATGAACTTTTTAACTTCATCATAAGCACCTTTAAATTTTGGTTGAGAAAGTTCATCATATTCTTCACTTGTTGAACCATTCAAGCTAACTGAAATTTCATCAATCAACCCAACAAGTTCAGGTACGATGTTTCTTTTATAAACATAATTTGCATGACCGTTTGTGTTAATTCTTATTTTTGTATTTGGATAATTATCTTTAATATATTTTGCAACTTCTTTCAAAATATCCAATTTTAAAAGTGGTTCTCCATATCCACAAAAAACAATTTCTTTCGGAATCTCAAAGTTTTTCAATTGTTTAATAACATCTTCGGAGGTAAATTCTTCGCTATCAAGCCACAACTTTTGTCCACAAACATCATCTTTGTCTTTTCTTAGACAAAAAATACAATCATTTGTGCATCTGTTGGTTAAATTTATATAAATTTTGTCTTCCAGCGAGTAAACTAAAATATTTGACATGTCATATCCTTTATAACATCAATATTATCATACACACATGTGATTTTTACAAGAGGAAAAGTTGAACTTTTATCCTTTTTGTCCTAAATTGGGTTTATGTATGAAGATTATGAAAAGATTTTAGACGAATTAAAGCACCATTCTCACTTCAGAGATTTGAAAAATTTTGAAAAAAAAGACGAAAAATATATTTATTTTAGAGGTAAGAAATTATTAAATTTATCTTCAAATAATTATTTAAATTTTGCTGATAATAAGAAAATTACTCAAGAGTTTTTAGATTTTGCAGGAAATAAATATTCTTTCGGAAGTGCTTCTGCAAGGCTTTTGACCGGAACTCTCCCTGTTTATAAAGAATTGGAAGAGCTTTTGTCTAATCTTTATAACAAAGATGCAACTCTTTTATATAATAGTGGCTATCACGCAAATGTCGGAATATCCAGTGCCATAAATCAAAAAGGTGATGTGATTTTTTCTGATAAATTAAATCATGCAAGTATTATTGATGGTATGAGATTGTCTGACGGAAAATTTTTTAGATTTCCTCATAATAATATGGAGGCTCTCGAAAAATTACTTGAAAGAGAAAGAAAAAATTATAAAAATGCATTTATTATTACCGAGAGTGTTTTTTCAATGGACGGTGACATTGAAGACCTGAAAAGAATCATCAAATTAAAGAAAAAATACAACTGCATTATGATTATTGATGAAGCTCATGCTTTTGGTGTTTTTGGTGAAAAGGGACTTGGAGTTGCAGAAGAATTAGGAATTATTGATGATGTAGATTTGATTGTCGGAACATTTGGAAAATCAGTTGGTTCAATGGGGGCTTTTGTCACAGGTTCAAAAACGATGATAAATTTTCTGATTAACAAATCTCGTTCGTTTATTTTTTCAACGGCTCTTCCTCCAATAAATATTGCATTTACAAAATGGATAATTGAAAATCAATTCCCTAAAACCAAAGCAAAACGAAAAAATATGCTATCAATTGCAAAAAAAATGGGTAGTGATAGTCATATTATACCGGTTGTAATTGGAGAGAATAAAGATACTGTCGATTTATGTGAAGTCTTATTCCATAATGGATATTTCACATTACCTATTCGACCTCCAACCGTACCTGTCGGGACTTCTCGATTGAGATTATCTTTGACGGCTGATATTCAAGAAAAAGATTTGACTGTTTTAAAGGAGAAAATTAATGAAGTGCTGTTGGCTAAATAAACAAAATAATGAAAATTTAATTGTATTTTTTGCAGGTTGGAGTTTTGATGAAATTCCTTTCCAAAACTTATCTGCTCAAAACTATGATATTTTGTTTGTTTATGATTACAACAATTTAGCTATTCCGGAAGAGTTAAAAAACATTAATTCATATAAGAATAAAATCCTTATAACTTGGTCAATGGGAGTATTTGTAGCATATTTGTTAAAAGATTTGTTTTTAGATTTTACACAAAAAATGGTAATCAACGGAACAGTTACTCCCGTGGATAATGAGTTTGGAATACCTGTAAAGATGTTTGAATTAACTTTAAAACATGCCCAAATTGGTTTGCGAGGGAAATTTTATCAAAATGTGTTTAAAACAGAAGAAGAATATAATTTGTACACACAACGTCCGGTTAAAAGGTCAATAGAAAATAGGGTTTCAGAACTTGAGTGTTTGTATAATCTTATAAAAAATAATCCTAATACAATTTATGAAAAGTTTTATGACAAGGCGATAGTGAGTGATTTTGACAAAATTATTCCTCCGAAAAATCAAATAGCGAGTCACAAAAAAAATGATGTTCAAATAATAAATTTGCCATACGGACATTTCCCGTTTTATAATTTTTCCAGTTGGAGTGAGATTTTAGAATGCAATCAGATTTAATAAAAAAACATTTTGAAAAAAGCATGAAAAATTACGACCAAAATGCCACTGTTCAAAACTTGATGGCATCAAAAATGGTTCTTGAATTAGCTAAAATTTCTAAAAATTTTGAAAATATTTTAGAATTAGGTTCCGGTACCGGACTTTTGACAAAAAAAATCTCAAAAGAAATTAATTTTAAAAACTACTATGCAAATGATTTAGTTGAGAAATCAAAAATTTATATACAAAAAATTATTCCAAATGTTCAATTTTTATGTGGAAGTGCAACTAGGATTAAGCCGTTAAAAAAAATGAATTTAATCATTTCAAATGCGATGTTTCAGTGGTTTGATAATCTTGAAAAATCTATTGATAAAATAAAATTTTCACTAGATAAAAACGGTATATTAGCATTTTCAACTTTTGGACTTGATAATTATAAAGAAATTACATCTTTAACAGGTTTAACCCTCAAATATAAGACTAAGGAAGAGATTGAAGCTATTCTAAAAAAATTAGGGTTTGAAGTTTTATACTGCGAAGAGTTTTATGAAGAAGTGAAATTTAAAACTCCATTGGAATTATTGGCACACATGAAAAATACCGGAGTAAATTCTCTTTCTGAAAAGACTTGGACAATTACAAAGGTCAAAGAATTTTGTGACAGTTATTCTAAAAAATATCCGCAAACCAAATTGACTTATTCTCCGATTATTGTAATCGCAAGAGCCAAAAGTTGTACCCATTAAAAGTCAATTAAACAAACGATTCAAAAATTCTTAATAACAATTAAAATAAAAAAAATGAACATTTCAGAATTTGAAAATAACTTTGAGACAGCATACAAATTATCTTGTTCGCATTTTAAATATGTAGAAAAAATTCGAAAAATTGTATTATTCATTGTGATAATAATTGAATGTGTAATATTATTTCTATTTTATAAGTTTATCATTACGCCACATTATCAATTGCTTACAAAATACTCTTTATATTTTATTTTTATAATGTGGTTTGTTTATTTTATTGCGCAAAAAGGTATTGAGTGGTTTGCAAAAATTAATGTAATGAGCTATTTTTTATCATCTTTTGGCTCATTAAATTGGAATTTCTTAGAAGATATTATTGAAAAAGATAAAATAAAAGAATCATTGATTTTCCCCTCGTTCAATTCGGCAGAGTTTTATACAGGGGAAAGTATTTCCGGCTTTTGTAATGGAAACAAATTTTTGATATCAGATATTACACTCAAAAAAGGTACTGGAATTTATTCCTTTCCTGTCTTTACCGGATTAGCTATAGACATCGGACTTAATAAAAAGTTTGATGGAACAACAATTATCGTTGAAAAAGATTTTATTCCTATAACAAAATTAGAGCCGGTAAAATTAGAAGATGTTGATTGGCTTTATAAATTTAATGTTTATTCCGATAACCAAATTGAGGTACGATATATTTTAAATCCCTCTTTGATGGAACAAATTAAAGAAATAAAAGAAACATACAAGGCAAAAAGAATTGCATTATCATTTAAGCATAATTCTGTTTTAGTTTCTCTTGATTTAGGGAAAAGTTTTTTTGAAATTTGTTCACTATTATCAAAGATAGAAGATAAAAGGAAGTGGCGATTATTGTATTTTAAAATTTATCAGATATTGAAGTTAAGTGAGTTATTTAATACAAAATTGTAGCTTATTCAAAAAAGATATCTGCAAATTTGTTTTTCAATTATTGCAAGAAAATAATTTTTTTATTGATTATCTTTTTTTCTGATAAATTGTAAATCATATCCTAAAATATCTGCAATTACGAGCATTTCACGGTGAGTAATTGTTTCATTTCTGAGTTTATTGGATAGATTTTGCATAGAGTATCTTTTGCCTAATTTTTTTGATAAAGCTTCCGCAAGTTCTGTTAAACTGATATTAACATCAAGTAAAACCTTTTTTAAATCGTTCATTATTGACATTTTTAAGCTCCACTAATTCATTTATAATTATATGAATAGGTTTAGTTTTTAACGAATTAATCTAATCAATAATTGACTTTTAAATAAATTAATGTAATATTACATGTATTCATTTATAAGCTGGTAATATTTTGAAATGGGAGATTACAAATGAGAAAATTTTGGGGTTCAATAAATAATAATAAAAAGGCATTTACCTTAGCCGAAGTCCTTATTACTCTTGGTATAATTGGAGTTGTAGCGGCAATGACAATCCCTACTCTTATGACAAATATTCATCATAGAGATATTTCTGTTAAATTACAAAAATTTAGTTCTGTGATGCGACAAATGTTACTTACTGCAGAAGATGAACAAGGACCTGTTAATGAATGGAATATAAGCTTATCTCATGACGAGTTTTTTGAAACATATTTTCTTCCTTATGTAAAAGCCGGAATTTCTAACGATGAATTGATTTTTAATGATGGTTCTACAATGACATTATATCGTGGTTCTTGTATGGATTTAATTTATGATGTAAATGGCAAAAGCAAGCCAAATAAAGAGGGTTATGATCAATTTAGATTTTTAATGTGTCCTAAAGGAGATTCAACTTGGTGTGGAGAGTAAGGCTTTTGTAGTTATAGACATAATGCAATTAGAACAAACAGACCAAAACTAATTGAATGTTGTAAAAAACATTGTTCTGGGCATGCGGGTTTGACTTGTTCTGCATTATTGGAATATGATAATTGGCATTTTAATAAAGATTATCCTTATTTTAAATAAATAATTATTTTATATTTTTAAAAATGTTAAATTATTTTTGCAATGTTCCAAAAATTACTCGGTCAATATTTGCCAGGTCTTTTAGCACTTTAATATTTTCAAAACCTGCTTTTTTCATCAATTGAGCAACACTTGTACTTTGTCCAATTCCTAGTTCAAACATCAAATAACCGCCTTTATTCAAAAATTTTGGAGCATCTTTGATTATTTTTTCATAGAATGCTAGTCCTTTTTCATCTGTTGTATAAAGTGCTAAATCCGGTTCATAGCTAACTTCTTCTTGTATTGTTTCTTTTTCTTTTGGTGGAATGTATGGAGGGTTAGAAACAATTAAATCAAATTTTTCATCTTCTCGGATTTTTGAATAAATATCTGATTTTCTAAAAATTGCTCTATTATAAAGTCCAAATTTTTCCATATTTTTAAAAGCTGTATGAATTGCTTCTGTTGAAATATCGACTCCCATTGCTTGACTATTGGTAAGTTTTGCAATCATACAGGCAATACATCCGGAACCAGTACACATATCAAGCACCATTTTAAAATTGTGTTCTTTTATAATTTCAATTGCTTTACGTACAAGTAGTTCGGTTTCATCTCGAGGGATTAGAACATCTTTGTTTACTAAAAATTTCTCGCCCATAAAATCTGCTAATCCAATAATATATTGAATTGGTTCGTGTGTTTTTGCTCGAAGTTTCGCTTTTTCTTCAACAATTTTGAGTTTGTCTTCAGTTAATTTTTTGCCCATTAAAATATCAACCAAACTATAACCTGCAAAATGTTCAATTAATAATCTAACTTCAACTTTTGCTTCATTTGGTTCAATTCCAGAGTCTGTCAAAATCTTTTCAATATCTTGAATTAGCATCATTCTTCCTCAATTTTAATTTTATAATTTTCGCTATGCTCCGATATAATTTTGTCTATCAAATCCCGAGCTTCCAGTTTTGAAGATAGTTCAATTTTTTCAATATTGTATTTTTTGCAAAGCCTGTCATAATAATATAATTGTTTTTTTGTCGGAGGTTCTTTGGACATTTTTACTTCTTGCAAAAATTTGCGTTTTTTCTTTTCATAAGCTTTGTTTGCTTCTATTATCGGACGTTGTTTTTCCTTATAATCATAATACTTTTTGCATTCTTTCAAGTATTTTATTGTGTCATTATAAAAAGTTTCATCATCAATAATATTTTCTAAAAATTCAAATCTGGAGCAATGTAACTCAAGATAATATTTTTCGTCTGCAACGAAACTATCCCAAATTTCATCAACGGTCAAATCTTGGGATTTTTTAACTAATGCACGTAAAAAATTACATAGTGCAGATTTTTGGTTCTTTGTAAAATCTAAGTAAATTTGTTTTTTTATTTCGTACATCGCAATTTTATTGTACGAAAATATAACTAATCATTCAAGCAAAATTTTAATATTCACAACTTCATTCCTCCGAAGAGGGCAACGAAGTAGAATTAATGTTCGACGTCTTCACAAACCACACAAATTTATGTGCGTATCGATTCTCATAAAACCGTGCTACTATTGTCTATCGTGTGAACAAATCTTTGACTGAAAATTTGCGGGTTTTGTTAGACAAGCTAAAGTCCAGCAACTTTCTTGCAATAGGATTTGTTTGCAAAGATGATTTAGAATCAGCAACTTCTGTTTTACTCATCTCTCGTTTCGTCGTAATAGTTTTTAAGTCTTGATCCATCTTCTCTGCCATGATGTTAATTGTACCTCGTTACATTATAATAAACAAATTCTTCACAATTAAATTGCCTAAATTTATATAATTTTTATATATTGTTTACATAATGTTACAATTCGTGTTATTTTACTTGGGGTCACACATTTATATGATGTGGTATGAACAAAATTATTGTTTAATCGTTATATATATGTCACGGCATTTACGAGGATTAATTAATATTCTTTATGATAAAGAAAATTACACTAGTTATAATTTGTATTTTGGCATTATCAATACCGACATTTGCCCTTGAAGATATAAATGTTCAACAGGGTTCTGTATTGTCGTTGAATGATTGTATTTCTATTGCTCTTAATCATAATCCGGCAATAAAAAATGCACGATATAATTATGGAATTTCTAAGTCTAATGTTGGAGTTGCAAGGTCTGAATTTTTTCCGACAGTTGGTGTCGGAACGGGGTATTCTTATAACACAACAAGTTCTAGCAAAATAAATACTGATACGAATGCTTACACTGTTCAAGCAACTTTAAACCAATTATTGTGGAATTTTGGCAGAACTAACGCAAATATTAAAATGCAAAAATTTTATTTGATTGCAGACGAGTATAATTTTTACAACACCGTAAGAGAAACGACTTTTAATGTTAAACAAAAGTATTATGAGGTTCTTGCAGCTAGAGCGACTGTTTTAATAAACAAGGCTTATGTTCAAATAAATGAACGCAACTACCAAAGAACAAAAGCTTATTTTGATGAGGGTATTAAATCTAAAATTGATTTAGTTAATGCAGAAGTTACGTTGAGTGATTCAAAAATTCAACTTGTTCAAGCGGAAAATTCTTATAAAAATTCGTTGGTTAATTTGAACAATGCAATGTATTTAGTTAATGCCCCGGCTTACTCAATTTCCGGTACAGAGGTTTTTAACAATGTAAATGACAATGTAGCTCCGGTTGATTTAACAAAAATTACTAAACCGTCGGATAAGGAAATCAGTAAACTTCCGGTAAATGTTAAAGATGCAAAACTTACAAGTTCTGTTGAAACATTGGAACTTTTAACAGATTATAAAGTTGACGAATTTCCATATTCATTTGAAGAATGTATGAAAATGGCATATAAAAATCGTGCGGATTTAAAAGCTTACAATTCTACTTTAGATGCGATTAAACAAAATTTGTTATTTGTTAAACGTAATTATTATCCTGAATTATCTGCAAGTGCCGGTTATGGATTTAGAAATACAAATTCAACAAACTCTTTGAATGTAGGTTTAAATCTTTCCAGTTCTGTTAATATAATGAATCAAAAATATAAGGTTGATGCCGCAAAATACCAAGTTGATATTGCCGAAAATTCTTTAAATCAATTAAACCAAGACATATTCTTTGAAGTCCAAAATGCGTATATTAATATGGTTGAATTGGAAAAACAAATACCACTTTTGGCGGTTAAAGTTCGTCAAACATTAGAAAATTATGAACTCGCAGAGGGTAGATATTATGTCGGTTTAGGTGATTATATTCAATTGCAAGATGCAAAAGTAAATTACAACAATGCTCAATGTTCTTACATTGAAACGATTTATAAATACAATGTAGCAAGAGCAAATTTGGAAAGTGTAATTGCAATGCCGCAACAAGTTACAGTTACTTTAGAGGGTAAATAGAATTATGGAAATAAAAGAAATTCTAAAAAAATGTAAAAAGAAACGAGTAATAATTCCATTGGTTATAGCATTGGTAGTGGGTGAAATTTGTATAAATAACATCAAATCTAATCAAATACATTATCAGACTCAAAAACTTGAAAGATGTACGATTACTCAAGTTGTTGAAGCCTCTGGTACAATTAATCCTGTTAATACAGTTAGTGTTGGTTCGACTGTATCAGGTTTGATGAAAGCTATTTATGTTGATTATAATTCAGAGGTTAAAAAGGGGCAGTTACTTGCGCAGATTGACCCTGCTAATTTCCAAGCTTCTGTTGATCAAAATCGAGCGCAAATAAATAATGCTGAAGCAAATCTGGCAAAACTTAATGCTGAAATGGTTATGGCTCAGAAAACATATAATCGATATAGAAATTTGTATGCAAAAAACTTTGTAGCCAGAAGTGAACTCGATCAAGCAGAAAGTGATTTTCTGGCTAAAAAAGCTGCAATTGGGGCACAACAAGCATCAATTGCACAAGCAAGAGCAACTTACAAAACTGCAATGACAAACTTAGGTTATACAAAGATTATTGCACCGGTTGATGGTACAATTATTTCTCGTGATATTGATGTAGGACAACCGGTTGCAGCTAGTTTCCAAGCTCCTGAATTATTCACAATTGCCCAAGATTTGAAAAAAATGCAAATAGAGGTGAATGTTTCAGAAGCTGATATCGGACAAGTTAAAGAGGGACAAGATGTAGAATATACACTTGATGGCTATCCTGATAGTACGTTCTATGGAAAAGTTACTCAAGTCAGACTTGATTCGACAACAACATCTAATGTCGTAACTTATACTGTAATTGTCAGTGTAAGTAACGATGATTTGAAGCTTAAACCAGGTATGACCGCAAACGTTTCTATTATTACCAATAGAAGTTCAAATGTTCTTTGCGCTCCAACGATTGCGCTGAAATATTCTCCAGAAACTTCCGGTCAAAAATATAAAAATCAGGGTATCTGGATTTTAGATGACGGTAAACCTCGCAGAATAGATATTAAAGAGGGTGCAAGTGATGATACAAATGTGGAAATTATTTCTAAACGAGTAAAAGTTGGAGATAGTGTAATTGTGGGTTCTATTGGAGGAAAAGCAAAACAATCTTCATCTTCTGGAGGTAATGATAAACGTCGTGGCGGACCACCGGGAATGTTTTAGGCTAATTCACAACTTATGAAAGGTTATATGAATGGAAGAAAAAGAAGATAAACAAAAATTTATAGATAGAATTTCAACTAAACTCCTTTCTTTAGAATCTGAAAGAAAGAATAGAATATTGAAATTGATATTCAAACAAATAGCTGTATTGGTAATTTTTTACCTTACACTTAAAGGTGTTTTGTTTTTTTGTGAAGATCATACTTATATTTCTGTTGCTTGTGGTGTTATTGCTTTTTTTAGCGGTGCTATTTTCTTCTGCAACTTTTCTGATGACGATAAAAATTTTAAAAAATTTTTAAAACAACGAGTAAAATCTCAAATTGTAAGAAATTTTAATTTAAAAACTATAAAAGGGAAAGCTTTTACTGATGAATTTTTAAAGAAAAGTAATTTGTTTTCAGTATATACATACCAAGAAACTGATGATGTTATACAAGGTTGTTATAACGAAGTCGATTATACTATTGCGGAAACGAAACTTGTAGCTAAAGGCAATAAAAATGAATTTGATGTATTTAAAGGGGTAATTATTTCTTTCAAATCAAATAAAGTAATAACTGCCGAAACTCTTATAACTACAAAAGGTGATAATAGTATAAGAAATTACCCTCCTAATTCAAAGTCTGTTATAAGTTATTTAATAGTTTGTTGTTTTTTTATCCCAATGATTTATATTGGTTATGCTATATATGCAATGGTTAAGTATTTCAACAAATCAGGAATGAGTATTACAAATCTGATGACAACCCATTCTCCTTTTCCTCATATTTGGTTTTTAACTATTTGGGATTTGGTTTTTCCTGTCATTATAATTTTGAGTATTGCTCTTGTTGTGTATTATAAAAAGAAAAAAATGCAAAATGTTAAACTTGAAGATTTAACATTTGATAAAAAATTTAATGTTTATACGCAGGATCAAATTGAAGCAAGATATCTTTTAACTCCGGCATTCATGGAACGATTGAAATCCTTGGAAACATCTTTTGGAACGAAGAATATTAAATGCTCATTTTTTGAAGATAATATAATGTTTGCGATATCAACAAATAAAGATTTGTTTGAACTCGGAAGTTTATACAAATCACTTAAATCAAAAATATCAATTGAAGAATTTTATAATGAAATACATTCAATTCAAGAAATGATTAACCATCTAAAACTTGATGAAAAGTTAGGATTATAATATGGATTTAATAGAAGTAAAACATGCAATAAAAACTTATCAGACAGGAGAAGACTCGTTTAATGCCTTAAATGATGTATCTTTAAATGTTAAAAAAGGTGAGTTTGTTGCAATTATGGGAACTTCCGGTTCTGGTAAATCTACATTTATGAATATGCTGGGAACATTAGATAAACCCAATTCTGGCTCATATTATCTAGACGGGATTGATATGCTTCATTTAGATTCGGATAGACTTGCAATGGTTCGTTGCGAAAAAATGGGATTTGTATTCCAAGGGTTTAACCTTATTTCAAGAACTTCTGCGCTTGATAATGTAATGCTACCAATGATTTACAAAGGAATTTCTGAAGAAGAACGAATTAAACGTGCCGAATGGGCATTAAAAATTGTCGGACTTCAAAATAGAGAAGACCACATGCCAAATCAAATGTCCGGTGGTCAGCAACAACGTGTTGCAATTGCTCGTGCTATTGTTAATGATGCCCCATTGATTTTGGCAGACGAACCTACTGGAAACTTAGATACTAAGACGAGTATTGAGGTTATGGAATTTTTTGTAAGGTTAAATGAAGAAATGGGCAAAACAATCGTCCTTGTTACCCACGAACCCGATATTGCAGAGTATACAAAACGAGTTGTGAAATTCAAGGACGGAAATATCATACTTGATGAACCAAAAGATGTTTGGCTTTCACATAGAACAAGAGAAACCTAGAAAATAAGTTAGGAAATAAAGGTATATAATGTTAGATTTCAAATCAATATTAAAAATGGCGACGGTGTCATTGAAAATAAATAAAATGCGTTCAATGCTTACAAGTTTAGGCATAATTATTGGTGTTAGTGCCGTGATTATTATGCTTGCCGTTGGTTCTGGTGCGAGTAAAAAAATTGCAAAAGATATGGAATCTATGGGGAGCAATCTTTTGATGATACGCTCTGCTTCTGCAAAATCTGGCGGTGTTCGTATGGGTATGGGTACTCGTCCGACATTAACGATGAAAGATGCAGAAGTTATTGAGTCTAAAGCTCGTGGAGTTTTGGCTCTTGCTCCTTATTCCGCAGAATCAAAACAGTTAACTTATGGAAACCAGAACTGGTCAACAACTGTTGGAGGTACAACTCAACCATATTTTTTGATTAGAAATTATGAAGTTGAATCAGGTAGGGGCTTTTTGCCGGAGGATAATAAAAATAGTACTAAGGTTGCTATTATTGGACAAACAGTTTCAACGGAATTGTTTGGAGATGTTGACCCAATAGGAAAAACAATCAGAATCGGAAATGTTCCGTTCAAAGTTATCGGTCTTTTGAAAACAAAAGGTTCTAGTGGAATGGGACAAGACCAAGATGATTTAGTTTTTATCCCAATCACTACAGCGCAAAGAAAAGTTTTTGGTACTGATTTCCCGGGGACTGTTAGTATGATTGCTGTTAAGGCTCAGAATGACCAAGTTATAAGTATGACACAGGAAGATATTACCGAAATTCTTCAACATAGACATCATATCGGGAAAAATCAAGATGACGATTTCGAAATTCGAAATTTGGCTGAAATGCAAGAAACTATCAAATCCACAACCAAAACGATGTCGCTTCTTTTAGGTGCAATTGCGGGTGTTTCACTTGTTGTTGGTGGAATTGGTATTATGAATATTATGCTTGTTTCAGTAACGGAAAGAACAAAAGAAATCGGAATTCGTATGGCAATCGGTGCTAAAGCATCAGATATTCGAATTCAATTTTTGATTGAATCTTTCTTGTTATCTATGGCTGGTGGATTAATTGGGGTTCTCATCGGAATTTTGGGAGCTTATTTGATGCATAAATTTGCTGGCATGAATATTGCAATAACCTTATCTTCAATCCTGTTGTCTTTAGGATTTTCTGCAGCAATTGGTGTAGGTTTTGGTTATTATCCTGCTTATAAGGCTTCATTATTAAATCCAATTGATGCGTTAAGATATGAATAATTAACCTTTAATTGCTCCCCAAGCTTTGACATCTCCTCTTTCGTAGCGGATTAGATAATATCCGCCTTTAGGGACATATTCAATAGAAGCTTCTTGGTATATTTCGTCTTCATCTTTGTTAATTAGAGGCAATCCTTTTTTCTCTCTTTTTTGATTGGTTTTAGCAATCTCTTTGGCTTCTTTTTTCTGTTTCCGGAGTGCTTTGTTGTCACGGACAACGGAATATTGTGACATATCAATATCGATTTTAAACACTGGAATAATTGCTATTGCTTTTCGGGATTGGATTAAAATCAAAAAATCTCTATCATCAGATAGTGCAAGTTCATAATGCCCTGCAGGAATTGTATTGCCTTGAGCATCAGAAATTTTATCAACAATTGAAAGCGTTGGATAGGTTGATTCTCTAAGTGAATATTTATAGAATGATTGACTCCCAACAATCAAACCAGCAGTAATTTGCGGTTCTGTCGGATACACTCTTGTTTCAGAATGCATCATAATATTGTCAACATAAACACCTTCAAGCATTTTTAAATTCTCTCCAATAATTTTTGAATACTTGATTTAATTTCTGCAAAACTTTTGCCTAAAGCATTTTCGCTTCCTACAAACACTAATGACATATATTTTTGAGAATTTCCAAGGTTATTTTCTTTTAGCAGAATACGATAACTTTCTCTCATCAAACGTTTTAATCTGTTTCTTTTTACGGCGCGTTTGTGAACTTTTTTACTTACAACAAAACCTACTTTTGTAGGGTAATCTTCTTTTTTCAAAATGCCTGCAAACAAAGTTACTCCACCATTATGGGAGGAGTTTTTAACTTTATATGTAGCTTTGAAAGCCAATCTTTTTTTTAATCTAAACTGCTTCGGTAACATTCTTTCTCCGAAATTTATATGAACAACAAAAGTTACTCATCAAATCAGATTAAGCACGTTTTTTAGCAGTGATAGATAATTTGTGACGACCACGAGCTCTACGTCTGTTGATAACTTCTCTGCCACCTGGAGTTGACATTCTAGCTCTAAAGCCACTTACATTTTGTCTTTTTCTTTTAGTTCCTTCTAGTGTACGTCTCATTTTATTAATTCCTTTTACTATTTATTATTTGTCGTATAATATAGATGTTATAGTAAAAAAAATAATTAGTCAACAAACAAGAAGGGAATGATTAAATATTATGAAGAAGAATATAGGTTTTATTGGCTGTGGAAAAATGGCAAGTGCTATTATCAGTGGTATTTTAACCTCTGAAAAGGGCGAACATTATAATGTTACGGGTTCTGAAATTAATGATGAAGTTGCCAAATCTGCTTCTGATAGACTTGGAATTAAAGTTTTGACAAACAATAAGGAACTTGTAAAAAACTCAGATATTGTATTTATCGCAACAAAACCTAACTGTGTAGTAGATGTTTTGAATGCAATTAAGTCGGAATTGTCAACAGATAAACTTTTAGTTTCAATTGCTGCAGGCGTTTCAACAGAAAAGATTGAAAAAATTGCAGATAATTCAAGAGTTATTAGAATTATGCCTAACACTCCGGCTCTTGTTAAACTTGGAATGTTTGGTGTTTGCAAAGGTTCTAAAGCAACTGATGAAGATTTGAATTTGATTGAATCTTTATTAACCGCTCTTGGCAAATGTATTTCCGTTGAAGAATCTCAAATGGATATTGTAACCGCAATTTCAGGTTCTGGTCCTGCGTTTTTCTATCAAGTAATTGAAGATATGGCAAGAGCTGGTGAAAAATTAGGACTAGATTATGAAAAATCTTTGACTTTAGCAACTCAAACAGCTTTAGGTTCCGCTCAGATGATATTTAACAGAGGTGAAACAACTGTTCAAACTCTGATAGATAATGTTGCAACTAAGGGAGGTTGTACATTTGTTGGAATTTGTGAAATGAAAGAGGGTCATTCTGATAAATTATTCTATGATGTGATTGATAAAACAACCCAAAAAGCAAATGCTTTAGGAAAATAGTTTGTAATATTAGAAAGCGGGCGGATTTGATGAAATCAAATCCGCCCGCTTTAATTAAGATTGTTTTTCAGTTTTTGAAGATTTTTTACTGTGGAATAACCCTCCTATCCATTGTCCAATCGGTTTTAAAATTTTGTTATATGTCCATTGAGCAGCAGGCTTAATGGCTTTATTCCAAACAAAAGTTGCTCCTTTACCAATCATTTTGAATGGCCAAGCGATAACTTTTCCAACTGTTTTCAATGCTCCCGGGGTTCTTAATAACCAGCCGGCAGCCATTCCTGTGCACATTCCGGCAGCTACATCATTGTTTGGTGGCATCATTCCTCCGAATCCAAAACCGCAACCGAATACAGATGGACCGAGCATTCCTCCATTAAATCCGATTGTTGGACCACCGAGCATTCCGCCCATTGGCATAAAACCGTTATTATTTACTGTAATATTTGTTGTTCTTACAATATTCATACTTTTCTCACTCTCTTATATATAAAGTATATATAATGAGAAAAATTGCGTGATTTTACGTTTTTAAGTTAACAAATCTTAATAAGTTATTTCATCTGCTTTAGCTAAGAATTCTAGCAGGCTTACGACTTTTGTTTTTTTGTTTTTAGCTAAATGTAATCCGTATTTCAATCCAAGAATACAAGATGGACAACTTGTTATAACAAAATCAGTATTTGTTGCAGATATGTAATTAGCTTTTTGTTTTGTAAGTTCTTTTGATAATTTGTAATTTTTAATGGTGAAGCTTCCTGCAAAACCGCAACACTCATCATAATTATCCATTTCAATATATTCTACATTCTCGCAGTTTTTTAATATTTGTTTTAGAAATGTATCATTTTTTAAGTGACATGGTTTGTGGAATGTTACTTTTATAAGCTTTTTAAATCTGAATTTAATCCCTTTTGCTGCAATTAAATCTCCCCAATTAATGGATTTACTCTCTTGAATTTGAGCTAAATTTTCAAAATATTTTGGATAATCAAGAATTGTGCTCTCGCAACTTGCACAATCTGTTATGAGGTAATCATATTTAGTGTTTTCAATTAATTCTGTGTTGTGTTTTGCAACCTGTTCAAATCTTTCTAAATTCCCATCAGACAAAAAAGGTAATCCGCAACAATCAAAAGGCTTTTCAATGATTTCAATGGGAAAATTTTTGAAAATTTTATGAATATATTTATCTGTTTGTGGAAAAATATGATTTACACAACCTTTGAAATATAAAACTTTAGTTGTTGCTTGTTTTGAATTTTTTTTAGGTCGGAATGGTTTTGTTAAAAGTTCAAAGATTTTTATTATGTTTGAAAAAATGAATTTGCTTTCCAGTACGTTAATTACTTTATATAAAAATTTTGTTTTGGCATATTCGTATTTTGCAGTGTTCAAAATTTGACAAACTTCAATCCCGCTTGGACAAAAATCATTACATTTACCACACTTCAAGCATAAATCGAGGTATTTATTAATGTTTTTTGATAGTTTTAAATCTCCGATAGTTACTCCGTGCAGCATAATAAATTTGCCCTTACTTACAATGCATTCATTTGGAACTAGTTTAAATAAAGGGCAAGCTTGTTCACACAATCCACATTTAGAACATTTGTTTAAATCTTTTTCAAAGTTTTTCAAATTCTTCATATTCAAATCATAGCATAGTTATAAGTTTTTTATTCTTAATATTAGTTAATAATTGTCTCTAAAAATTAAATTTTTATCAAACAAATGCCGATTACATGAGTATTCTTATCAATAAAGGGTTAAAAATATGTCAGATTCAAATTTTACATTTAATAGACCGTATAAACCGTTTGGATTTAATGTTCAAGTTCCGGAAAGAACTTTGCAACAAGCAGGTGAAACTTTAGAAAATATTGTAAAAGCTCCTGCAACTCCATTGTTTAGTTTTTTGGAAGAAAATGAATCTGTTTTTAATGGTGACGTGGCTTTTGAAATTAATAAAACTGTAGCTCAAAACTTTACTATTGGTTCCGCTATGCGTCAAGAAGATGAAAAAATTAATGGTAAGAATCCAAGCTTTGATATGCACTTTTAATTTATTTCAATTATTAAAAGGAACAAACTGAGCATGAAAAAATGTTTATACTTTTAACAACTTGTTTAAACCTTTAGGTTTTTACGGCATAGGTCCGAATGATAGAAAAATTTTGTTGAGCACAGGTTGGGGTGGTTGTAATCCGAAAGCAAGTGGTTCCGAACATTGGACTCTCGGAGATGCTTGTGCTGCTGTAATTATGCTTGACGGTTTGAAGATAAACAAAGATTATCCGTGGTAAGTTTTAAAATTCTTTGATATCGCATTTCGGAATTGTTAAATCATCACATAAAATTATATAAATTTCTTCACCTTGTTTTGCATGGTATTTCAACCCAGGAGTGATAAGCCCTGTTACAAGTCCGATAAAACAACCAACCGGCAAACCAATAGCTGCTGCGCCAATTGCAATTTTATGAGGTTTTGGAATAAAAGCAAGTCCTGTGCCTGCTCCGGTACCAATAGCACCTAATCCTACAGTTGATGCGGTTAGTTTGCCTGCTGTCATCCAACCATTTTCAACCAAAGAAAAATCTTTTGTAAATGGTTTTGCCTTAACTTCAAGTTCTGTTCCATCAGGAAGTATTAGTTTATTTATACTTACATAAACTCGTGCATTTTTGTTTAATTTTTTCTGAGGATTAATCCCTCTAACGTATCCGACGAATTTAGAATTCATCGGAATAATTAGTGTTCCGCATTCTGTACAAATATCTTTTGGAACAAAGAAATATACGTAATCTCCCTCTTTTGCACATTCTGATAAAAATTTACACTCAAAGGCTACTCGTAGTACATTCCCTTTTGAAACTATATAATAATTTTCAGTTAATCCGACTGTCGAAGATGGTGCTTTTGATTTCGTGTTTGCAATTGTTTCGGTTGAATTTATGCATTCACAAGTTCCGTCTGCAAAACATAATTGAACTGATGTTAAAGATATAAGGCTAATTAAAAATAAAGACAACAACTTTTTCATACAGACACTATAAAATAAATATTGTCGGAATATATTGTCTAAATTGGTTAGTTCTGGTGTTTATATTTTAATCTTTAACCATTTCAAAACCTGTAGAATATGCCTTTTCTAATTCTTTTGGAAATATTTTTTCTTGATATTCTCGTTTTTTATTCTCGTCCCAAATTTCTGAAAAATATTTGTCGTAATTTGTGAATTGGTAAGTATTATATGCACAAATTCTTTTTGGTTTTTCATATACGTGCGTAATCCATTTTTCAAAATTTCCAATTGCTCCGGAATTATCAGGTTTTACATAATCATTTTCAAAAATTTCTTGTGGAACGTTCATTGTATAAATCGTAGCAGTTTTAAGTTTTTTAGGAGGAATTGTTGTGTAGTTTTTGTCATAACGTACGAATGGGAAAATCAATCTTTCTAAAAACGATTTCATAACTCCATCAACATCTCCAAAGTATATTGGACTTGCAAAAACTATTCCATCAGAAAGAGAAACTTTTTCTAATATTGGTTTAAGTTCATCAGGGTAAGCACATTTACCATAGTTTTTGCCATTGATAAGTTTACAGGCAAAACAACTCCTACACCCTTTAAAATCAATATCATACAAGTATATAATTTCTGCTTCTCCCCCTGCATTTTTTACTCCTTGGGCAAAACCTCTGCACATTTTATCCGTGTTCCAGTTTTTTCTTGGACTTGCATTTATAATAAATATTTTTTTACTCATATTATTTCCCCCTTTGTTTATTTATTCTCATATAATATTATATTTTTGACAAGTATTTACTTTTATGTAATATACTATCTAAAAAGATAGTAGCAGAGGTTTTATTATGAAAAACAAGATTAAAAATTATAACTGCCCAGTTGGTACAACGTTGGGTCTTATTGGTGGAAAATATAAAGTAGTTATAATTTGGTATTTGAGTGAGAATGGAGTTTTGCGTTATAACGAACTTCAAAAACTTCTATTAGGAGTTACACCAAAAATGTTGATTTCTCAACTTCGAGAATTAGAAGAGGATAAATTGATAAAAAGAAAAGTTTACCCTGTTGTTCCGCCAAAAGTTGAATATTCATTGACCGAACTTGGAAAATCTTTGATTCCAATTTTACAGGAGATGAAAACTTGGGGCGAAAAATATGAGAATGCATAAGTCTTAAAAGTCTTTTAACAAAAAAACTAAAATATGTCTGCTATATTTTGATAATTAATTATGGGGATAAAAGTTTTTAAAATAAAAATTCTAGGTACTTGATTTTTATTTTTTACGGAGCATAATATAGATGTTGAGTGTATTTAACTCACGTACAAATTAAATATCGCGGGATGGAGCAGTCTGGTAGCTCGTCGGGCTCATAACCCGAAGGTCGTTGGTTCAAATCCAGCTCCCGCAACCATTTACTAGAAGAGGATTTCAAGAATTTTGAAACCCTCTTTTTCAATAGAAAAAGGCTCAATTGTTCCCAATAAATTGTATCTATTATTATACTTAGTATTCATGTTATAATCACCCTATGCTCTTTTTTGGTAATATAATAATGTATGGCTGATATTTTTTATAACTCAGAATTTGATTCTCCAGTTGGGAAATTAACATTATGTTCAAATGGAGAAAATTTAGTTGGACTTTGGTTAAAAGGACAAAAATATTTTATGGACTCTGTGAGAGGTTTTAATATCATTCAAAATGATAATTTGAAGATTTTTACTGATACAAAAATGTGGTTGGTTGATTATTTTAATGGGTTTGAAAGATATCCTAGAGAACTTGCTCTTGCACCTATTGGTGGAGAATTTAGACAAATGGTCTGGAATGAACTTTGTAAAATCCCTTATGGAAAGACTATAACCTACGGCGAACTTGCAAATCGTATAGCAAAATTTCGAGGACTAGAAAAGATGTCGGCACAAGCTGTCGGCACTGCTATTGGACATAATCCGATTTCAATAATTATTCCTTGTCATAGAGTAGTTGGCAAAAATGGTCAACTAACAGGCTATGCTGGAGGGATAGATGTCAAAGCAAAATTACTTAAGCTTGAAAACGTTGATTTAGAAATATTAAAATAATTTTATTAAAAAAGAAAAAGTTTTTATGAGTAGAATTTTCTTAATTTTTCAAAATTTGGATTTTTTTTCATTCGCGCGAAAGTTTGCCATATTGAGCTTTGAGGTTGAAGTTTAATAAGCTTTTAAATCTAGGAATTGATGAAAAATATAAATCTAGGATAGATTTATTACCATCAATTATTGATTTTAATGTTCCTAGTTCAAACAAAATTTTTAATTATATAAAAATGCTAACTCAAAATCAAAGTATAAAATAGCTTGAAAATAGTGAGATTATTCTATACCAAAAAATCTAGGATTTAGTTTGTGATTTATTAGAATGTTTTTCTATATATTTATCAACTTTTTCAGCCATGAATGTTGAAAATAGTGGAAGAATTCCGTAATAAATTCCCGCAAAAATTAATGCCGGTCGTAGTATATTTATACCCTCAATATATTTCTCTACTTTGGGGTTTGTTGCATTTATTTTTTTGAATTTTTCAACAAATTTTCCAGTCTTTTTCTTTATCAAATTATCAATTCCATAACCCATGGTAAGGGTTATAAAAGTTGAGATTACGTTGTTGTAGATAAGGGCTTTCTTTCTATTTTCTTTGATTTTAGAGCTTTTTGATGTCTGAACTGCAAATGATGTTGTCAAAAGAATATCTGTTGCTGCTGTCATGTGTTTTGCAATATCTTTATCTTTGTTTTGATATTTATTTGCAAGATTTTGAATTCTATCGGAATTGATTATCTTACTAAAACCTTTTGATAGTTTGTCTTGTAAATGTCCTGTGAAATTTAAAGATTTTTCTTTTGTATTTGTTGTGGTTGGTGAGTTTTCAATGGATTTTTGTTTGTTTTTGAAAAATACATTATCCATTAATATAGGAATTAGTGCTAAAGTTAGCATTGATTTTGGCACAGCTATTAAAAAACCTGTCCCTAATTTGAACATTTGTGTAATCAATTTATAACTTCTTGATTTTTCAATTTCGTTATTTTTGATTAAATTTTTTATTGTTTTATTCGTCAAAAATTTAGTTGGATGTTTATCAATATTTTTAACAGCGTTTTCAATTGGTAGCGCTATTGATTCAACTATTCCAAATTTGATTACCCCGGAACAAATTGAATTCGCTGCTGCATATTGTTTATTTTCTTTTTCTGTGTCAGGAGTTAAAAAAATTGACATTGGTCGAACGGTTAAAGAAAGGGCAAGAGATGTGCTTGCAGAGAAAGAGGTTCCGTGGTCTGAAATTTTTTCTAGAGATTTGAGAACGGTTTTATTCTTTAACAATCTGGTGGAAAAGTTTGATATTGATTGTCCAATTTTTTGAATTTCCATAATTTACCTATTACTAGTACACATCACACAAACTTAAAAGTAAAATATTTTTGATATTTCTTAAAATATTTCAATATTTGAATGTTTAAGTTAAAATAAATATAATGAAGATTTTAGAGTTTTTGCAAAAAGAATTTAGTGGTTGGGGTCGGTATGAACGAATTATCTTCCCGTTTGGAATTTTATTTATTATTGTTTTGTCTTTTATAATGAATGATAGTAAAGTCGCACTGATTTCTTCTATTTGCGGTGTAAGTTATTCTATTCTGGCGGGTAAGGGAAAAATATCCTGCTATATCTTCGGACTTGCAGGAACTGCTTGTTATAGTTATATTTCATTTAAAAATGCGTTGTATGGGAATTTAGCATTGTATGTTTTGTATTATTTCCCAATGCAAGTTCTTGGTATTTTCAAGTGGAAAGAGCATCTGAAAGATGATGTTCAAGAGATAGTTAAGACTTGCTTAACTCAAAAAGAGAAAATTATTTATTTGATATGTTCAATTCTCTTTTCTATTGCCTTTTATTTCGTGTTATTAGCTTTCAATGACCAAAGTCCGGTTATTGATTCTTTAACTTCTGTATTATCTGTAATTGGTTTGATTTTGACGGTCAAGCGCTGTATTGAACAGTGGTATGTGTGGTTTATTGTAAATGGATTGTCTGTTGTAATGTGGATTAAGGCTTACTCAAATGGCTCAAATTGTTTTGCTACGATTTTGATGTGGGGCGCATATTTCTTCTTGTCAATTTATTTCTTGTGGACTTGGAGAAAAGAATTGCATAAACAAAAAGAAAATTAAAATTTGATTTTTGTAGAGAAATTTAATTGAGAACGAGCAGGTGCTCCGCTTTCATAGTTAATTTGACTCGCTCCAACATTAAGATTCATTCTATCATCATTAAATGGCTTTAATGAGAATATTAGCTCATTCTTATTGCTTTTATCCAGAATGTTTCTTGAATATACTCCTTGCAATGATAAATGATTATTTAGTTTATATTCCGGAGAAAGAGAAAATGATCCATTAAATTGTTGACCAAAAGAACTAAAAGTATTGTTTTGGTAAGAGGTTTTTAATGACAGATTATTTTTTTGATATTTTGAAAAAAATGTTCGAGTTTGACTTAAATCATTTGGAGTAATGCTACTATCATAACTTGTTCCCAAAGAGAAATCTCCAAATTTTTTTTCGTTAGTAAATTTTGCGTTTTTTTTCTCATAAGGGTTGTTGGCATCGGGGTTTAATATTTGAGACGAAATATTATAATCATCTTTCTTTTCAAGTTGAATTTTTGATTCTTTAATTTTTGACGGATTTTTTATATTAGGTTTTAAATCCCGATGGGTATCAAGAATTATAGCATTTGAATCGTCTGTATCTTCAATATCGGAATCTAAAAAATCATTATAGTCGACATCTTCTTCATCGTCATCGTTGTTGATATTTTCATTTTCATTATTGTTTGTTGTCGTATTTTCTGTTACTGGTTCTATAACTTCAAAATTTTCTTGGTTAACATTTTCAGCAGATGTCGGGAGAAATAGTAATATTGATACGAATAAACTTAATATAAAAATCTTTTTCATATTAATATTATACAATTGATTTTCAAATTAAACAAAAAATAAATTTTATATTAATAATAATTATAAACACTTGAATTGTTTTTATGAAGTAATATATTAAAAGAGGAATTGTGTTATCATAATAACAAAGCTTAGGAAAAATTTATGACAACAGAGAAAGCAAATACCCCAGTCAATCCATTTATTGTTGCGATATCAGTTTTATTACCATCATTTTTGGCATTAGCAGCGTCGTCAGCGACAAATGTTTGTCAACCAAATATTGCAGGATATTATGGAGCAACTCAGTATGAAGCAAATACTGTAATTACTTGTTATATTATTTCAGGAGGATTGATGCTTCCTGTTACGGGGTATTTGGTACAAGTAATTGGTAAAAAACTGTTGTTCTTTTATAGTATATGGGTTTTTTCTTTGGGTTGTTTGTTATGTATTTTAGCTCCGAACTTGCAAGCACTGATTGGCGCCCGTGTTGTTCAGGGAATTGGAAGCGGTTGTATTTTGCCATTATGCCAAGCGATACTACTTGATGTTTTCCCCAGAGAACAACGAGGGATAGCAATGAGTTTGTTCGGTGTTGCTGCAATGTTCTCTCCACTTGCCGGTCCATTTATGGGTGGTTATTTAACGGATAATTACTCTTGGCAATGGGTATTTATAATAAATATTCCTCTGTGCATGTTGTCATTTTTATTAGTTAAATTATTTGTTCCGGACGATAAACCTCCAAAAACTGTAAAGAAGAAAAAGTTTGATATTGTCGGTTATATTTCAATTGTGATTGCTATGGCTTGTATGCAAATTGTATTAGATAGAGGGCAGCAGTATAATTGGTTTGATACTCCGTGGATTTGTTATTTGACCGGAATATGCATATTTTCTTTCATATTTTTCTATGTGTGGGAATTGGAGTATGATAATCCGGTAATTGATATTAGGGTATTTAAGGATAGAAACTTTTTATTTGGAACGACTATAAGTTCGTTAATTAATGTAATGCTGTATTCAACATTGTTACTTGTACCAATGTTTGTTCAAAGCTTGTTAGGTTATAGTCCATCAATGTCAGGTTTGACTATGTTCCCACGTGCGATTGTTTGTTTTGTTGGGTTGTTAACTGTTGGAGCTATTTCTAAATATATAGAGCCGAGAATTTTGACCGCAACGGGCTTTATAATAATGGGAATTTCTATTTTGATGCTAACAAGTATGAATACAACGTCATCTATGTCGAGTGTAATTTTACCAAACTTATTACTTTGTGCGGGGGTTCCAATTGCATTTGTACCTATTACGGCTTTGTCATTTAGAACCATGCCTCCATCAAAAAATGCAGATGCAGCAGCGCTACATGCATTGTTTAAAAACTTGATTACGGCTATATCTACTGCAATGTCTGCAACCTTTATTGCAAGAGTTTCTCAAGTTCATCAAAATTATTTGGTAGGCGATTTGGCATATCACAATGCAATGTTTAGATATAAACTTTTGGTATTTACGAACAAATTTTTGATTCATTATCCGCATGTTGTTGCTGTGAGAAAGGCTAATGGCTTTTTGTATAAACAGTTGTTGCAACAAGCAAGATTGGCATCTTTTTATGATGTATTTGCTTTGCTTGCGATGATGTGTATTGTGATTATTCCATTGTTGTTGTTCTTAAAAATCAAGAGAATACCAAAAGCAAGAAAAAAATAAGAAAATATTTGTTCTGAAAAATATTTTTGATGTAGAATATTTTATGTCAGGTCTGCTTAAAAAAATTGTTGACTTGTAAATCGGGATGTAGCACTCTGCCGAGAGAAAAGTTGACTAAATGTCAAGTTTTCTTGAGAGGAGGTAGCGCCGAGGCAAAAAGGATTTTTTGCCGTAAAGCTGCCAAGCTATGATACCGTAAAATAATTGAATAGTATATCGGGATGTAGCACTCTGCCGAGAGAAAAGTTGACTAAACGTCAAGTTTTCTTGAGAGGAGGTAGCGCCGAGGCAAAAAGGATTTTTTGCCGCAAAGCTACCAAGCTATGATACCGTAAAACAATTGAATAGTATATCGGGATGTAGCGCAGCTTGGTAGCGCACTTCGTTCGGGACGAAGGGGCCGCAGGTTCAAATCCTGTCATCCCGACCATTTATTATAGTTTTAAAGATGGATAAGAATATTTTAAGAATTTTGGGCAAAAATATTAAAATTGAACGAGTAAGAAATGACCTTTCGCAAGAACAACTTGCAGAAAAAGCAGGTGTTTCCACCCGCACGATTAGTCTTATTGAAAATGGACTCCAGCACCCTAAACTATTTTTAATTGTAAAAATTTCCAAAATTCTTAATGTTGATATCAATGTTTTCTTGGAAAATATTCCTAGTGATGTTTGAGTGAAAATTTTTAGTTGATTTCATTTTGATAAAGTTATAATATGTGATATTATAAAGTTACTAGCAACTATCAGGAGAAATATATGGAATTAACTGAATTAAGAAAAGAGAACGAGCTGGTTGATTTGTTTTGCTCAATGGCAGAAGTCCCATCACCATCTCTAAAAGAAGAAAAAATGATAGATTGGGTGTACAATTATTGTAAAAGCCACAATCTACAGTGTGAATTAGATGATTTTAAAAATATTTATATAAATGTACCTGCAACAGATTCTACAAAACAACCTTTGCTTTTATCCTCTCACATGGACGTGGTTGGTGATGATTCTCCGGTTATTCCATATTTAGATGGCGATTTAATAAAGGCGAAAGGCAGAACTTTGGGGGCTGACGATAAAGCTGGTGTTGCAAATGCTCTTTATTTTGCAAATGAATTAAATCAAAGAACAGATATCAAACACGGTGGATTGGAAGTCCATTTTACACGTGATGAAGAAAATACAATGCAAGGCATTAAACATACTGATTTTTCCCGTATAAAATCGAAATATGCATTAGTTCTTGATAGTGATGCTTTGGGTCAGTGCTTAATTTCAGGTGCGAGTTATGTACTTGTAGATTTGAAAGTTACCGCACCAAAGGGAGGACACTCCGGTAATGATATTGGCGACCCGACAAGAGAAAATGCGGCAAAACTTATTGCAGATTTAGTTTCTGATATGCCACAAGGTGTATTTTATTCCGAAAATGGTCAAGTTGTAACTTCTTGTAATATCGGTGGAATTACTTCCGGTGATACTTCAATAACTAATGTTATCAATACCGAGGGTTATGTAACTTATTCGATTAGGAGTTCAAACAAGCAAAAGGAAAAAGAACTAATTGCCTTGATGCAAGAAACTGCAGATTTTTTTAATAAGGAATATGAGGGTATTGCAACAGCGGACATCAAATTCACTGAAAAAATGCCAATGTTTGAGAAAAATGAAGATGAATTTATGCCTAACTTGTTTTCAAAAGTTGCGAAACAAATTGGTGTTGAACCTGAAATTTCTTCATTCCATGCGGGAGCTGAAACCCATATTTATGCAAATCGAACAAATGCAAACGGTGAAAAATTCTCCCCATATTTATTAGGACTGGCAACAGTTTGTAATATGCACTCTGCAAGAGAGTATCTTGATTATAAAACAATGATTAAAGGTCAAGAACTGTTGAGAGAATTGTTCTTAGAATTTAATAAATAAATATATGGAAAATTTGATAAAATTAAATTTGGCAAGAAATTGTCTTAAATATATTATTAAATCATACGGGATAAAGCAATTATTTATCCCGTATTTTACGTGTCCTGTTGTTTGGCAATCCATAAGAGAAGTTGGTTGTGCGGTAAAATTTTATCACATAGATGATAAATTTTTGCCAATTACGGAGTTTGGTAAAAAGGATTATATTCTTTATACAAATTATTTTGGTCTGTTTGAAGATAATTGTAAAATTCTAGCGAAAAAGTATAAGAATTTAATTGTAGACAATTCTCAGGGGTTTTATTCTGAAAATTATGGAATTGCAACATTTAACTCATTGCGAAAATTTTTCAGAGTACAAAATGGAACATATTTATATATTGAAAAAATACTAAACGAACAATTTCCTGAAGATGAATTGAATTTTAAGTATAATCCATTAATACAAGAAGATTATGAATCATTTTTGAAAAACGAATTGTTTTTAGATAAAGAAAAGGGAATTAAAATGATATCAAAAAATGTTAAAATTCAGATGAATAATGTTGATTTGAATTTTGATAAAAATTTCAGGCATGAGTATTTTGAAAAGTATGCAATTATTTTTAATAAATTTAATAAAATAAAATTTAAGTTTAATGAGAATTCATTTCCTTATTGTTATCCGTTATCTTGTTCAAACGAACAAATAAAAAACAAACTTATTTCTTTAAACCTCCCATTACTAAGGTTGTGGAAAAATTTCCCGAGTGATTTTATAGAAAGTACATTTTTAAATGATACGGTTGCATTGCCTTTAAATGATAAAAGTTTTGCTGATTATATTCTTGAAAAATTCTAAAAAAATCCAGATGTGTTGCACGACATCTGGAGAGTAACATAAATTGGGAATTTATATAATAAGATTAAGAATAGTATTATGTCAGATTTTTTCGTTTCATTAATAAAACAAGTGGTGCAATTAAGAAACTTGCGATTGCAAATAATCTGAATGTATCTATATAAGCCCATAATGTGGATTGTTGAAGCAATTGGTTATAAAGCAAAGTTTTTGCAGAATATGTTGCCGTTGTCAAATCCGTATTGCCTAAAAAACTTGCGGTGTATGTTTGCAATCGTTCAACGAATGTTGGGTTTAGCTCATTTAAATGTCCAACCATCATGTATTGGTGCATTTGTCCAAATCTTGAGATACAAGTTGTGACAAGAGAAGTTCCGATTGCGGCTCCAACGTTTTTCAATAGATTTTGAACTCCTGATGCGTTTGTCAATTGGTCGTTTCTTAAAGTTCTGCATGAAAGTTCAATCAATGGAACCATTGCCATAATCATACCTATCCCGAATAAAAAGTTCGGAAATCCAATGTTTTTAAGGGCAATTTGTAAATTGATATCTCCAAATGCCAAACCGCCAAATCCAAGGATTATCAAGCCCCAGAAAACCATTTTTCGCTCTCCGATTTTAGAGATAAATATTGCACTGAATACTGTTGCAACAAGACAACCTGCACCTCTTGGAACCATTGAAATACCACTTAAAAATGAGGTGTAACCCATCATACTTTGTAACATCGTAGGTAGAATCGTACTTGATGCCATCATTACACCCATCAATACGATCTGAATAAGTGTACCAAAGAAGAAGTTTCTATCTTTCATTACTGATAAATCTGTCAATGGATTTTTACCTTTAATTTGAGAAATGAAAAAGCAAACACCGGCAATACATGAAATAAATGTTAACCAACAAATCCATGCTGCTCCAAACCAATCAGCATCATTACCCTTATCTAGTACGATTTGTAAACATACAAGCCATATTGATAGGAAGATAAAACCAACAGTGTCAAGCTTAACCCCCTTTTGTCTTTTTGCATAAGGAGGTTCTTCAAGTAGAGCCTTAGCTGATGCTAATACAAAAAAGCCGATTGGAATATTAATATAATAAATGTATGGCCAAGACCAGTTTTCGGTAATCCAACCCCCAACAGCCGGTCCGATGATTGGTGCGAATACAACCCCCAAGCCAAATAATGCCATTGCTTGCGGTCTTGATTCTTTAGGGAAGCTTTCCATCATTATGGATTGTGATAGCGGTAGGATTGCACCTCCGCCTAAACCCTGTAAAAATCTCGCCAAAACCATCATGATTAAGGAATTTGAAATTCCACATAAAAATGATGCTAGGGTGAAAATAATTATACTGAGTAAGAAAAAGTTTTTTCTTCCAAATAATTTACAGAAGAAATCAACTGCAGGAATAATAATACCACTTGCAATTAAATAAAATGTTACAACCCAAGTAGCTTCGTTGTGGCTGCATGAAAAAGACCCTGCCATATATGGTAGGGCAACATTTGAAATAGTTTCATCCAGCGCATACATAAAAACGGAAGCCATTAATGGTATTGAAATTAACCATGGGTTTTTCTTGGGACGCCATTCTTCTTGCGGGGTATTATTTATAACTTCTTCACTCATTTTTATTCTTTATCCATTCTATTCAAATGCAATCTTGCTAACTTTTTCTATTGATGTGCGTAATTCTTTTAATTTTTCAATAATTTTTCTGCACTCTTCTTCCGGTATAATTTTGTCAAATTCTGTAATTGCAGGTTTAAATTTTGAGATCACTTCATCATATAATGCATGCCCTTTTGAAGTTACAGTTGAAACTTTGATAAGTTTTCCGTCACGTTCTTCAATATGGCGCTCAACTAATCCTTTTTTTTCAAGTGCCATCAAAAATCTTCCGGTGTGAGCTTTCCCTTTTAAGATTAATCTTGCTAAATCTGCTTGTGATAATCCTGGGCAAACAATTAGCGTGTCAATAACTGTAAATTCATCAATTGAAACTTCTTTAGTACAATTTTCGAGTAGTCTTTTTGCGTTTTCATGACAAATTCTCGCTGTAAGCTCGATTTCGTAAGGAAAACTGTCTATATAAAATCTTTTATCCATGCGATCCTCCCCAATGAAGTAGAATGTTCTCAAACTAGAACTATCTTTGCATAGATAAATCTACTTGTCAAGATATCTATTAATCTAAAAAGTCTGCAAGAATCACATTACTTACTAAAATGCCCTGCACAGTCAATTTGTAACCGATATCAGTTTTTTCAATCAATTTTAATTTTAAGTATTTTTCAAGGATATTTTTATACTTTTCATCAAAATCAATTTGGTATTTAAAATTGATGTTTTGAACATCTATCCCTTTCATTTTTCGAAAACCCAAAAAGATTTCCTCTTCAAGTTTTTCTTGTTCTGTCAAAATTTTTGATTCTTTGTGATTTAGAGGATTTTGCAAATATTCTTCAAGTGTTTCAACATTCCCGTATCTAACACTGTTTAAATATCCGTGTGCAGCAACTCCAAATCCATAATATTCATCATTATTCCAATAATTAAGGTTATGTTTTGAATTGTATCCGTATTTTGAAAAATTACTTACCTCATAATGTTCAAAACCATGTTCTGTCAATAATTTAATTGCTCCTAAATACATATCAGCCTGCGTATCATCGTCAGGCAATTGCTCTGGCATATTTTTATAAAACCAAGAACCATCCTCTATTTTTAGTCCATAAAGAGAAATGTGTTGTATTCCTAAATTGATTCCTCGTTTCAAATCATCATAAAACATTTCCGGTGTTTGGTGTGGTAATCCATATATGAAGTCCAAACTTATATTATTGAAACCAGCTCGTTGTGCGGTTTTGACAACATCAATCACTTGGTTTGACGTGTGTCTGCGATTTATTTGTTTTAAAATATCATTATTAAAGGTTTGACAGCCAAAACTTAGTCTATTTATTCCAATATCATAAAGTCCACGCAAATAGTCATAACTACCACTTTTACAATTCTCAATCGATACAAAATCCCCATTTGAATAGCAAGAATCAGGATTTAGTTCTGTAGTAATTTCAGTATTTTCATTTATATTAAAATATCTCAAAAGATTTTCAAACTCTTGGACTGTAAGTAGCGAGGGTGTTCCTCCTCCGAAATAAATTGTATTCAAAAGTTCTCCTTGATAGGATTGTTTAATCTCTTGTCCTAAAGCTTTCAAATACTCTTTTTTTAATTCTAATTTGTTAAAAGAAACAAATGAACAATAATGACATTTTGACTTACAAAAAGGAATATGAATGTAAACACTTTTTACCATAACTAAATTATACATCAGAGATTTACTTTGCAATACCTGATTTTTGTAATAAAATCAATGCTATGGATATCACATTAAAAAGTAATACAACCTTAGAATTTGACAAAGTCAAAGAAGAACTTTCCAAATTCGCAAAATTTGAACAAAGTAGAGTTTTGTGTTTGCGTTTACACGCTCTAACAGATAGAAATAAGATAAAAGAACAGCTTGAACTCACAAGGGAAGCAAAGAAAATTTTAGACTTTGCAAAAGACACACCCACAGAATTTATTGCTGATATTGGAAAAATTAAAAATACTTCTGTGATTTCATATTTAACCGAAGTTGAATTGAATGACATTGCAAGAACAATGCGATCTTCTAGGCTTCTTAAGAAATTTATTTATGAAAATTCTGAAGATGATTGGTTATTAAAAAATCTTGCAGAAAAATTAGTTTCAGATAAAGAGCTTGAAGATAGAATTTTTGATACTTTTGATGAAAGTTTGAGGATTAAACAAAATGCAACTCCGGAACTTAAAGGATTGTATTCTTCTTTGAGAGATACTGAACAAAATTTAAGAGATCAAATTAATTCATTATTAAACAACTCAACATTCTCAAAGTATTTACAAGACAATATCTATACACAAAGAGATGACCGTATTGTTTTTCAAGTAATGGCAACAAACAAAAATAAGGTTCCCGGGATTGTGCATGATGTTTCAGCGAGTGCAAAGACTTTTTATATTGAACCTGCTCAAATTGTACCATTCAATAACAAGATTAGAGAAATCAAATCTAAAATTAATGCTGAATGCATTAGAATTTTAGTTGAATTAACAAACCTTGTAAAAGAATATATGGCACCATTAGAACTTTGCGAAAAGGTAATGTCTGAAATTGACTTTCATTTTGCAAAAGCAAGATATGCTGTAAAATTACAAGCTGTAGAACCGGAGTTAACGGACGAAAAATATATTTATTTTGAAAATATGAAACACCCATTATTATTAATGGTTAGTGAAAATGTTGTAGCCAATAATTTTGAAATCGGCAAAGATTATCATTCTGTGATTGTAACCGGTTCAAATACAGGTGGAAAAACAGTAACATTAAAAACAATCGGATTATTTATTTTAATGGCAGAAGCAGGAATGTTTTTACCTTGTACTTATGCCAAATTATATCCATTCAAAAATGTTTTTGCTGATATCGGGGATTCTCAAAGTATTTTGCAAAGTTTGTCAACATTTTCATCTCACATGACAAATATAATTGAAATATTGAAACGAAGTACTGATGAGTCATTCGTTTTGTTAGATGAAATTTGTGCAGGTACTGATCCTGTTGAGGGGGCAGTGCTTGCGCAAGGTATATTAGAAAAACTCGCTCAAAAGAAAGTAACAAGCATAATTACGACTCATTACGGAGAATTAAAAGCTCTTGAATATTCTAATAAATTTTTCAAGAACGCATCTGTTGAATTTGATACTGAAACATTGAAGCCTACATACAAATTACTAATTGGTATTCCGGGGTTGAGTAATGCGATTTCAATTGCTGCAAATTTAGGGCTGGATAAGGATATTGTAGATAATGTAAAAAAAGTTCTTATAACTCAAAAAGACCCAACAGTTGCAGTTGTTGAAAAGTTGCAAGAAACTCATCAAGAACTTTCTCGAAACTTGATGAAAGCACAAGAGTTAAAAGAATCTTCACTGGAAATTAAAAAAGAATACGAAGAAAATTTAAATAAGGTAAAAAAAGAAAAGAAAAAGACGATTAAAAATATCAGAAACAAATTTGATGTTGAGATGATGGAAGCTCGAGGCGAAATTAAAAAAATTCTTGACGAACTTAGGAAAGAAAAATCTGAAAAACTGGCAAGGAGAGCTTATTCAAGACTTGCAAAATTGGAGTCAGGTTTCAGAAATGATGTTGATAATGTTTCAGACAAGCAACAATATCTTGAAATAGATTGGGATAAGGTTGTTGTTGGCGATGTTGTAATGCTTAAAAATCTTCATCAAAAAGTTACGATTTTATCTCTACCTGATAAAAACAAAAAACTTTTTGTCGATATGGGTTCTATCAAAATGAAGGTCAAGAAAGATGAACTTGCAGTTTTAGATGAAAACTATAAAGCCCCAACTAAAGTCAAAGTTCCGGGGACAACATTCAGCAGGTTTGAATTAAGACGACTCGAAATGTCATCAACTCTTGATTTGAGAGGTTATAGAGTAGAAGAAGCGCTTGACACAGTAGAAAATTTTTTAGACAAAGCAAGTCTTGCTAACCTTTCTCCTGTTTATATAATTCACGGACACGGAACAGGTGCGTTAAAAGAAGCCGTTAGAGATTTCTTAAAATCTTCTCCTTATGTTGCAAAATATAGAGCCGGTGAAGATGCAGAAGGTGGCGACGGTGTTAGTGTTGTCGATATTAATTAAACACTCGTTGAAATAAGTTCTTTAATCATATTGCGTTTTAGTTTTCGTGTAGTCGTCCTTGGCAAGCTTTCTTGTCTGACAACTATACTGATTGGTCTTTTATATGGAGCTAAATGTGTTGATAAAAATTTAACTTCTTTTCTTATTGCTGTTTCAAGCTTGTCAAAATTTTCAAAATTCATTGCGTAGTCAGTTGTCGGAACAATAATTGCGGCAATTTCTTCGCAACCATTCTTTTCGCCACCTGATTTTGAAATACCCGTGACACAAACTTCTGCAAAATTTGGGCTTTGCTCTAATACAGATTCAATTTCTTCCGGAAAAACTTTTTTACCTCCGGATAACACAATCATATTTTTAATTCTACCTGTGATGTAAATCAATTTAGTTTTGGGATTAATTTGTGCAATATCACCTGTATGCAACCAACCCTCAGAAGAAATTACTTCATTAGTTAAATCTTTTCTGTTATAATAACCCTTCATAACGGAAGGTCCTTTTAGCATCAATTCACCTGTGTCTTTATCAATTTTAGCCTCAAAAGATTTAAGAGCTGGTCCAACTGATTTCAAGTCTTGACATTTCCCTCTATTTACGGCAACAACAGGGCTTGTTTCGGATAGTCCATATCCTTGATAAACTTTTACACCAATTCTTTCAAAGAATTTTCCGACATTTACATCTAATGGCGCACCGCCCGAGATACAACCAAAGAATTCTCCGCCGAACTTTTTATGAATAGAGCTAAACATTATTCTTCTTAAATTTATTGGCATAAATTTTGCGATTTTGTAATTTAATTTAAATAAAAATTGAACAATTTTAGGTTTTTTATTTAATTCTGATTCTATTGAAGTTTTTAACAATTTTAAAAATGCAGGGACAGTAATCATAAATTGGATTTTCTTTTCGGTCATAACTTCTAAAATATCTTTAGGTTTTAAGCTCTGAGTATAATAAATTGAAAATCCATGATTTAAAAAGGTGAAAAATCCGACAGTCAATTCAAACAAATGATTCATAGGTAAAATTGACAACATTCTCATTTGTTTGTTAGGTAAAATTTCTTTTAGTGCAATTCTCAAATCGTGCATTTGAGCAAGCATATTTTTAAATGTAATTTCAACCCCCTTAGGATTTCCTGTTGTCCCTGATGTATAAATAATAAAAGCTGTTGCACTAAGTGGACGTCTTCTCCATTTTGAGTTGTAGTTTTCAGGTAAAGAATAAAGGCTCGGAATTAAATCATTTTCATAAGGGGAAGAATCCATTAGGATAATATATTCTAGCGATGGAATTTTGTCTTTCAATTCTTTAGCTTTTTCAATATTATTTGCAGAAGCTAAAATGACTTTAGGTGCACAATCTGAGAGAATTGAAACCAATTCGTAAATTGTTAACTTGTTGTCTAATGGAACAGTTGTTAAGCCTGCAAGAACAGAGCCAAATACGCATGCTCCATATTCCGGTTTTGATTCTGATAAGATTGCTAGTTTTTCGCACTTTTCTATTTTTAAATTATTTATCAGGTAAGATGCAAGTCTTCTTGATAAAAGTCCTAGACCTTTATATGTAAACTCATTCCAACCCCATTTCGATTTCATGCCTAAAGAGATTTTTTCTCCATTGTTAATTGTAATATCTTCCAATAAAGAAAACACATTTTCATATTTCATAATTCCACACCCCAAAATACATTATACTTTATTTTACTTTAAAAATTTATTTCGTGCAATAAAAAAGACAAATATTTCTATTTGTCTTTTTGTTTTTAAATTCTGGTTTGAATTCTTATATTTCAAAACTTTTTGCAACTTTAATCATTAAATTTTCCATAAAGTTTGCAAAAGATTTTGAATTGCCTCTGTATCCAGTTGCACCTAGTAGTCTATCTTTTCTTGTAATATAAACATCATAAGCATTCTCATTTTTCAAAATATTCAATTCTGCATTATTTTTAAGTTTTATATTTGTAAACTTTTTACCTTGCGATTTTGCTAAATCTGCAAGTTTAAAACCTAACTTAATTCCTTCAATCGGAGCCATATTTGATAATCCTTTCGTCTTTTTTATTTTATTAGAGAATTAAAGACTTGTAAATAATATATTTTGCTATTTGTTGATAAAATTTTACAAAAAGAATAAATAATTGTATTATAATTATGGATATACTTTAGATATTTAATTAAGGGTTCATGGGATATGTTAGTATCAAAAATTTCTAACTCAAATAGAAATACGTTTTTATTTGGACGCAAATTAAGAAAAGACGAAGAACAAGATTACAGAGAAAATGCTTTGCAACCGGCATTTGATTACTTGGGAACAGAAGAGGTTGCAATGATTGTTCATGGAACTTCATATCCGGAAAAAGCTCAAGATTTGGGTGTTGGTTCTCCTTATGGAAAAGCTGCTGCAAAATTTATTCCATTTGAAATTTTGCATGGTTTTAATTCAAATCAGCTTGGACCAATTGGAGTAATTCGTGATGCTCAGCACATTTCACCCTACAAATCTACAGTTTCTACAAGAAATTATTTATTTACGGATTTGAATGACTTGACTACTGATAAATATGCAAATGTTTTATCTCAAAGTGATATTGATTCAATGATTGATTATACTGATGATAATGGGAAAGATTATGCATATTCTGATTTCCCTGAAGCTTTTTCTAACTATAAGTATTTAATGAAGATTGCAAATAAAAATTTTAAACAAAAACTCGCAAATAACGACCCTATGGCTCAGAAATTAAATGAAGAATTTGTTCAGTTCAAAAAAGAAAAAGGTGTTGATATTTATCAAGATGCGTTGTTTGATGTTTTAACAAACGAATATAAAACAATGGATTTTAACAAATGGAGTGAATTAGATAAAAATTTAATTCAAGAACTAAAAAATCAAAATCCAAAGGCAATTGATAGGTATAAAAAAATAACTACTCGTTCAAAAGATGATTTTGAAACATATATCTTTGGGCAATTTATTCTTGATAAACAGATAAAAGAAAATACGAAATTAAGAAAAGATTTGAATTTTAAATATATTAGTGATTTACTTGTAGGCTTTTCAAAATCAGATGAATGGTCACATCAAGATTTGTTCTTAAAAAATTGGAGAATGGGTTGTCCTAATGGAGGAGAATACGGTCCCCAATTGTGGAATATACCGGTTCTTGACCCGAATAAATTGTTCAATGATGATGGCTCACTTGGTGATGCCGGTTTATATATGAAGAAAAAGCTTGATGCTTCGCTTGATAATTTTGAAAATGTCAGGATTGACCATGCTTTAGGATTAATAGACCCATATATTTATGATAAGAATTCTGTAAATGGTAATGATTTTAGTCATTTTAGAGCCAATAATATTTCTTATATGCCGGATATTGACCCAGATGGCAGTTACAAAAAAGTTTTAAATAAGATAATTTTACCAACGTTAGCTGAGCATGGAATAGATAAAGATTATCCGGTTTGGGAAGATTTGTGTACAGATACTCAAACATTCAATGAGATTTATCACGAAAAAAATCATCTCCCGGGGATTACGCAGCTTGAATATATGAGAGCAGAAAATTCGCAAGATGATGGTGATTGGGGTTTAGTTGGCTCACATGATTCGGATCCTGCAACAAAAATGATTAAGAAAGATTGGGTAAAAGATCATGATGCTTGGAATATATTTTATCTTGCCGGATTTTTAAATTCTAATCCGAAAAGAGCAAAATACAGAGATTCATTTTGCAAGCAAATAGCCGAGAATGATTCTGATAGGATAAAGGCTAAATTTGCAGAATTATTTTTGACCTGCAAAAAAATTCAGATATCATTTGCTGATTTCTTTGGAATTGATAAAACCTATAATGAGGGCGGAAAAGAAAACGATACAAATTGGAAACTTCGATTGAATAAAGATTACGAAGATTCTTATTATAAGAATTTGTCAAGTGAACGTCCAACAGCATTAAATATGCCGGAGATTTTGAAAATTGCAGTTCAGGCAAAAGCGGATATGAATGCTCTAAAAGAAGCCCAAAGAACTGGAAAAGAGCCACAGGAAAATAATTCTCCGGAGGTTGAAAATATTTTGAATAACCTTGATAAATATGAAAAGATTTTAAAAGAATAGTTTAATATATTTAATTATTTTTAAAATCAAAAAGAGTTTTTAATGGTACAGATAGTGCATTTGATATCTTTATGAGTGTTTTAAGCCCCGGTTTATTTATATGGACTTCAATTTTCCCAAGGTAGTCTAGGCTAATGCCTGCTTTCTCAGCTAATTTTTCTTGTGTAAGATGAGCATTTTCGCGTAAGAATTTTATTTGTTTTCCTAATGCAACGTATAATTCATCTTCATTCATTTGACAATCTTACTGGAAATGATAACATAATTTTACTGGATAAATTCCAGTAAAATATACTTAAAAAATTTATGGAGACTCTTTAAAAATTATGAAATCTTTGTTTAATAGTAATGACATGGAGATTTGTTCCCTCGCAAATTTATGGGAGAGGGCTAGGGTGTGTGGTGTTACGCACGTAGATAGGCCACCAATAAAGGTGAAACTTGTGCTCTGCACTATATATAAATAATGGTGGAATGGACATTGATTATTTTGATCGTAAAGAAAATTGATTTTTGTGTTAATATGATTTTATGATAGATAGATATTCACGTGAAGAAATGGCTAAGATTTGGGATTTGAATTCCAAATTTGATTATTATTTGCAAGTTGAACTTGCTGTGTGCGATGCTTATGCAGAACTTGGAACTATTCCAAAAGATGCTGCAAAACAAATCAGGGAAAAAGCATCTTTTACGGTTGAGAGAATTGACGAAATTGAAAGAGAAGTTCGTCATGATGTGATTGCGTTTTTGACTTGTGTTAATGAAAGCTTGGGTGATTTAGGACGATTTGTCCATGTTGGAATGACCAGTTCTGATGTGATTGATACAGCTTTTGCTCTTCAAATTCAAGATAGTGGGAAAATTATTAAGGCTGATTTAACCAAAACCATTCAAACGTTGAAAAATCTTGCTAAAGCTCATAAAGACACCGTTTGTATAGGTCGCTCTCACGGAATTCACGCAGAAATTATGACATTTGGGGCTAAGATGTGTTCTTGGATTGATATTTTATCTCGTCAAAAAGATAATTTTGAACATGCCTTAGAGCAAATAAGAGTTGGACAAATTTCCGGACCTGTTGGAACTTATAGCAATATTCCTCCGGAAGTTGAACAACTTACTTGCAAGCATTTAAATTTAAAGCCTGCAAAAATTTCTACACAAATTATTGCAAGAGATTATCACGCATATTTTATGCAATCTTTAGCTTTGATTGCAAGTGTTTTAGAACAATTTGCAACAGAAATCAGACATCTGCAAAGGACAGAAGTTTTAGAGCTTGAAGAAGGTTTTGGCAAAGGTCAAAAGGGTTCTTCTGCAATGCCACACAAGAAAAATCCTGTTTTGAGCGAAAATTTATGCGGTCTTGCAAGGGTTGTAAGAGCAAATTCTATTGTTGCATTGGAAAATATTCCACTATGGCACGAAAGAGATATTTCTCATTCTTCTGCTGAACGTATAATTTTCCCTGATAGTTTAACTCTTGTTGATTTTATGTTGAATAGATTTAACGGCTTGATGGAAAATATTGTTGTCCACAAAGATAATATGCTAAAAAATACCAACAAATTTGGTGGCATTGTATTTTCTCAAAAGGCTTTGCTAGAACTTGTTGAAAAAGGATTATCAAGAGAAGATTCATATAAAATTGTTCAACGAAATGCTCTTGATGCATTCCAAAATCACGGTGATTTTAAGGCAAATCTTTTGAATGATTCAGAGGTTACAAAACTTTTATCGAAAGAAGAAATTGAAGCTATTTTTGATAAAAATGCCTTTTTGCATAATATAGAAACTATTTATAAGCGTTTTGAGCTATAATTTGAAATCTAAGAGTTCTGAAATTTTCAAACCGAATGCTTCTGCTATTTGATATAAGTTTGTGTATCTTATATCTGCATTCCCACGTTCAATTTCGCTAATTGTTCTCCTTGATACGGAGGATTTTTCTTCCAAGTCTTCTTGGCTGAATTTTCTTTTTAATCTTTCGTATCGTATCTTTTGTCCCAATTGCAATAATCTGTCATCTTTCATTCTCTAATTCTATTTAATTGACAAAACTTTTAAAATGAGATATAAGGATAGTATGAACATTATATTGTTCAAATTTACGCATGAGATAACAGGTAGGTTTATGATGAAAAATAAAATAAAATTGGCATTCACTCTTTCCGAGGTTTTAATCACCCTTGGCATTATTGGGGTCGTTTCAGCAATGACAATTCCAACATTAATAAGTAAATACCAAAAACATATTGTTGAAGCTAATTTGCAAGAATCATACTCAATTATTCAACAGGTGATGAAATATACCGAATATGATGATGTGTCTTTTGATGTAAAAATCCCTGATAGTCTAGAGGGTATGAAGTTGTGGTCAAAAACTTTTTTAGAACCTCATTTAAAATATGGTAAAATCTGTTATAACACGTCAGGTTGTTGGCAGGCAAAAGTTCCAACCAAAAATTTAAAAGGAAATGTTGCTGTTTGTAATAGAACTGGAATCGGTGTCGGATACGACATTATTACAATAAAACTTACTAATGGCGCAAATTTATGTTTGGACGGCTTTTCAAAATCAGATATGAAAAGATTCTTTGGTACTGATATTACAGATGCTGCTTCTTTGGTTGTTTATATAGACGCAAATGGAGATAGGGGGCCTAATATTATCGGAAAAGATATTTATATTTTAGCTTATACGACGAATGGGCTTGTTCCTGCCGGATTTAGCGAAACAAATGAAACAGTTAAACAAAATTGCAGTAAGAATGCCACGGGACAAAATGCAGGTTATTATTGTATAAATCTGGTTAAAGCAAATGGGTGGAAAATTCCCGATGAATTGTGGTCGTTGAAATAAAGAATCTTTAAGGTTTTCAAGTCTTTGTCTGTTAACATATTTTAAAAGAATTTTGTAAAAATAGATATTTGTGATATTATTGATACACAAGAATAGATAAACTTTTGATAAAAAGGGGAAAAATATGATTTCAGTAAATGATTTTAAAACAGGTTTGACAGTTGAGTTGGATAACGGTCTTTGGACAGTTGTTGAATTCTTACACGTTAAACCGGGTAAAGGTGCTGCATTCGTTAGATCAAAATTGAAAAATGTTATCACCGGTCAAGTTGTTGAAAAAACATTCAGAGCTGGTGAAAAAGTCGCTAAGGCTACTTTGGACAGACGTGAAATGCAGTATTTGTATAAAGAAGGTACTGCTTACGTTATGATGGATAACGAAACTTATGACCAAATTCACGTCGAAGAAGCTCAAATTGGTAGCGGTGTTAAATACTTAAAAGAAAATATGAACGTTATGGTTCTTACTCATGAAGGTAGAATTATTGGTGTTGATATTCCTGCTCACGTTGAGTTAGAAGTTGTTGATACTCCTCCTTCAGAAAAAGGAAACACTTCTCAAGGTGGTACAAAACCTGCGACATTAGAAACAGGTGCTGTTGTTAACGTTCCATTCTTCGTAGCAATTGGTGACGTTATCAGAGTTGATACCAGAACTAATGAATACTTAGATAGATGCTAGTTAGCTTCTATTGATTTTATTTCGGTAATATAAAGAGGAAAACAAATGAAATTTGAAACAGATTATATAGAAAAATTAGCTAAGGTTTTAGCGGATACAGGTTTAACAGAAATTTCTTTAGAAGATGGTGAACAAGCTATTACTTTGAGAAAAGATGTTATTGTTGCTCCCGTAGCTTCTGCTCCGGTTGCTGCTCAAGCACCTGTTGCTCCAGCAGTTACACCTGCTCAAGTTCCTGCTACTTCCGAACCGGCTAAAAAAGGAACTCCAATCACTTCTCCAATGGTTGGAACATTCTACAAATCACCATCTCCTGATGCTGATGCATTTGTTGCTGTTGGCGATAATGTAAAAGTTGGAGATGTCGTTTGTATTGTTGAAGCAATGAAAATGATGAACGAAATTAAGTCTGAAATCGCAGGGAAAGTTGTTGAAATTTGTGTTGAAGACGGTCAACCTGTTGAATTTGGACAAGTTCTTATGTATGTAGAATAATAATTTAAAATTGTTGAAAGTGAATGGTTTTTAAACTGTTCACTTTCAAGTTTTTGATAAGGGATATTTGGAAAATGTTTAGAAAAGTATTAATAGCAAATAGAGGCGAAATTGCAGTTAGAATTATCAGAGCTTGCCGTGAGTTGGGCATTCCTACTGTTGCAATTTATTCTCAGGCAGATGCAAATTCTTTGCACGTGAGATTGGCAACAGAAGCTTATTGTATTGGACCTGCAAAAAGTGCGGATAGTTATTTGAGCATTCCTGCAATTATGTCTGCTGCAATGGTATCTGGTGCTGATGCTATTCACCCGGGGTATGGGTTTATGTCTGAAAGAGCTGATTTTGCGGAAATTTGCGAAAAACAAGGTATAAAATTCATCGGACCTACCGCAGAAGCTATGAGAAAAATGGGAGATAAAGCTACTGCTCGTAAAACAATGATTGAAAACGATGTTCCTGTTACTCCTGGGACAGGAATTGTTAAAACTGTTGAAGAAGTTCAAGACTTTGCAAATGAAGTTGGCTACCCAATTATTTTGAAAGCAACTGCAGGTGGTGGCGGTAAAGGTATGAGAATTTGCCGAAGTGATGAAGAAGTTGAATTGAATATGGAACTTTGTCAATCGGAAGCTAAAAACTTCTTTGGCAACCCTGATGTTTATGCTGAAAAATATTTGGAAAACCCAAGACACATTGAAGTTCAAATTTTAGGTGACAGTTTCGGGAATGTTGTTCACTTAGGTGAAAGAGATTGTTCTATTCAAAGAAGACATCAAAAGTTGTTGGAAGAAGCTCCTTCTCCTGCAATCAATGAAGAAACTCGAAAACAAATGGGCGCAGCTGCCGTTCGTGCTGCTAAAGCAATCAATTATGAGGGGGCAGGAACTTGCGAATTCTTACTTGACCATGACGGTAAATGGTATTTCATGGAAATGAACACAAGAATCCAAGTTGAACACTGTGTTACAGAAATGATTTCAAGTGTTGATTTGGTAAGAGAACAAATTCTTGTAGCTGCAGGTGAAAAATTAAGCTATACTCAAAATGATATTCACTTAAAAGGACATGCAATTGAATGTAGAATTAATGCAGAAAACCCAAGAAAAGGTTTTATGCCAAATCCGGGAACTATTTCTGGCTACTTAGCCCCTGGAGGTTTTGGTGTAAGAGTAGATTCTCACGTTTACCAAGATTACACAATCCCTCCATACTATGATTCAATGATTGGTAAATTGATTTGTTGGGGTAGAACTCGTAACGAAGCAAGACGTAGAATGTATAGAGCTTTGAAAGAATATGTTGTTACAGGTGTTGAAACAACAATTCCATTCCACCAAGCAATCATTGAAGACGAAGTTTTTATGAGCGGTAAATTTAATACAGGATTTATTGAAGATTTCTACAAACGTAAAGGTTTGAGCGAGGAATAAGGCGCAAAATTAATAATATAAATGGTAGTAAAAAGAAACTGACAAATAATGCCAGTTTCTTTTTCTTCATTAGAAGATTGTGAAATAATGAATAAAATTGTTAATAATAAAATTTTTTATTTATTCTTCTAACATATACTAATAAATAACGGCAGATTTGTAAATGTTTTTGTTCTATAATTCATGTAGTGTAAAAATCAAAATAATGTAGGTTGGCATTGCTGTGCCGATACATAGTTTGAGGTATAAAATGACAAAAACATATAATGATGCGGTAAAATTGTTAACATCTGTTGGTAAATTTCATATTTCTTTGGGTTTAGATAGAATGTTCAAAATTATGGATTTGCTTGGTAATCCGCAAGATAAATTGAACTGTATTCATGTTGCAGGTACGAATGGTAAAGGTTCTGTTTGCGCAATTTTATCTTCTATTTTAACTTGTGCTGGGCAAAAAGTTGGACTTTATACTTCTCCTCATATTTTCAAATATACAGAACGAATTCAAATATGCGGAAAACCTATTACAGATGACGATTTTGTAAAATATGTTTTTGAAATTTCTGATTTGGCTGATAAAAATAACATTGATTTGACCGAATTTGAAGTTTTAACTGCTGTAATGTTCAAATATTTTTATGATAATGATGTTGATGTTGTTGTTCTTGAAACCGGTTTGGGTGGGAGATTTGATGCAACAAATATTATTAAAAGAAATCTTTGCTCAATTATTACGCATGTTGATTTTGACCACACTGAAAGGCTTGGAAATACGATTGATGAAATTGCATCAGAAAAAGCCGGAATTATCAAGTCGAATTGCCCTTGTATTGTATTTGAGGGAAGAGAAGTTTATCGAGATGTTACAGACGAACTAGGTTCTCTTTTGCTTATGGTTGCCCCTTTTGCTCCAACAACTGAGTTGGCATTGAAAGGTTCTTATCAACAAGAAAATTTGTCGCTTGCTCTTGCAGCTATTGAAGAAGTTTTCCCAGAAGTTCCACAAGCTGTAATTGATGAGGGGTTAAGTCGAGTTAAACACCCTTGCAGATTTCAATATATAGAAGATAAAAATTTGATAATTGATGGTGCGCATAATCCAAATGGGATAAATTCTCTAAGTCAAAGTTTAGATATGTATTATCCAAATACAAATCGTAGATTTATTTTTGGGTGTTTGAAAAATAAAGATTATACAAAAATGGTTCAAAGTTTGTTTATGCAAGGTGATGAAATCTATTTTTATCATTTTAAGCATCAAAATTCATGTCCAGTTCAGGAATTGCAAAAGGTTTGTCCATTTGAATCAAAAGAACTAACTCCGAACACTCAAATTGATTTTAATGATGGACATTTGAATATTATTTGCGGTTCTTTTTATATGATATCAGAACTTGCGCAACGTTTTGATATTAATATATTTTAACTTATTGCTTGCAAATATTCATTTTGCATAATATAATGTACTCAGCCGAAAGTTATGGGCTTTGGTATGCCTATAATTTTTTAGTTACTACTTTAAAACAAAAGGAGAAGAAAATGCCAAAAATGAAAACACACAGAGCAGCTGCTAAACGTTACAAAGTAACTGCAACTGGAAAAATTATGAAAAGACAAGCAGGCATAGGCCACTTGCTCCAACACAAATCAGCATCTAGAAAACGTAGAATTTTCAAGATGGTGGGTGTTTCTGAGTCACATGTAGCATTGGTATCTAAAGAGTTACCATACAAGAAGTATTCAAGATAGGAGCGAATAAAAAATGAGAATTAAACGTGGTAATGCTGGTGTTAAAAGACACAAAAAAATATTAAAACTTGCTAAAGGCTTTATTGGTGCTAGAAGCAGAATCTTCAAAGTTGCTAATATCGCAGTTATGAAAGCTTTAAAATATGCTTACAGAGATAGACGTACTACAAAACGTAATATGAGAAGATTATGGATTGTAAGAATCAACGCAGCTGTTAGATCTCGTGGCATGAGCTATTCAAGATTCGTTAATGCTTGTAAAAAAGCTAACGTAGTTGTAAATAGAAAAATGTTAGCTGATTTAGCGGTAAAAGATCCTGAAGCATTTAATGTACTTTTCGAAACTATTTCAAAATAGTTAAAAGTGTTTCAAAGTTAAAAAGAGTTGGTTTAGAGAAATCTGAACCAACTCTTTTTCATGTCACGTTTGCGTTAAAAGTGGCGATTTTGCATTTGCAAAATCGCCATTAAAAGAATTAAATTTATCAAAAATTAGTGACCATTGTATAACTTTTTAAAGTAGTCTTGGTCTGTTGAAGCATAATATCCGCAAGTCATTCCATTTAAATCACTGTCGCTATTTGCATCACAGTATGTTGCAGGATTTGTACTCCAAGCTGCAGTTGTTCCAGGAGCGCCAACAGGTAGAACATCGCCTTTAACGATTTCAAATGTGAATAAATCCCAACCCCATTTGTTTGGACGATTATTTTTTCCATTTATATCAATAGAAACAAGAAGTCCATTTGGATTGTTTGCAGGGTTTTCAATAACAAATAACATTCCATTGTTTATAACAAAAGCTCCATCATCAAGCATGTGTGCATTCATTTTTGTATTGTTGTTTTTTCTAATAGTATAGTCTGAAGAATTATCTCTATTAGTTGTTGAAATACACACACTATCATTTGTTGCAGCATATACCCCACAGTCAATAGTTACTTTTTGGTATTGTTTTAGTACCGGATAAAATGCACCTGCCTTCACATAGTTTTTCGGATCTGTTGATACTTCGTCTGCGTCCATTTCTGCAATTGATTTTGCGAGGATTGCGTAAGCTGTATTGAATTGAGCTTTTGCCTTAGCCGCTTTTTGTCCAAGTACCAATTGCGGCATAACTAATACCGCAACAACTCCAATTACAGTTAGTGCAATCAAAATTTCTCCAAGAGTGAATGCTAAAAACTTCTTTATCATATTTAAAATCTATTCCTCATTCGTGTTCTTTTTTATTATAACATATTTACTTCCATTCCTCAATATATTGAAATATTTTGTTAAATAGTGGCAAATTTTAATATTTACGGTTTTTAGTGAAGCTGCTAATAAATTAGGAGTAAAAATTTATGTCAATGAATACCCCATCAAATTCTACATCAATGGCTGCAGGAACGGTTTTAGGTTTGGTTGGAATGAATGCATATTTTTTACCTGTAACAAAGGAAAGATATATCAAAAGTGCTTTTGCCGTTCATCGAAATATCACAAATTCTAATATTTCAAGGTTAGATGAAGCTGCAATTTCGTTATCGGAGAAAAGATTAAAAACTGAACAGAAATTGTTTTTATCTCAAATGAGTGTCCCTGAAGATATGAATGCTATCAAAGTTAAAATTAAACAATTGATAAATTCTATAACGGATTCTATTGAAGTTAAAAATACAAAGCAACTTTTTGCTACAACTTTTAAAACTGTCAAAAAGTCAGAAGCTTTGAGGGATAATGTTTCTTCTCGGGCTTTCAAAAGGGTTCGTTGGACAAATTTAGGTTGGGGTGCTTTTATCGGCTTTGTTTTGGGAAATGTTCTTGGGGCATCTGTTCCATCAGCTCCAAAGGTTCCACCACAACAAATGTAAAATTAATTAAAAATAAATGTAAGTTTTGAGCAAAATATTTCTGAATGTTTGTTTAGATTCTGTTTGTGTTATCATGACGTTAGGTATGTGTGAAAAAGGAATTAAATATTACATTAAAGAGCTTTTAACAATAGCCGCCCCGATTATCATGGGAAACTTGGGTTTCATCTTGATAGGTGTTGGTGATGTTGTTGTCGCAGGAAGACATTCAACTGACACTTTTGCTGCAATTAGTATTGCAACTGCTATATTAAACTGCATTTTGACTTTCGGAATTGGTTTGATTTCAAGCATTTCTCCTCTACTTTCAAATTATAGAGGAGAGAAAAAATCTGTAAAAAAATATTTTTACCCATCAATCCGATTTGCAATGCTTCTTGCTATAATTACGTCTTTGGCAATTGTAGCTTTTATTCCCATAATCCCGAAAATGGGTTTTGAGCAAAAATTAATTCACCCGATTCAAGATTATATGTTGATTACCGCATTGAGTACATTTGGAGTATATTTACATGCTTGTTTAAAAGAATTTTTACAAGCTTTTGAAATTGTTGTTTTTCCTAATATTGTTACAATGTTTTGTGTATTTTTGAACGTCGTTTTAAATGTAATTTTGGTGTTTGGATTTGGGCCAATCCCGTCATTAGGTGTTATCGGGCTTGCGATTGCAAGTTTACTTGTTAGATATTTTATGGGTTTTGCTCTTTTAATTTATTGCTTTATAAATATGTCTTTCAGAAATTATCACGAAAAAGCTTATTATCATAATATGGTGAAAATTGGAATGCCAATTTCTTTGGCTGTATTGGTTGAGTTTGTTGCTTTCAATAGTATTGCAATTCTTATGGGTAGAGTTTCAGGTGTGTATGCTGCTGCTCAGAATTTGGTTTGTACTTTGACGACAATTTCGTTTATGGTTCCGTTTGCTATTTCTAATGCAATTGCTGTTAAGGTCGGATTTGCAAATGGTTCTCACAATTCTGTTGATTTAAAAAGATATTCCTTAGTTGGAACTGTTATGTCTGTTGGGTTTATGTTGTGTAGTGCAATCGTATTTTCATCATTTCCAAAACAAATTGTAAGCATTTTTACTGTTGATAAAAATTTATTTAATATTGCAATCCCAATTATGTATATTTTAGGAATTTTTCAAACCTTTGATGGTTTGCAAGTTGCACTCTCCGGTATTTGCAAAGGGATAAAACAAACAGGAATTGTTTTGTTTGCTAACTTTGTTGCATATTGGTGTGTATCTATTCCATTGGGTTGTTTTTTAGCATTCCATTGCAAGTTTTATTTAAAAGGTTTTTGGCTTGGCTTGGTTTCAGCCGCAATTTTACTTTGCTCCATCATGCTTTATAAATTGAAAAAATATTATGATTCCGAATACAAAAAACAAGAACCTGCTTGTTAGTTCTTGTTCTTTTGGGGGTTAACTTTTTTATTTTAATCTTTAGATAGCAAAGAATAGAAGTGCAAACATACAACCTAAAGAAGCAGCACTGAATAAAAACCAAGTGTGCATTACCGGGTGTTGATAAGACCAAATTTCTTTAATTGTGCTTGTTGCATTGTTGATTGCTTGCATAAAACTCTCTCTCCAAATAAACTGTTTTCTATATATTCTATTTTCTACATTTATGGAAAAACAACATCACCTATTCGGTTGATTATTAATTTAGTTTAGCCTATTATTGAGTTATGCGAAAAGTTGAATTATTGATGCCGGCTGGCAATTTGGAAAAATTAGAATATGCTGTAAGATATGGAGCAGATGCGGTTTACCTTGGTGTGGTAGATTTTAGTTTGCGTGCAATGAGAAAAGGTGAAATTATTACTCTTGAAAATCTTAAAAGAGCAGTAGATTTGGCTCATTCTTTGGGTGCAAAGGCTTATTTAACATTAAATATATTTGCTTTTAATGAAGATATCAAACATTTGGAATCTTGCATGGATATAATTAAAGATGCAAATCCAGATGCAATATTAGTTAGTGATTTTGGTATATTAAGATTAGTTAAGAAATATATGCCGGATACGGAACTTCATATTAGTACTCAAACAAATATTTTGAATTATGAATGCGTTAAGTTCTGGCAAGATATGGGCGCGAAAAGAGTTGTTTTAGCACGTGAGCTTTCAATCCCAGAAATTGCTGAAATTAAAAAACAAGTTCCGGATATGGAAGTGGAATGTTTTATTCATGGCTCACAATGTGTTTCATTCTCTGGAAGGTGTTTGTTGAGTGATTATTTTACAAATGGAGAGAGAAAAGCAAATCACGGTAATTGCTCTCAGCCATGTCGTTGGAGTTACAAACTTGTTGAAGAAACTCGTCCGGGACAATATTATGAAATCAATCAAGATGACAAGGGGTCACATATTTTAAGTCCTAAAGATTTATGCTTGGTTGAGCATTTGAAAGAAATGATTGGTGCTGGTGTTGATTCATTCAAGGTTGAAGGGCGTACAAAGAGCTTGTATTATGTTTCAGCGGTTGCGAAAACATATAGAAATGCAATTGATGAAATTGTACAAAATCCGAATGCTGATTTATCAAAATATTTTATGGAATTGAAAAAGGTTGGCAACCGTGGATATACAACAGGTTTTGCTTTAGGAGAAAATAAACCGGATAGTTACAGTTATGATATTTCAAAAGGTTTGGCCGGTGCTGATTTCTTGTTTGAATTCCATGGAAAGAAAAAATATTTTGAGGTTGATACTGCTTCAAATCGTGAAGATGATTTATATCTTGTGAAAATTAAAAATAAAATTCTTTTAGGCGATGAAGTTGAGATTATTACTCCTAAAGAGCAATTTATTACAAAAGTTGAAGAAATTTTGAATGAAAAAGGTGATAATTTAGATGTTGCAAATACAAATTCTAATGTGTATTTGAAATTATCTCAAAATCCACAAGAATATAAAGTTGCACTAGCGAGAACAGTTGGAGTAAAAGAGCATGTTTCTTAAACCAGACTATAATTTGAAAAGTATATATGATATCAATTTAGATGAACTTCAAAAAGATGGGGTTAAAGCTGTGTTATTGGACTTGGATAGCACAATTATGGCTTCTAAATCAGCATGTTATTCTGATGAAACTTATAGTTGGTTAATGAATGTTCAAGATAAATTTTTCATGGCAGTAGTTTCAAACAATCACAACCAATCTTATATTGAAAAGGTTAGGGCAATATCTCCATTCCCAATGCTATTTGGAGCATGCAAGCCTAAAACAGGTCCTGTTCGCCAATTTTTAGCAGAACATAATATTGAACCTAAAGATTGTGTTTTAGTTGGCGATAGGCCATTAACAGATATTTTGTGTGGAAAATTTTTAGGTTGTAAAACAATTTTAGTTGATTCAATCACTGCGGGTACGGAGTCTAAAATTGTTCGATTCGTACGAATGTTGGAGAGAATGACTATTCGTCATTAGTTTGAAGTACATCTAAAGATTGAACTTTTTCTTTGTTTTTTCAACTGTTACAAAATATAAACTGTAAAAAATACTATTATTACTATGATTTAGCCTGTTTCGTTCTTGTAACTTGCCCTATATTTAGTTTTTTGCCTTAATCCTGACATTATGATATTATTGTATTGATGAGTATCTTTTATTAGTGAAATACTCTAAATAATTGATACATTTAAAGAAGAGCTTTAATATAATGTAGTTATAATAACTTATTAGATGGGTGGGAATAACGTGAATACAAATTATTACAGGAATGATAGTTGGGTAGATAACACATTCAGCAAGCGAGGAAAGCTTGTTTTGACGCTGTTAGCAGTTGTTTTTTCTGTTGGTATAATCGCAGGAGGTTGCGGCTTTTTACAAAATTTAGGCGGAAATAAACAAGAGGAAGTACCTGTAGCAGATACAAATCCGGCGCCAAGAGAAGCTGTTGAGGTTCCAAGCGAAAATAGTGTTGATTTAGATGTTGAGTCTGAACAAGCAAGTAACTTAGTGTCTTATGATGTAACTTCAATTGGTCGTTCTGATCCGTTTATGCCATCTGGTGAGATTGCAGCATTTGAAAATGCAAGAAAATCTGCAATAGCAGAAGCAAATGCTCATAATGCGAAAATTGCAGCTATTAAAAAGAAAAGAGGAACAGTTATTCGTGAAGCTGATGATATAAGTCCATATAGTTTCAATTTGCCTGTTCCACCGACATCTTTAGCAAGTTCTACAGCCGCTGCAGCAAAAATTACCAGAACAAAAGTTGTTGGTATTATGTATAATAGAAATAATCCGTCTGCGATTATCAATGTTGATGATAAAGATTATTTAGTTCGTCAAGGTGATAAAATTATCGGGCAAGAATATAAGGTTATTCAAATCAATCCGAACTGGATTACAGTTAGTTTAGGTTCTAACGTATATTCGGCAGGTATTGGTGAAATGTTCTCTAGGGAAGAGTTTAGTAAAACTCAAAATGATTTATATAACTTAAAGAACAGATTTGGTGGTAGAAAAGGTTAATTAATAAAAGAAATAAAGCAGGAGCAAATATGAAAACTAAGATTAGAGAAAAAATTATTGCAAGTGTTATGTTAGGAGCTTTTGTTCTAACTAATACTATGACCGGTGCGTTTGCAATGAGCGGTGTGTATGGCGGATATGCTGGAGGAACAGATAGACCCATGTTGCGCTCAGGAGATTCGACATCGTTAGATATTCGTTCAAGTGTGAAAATACCGAATGGTAATTCTGTTGTAAACTTGAGTTTGCGTGATGCGGATATTAAACAAGTTTTGAGAATGTTTGCTGATCAAGCAGGAATGAATATTATTTTCTCTTCTTCTGTAGATGGGACTGTAACAATGGATTTGGTTGATATTCCATTAGAAGAAGCCTTAAATTTGGTTATTAAAACAAATGGTTTGTTCTATGATATTCAAGCAAATACTTTGGTTGTATCAAACAAAGATGAAGCAATGTCTGTTGCTTCAAAAGGCATGACTCTAATTCCTGTAAAATATGTTAATGCAGCTGCTCTTGCAAAATTTTTAAATACAAACATATTTACTAAAAATGGAATAAATCCGGGTGTTTCTACTCAACCGGTTGTTACTATTAACCCTGCAACAAATGAATTGATTGTTATGGGTACAACAAATGATGTTGAAATGGCAAAAAGAATGGTTGCACAATTTGATGTGAAACCGTCTATTACAACTTTTAAAGTTAACCACACAACTCCAATGGAAATGGCAAGCATGATTTGTGATTCTTTCTTGCCATCAACAATTTCTGATGGTAATGAAGGAGGTTCTTCTGGTGGTAGTAGTGCTTCTGGTGCTACAGGTTTTGCCGCAGGTGTTGTAACTGGTTTTGCTTCAGATGATAGTTCTGATTCAGAAGATGATAGTTCTTCTGATAGCGGTTCTTCCGGTGGCGGAGGCGGTTCTATTTCAGTAGGTGGCGGTAAAATGTTATGTTCTGCTGCTTCATCTGCTTCAGCTTCCGGTTATGAAGGTTTACCTTTCAAAAACTTGTCTGTTTCTTATTTCCCGACATTGGGAACAATTCAAGTTATTGGCGGAACTCCGACTCAAATTGATATGATTAGAGATTATATTGCCGCAAATGATAAGAAAACTCCTCAAGCATATTTGGAAGTTCAAATTATTTCATTATCAGAATCAGGTAGTAAAACATTTGATAATACATGGCAATTCTTGAGTAAGAACTTCTCATTTAATGCCGGTGGTGGTAATGGTTTTGCAACAAATCCTGAACACCCTATTTTCTTTGCAGGTAGAGGTTTTGAATCAACATCTTCATCATCTTCATCTTCAGATAGTGGTAGCGGTTCTTCAAGTAACAGTACTGTTTCATTTAGTAAATGGAGTCAATCACCTCAATTGGTTTATGCCGTAAATTATTTAGTAGATAATAAAAAAGGTAGAGTTCTTGCTAATCCAAGAGTTTTACTTACAAGTGGTCAAAATTCAATTATTGACTTAACTTCTGACTATGTATCAAAAGTAACTTCTGAATATTTGGATAACTCTTCTGGTTCTGGTTCAGCACAAGTACAAAAAGAATATGATATCGCCAATGATAATGGTATCAAAGTATCAATCACTCCATTTATCAGTCCTGATGGCTATGTAACCTTGGATATCAATCCAAATTATGCAACCATTAAAGAGCAACTATATACTAAATCTGAAACAGGTAATAACGATTTGGCTGCGACACTGTTACAAAGAAGAAACTTAACACTAAAAGGTGTTCGTATCAAAGATGGTGAAACTCTTGTAATTGGTGGTATGATTCAAGAATCTGAAACTAAAAACGTAAGTAAAATCCCGTTTTTAGGAGATTTACCTGTAGTTGGTATGTTCTTTAGAAGTACCGGTACTACAAAATCTAAGGAAGAAATGGTTATTATGTTGACTCCTCAGATTGTAGTTGATACAGAAGATGCTGTTGGGAACGACACGACTTTATAGTCAAATTTAACAACATTCGTTATATCAAAGAAGAGAAAAGTATTACATTATAAATGAACGCACTAATATTAAGATTAAAAAACAGCATAGATAAAAAAATACTTGATAGTATTGATAAAAATCTAATGGGACAACACCAGTTTGTCCCAATTAGTGTGAAAGATAATTTTCTTTTTGTGGCAGTTTCCAAAGTTTCAAATAAAGATGAAATTAACACGATATTAAAGAAAGCTTTTGATAAATCAATCAAGTTTATGCTGGTTGGTGAAGATGATTTAAAGGAACTTTTGACATCTTTGTCAATTCCAAGTGGAGTTGCACAAAGTTCGGTTGCAGTTTCAAGTGTTTCGTCTCCACAGGCTCCGGCAAAACCACAAATGCCAAAAGGAAATGGTTCAAAACTTGGTGAAATGCTTCTAGCAAAAGGTGTTTTATCAGAAGTTCAATTGATGAAAGCCTTATCTGAGTCTAAACGAAAAGGTGTTCCGATTGGTTCAATGTTGTTTGAGATGGGTGTTATTACTCTTGATCAATTGAAAGAAGTATTGCACACTCAAACCGGTTATGAGTTAGTTTCAGCAGATCAATTGGTGAATCAGAAAAAATTTGTTAACATTTTGCCCGAAGATTTTATCAAGGCAAATTCTGTTATTCCGATTTCATCAGATGGTAAAACTCTTGTAATTGGTGTTGTTAAACCTATTTCACAAGATGTTTTAAAACAAATTATTTATTTAACAGGTCAAAATCCAAAACAATTGTTGATGACTCACTATGAGTATCAGACAGCAATTAATACTTTCTTCTCAGAACAGAAAAAACAAACCGAAGAGATTATTGACCAAATTAAACAAGAAACTTTGGAAGATGACGAAGAAGCAACTTTATGGGAACAAGTCGATGCTGAATTGCAAGATTCTACCGGTTCTGTTGCTAAATTTGTAAATCAAATTATTACAAATGCAATTGATAATAAGGTTTCCGATATCCACATTGAGCCAAGATTATCAGGTTATATTGTAAGATACAGAAAAGATGGTATGTTGCAAAAAGTTCTTGACGTTCCGGCAAAAGTTGAAACATCAGTTATTGCTCGTTTCAAAGTTATGTCAAGAATGAACATTGCAGAACAAAGACGTCCTCAAGATGGTACGTTCTCAATTTCTTACAATAATTGCTCATATGATTTTCGTATTAATACATTGCCTGTTTCCGGTAAAGAAAAGGTTTGTATCCGTGTACTAGCTCCGGCTGTAAGTTTGAAATCCGGCGATAAAGAAATAAATTTGGTCGGAGCAAATGAACATGATATTGCAAAAGTTAAACAAATGGTATCTTGTCCGAACGGTATCATTCTTACATCAGGTCCTACCGGTTCTGGTAAAACAACTACATTGTATTCTGTATTGAAAAGTTTGAACGATGAAACAGTTAATATTACAACTATTGAAGATCCGATAGAAATTAAACTTGAGGGTGTTAACCAGTCTCAAATCAACGCAAAAGCGGGTATTACATTCGCATCATGTATGAGAGCTATCTTACGTCAAGACCCTGATATCATTCTAGTTGGTGAAATCCGTGACTATGAAACCTTGGAAATTGCAATTTCTGCTGCATTGACAGGTCACTTGGTGTTAAGTACTGTTCACACAAACTCCGCTGCTGCAACTGTTACTCGTTTGATTGAAATGGGCGCGAAAGATTACTTGGTATCATCAACTTTATCAGGTGTAATTGCTCAACGTTTGGTAAGACATTTATGTGATGATTGTAAAGAAGAATATTATTGCACTAGAGAAGAAGCAATGATGGTTACTTTGAATGAAGACGAAATTAAAAAGATTATGGAAACCCCGATTTACAGGGCAAAAGGTTGTAATAAATGTGGTTTCCAAGGTTATAAAGGTCGTTTAGGTGTATATGAAATTATGCAAATCACCAAAGATATTAAAAGACTTATTGCTCAAGGTGCTCATGACCTTGAAATTGAAGAAAGTGCTGTTGCAAATGGTATGACAACATTACACAAGTCATGCTACCAACACATTTTAGCAGGTAAAACAACTATTGAAGAATTTGTCAGAGTTTTAGGTATGGCAGGCGAATAGGGGAATTATGACAGTATATAATTATACAGCGATAAAAGATGGAACTAACGAACTTGTAAAAGGTAAAGTTGAAGCCGATGATTTACGTGAAGCTCGTGCAGCGGTTCGACGTTTAGGTTTTACTCCTACAAATATTGTTGAGGAACAAGCCGTTAAAAAAGATGAAAAGAAAAAGCCAACTGGTAAAATGCCGAAACTGGGTTTGTCGGAGCAGATTGATTTCACATCTACTCTTCAAATCTTGGCTGCAGCCGGTATTCCGATTATTGAATCATTGCTGTTTATTGAAAATGATGCGGCAAAGTTGAAAATTCGTCAATGTGCTACTGAGTTAAGACGACAAATTATGAACGGTGGTACTTTCGCCGGTACAATTGCAAAATACCCTGAACAGTTTGGTCAAGTTTATATCGGTTTAGTTAGAGCCGGTGAAGATTCCGGTGAATTGGAGAAGACTTTAGACCGTTTGTTGGAATTGTTAAATAAACAAGCTGCAATTAAATCTAAAGTAATCGGTACCTTGATGTATCCGGTTTTCGTAATCTTGTTGGCAGTATTTATTGTAATTGTCATGTTGGTATTCGTATTTCCGGTATTCAAAGAAATGTTTGATTCAATGGGAATGCAATTACCTTGGATTACAAGAGTTTTGATGGAAATGGGTATTTTCTTAAAGAAAAATTGGTTGGCTATACCGTTGGCATTTGCTGCAATCGGTTTCTTTATCAACTTCTTGTTCCACTGGAAACCAAGTAAATGGAAAATTGATGATATTGTTTTGAAAATTCCTGTTCTTACAGATTTAATTCAATTTTCAAACTTTGCGAACTTTATTGCCGTTATGCAAGTTGCTTACGATGCAGGTGTTCCGATTTTGGAATGTTTGTATTTGTCAAATATGACATTAACTAACCATACTCTAGGAACCAGGGTTGAAGAAGCAACTGTAAGGGTTCAACAAGGTCAACACTTGTCTGCAGCATTAAGAGCAACAAGAACAATGCCTAAAATGATTTTGTTCATGATTGCAACAGGTGAACAATCAGGTCGTTTGGGGGATATGTTAGGTCAAGCAACAAATTATATTGACAAACAACTTGATACAATTATTGATGTTATGACAAAAATGATTGAACCGATAATGTTGATTGTAATTGGTTCTATCGTACTTGTATTGGCAGCAGCTCTTTATTTACCGTTGTTCGCTTCTTACATGGGTATGTAGTGCTAAAAAATATAAAATATAAACAAAAAGGATAAGCCATATATGGCTTATCCTTTTATTATTTGTGCTATAATGGGTTTATTATGGAAGAGAAACAAATAGATAAAATATACGAATTAATTGATGCTTCAAAATATGATGAAGCAGAAGTAGAAATTAAAAAAATATTAGAGGTTGACTCTAAAGATACAGATGCACAAAGATTATTAGCCTTATGCGAAGTTAATCTTGAACACTATGACCAAGCACGAAGTATTCTTGAAGATGTTATCAAATACAGGCAAGATGATGCTTTGTGTTGGTATTATTTAGGTTGTTGTTATGACAATTTGGAAGAATATGTGGAAGCAAAATTTGCTTATAAAAAAGTTTTAGAATTACGACCGGAGTATGTTGATGCCTACAAAAGTTTGGCAATTGTTTATATCAAAACTGAAGACCATGACCATGCAATTGAATATGCTAAAAAAGGTCTAGAATATAGTCAAGAAGATTATGCTCTTTATTATATTTTAGGTACCGCTTGTATGGCTTCTAAGAGGTTTGAAGAAAGTGTAGAATATATTGAACACGCGATTAAATTAAATCCGGAAAATGTTCAATTGTATAATAATTTAGGCACATCGTATCTGACAATTGGTGAATTAGATAAAGCATTTGAAACTTATGAAAGAGCTTCTCAAGTTGATCCGAAAGATTCTTTAACTTATTTCAATATGGCTTCAATTCTTCAATTACAAAATAAACATAAAGAAGCTTGTGAATATTTTGCAAAAGCTCATGAACTTGAACCTGAAGAGGACAGTTATTTGGTAGCTTGGGCATTGTCAGAAGTTAAAGCGGGACAGTTTAAAGAAGCAATTGAACATTACAAATATTTGGCATCAGCTTATCCTCAAAAATCTTCTTACAGATACAATTTGGCATGCTGTTATCAGGTTGTAGGAGAATATGAAGTTGCAATTACATTGTTAAAGCAGTTGGCTTTATTGAATCCAAAAGCAACAAATATTATGAAGAAACTTGCAGGAATTTACATGGCAAGTGGTCAATATTCAAAAGCTAAAGAAATTTACGAAAAAATTGTTACTCAAGGTACAACTTCTTTCCAATTGTATTATGAATTAGCTTTGTTATGTGTTAAAACTGATGATATTGATAGAGCAGAACAAATATTGAAAAAGGTTTGCAAGTTAAATCCTGATTTTGCATTGGCTCACAAGGATTTAGGTGTAATTTATCTAAATAAGAGATTGTTTGATTATGCAAAAGATGAGTTTGAACAAGCTTACAAATGTGATCCCGAAAATTATTCAGTTGTTTTAGAGTATGCAAATTATTTACATTCAACTTCTGATTTTGAAAAAGCTGATGAATTCTACCAAAAAGCAATTGAAATTGATGAAGAGAACCCGAATGGTTTAGCTTTTTCGGCATTAAACAAGACTCATTTAAAACAGATAGATTTGGCCAAAGAACAAATTACAAAAGCTATGAAAAAATGCTCTGATTCTGCATTTTTATTATTTATTGCAGGTCGAATCTATTTCTTAGATAAAGATTATGATTGCGCAAAAATGTATTTGGTTAAGGCTTACGAACTTGAAAAACTTCCAGATGTCCAAAATTTATTGGGTCTTTGCTATATGGAATTGGGTAACTATGAACAAGCAAAATCAATATTTAATAATTTGCTTGAAAAAGCACCTATGAATGTGAATGTTTTGTTAAATGTGGCTCATTGTCATGAAAAATTGGGCGAAAATGATGATGCTTTAAAATGTGCTGAAAAAATTACAGAGACATTCCCAGAATGCGAAGATGCACAAGTATTAATTAGAAAATTATCTTAACATAATAAAATACTAAATATATCATAAAACACTTGTAGTGACTAGTTTTGAGTATTGCAAGTGTTTTTTAATTTTATTTAACAAAATAAATGTAAATTTTTTGATGATTTAAAATCCTTATGAATACTTGTTTTTCATTGATATAAAAAATAATTGTAAAAAGTTTATTAAAAGATTAGAAAAATTAAATCATTTATTTTATTATATAAATGTAGTATAAAAAGTATATATTATTTTTTAGGTTAGGTTGTTATTTGAAAGTGAAAAATTTGATACTAATTGAATTATACATTTTAGGTTAATGTGAATCCTTTTTTGTTTCAGAAATGAAATAAGCGGGCATGGTTCCTCATGCCTGTTTTTTTTATGCTATTAGAAATAAAAAAGTTATCGTATATAATTGTTGTAATATGGCAATGGTGTCTTAAATTTTTTTTGCTTTTGCGTATTCTGTAATTTTATCAATATAGTCAAATGCTTCGCTATATAATTCAAGTTTAGTCTCGGTTGATGCCATTATTTTAGCAGATAATTCAGATTTTTTAGGGTTTGTTGGTTCATTGTTTGTAATTCCAAAATCTTTAAGTGTTAGATGTAGTATAGACGTAAGAATTAAAAAATGTTCTAATTTGGGCAAGTATTTGCCGTTTTCAATTCTGCTGAGATGTTTTTCACTAAAACCAGCAATTTCTGAAAGTTCAGATTGTTTAAGGTTAGCTTTTTTACGAGCTTGTTTGATTACAAATCCAATATTTTGTTTGTTAATAAGAAACATATTTTTATCCTTTTTAATAATAAGGTAACCGACAAAGCACCTATTTTAAAGCCCTACTAAGTCACCTTTGTTTATAAAGTGATTGACAAGTTACCTTTATAAAATATAATAGGTGTGTTGATATGATAAAAATTCTTTCATGTTTAATTCCTATAAAATCATTACGTCATAATTTCAGGCAATGTTGTAATAGTATTCAAATTGTTTTTACTGCAAAGTCGATTGGTAAAAACTTTTATTGTGGAAAATTTTCAACTGTTAATAAAAATACCGTTATAAAGAATTATGTAAAATTAAATGGGTTACATATTAGTGGGAATGGAAATGTTATTTTAGGTAATTATTTTATTGCGGGTTTTGATTCATTAATTATTTCTGATTCTCATAACTATGAGGGGAAAGATATACCCTATGATTCAAGTTTTATTAGCAAAGATATTTTGATTGAGGATTATGTTTGGCTTGGGGCAAGAGTGATAATTTTACCTGGAACAAAAATTGGTGAGGGGGCAATTGTACAAGCGGGAGCTGTTGTTCATGGAGAAATCCCACCATATTCAATTGTTGGGGGTAATCCTGCTAAAATTTTCAAATATAGAAATATTGAACATTTCAAAAAAATTAAAAATGAGAAACTTAAAAACTCATAATGATAGCAATATTTGAACTATTATGCTATAATTCCGGTATGGAAATAACTTTGAGCAAATATTTACGACAATCCGCAACATACAAAGTATTCTCTCATTTGGGGGTTGTTTTTGCTGATTTTTTAGATACATTGGGTAAAATTGCTCAAATTGGTTTTCACGTTTTGCGATGTATTTTTAAAGGTGAAATTTCAAAGAAAGAACTTTTGCTTCAATGTGATAGATTTGGTGTAACTTCTTTACCTATTACTCTTTCAATAGTTGGAATGACATCTATTATTGTCGCTTCACAGGTCGCGCATGAGATGGTTAAGCAAGGAGGCGGTAATTTTGTCGGAATGCTTATGACAATATTAATTGTGCGTGAAGTTGGTGCAATTATGTCAGGTTTTGCAATTACTTCTATGATTGGTTCCTCTTTAGCTTCAGAACTTGCTACAATGAGGGTAACGGAGCAAGTTGATGCAATTGATGTTTTGGGTGTTGATTCTATAAGATATCTATTTGTTCCAAGAGTTTTGTCTGGAATTGTTATGATGCCGTTTGTTGTAATTTTGGCATCTGTTGTTGGTGTTTTATTGGGTGCTGTGACATCGGATATGTTTGCAGGTTTAACTTATAGAGCTTATTTTGATTCTGCTTGGCTTGGATTATACATGAAAGATTTATGGGTAAGCTTGTTAAAGGCATCTGTTTTTGGTGGAACAATTGCTTTAATTAGTTGTACTTGTGGATTTCACGCAACAGGTGGCGCTAAAGGTGTTGGTATCGCAACAACAAAAGCAGTAGTATGGTCATTTATTTCAATTGTTGTTTTGGATATGGTATTTGCTGTTTTATTTTTCTTTTAATTTGTGTAAGGATATAGTTATGAGCATTGAAGTAAAAAATCTAGTTAAAAAATTTGATGACAGAGTTGTTATAAATGATATTTCATTCAAGGTTAATGACGGTGAAATTCTCGCAATTGTCGGGTTTTCCGGTTCCGGTAAAAGTACGGTTTTAAAATTGATTTGCGGACTAATCCCTTATGATAATGGAGAAGTTTTAACTTCTGATGGAGATATTGCAATGGTTTTTCAATATTCGGCTTTATTTGATTCGTTGAATGTTTATGACAATATTTCTTTTGCATTACACGAAAGAAAAGATTTAAGAAGAAAATATACAGAAGACCAAATTAAGCAAATTGTTTCTCAAAAACTCGAACTTGTGGGTTTGAAAGGTATTGAAAATAAATTTCCGTCAGAATTGTCAGGTGGTATGCAGAAACGTGTAAGTTTTGCCCGTGCAATTGTGACAAAACCGAATACGATTTTGTATGATGAGCCGACAGCAGGTCTTGACCCTATGTCATCTACATTGATTGAGGATTATATTGTTAGATTGAAACGAGAAACTAATGCGGCATCTATCGTTGTAACTCACCAAATGTCAACAATTACAAGGACTGCGGACAGAGTTATCATGTTGTATGATGGTAAAATCGTTTTTGAGGGGACTCCAATGCAATTGTTAAAACAAGATACCCCTTATACAAGACAATTTGTAACGGCTTCTCTTGATGGACCAATGAAGTTAAAAGCTTAAAAAGATTATGAGTGAGGATAGACAAATGAAAAAGAATTTATTTAATGAAGATGCAATGTCATTAGATACATATATTATGGTTAAGTTGAAAGAAAAGACTGCTCAATTGAGAGATAAGTTAACTCAAAAAAGTAGAGCTCCGATTTCTTTGTCAATGGGTGCGCCAACTGCAAATCCTCCACAAGTTTTAATTGAAAAACTGAAAGAATTTTTAACGGAGGATAATATTCACACCTATTCTGTTACTAGAGGTGAGCCTTATTTCCGACAAGCAATTGTTGAGAGAATGAAAAATCGTTTTGGTGTTGATTTAGATGCGGATAAAGAGGTTTTCTCTTTGTTGGGTTCAAAAGATGGTTTAGCGAATTTGATTAGATTTATTATTACTCCGACGACAGAAGTTAAGGAAAAAGACATTATTCTTATTCCTGACCCTGGGTATGCTTCATATTCTCAAATGGTTAAGTGTTCAGGAGGAATGTCTTATCCAATACCGTTGACTGCTGAAAATAATTATCAACCGGATTTGGAAGAAGTTTATCAAAATTTGATTCGTGATGGTTTTAATCCTGATAAGATTAAAGCAATGATTATTAATTATCCGAATAATCCATTAGGTGTTTCGGCAACAAGAGAGTATATAAAATCAGTTCTTGATTTTTGTAGGAAGTATGATATTTTATTGATGTCAGATGCTGCATATTGTGATATCTATTTTGATGAAAAAGAAAAACCGTTTAGTGTTTTGGAATTTGATGGAGCAAAAGATATCGCGGTAGAATTTTTTAGTTTGTCAAAACCTTATGCAATCACAGGTTGGAGGTTGGGTTGGTTATGCGGTAATAGTGATGTAATTACAAGATTTGCTAAAGCAAAATCAACAATTGATAACGGCATATTTAAAGCATTACAAAAGGCTTGTGCTTGTATAATGAATTCCGCTGAGGGTGATGAATATATCGCTCAAGGGAATATCAATTACAAACGCAAACAATCAATTGTTGTAAAAGGTTTAAGAGAGTTAGGTTGGGAAATAGATGATGCTCAACTTCCAACAGCTACATTCTATTTATGGTTACCAATTCCAAGAAAATATAAAGAGTCTTACAAATTTTGTGAAGATATGCTTGAAAAATCAGGTATCGTAATTGTTCCTGGAAGCGCCTTTGGTAAATATGGTGAGGGTTTCTTTAGATTATCTTTTGTATGCAGTGATGAAAAATTGCAAGAAGTAATTGATAGAATGAAAGCGGACGGATTTAGATATTAGAAATATATAAATAATGCTACTATTAGCAGTTGACATACTTTTAGTAGCATTATTTATTTTAAAATCGTAGAGTGTGAAGAAGAGTCTTTAACCGTGCCTAAAGTTTAAAGGCTCTCGCCCTGCAAATGTATTATTTATTATTTTTCATCTTTTTTCAAAACTTAGGAATAAAGTTCTGAACTTAGGTATCTTTCGCCGCAATCCGGTAATATAGCGACAATTAGTTTTCCTTTGTTTTCAATTCTTTTAGATAATTCAATCGCAGCCCAAACATTAGCCCCACCGGAAAATCCAGAGAGAATTCCCTCTTTTGTGGTCAGGTTTCTTGCAGTTTCAATTGCATCTTCATTTTTTACAGGAATGATTTCATCAATGAGTGATGGGTCAAAGTTTTTTGGTATGAAATTTGCTCCGATTCCTTGAATTTTATGAGGACCTGCTTGTTCCCCCTCAAGGACTTGTGAAGTGAACGGTTCAACTGCAACGGCTTTAATTTGAGGATTTTTTTCTTTTAATTTCTTTGTTATTCCGGAAATTGTGCCTCCGGTTCCAACTCCTGCAACAATGATATCAACTTTACCGTCTGTGTCAGCCCAAATCTCTTCTGATGTTGTAATGTAGTGAGCTTTAGGGTTTGATGGGTTGTCAAATTGAGATGGTATGAATGAATTCTGGTATTTATCATGAAGTTCAAGAGCTTTATCAACAGCACCTTTCATTCCTAATTTACCCTCTGTCAAAACCAGTTCTGCTCCGTATGCTTTTAGAAGTTTTCTACGTTCAAAACTCATAGTTTCTGGCATGGTTAGAATAATTTTATATCCTTTTATTGCACAAATCATTGCTAATCCTATTCCTGTGTTTCCACTTGTTGGTTCAATGATTATTGTTTCAGGGGTTATTTTGCCGGAATTCTCCGCATCAACTATCATTTGTAGTGCAGCTCTATCTTTTACTGAATTTGCAGGATTAAAATATTCAAGTTTAATTGCAATATCAGCATATCCTGAATTAAGTTTGTTTAGTCTTACTAGTGGTGTTTTGCCTACAAGTTCTGTTAAATCATTTGCTATTTTCATAAAAACTCCTTTTTTATTTTTTTGTACATTATACAACAAATTATATATTTTCAATATTTATCTTGTGTAGGACAGAAATATATGTTATAATGAGAAAGGATATAACAGGGAATTTTATAGAGTATGATAAAAAAGAGTTTGGCATTTACTTTAGCAGAAGTTTTATTAACAATGACTATTATTGGGGTTGTTGCGGCGATGACAATTCCGACATTGCATTACCAAAGAGTCAAGAAAGAATATACTACTAAGTTGAAAAATTTCTATAGTCGTATGGATAATGCGGTTTTAGATATGGAAACGGATTATGGCTCTTTTAGAGATTTGAGAAAACCCGCAGATGGGAATACAACAGAAGGTTTCAATTGGTATATGAAGTATCTTGACCCTTATGTTGGTCATCAATATGTTGATACAAACAATCATTTAGTGTATTATAGTGATGGTTCAATGCTTACAGCTTTTTGGCCAGGGGGGTGCTTAGATGTAATTTACGATGTAAATGGGCAGAAAGGTCCTAATCAGGAGGGGTATGATAGATTTCGTTTCTTATTCTGTTTTACAAATGGCTATCGTAATTATTGGTTTGGAAATGAAAACATCTTTTTCGGTACCTATGGTTTTGAGGGTGTAGCAGCGGGAGCTTCAAGAGATAGTATGCTTCAATCTTGTAAAAATAGCGGTTTAAGATGTACTAGATTGTTACAGAATGATCAATGGGAATTTAAAAGCGACTACCCATATAAATTCTAGGTTTTGCGTTATAAGAATATTTAAAACCTGCTAATAATTTTAAGGTGTTTTTTGTGATTCTAAAACCATTTCTGAAATGAAATTGATAAAATCAGTATTATTGCCTTTTGTTAGTTTCTTGTAATGCTGAAATGTAATCTGCTCTTACAACTGGCGGAATTACAACGATATTATATCCACTTTGTAAGAGTGCCGAATTCATTAATAATCTGGCTACTTTGCCATTACCATCTGCAAACGGGTGAATGTTTACGAAAATTATGTGTACCATTGCCGCATATTCTACATGGTGTAACTCGGCTTTTTAATTTTAGTAACAGCAAAATAAACTTATGCATTTTTTCGTCAAGTTCTTCGGGGCTTGGTAACTCTACATCAGAACCTGTAATTATGACTTGCGATGTTCTATATTTACCTGCTTTTTCACTGTCAATTTTTTCATCGAATAACTTATGTAATAACTTAACATTCTCTTCTGTAAAAGTTTCGTTTTTTGATAATTAGTGCAAATATAACAAAAGAGCCATTAAAGGCTCTTTTAAAAATTTACGCCCGGCGCGATTCGAACGCGCGACCCTCTGCTTAGAAGTAGTTAAAAGCCCATTTAGCAATAGTTTTCAAACTTTATCATAATTTGTCAGAAGTTATTATTTTTATTACATTCAGACTTGTTTCTTCTCTCAACTTTTACCCCCTTTTATCAATCTTTATCAGGATTATTGTAAGAAGTTTGTAGTGTTGATGTGGTGTAATACCGTTTTAAAAGTTCAAAAGAGAATTCAAATATTAATTTTTTGTTTATTTTTAAAGAATTTTAAAATTTTGCATTTATACTAAAAATAGAATAGTGGAGGAAATTTATGACACCAGATTTAAAAGAATATGCATTAAGACTACAAAAAGAACTTAGAGCAAATCCAACCTATAATAAAGCTAAAGAGATTGGTATAAAAATCAACAATGCTAAATTTGAGAATAGATATTTAACGCTTGAAGAAAAAAGAGAGGTTGTAAGGCACTTAAAATCAATTTATATTGCCAAAAATGAAAAAGTACTGTGCGAATCATCAAATGATGATTTTACAACTTTAGTTGATATTGTAATGTCTATTGTTAATGGAGGCAATAATTAATGGATATTGTAATTGACATACTTGCTTTAATCGTATCAATAATCGCACTGATTATAAGTTGTAAAGCAAATAAAAAATCTTCAGATATGCAAGCAGGTAGTGTAGAGATGGAAATCCGAAGCATGATAATTAATGCAAAAAACAGATTTTCAGATTTAAGCATACAACTAAACAATCAACAAGATAACGAAATTCTTAAAAAAGCAATTACTGCAGCATTAGAGGAAGTATGCAATGTTTACGATGAAGCTTGTATGAAATATCTAGATAATAAAGTTGATAAAAAACGTTTTAAAAAAACATATATAAGCGAGATTAAGAACTGGATAAATAGCGAACAAGTTAAAGATAGATATTTAGTTCCTCAAACAAAATATAACGCAACTGTTAATGTATATGCAGAATGGCATAATATGGAAAATCGCTAAGTCCCAAACTTTCGAGCATCTACAATGGTCGTTTGTTCGACAATATTATCAAGCAAATTGACGCATTGTTCGTTAACTTCCGGTAGCAAATGAGTATATAAATCCATTGTCATTTTGATTGAACTATGTCCGAGTTGGTGCTGAACATACTTCATTGGTGCACCGTTAGCGAGCAACAAACTTGCATAAGTATGTCTTAAATCATGAAATCTCAATGAATCTATTCCGGCACGGTTTAAAGCCGGTTTGAATCTTCTTTTAATCATATTATTAGCATCTTGATGGCCGCCGTCGTTATTCGGAAAAACAAGATTGTGTTCGCCTTTAGGACAAGCTAAACGCCATTCTTTCAAAACTTTTACAAGCTCTAATGACATATCAACTTTTCTTGCTTTTCCCGTCTTTGTTGTGCCAACTCGACCATGAGTAAAGTTCTTATCAACTGTTATTTTTCTTGTTATCCAGTTTATAGAATCCCAAGTTAGACCCATTAATTCACCTTGTCTCATGCCGGTAAATAGCGCAGTAAAAAGTAACGGGTAAAAGTCGGGATAAATTTCTTTTGTTTTGGATAAAAGAATTTTTGTTTCTTCCGTTGATAATGAGCGAATTTCTTCGCTTCTTTCTTCTTTCAATGATTTTATACGGGCAAGAGGATTTTTCACCACTATATCCATATCAATCATAAAGCTGTAAATTTGACTCATAAGTTTTGTGTACTTATTCACGGTTGAATTTCTACGACCAGTTTCAAGTTCTTGTGCAACAAATTCATTGACTGCAAGTGGTGTTATTTCACAAAGTTTTAAATTCCCGAAATACGGTAATAAATGATTTTTCAAGTAACCCTTGTAACCGTGTTCCGTGTTATACTTGCACTTTTTGCTTGCGTGTAATCGCATAAAGATTTCAGAGGCTTCTTTAAAAGTCATTTTGCAATCGCCAGGTGCTGTGCCGGTTTGTACTTTGGATAAAATATCAACCATAGCACTTTCTGCTTCAACTTTTGTTTTGAATCCGCCTTTAACTTTTCTTTTCCCAAAGAGGTCGAGATAATCGACCTCCCAGTAATTCGCACGTTTATTTTTTCTTACTTTAGCCATTTTGTACCACCTTTAATTTTATTATGCCGTGTTTTTCGCTTTCTGTAAGCGCTTTGACTACAAATTGCTAACAGAATTTTTCTTGATGTACTCTTGAATCGCGTCTGGTGAAAACCTAAGCTTCCCTCCGAGTTTCACAAACGGGATTTCCCGTTTGTGTACCCAGCGATAAATTGTACTCGTTGATGTTTGAAAGAATTCCGCAATTTCTTCTACTGTAAGTAATTTCATAGCAGCCTCCTAAATCAGCGATTCCTGATATTCGGATTCATCAACAAGCTTAAATGAGAAATAATATTGATTGCCATGCCCCTTTTTGTAATGTATGAGGATTTCATCTTTTATATTATCTTTTATATTTTTTAGCCTTGTACTAACTGCTTTTGGATTTTTATACACAACTTCAAAGGGTCTCAACAAACCATGCTCATCAGCTTTGAGTTTGAATTTTTGATATAGTTCTGCTGGTGTAAAGCGTTGATTTTTATATACAGGGTCTTTAACAAAATCTTTTAGAAGAATATAGAGAACATCATCTTTTAGCGTAAACTCATTTTGGATTTTTATCATTGTTGAAAAGATTTTCTTTAGTTCATTTTCTTCTTTTTTGTTTTCTGCTGTCTTTAATGCAAATACCGCAAAATCCGCCATTCTAAAGTCTACTGAAAATGTTATGTCTTTTGTTTCATAGAACTTTTTTATATAATCTTGGATTTTATATATCATATGACTCATAATCTCATTACGCTTGGCTAAGGTTTCTCTGCATAAATTATTTTCATCTGTAAATAACTCATATCTTTCGAGATAAACACATATTAAACGGTCTGCCACATCGTCTCTGGTAAACTGCGGTGTTCGAGAGGTAAGAGCGACGAAACATTTAACTTCAAACTCAAGCTCATGATTTGTTGTAAAAAGTTTTCTCTTTTTTATTATTTGTCCTGTTGCAATTCTTGCCAGTGTATCATTTAGAGCTTTTGTTGGGTTATCCAAATTATCAATTACAACATAGTAATTATTTGTAATAATTGTATCTATATCTTTGCAATCATTTCCAACAGATGTAACATCAAACTTTTTGCCAAAAAGAATTTGTCCAACACGTCTAAGAAATGTTGTTTTCCCACTACCTTTATTTCCAATTGCCGCAAAAATAGGTTTTGTTTTTAATATTGATTCAAAGAATAAACTATAAAACCAAATTTTAGCCAAAGTGTTCTGTGTTTTTAGATTTAACATACTTGCGTCTTTATCAATATTTAAGTTATCTGTAAGATATTTCTCTACATAATCAATTTTGTTGTCAAATTCAACTATTTTAAAGGGTTCATAATTATTGAGTTCCATAAACATAACTCCGTCATCTCCGTTCTCAATAATTTCAATTTCGTTTGATGAAATTTTTAAAATTTCTTTTTTTTCATTATATAGATATAAGAAAAATGTCTTAGGATTAAAATATGCAAATCTATGAATATCAACTTGTTCTGCATGGCTTATACAATATACATAAAGTTCATTTAAAATATATTTATATAGATTTTCAGAAGCATTTATTCCCCATTTCGTAAACAGAGCTTTTAATTCAAGTGGCTCATCTGATATACAAATTAATCTTTTATTTTCTTTAAAAAAGATATAATACAAATTGTTTGCTTTATATAACTTGCCAAGATTTAATAATTCTGAAATAATCAATTCTGCAATTTTATCTTTTTGATAAACTCCCTTAATATCTTTAGTTGTTTGAATAGCCCTAACTTGTGCTTTTATAGAAGGTAATGTTTTAATATTACTGCAATGTGTTTGGCAAAAAATTTGGCTTAATACTAAATTTTTATTACTACCATTCATAATAGAACATGCGGCAATATCTTTATTATCGTTTGCATAAGTTGATTCAATAGTTGCAATTCTGCTTGAAAGTTCTTCATCATTATTATATTCAACAATTTTTGTTATTATATCAATAGCTTCATCCACAGATACTTTTGAAACCTTTTTTAATACTCCAGCAATCGCAAGGGTTAAAGAATTTCTTCCACCTTCAGTCCAATTTAATGCTGCTTTTGTAACACAAAGGGGGTAATCTTTTAATGATTCAAGAAACAAGAGTGTAGAAAGATTATTATTCTTGCAAGTCTCAATTTTTTCTAAAGGATTTTTAATTGCGTCCATATTTTCGCCTTCGACAAAGCAAGATTTTTTGAGTTCATAAAATTTTTCATTAATTGTATTTTCATCTTTAAATAATCCAAAGCATGGAAGATTCAAAGCAAGCCCTTTTTTACCTTTAGGAAATATTTCAATATCTCCATTAGTAATGGTTCGGTCGGTTACTTCGGTTACTAGATTTTCTAATATTTTTTGAATTAAATTTCTATTTACTGGATTCTTAAAAAATACAAAAAGATGAAAACCTTTTGACTTTGATTGTTCAATTAGAGTATTGATTTTATATTTTTCAAAAAATGCCTTTTGAAGATTTAAAGCAATTTGATATTTTTCTTCTGTTGATAATTCTTTACTATCTTTTTTCGCTTTACCGTCAATATCAATACCTGCAAATAAAATTAAATCTTCTTGACCTTTAATTTCAGGTGAAACACCTAACCTTTTAATGCCTAAAAAATGTTGTTTAAGTGCTTCTTTAAAATCTTTTGGTAAAACATTTTTTAGTGTAGAGTATGATTTTCCGTTAGATTCTGAAACGATAATTTTAGATGATGTTTTAAAGCTGTCATCAAAAGCTGTGATAAATTCTTTCATGAAAATACCTTTCTTGGTTTTGTAATATTTAAACATCACCGGTGATGTGTACTCTCATTATTAGCCTAAACGCAATATAAATCACGTTCTTGGGCCAAAAGAACATTACCAAACTCTGACCAAAACCTTACTTAAATAACCTAAAGTTATGTAATAACAATATTTTTTACACATTACTTTTCATTAAAAATTTTTTCATCAATAAAAAGGGTATAAGGTTTTTGAGGGTTAATATTAATACGATAACCACTTTTTGTATTTATAATAATTTTAATATCTTTTTTTGTTTGTTTTTTAATAAATGTATTAATAGAAGAAATGCTTTTATAGATAGCACTTTCTGTTCTTTGACTATCTTTTGTTCTATAGGTTCTACGAAATTGCTGTAATTTAAAAGTCGGAGTTGACAAATCTTTATATGTGTTTTTTGCTATTTCTACAAAATCCCACGATTGCGTTTTTTCTAAATTGATAATTTGAGAACAAACATATATCAAAGTATCATTGTCTTTATCAAGAGTTATATAAATTGCATGGTAGTCTTGTGGATAAAGAGAATAGTCTGCATAATCAAAAGAATCTCTTAAAGATGGGGGCAAATCTAATGGGTGATTGCATTTAGCAAAATAATATTTTTCATCAGATTTTTCTACCATATTAAACCAACCTTTTCCTGAAGATATTATAATATGAAATCACTCAAATATATAATCATCTATAACCTTTTTTTAAAATAAAAAATTCCACCAATAGTAATAAAGAAAATTAATGATAATAATGCAATTAAATGAACTTTATAAGTTCTGGCAAATTTTTTGATTGTTTGATATTTTTCAATATAGTTATCATCTTTAGTTATTAATTCTTCTTTTAATAAATCGTTTATAATTAGCGTTAAATAATCTTTCCCGTAATAGTTCCCATACCTATAATTCATATCTATCCAAGCAATTTCCTTGTCTTTAAAACTAAGGTTTTTATAGAATTTTAGTTCTTTAGCTAAATCTGCCATTTCTTCATTTGTCAAATATTTTCTTAATTTATACATAATATCTTCTTTATCGTAATGAAAATCAAGCCTTTCAAATCTTTCCTTATAATATTGAGGATTATTGATGTTGGCTTGTGGCATATATGGGTCTCTTTGAATAAAGTATAATACTGGGTCTTTCTTATATAAAGCTCTATTTTGCTCTGTCAACTGATAGGCAAAATAAACCATATTATTAAACCTAATTTTCATGCTTGGGTCTGATGTATTTATCATTTGTTGTTGAAGATTGTTGACATAATTTTCTTGCTCATAAATATATAATAATTGAGCTGATGTTAATGATTGCAACAGAAAAAATAAAATAAAAGTTAATAAGATTTTTATTTTCATTAATACCTCAACATTTGAATGCTATTATTAATGTTGTACAAATTTTGATTCATATTTTGTAATTCAATATTTGTGTTTACGTTATTAAGATTTTGAATTAAATTTTGTGTAGCCTGCTGTTGCATTGATTGATTTGCAAATATTTGATTTTGCATATTTTGACGAAGTTGAATATAGCACATTGCTGGGTCTTTCGTTTTTCCACATAAATACAAATTATTTTCAAATGTATAGCGCTGTTGGGCAAGATTTCTACCGACTGTACTTACATAATAAGGTCCGCAACCAAACTCAATGAATTTTTTGATAACATCATCTTCATGTATAAAGCAAGCCTCATGTTCAGATTGTTTATTTCCACAAAACTCTTTCCATTGAGGATAACTCAAATTATTATTTGGATTAAATACAGCTCTTGTTACTACAAAATCTTTAATGCCATATCTCGTTTTTAATGTTAGTTTTACATTACTATTAACTTTTCCTGATATTAATTTTTGTACTTCATCCAATGCTTTATCTGAAACATCAATATCATTTACTTTAAGAATTCTATCTGCAGTTCTTATTCCAACATTCCAAGCAGGAGAATTTGGAAAGACATTTATAATAGTAATTTCTTTGGCTATACGAGGTTTCTTAAATTTGTACATTTGAATACCGACATAACCATTGCTATCTTCTATTGCTTTTGTAGAATTGCATAATAAAAATACTGAAAGGAATAATAAACAAATTGATATTTTTTTTACAATCATTGGTTCACCTCTAGAAATAATATACAACAAAAAAATCAAAATAACACGGTGAGTTTGTTTTATTTGCATAAGTAAGCAATCATAATGTCTTTAATGAATGATTATGATAGAAATTCTGAAGAAACAAAAAAGAATTTAAAAACCTTTGGTTCGCGTATTCAAGAGTTAAGAAAGAAGAATAATTTAACTCAATCTGAATTAGCCGAAAAGATTGGGCTTTCTACAAATTTTATCGGAATGGTTGAGCGAGGAGAAAGAAACACGAGCGTTGATAAAATCTTCAAATTGGCTAAAGCATTCAACATAAGCCTTGCTCAATTTTTTGAAACTCTTTAACTATCTAGGATATGCTCTATATTTATGAGCAATGAGTTTATATTTCGCAATGCTATATAGAGCTCTGTTGAGTCCTTTAATTGTAAATCACTATCAGTAATACAGGAATCTGTTGCTAGGGCACAGATTTTTACCAATGCTCTAACTTCACCCAATAATTTTTGAACTTGCTCGACTCTTGTTTCAAGACTTTTCATTCTTCCTCCTTATAAAATGATGTACTTAACTAGCCGGTATTCTTGTGAATAAGGGCACTAAACAAATTTTATCGAGAAAAAATCAAGATTCATGTAGCAAGATTAAAGATTGTTGCGATTGGTAGTTTCTTAATAAAACTATATGTTATTAACTTATGCTCAAATTTATAGTAGAATATAATAATGGATAATGTTTTGCATTATATTTTTAATAAGAAGACTATTCATCTATTTGCATTAGTATTATTTACGTTAATGTGTTCAGATAAATTTCCAGATGTAAAAATTGGGCATTTTCTTCTTAATAATTTTGTATTTGGTTGTGTGGTTGTTACTTACATAATTATGGAAATTTATTTGCAAAAAGAATACTATAACATACAAAAGTATAAACAGAAAATTGATATTGACAAAAGGTCTATAAAATTTTTACAACTAGAACTTTTTAAATATAAAATACAGACATGCAAAAATGAATTTAGCAATTCTCAAATAGATACTTTTGGGTTTTGTAGAAAAATTTTAGCCAGAATTAGTAAAAATCATAAATTTACCAGTAATGAACGCCTTAGTATTTATAAAGTTTATAGGAAACCCAATCGTAAGAACATCAACGACGATGTTTTTAATATAATAGGTAGGTACTCCCCAAATTCAGATTATAATGATTCTTCTCGCAAAATATATCCTGCTAGTATTGGTGTTATAGGGGAAGCATATAAAAATCAAAAACATTATGTAGAAAATTTGCCTAACTATAATACAAATCCACAAAAATACAAAAAAGTAATAAAAGAAAAGTATAAAATGGATGAAGGGTTAGTTGAACATTTAAATATGAAAAGTCGTATATATGGGGCATATGTATTAAGAGACGAGGACGATGTTTCTAATGATATAATTCTTGTTTTTGAGAGTATTCAACCTAAAACTCCAATTATGAATAAAGATATTCTAGATGACATTGTTGAATTGTATAAAAAAGATTTATTACTTTTAATAAAAGATATAGATATACAAAAACCAGCGTTAAATTATGCTGAAGAAAGGGGGTATTAAATTGGCAGATTTAAAAATGTTAATGGCATATTTTTGCAAATACTATCCTAACAAAGATGATATATCTAAAGCAAGATTAAATAAAATGATATATTTGGCTGATTGGAAAGCTGCAATTGAAAGCGGTAGTCAGTTAAGCAATATTCATTGGTTATATAATAATTACGGGCCCTATGTCAATGAAGTTGCCGATTTGGCTAATAATGATAATTGGTTTATGATTTATAATACTCTTAATAGTCTTGGACACAAAAAAAATATTATTTATATTAATAACCAAGTAGAAGATTCTGACATTATACTGTCAGATGAAGATAGGACTTATACTAATTTTGTCATTGAATCAACTCAATCATTAAGTTGGTCTAATTTTATACGATTAGTGTATTCAACTTATCCAATTATAAGCAGTACTAAAAAAGAATATTTAAATTTGGTAGAATTAGCTCAAAAATATAATGAATTAAAATATAATAATACTTTAATAAATAATACTGATTTAAAAATTCACCAAAAAGAAGCAATAAAAACATTAGAAGAAATTATTCAAAAAACTTTATGGGATGAAAAGAACAAAGTTATAAAGTTAAACAATGTTATATTTACAACACTTAAGGATTATAAAAATTATATTGTTCCATATATAACAAATATTGGCATGACATATGCTCCAATTCAAAATGGAGAATTTGTATTTGAAGATGATTATAACAAATTAATCAATACCTATTTTGAACAAAATTATCATCAATATATAGAAAATTTTTAGTAAAGGCTACCTAAAGATATTAATATAATCTTCAAAGACATAATAACGGTTACGGCTCATACCAGTTTTTTCTTCTAAAATGCCAATTTCTATGAATGTTTTAACTAAACTATTAACTGACACTATAGATAAGTTCAACTCTTTCGAAATAATTTGTGCATTAACTTTAGGCTGTGAATATAACAATTCTAATAGTCTTTGTCCGTTTATAGCTTTTTTACCAATCTTAGCAAGTTTATTTTCAGTTTCTTTTTTGAGTTCGATGATTTCATCAAAAGTTCTAATGCTGTTTTTTGAAGTTTCAATTATTCCACTTAAGAAGAATTTAAGCCATTGAGTCATATTATCAGTTTGTTTTACCATTGAAAGCGAATCATAATATGACATTCTATTGCGCTCAAAAAAATCCGAAATATAAAGCACGGGTTTATTTAACAATCCTGTACTAATTAAATATAGGATTATTAATAGGCGTCCTGTTCTTCCATTTCCATCTAAGAATGGGTGAATTGTTTCAAATTGATAGTGAACAATTCCTGCCTTGATTATTTCCGGTACTTGTAGGTTTTCATTATGCAAAAACTTTTCAATATCACTTAATAAATCCGGTAGCATATTAGGTTCTGGTGGAATAAAGAAAGCGTCTTTAATTGATGAGCCGCCAATCCAGTTTTGAGTTTTACGAATTTCACCAGGAGTTTTGTGTTCACCGCGAACACCTTGCAATAAGATTTTGTGAGCTTCTTTAATTAATCTCATAGAAAGGGGCAAATCATTTAATCTATCAATTGAGTAATTGATTGCTTGTATGTAGTTTTGTACTTCATGCCAGTCATCACGCAATTCCGGTTTAATTTGTTCGACCGGCGTGATTGCGTCCTCAAAAGTTGTTCTTGTGCCTTCTATTCTATTTGAGTTTGTTGCTTCTTTGGTTGCATACATTTTAATAAAGAATTCAATATTAGGAATTAAATCAGCATAAGAATTTAACTTACCAAGCCAAAGACTCGCATCTTGTAATAGTGGTGCTAGTTCTTCAAGGTTCCAATCGATATCATCATTAATAAACGACGGATTAAATGGCTTGTAGCCTTTGTGTAAAATATATGTTCCTGCGTTGTATTCCTTCATTATAAATTATCCTTAATTAAGTTTGGTTATTTTAACTTAATTATAACACATTTTTATTAAAGCTAATCCTAGCAATTATAAAAATGTTACAAAAGGGCGATTTTTATTTTATCGCCCTGTAAAAGTTATCTTTCCACTTGTTATTGTGTATGATTCTTGTAAATTTGCGCTTAGTTGGGTCTAATTTCATTAGCTCGCAACGTGGTTGCTTACTTATCTCTTCCCAATTTTCATGGATTACATATAAAGCATTGCCCCAGTATACATTTTCGAATGCGACTTTTCCATTAGAAAATTTAGCTCCAAAATAACTTTTGAATTGTCCTTTACCTTGTATGAATTCAATAGGATTTGCTTTTTTAATTACGTCCATTCTTTCATTAAATTCTTCTTGAGTAGGTTTATTGATATTGTCAGGTATTGATTGATAAATTCTTTCATTTGTAAGCTCTCCTGGTGGAAATATTTCCCAATCAACAAAAGCGGTTTTGATATAATCTTCTTGAGTACATTCGGCTTCAAAAATATCACAATTATTGATACATTCTTGTAATATATTACACCTATATAAAAGCTCAAACTCAAAGTTTTCTTCATTTCTATCTAAAACACCTATTGAAATCTTTACAAAATAGTCTTTACCAATCTGACGTATTAACTTAAACTCTAATTTTAGGAATTTAGGTTCCCAGTATTCACGCTGATATACTTGTTTAGGATATGTGCCATAATGCCAATTCCCACCCCAGTCCTGTAATTCATACTCCAAAAATTTTGTAATTTTGGGTAAATCTTTGCGAACAATTACTCGACCTTGAATATTATATTTTGAAAATCTGCCATTACTTGCAGCTGGCAATATAGGATTCTTTTCAAAGAGCAGTCTGTCGTTATTAATCGTAATGCCTAGTTTGTGATAATTAGCAATGTTATCAGCATTAATTTTTTCTACGCAACATGCTTCAATTAAATTTTCCTTGTAAATTGCTAATTTAGCCTTAATGTGTTCAGGCAATGAATTAAAATTTTTCTTTCCCATAATCTACCTCGTTTTTGTTTTATCTACCAATACATAACTTTGACCAGCCTGTAATGTTGGCGGAAGTGGTTCATTCTTTACAACTGTACGTTCAATACCTGTTTTTCCACCTCTTGGCCCCAGCATTTCATACTGTCCTGAAATTGGAGCCTTTTCTCCTGGTTTAAAATTGTTTTTTGACATTTTGTAAATTCTCCTTTACTGTCTACTTGTATTCGATTACATCTTGTGATACGATGTATACAAATTTGTAACCACATGATTAGTATAGACTACTTTTTTGTAGCCGTCAAGTCTTAGGAAAGTTTTTTATGAAGAATTGTGAATCTATATTGGGCAAAAAGATATTAGAAATTCGAGAAATTAAAGGAATATCACAACAACAATTAGCCCTAAAGGCTGGCTTATCAAAGGCATTAATCACACATATTGAGACAGGCAAAAGATATCCTTCTGATAAAGCATTACAAAAAATAATAGAAGCATTAGAGATAACCGAAGATGAAATTTTGACAGAAGAAGTCAAAAATGAGTACATAAAAAAAATTGCAGAAGAAGCAAAACCTTCCGAAGTAATTAGAGCGTATAGGCAGATAATTAAAAATGATTAGTAATCCTTATTTTTTACCAGAAAGAAACCCAGCTAATTTGGCGAATCAGTTATTAGCGAATACTGTTGGTACTGATACAATTCCTATTGATGTATTTATAATTCCTGAACAAATGGATTACGATGTTATTTTTTCAAGTGAAGACTTCCAAGATGACAATGAATACGGTTTTTCCGATATAAGTTCAGAAGATAATAAGATAATCTACTTAAATGCAAATTTTTATGGCAACTCTTTTGAAGAAGTAATACAAAATGATACAAAAAGACGCCATTGCCGCTTTACTTTGGCTCACGAATTAGGGCACTGTACAATTCCAGAACATAGTAATGTTGAATTACAAAGTGCATTATTAAACGGAAAAAATTCACATGCGAAAAAGTACAGTTTCCATAAAGAATATGAAGCCAATGTATTTGCTTCAGAACTATTAATACCTTCATCTACTATAACTAATATATATTCATTTGGTAAAACTTTTAAAGATATTATAAACAATTTATCATTAAAATATGATACTTCGCTTATCGCATCATCGCTCAAAGCAGCGTCTTTAATGAATGATTCTATTTGTATATGTTTGCAAATAAATAAAAGTTCCGGGAAAATAATAAATTTGAGATATTCAAATGGTTTTAGTGAATACGGTAAGGGTTTATTTATAGCAAAAAATAGCTATCCTTATGCTGGTTCATTGGCAAATAACATATTAAAAGGAAGAACATCTATGTGTAATCATCAATTATGTAGTTCTCCGCTAGATTGGTTTCCTAATTTCACAGGTAGTGATGAAGCGGAATTACATGAATGGTCTTTTGATATGGGCGAGAATATTATAACCTTTTTAGAATTAATTGATACAAGCATGTATAGTCTATATATTAACTAACAGCGAACTTTCAATTTTCAAAATTTAGCCGAAAGTTTTTCTAACTCTTGATAACATGTAAAATTCCAATATTCCTTCTATAGGGCAGGGATAAATAATAAAAAAGAGCCTTTTTGCCTAAAATAAAAGACTCTTTTTTCAATTTGTAGTAATTTTGTAGTATTTTCAAAAATAGGCACAAAAAATACGCCTGGCGCGATTCGAACGCGCGACCCTCTGCTTAGAAGGCAGATGCTCTATCCAGCTGAGCTACAGACGCATAGTTTATGTTTATTTAATTGTCAATTTTTCTATTTTTGTGCCCGTATGACCCACCGCTTAGAAGGCAGATGCTCTATCCAGCTGAGCTACGGACGCTTACTCCGTTAAGCAAACTGCTTACAGTTTTTATATTATCATGAAAAAATTTTCTTGCAAGTGTTTCTTTTATAAAAGTGCTGTATCTCGGATTATTTTTTGGATAAATTTTAGTTTTTTAGGGTCTTTTTTTATGTATTCAAGATGTTTTTCAATGTCTTCTACTATGTTTATTGTCGAATAATCTTCTTCATTCATAAGTAATTCATAGGGATTTATTTCAAGGATTGGTGGAATTTTTTCCAACGTTTCTGCTGTTAAAAAATTTATTCCTCGTTCAATTCTACTCAATGTTTGTTGTGAAATATTAAGCATTTCAGAAAACTCTTCTTGTGAATAACCTTTTAATTGTCTGTAGTGTTTTATGTTATTGCCTAATATCTGTTTCAAATCCATAAGTATCTCCCTATATCAATTTTAGATATTATATTCCTTATTAACATAACGTTTATTGTCTAAACTATTGATTAATATTCGTTAAAAGTGTATAATTAAATAAGATTACATCTTTTATGTTGCGAAAGGATTTAACGAATGGCATTATTCAATAATAATAAAGCTTTTACGCTTGCAGAAATATTAATTACTCTTGGTATAATTGGTGTGGTTGCTGCGATTACAATTCCAATGTTGATGACGAAATATCATAGAATTATTGTCGAAAATAGGTTAAAAGATTCTTATGCAATCATGTCTAATGCGGTTAAAATGGCAGAAGAAGAGTATGGAGTAGGGTTTGAACCAACAGATGTTCTAACAGGTACTGGCTGGAGTCCTGAGAATTCAAAAATTGTTTTTGATAAATATTTTAGACCTTTTATGAAAATAAATTATGAATATTCTCAAGATGATTGTGTTGAGCTTTCAAAAGCATACGGTCAAAATCCAAATTCTAGTATGTATATTGATTATAATGGAGCATGTTATAGTTTACCAAATGGTGTATCCATTATATTTTGGGCAGGGCGAAAAGATACTGATTCTCCATATCTAATGTCTGCGCAATTTAGAATAAATCCGGCAAAGAAAAAACAAATAGAAGGTATTGATGTCTTTGGTTTTCAAATCTTTAATTCAAATAATGGTTTAGTTGTAACTTCTGGTTTAGATCAAATTGGCTTTGAAATTTCTGATGAAAAACTTATTGAGTCTTGTGGCTCAAATTCTGATAGAATTTCTGTTAATGGTTATAGTTGGGGAAGAAGTGCTTTCTGTATGGAATTAATTAAACGAAATAGTTGGAAAATTCCTGCAAATTACCCGTTAAAGTTCTGACACATTCTTTTTGCAACTGAGAATGTTTAATATATAATTTACTTATAGAGTAGTAAATTATAAGGAAATTATTATGCTAACCGGAAATGAAATTAGAAAATTATATCTTGACTATTTTAAAAACAAACGTCAACATACTATAGTTGAAAGTTCAAGTTTAGTGCCGGACAATCCTACTGTTTTGCTTACAACAGCAGGCATGTTGCAGTTTTTACCGATATTTTTAGGTATTAAGCCTTGTCCGTACGAACCAGCTCGTGCAACTTCTTGTCAAAAATGTGCAAGAGCCGGTGGTAAAGATTCTGATATTGAAAACGTAGGTAGAACTCCTCGCCACCATACATTTTTTGAAATGTTAGGAAACTTTTCTTTTGGCGATTATTACAAAAAAGAGATTATTCCTTGGGCTTGGGAATTTGTTACTGAAGTTTTGAAACTTGATAAAGATAGATTGTGGATTACAATTTATGAAACTGATGAAGAAGCCTTTGATATTTGGAGAAGTGTCGGAGTTCCTGCTGAACGTATTAAACGTAAGGGTAAAAAAGACAATTTCTGGGGCCCTCCTGGGGCATCTGGTTCATGCGGACCTTGTTCAGAAATTCACTACGACCTAGGTGAAGAATACAAATGTGATGACCCTAATTGTGGCATTGATACTTGCGAATGCGACAGATGGGTTGAAATTTGGAACTTGGTGTTTACTGAGTTATATCAAGATGAAGAAGGCAACCAATCTCCTCTTGGTAAGAAAAACGTTGATACAGGCATGGGTTTAGAACGTATTGCAATGGTTTGCCAAGGAGTTGCATCTACATTTGAAACTGATTTGTTAAGACCAATTATGGACAAAGTTTCAGAAATGAGCGGTGTTCCTTATAAAAAATCTGAAAAAACAGATGTATCATTGAGAATTATCACAGATCACGCAAGATGTGTTACTTTCTTGATTTCAGATGGTGTAATTCCGGGGAATGAGGGAAGAAGTTATGTTTTACGCATGATTTTGAGAAGAGCATTGCGTCACGGAAAGATTTTGGGTATGGAATTGCCATTCTTGTATAAATTGGTTGATGTAATTGTTGAAAATTATGGAGAAGCTTATCCGGATTTAGTTAAAAACAAACAAAAAATTATTAATACTATTAAAAAAGAAGAAGAACGTTTTGCCAAAACTCTTGATAGAGGATACAAAATGTTAGATGAATTTATCAATGATAAAAAAGATATTGACGGAGAAAGTGCATTCAAACTTTATGATACTTTCGGTTTCCCATTTGAATTAACAAAAGAAATCGCAGAAGAACAAGGTTTGAAAGTTGATGAAGCCGGATTTAAGGCTGCAATGCAAGAGCAAAAAGAACGTGCAAAGGCTGCAACTGCAAAAATTAGTGTTACAGGTGATATGAAGTATGCAAAAATCGAAAAAGAAGTTGGATCAACTGATTTTGTCGGTTATACAGATAATGAATGTTCTGATGCTAAGATTTTGGCTCAGGTTGAGGGTGAGGGTTATGTTGATATCGTTCTAAATAAAACACCATTCTATGCTGAATGTGGTGGTCAAGTAGGTGATAGCGGTTATATCGAAAATGAAAACTTAAAAGCTGAAGTTTTAACAACATTCAAAGTGAATGATTTGTATGTTCACAGATGTAATGTTCTAAATGGTGAAGTTACAATTGGCGAGACCGTTAAAGCATATATTGATGTTCCTAGAAGAGAACAAATTCGAGTTCATCACACTTCTGCCCACTTGCTTCAAGCTGCACTTGTAAAAGTCTTGGGTTCAGAAGTTAAACAAGCAGGTTCTTATGTTGATGAGCATAGAATGAGATTTGACTTTACTTTCTCAAGAGCAATGACTCATGATGAAATTGTTAAAGTTGAAAATCTTATGAACAAATGGATTGGCGAGGGTTATAAAGTTAATACCAAAGTTATGGGTATTAAAGAGGCTGAATTAACCGGAGCTACTGCATTGTTTGGAGAAAAATACGGAGATACTGTTAGAGTTGTTTCTATTGAGAAAGATACAGAAAATGGTGTTGATTGTATTTCAAAAGAATTTTGTGCAGGTACTCATGCAAGACAGCTTGTTGATTTGAGAGTTGTAAAAGTCGTTTCAGAAAGTGCAATTGCTGCAGGTACAAGACGTATTGAAGCGGCTGTTTCAAATTCTGCAATTGAATATTTGAATGCAAAATCTGCAGAGATTGATAAATTATCTACAAAATTCAAATCTCATTTTGATGAAGTTGTTGAACGTGTTGAAAAATTAACCGATGAAAATAAAGAACTCCAAAAGCATGTTGAAAAATTAGAAGAAGAAAATGCAAGAAACAAATTTGCTTCATTTATTTCAAGAGCACAAGAAATTGATGGTGGTAAATTATTTATTTCTAAGGTTGAGGGCTTGAAACCAATCGGAATTAAAATAGGTTTGGAATATTTGTCTAACAAACTTGGAAACAGTATAATTATTCTTGCGGGTGAAACTACAGTTGCGGTTAAAGTTTCTGACAATTTTGTAAAACAAGGAATTAATGCAGGTAAACTTGTTGGTGAAATCGCAAGAGCAACAGGTGCAAATGGTGGCGGACGTCCAAACTTTGCACAAGGTGGCGTTAAAGATTCTTCTAAACTTGATGAAATTTTGGCAAAAGTTGAAGAAGAAATTAAAAATAGTGCAAAAGTTCAAGCATAATTGAACTTTGTAAATATTTGTTATAGCCCTGTCAAATTTATTTTTGACAGGGTTTATAATTTACACAAATAGTAAAAAGGAGAAAAATATGATAAAAATTATAAAAACAAATACTTTAAATCCATTTGACAAAGCATTTTTCGGAAAGACAATGGAATCAAGAGCTAGAGATTTAAGAAATAGAGGTGAATTTTTAAATCCTACAATATTAAAATCTGATTGTGTAGATGATTTAAATCATTTCTTTTTGAATAAAATGATTTCAAAAACTCTTGAGAAATCTCCTGTTTCTGATTCTTTTGTAAAAACTGAATTCGGTACTGATATTCCATCATTTGTCAAAAATGCAATAAAGTAGTTTTGTAAAATAATTGTTAACTTTTATAAATGCCACTCAAAAATTAATCAATTTTCGGGTGGCGATTTTTTTTATATATATGTAGGTTAGGTAAAGGTATATTTAAAGGTGGTAGTTATGAACATTAGTTCAATTCGTCCTATTATCAATTATGGGAAAAGGATTTTAAAGGTTTATCCAGATGCTGCAATTGGCTTTAACACTGATATCATTGGTAAAGCAATGAGAGAAACAAAAGGCGATGTTTGGACAAGAGCAAAAGCCGGTTTCCATGCAATAGAAAATGATGTAGCTGTAAAATCAGCTGCAGAAGGCAATTTTTTCAAGCGAATATATAAAAACATTGTTGGTATGCCATCAACCATAAAAACTTCTGCTAAAGAGGGCTTTAAAGCTGCGAAAGAAGCTGAAAAAAGTGGAATTTGGGGTGGTATTAAAGGTGCAACTAAAGGTTTTGGTAAAGCAATGCCATTCTTATTTGCAGGGCTTACTATTTTGGGTTCTCTTCCAAATGCAATAACTGCAACTAAAGAACAAGGTATTGGACAAGGTATTGCAGAACTTGGAAAAACAGCCGCCAGATTAGGCGGTGGCGCTGTAGGTGCGGCAATCGGTTCAGCATTATTACCTCCTGTTGGTGGTTTTATCGGTTGGTTTGTTGGTGATTGGTTAACAGGCAAAGTAGTTGGCAAATCTTATACAGAAAAAAAGGAAGAAGTTGCAACTCAATTGGCGCAAGCTCAACCATATCAACAAATGTCTCAGATGGGACAACCAATGCAACCGGCATTTAGTGGAGGAATGACAAATCCATTATATAATTATCAAGCTGCTCCTACTCAATACGACAATGATATTATGATGAAAAATTTCAACGTAATAGCTTAATTACCCCACATTTAATAAATAAAATACGAACGGTCACTAAGTAAAATTTGTGACCGTTTAATATTACTTAATAATTGTAGCAATTTTCATATCTAAAAATACTTTAGATATATACAGGGGATATAAATTTACGGGGAAAAGAAAATGGGAATCGCAAGTGTTCTTTTTAGATATGGTTCAAAGGCTCTTAAATTAGCACCGGAAGCAATATTGGGAACCGGTACAGAAGTTGCCGGTAAGGCAATGAGAAAAACATCGGGTTCAATTTTTGCTAAGGCTGAAGCAGGTGTTCGAGCATTGGAAAAAGATGTTGCAAAAAAATCAACTCAAGGCAGCTTTTTCTCTCGTTTGTGGAAAAATGTAAAATCTTTTGCTCCTGATGTTTTTCATAAATATCCAAAAGTTGGCATTAGAGCTGCAAAGATTGCCGGTAAAAGTACCACATTAGGGGCCTTAAAAGGGGTAGTAAAGGGTGTTGCAAAAAAATTACCTTTTATTGGTGCAATTGCAACTGTTGCTTTTGAAATCCCAAATATTATTGAAACTGCAAAAGATAAAGGCATTATGGCTGCTACTGGGGAAGTTTTAAAATCTTCTGCGAGATTAGGCGGTGGTGCTGCCGGTGCTGCAATTGGTTCCGCAATTTGTCCGGGAATCGGCTCTGTTGTTGGTTGGGTTGTTGGTGAATGGTTGACTGGCATGGTTGTTGGTAAATCATATTCGGAACAAAAGGCAGAAGCCCAAGAGACTCAAGCTGAAACTCCACAACCGCAACAATATACACCGGAGCAGATTGCAAAATTGAAAGAACTTGGCATTACTGATGAAGAATTATCACAAGCTCAAGCTAACGGTTTTACTTACGAAGAAGCATTAAAAGTATTGCAAGCCTCAGAACAACCGGAAGCAATACAAACTCAACAACCTGTTACCCAATCAGAGCAAGCTACTCAACCAGTTCAAACAAATGGAGTTGGAACACCGCAAGTTGATGCCCAAATTCCAAGTATATCAACTCCAATGATGAATCCATTTAACAATCCATACAACCCAATGAATTTGACTGCAGGTTTGAATAACAATTTGAACCCAATGACATCAAATCCAACAACTCAAAACAGTGTATTTGGCAATCCATATCAAACAACACCAGCTAATTTATACAATAACGATATGTTATATCAACAAACATTTGGAATGACTTCTCCTAGTCAAGGTACTCCATTAAATCTAGATGGTCACTATTTTAGATATGTTGGTTCTTAAAGAAAAAATATATACGAAAGGCGCTGCTTAATCAAGCAGCGCCAACTTTTTACTGAATTACACTCCGCATACGTGGAAATCACGTTCTGAAACAGATGATGTACATTCCAATAATTGAGTTAACAAGTTTTCAATCACTCTTTCAACTGTTTTCACTTCACCCTGTAATGCTCTGAAACTTTCTTCTTTTGATTCTTTTAAAGCATTGTTAAAAATTTTGTCTTGGTACATAAATTATACTCCTATTTATCTTAACAATATTATAATCGGCAACTTTTATAAAAACTTTAATTTTTCATAAAAATATTGTTACAAAATTTCATTTTTAGTAGTTGTTTGAAATATTTTAAAGTAAAATATTAACATGTTTACAAAGGGGAAACCAAATGCTAAAGGACTTTGAATTGACAAATTACGATTTTTATTCTAACCGAAGAGATATGGAAATCATTTCTAATATTGTAGACGCGTTAAAGAAAATTTTGGAAGAAGATAAAAAGCAAGAACAGCCTTTGTTTTTGAAGATTTCTGATAATTTGATTCTTAATATAGCAAGAAAAGTTGTCCAAGAAAAGAAAAAAACTTTTCTTATTGGTATTACTGGCGAAAGTGCATCAGGCAAAACTGTATTTGTAGATAATACAATTAAGGCTTGTGTAAAAGATAAGACACAAGGAATTTATACCGTTATCAGATGTGATGATTACTATAAGGATACTTCAAAAGAGTTGAAAGAAGCCGGTAGTTATGAAGAATTATTTAAAACAGGATTTAGTTTTGATACTCCGGAAGTTATTGACTTAGATTTGATGAAAAGTCACCTTGTCGCATTGAAAGAGGGGTTAACTATAAAATCTCCTCGTTATAATTTTGTAACATGTGAATCGGATCCCAATGGTGATGAAAAAACACCTGCGAAAGTTATTTTAACAGAGGGTTTATATGTTCTAAATGAAGGTGTAAGAGATATTATGGACGTTAAGGTTTATGTATTTACACCTCTTGAAGTTATTAAAGATAGATGGTATAGACGTGCGGCAGAACGTGGCAAAACAGGTACGGCGGCTGATTTACAATTCGCAGATGTTAATAAAACTGCTCAAAAATATATTCGTCCTGCTTATCAAATTTCTGATGCGGTTATAAATGGTATGGTTAGCCAAGAATATATTCAAGAAATTACAGATAAAATTTTCTGTGCATTAAAAAGTATCGTTTATTAATAAATTATTTAATAAAAATGGCGGACTTGTTTTTACAAGTCCGCCATTATAGTTTGTAAATCTATAGATTAAAATGCCCTTTCACATTTATTACATCTTGGTTGTTGTTGGATTGGTGCAGCACAACCGCATGGTTCTCCTTTTTGAATTTTCATACCATGTAATTTTTCGCATTTTGTAAGTTTTTGTTTCTTACATTTTTCTACTTTAACACATTTGTTGCATTGCCTAAAACCAGTGAAAGGGTTTAAACTGTTTGGTCCTTCATAAGACCATGCAAATACACTCTGAGCAGGAATTGCTAAAAATGCCAATAAGGTAAATGTTGCTACTAAATTTTTCATACTATCTCCTATCTTTTTTAGGTAAACTATTTGGTGACATTTTTATTTTATAAGTTTTAAAATAGTTTTCCTATAACTAAATGGAGTAGTGACATTCAATAGAAATCCTAGCTATTTTAGGCTATTTTTTATAACAAAAAGACGATGTAAAATTTTACATCGTCTTTCCTGTTTTTATTATAATTCAAAAATTATAAATTTGATTTTGTTTTAGTGATGCTTGCATCTTCTAGCAAGATAACTTTGATTTCTTCACCGCTTTTAGCACTGTAGTTTAAACCAGGAGTAACTAAACCAGTAACTAAACCAACACCAGCACCAACTGGAGTACCGATAGCTATACCGGTTCCAACTTTGTCTGGGCTAGGAATGAATGAGAAACCAACACCAGCACCAGTACCTACTGCAGTACCACCAACTGTGTATAATGCAACTTTACCAGCGGTCATCCAAGGACCTTCTTTAAGGGCATAGTCTTTGTAGAATGGTTTAGCATTCAAGTTAACTGTTTGTCCATCTGGAGTAACTACTTTGTTCATTTGAACATATACTCTAGCATTTTTGTTGAACCATTGAGGATCTTTAATATCTAGTACGTTACCGTAGAAAGTAGATCCTGCAGGAATTAACAAAGTACCTTCATCTGTTTTGATATCTTCAGGGTTAGTGAATGTAACACCGTCACCTGAAGCATGTAATTTAGATTTGAATTGTTCGTTGAAAGCAACAACTAGAACGTTACCTTCTTTAACAACGTTTCTTAAGTTAGTAATTGTAACTTCGTGACTAGGAGCTTTTTTAACCATTGTTAAGTGTTCAGTTCCTAAAGTTGTTTCAGTTACGTTTTTGTATTGATCTTTAACAAGATCTAATCTTTGTTTTAATCTGTATAATAATACAGCAGCTTCAGCTCTTGTTAATTCATCTGTTGGTCTTAATTGATTTTCATCTGGGTGATTTACGTAGATGCCATAAGATAATGTTTTAGCATAAACGTGCTTAGCCCATGCCGGAACAGATGCGGAATCAGAATATTTAGATAAAATGTTGTTTTCATCAACATTACCTTCAATAGTGATGTGACTGATTACAGATTGAGCTTCATCTCTCAAGATAGAACCTTGAGGTTTGAATGTTCCGTTAGGATATCCGTAAACTAAACCTAATTGTTGAGATCTTGCAACTGGAGCATAATCATCGCTGGATTTTGCTACATCTGAAAATTTAACTTTTGATTTTACTTCTAAGTTTTCATTTCCTAAAACTTTCAATAGGGCTTTAACAAATTCAACTCTTGAAATTCTGTTTTCCGGATAGAAGTTCCCATTAGTCAATGACATAACTGAATCCGTAACAACGCTTTCAATTTCTGGTTGAGCCCAATATGCTTTTTCTACATCATCAATACCATTGTAAGCAAGAGCTGGAACAGTGTTGATTGCAAGCATACCACAAACCAATAAACCCGCTAATAATTTTTTCATTTTCACTTCCTTTTCTTAAAAATGTAAACCAAATTCCATTATTATCATGTTTATTATATGATAATGTTAGAAAAATGTAAATAGCTACCCCAAATAAATATATCAGGAGGAAAAAATGAGAAATGTAGCAGCTACAAAAATCGTGTCAACATTAGGCCCTGCCTCTAATTCAGAGGATATGATTCGTAAACTATACAGAGCCGGTGTAACCATGTTTAGATTAAATTCTTCGCATGGTGACATGGAAACACACAAACAAACATTAGATTTTATTCGTAAAATCGAAAAAGAAGAACACACAGTTATCCCTGTTTTATTAGACTTACAAGGTCCAAAAATCAGGGTAGGCAAATTTGATGAGCCTATTGAGATTAAAGCAGGCGAAGTTCTTAAATTCAGACACCAAGACAAATATGAAGGCGATGTTATCCCTGTTGACTACCAAGGTATCGCTGATGACGTTAAACCTGGGGATAAAATTCTTATTGATGACGGTAAAATCCAACTTACTGTTGAAAAGTCAGAGAACAACATCGTTTATGCAAAAGTTTTAACTTCAGGTGTTATTAAACCTCGTAAAGGTCTGAACTTACCTGGTGGAACTGCAAGTCTTAATATCTTGACTGAAAGAGATAAGCAATTTGTTGAATTTGCTATGCATAATGATATTGATTATCTTGGTTTATCATTTGTAAGATGTAAAGAAGATTTACAATTGTTAAGAGGTATTTTAGACAGAAATAATTCTCATTTAAGAATTATTTCTAAAATTGAAAAACCTCAAGCTCTTGAGAATATTGATGATATCATTGAATATTCAGACGGTATCATGGTTGCAAGAGGCGACTTGGGTATTGAAACTCCAATTGAACAATTGCCAATCGTTCAAAAAACAATTATCAGAAAAACAAATGCGGTTAGAAAACCTGTTATTGTTGCAACTCAAATGTTGGAAAGTATGATTGAGAATCCAATGCCAACAAGAGCAGAAGCTTCTGATGTGGCAAATGCAATTATTGATGGTGCTGATGCAGTTATGTTATCAGGTGAAACTGCTGCAGGTAAATATCCTGTTGAAGCAGTAAGCATTATGAAGAAAATTGCTGAAGATATTAATAATAGCCAATTCATGAGAAAAAATGAATTCCCAGCAACAATTAGAACAGAAGAAAATGCAATTCCTATGTCAATTGCTGTTTCAGTTGCAGATACTTTGAAAAACTTACCTAAAGCTAAAGGTGTTATCGCTTTGACTGCAACAGGTTATACAACTGCATTGATTTCAGAATGCAGACCGTCTGTTCCAATTTATTCATTCTGTGAAGATGCTAAAGTTGGTAGATTTATGCAATTGTTCAACAGTGTTTCTTCTATCAAAGTTGATGATAAAAACATTGAAATTGATAAAAGTTCTCTTATTGAATTGAACGAATTTCTTAAAAAAGAACTTGAAATGGAAGTTGGCGATTGCGTAATCATCACTGGTTCAGTTCCTCACTTGATGTCAGGTCAATCTACAAACTTCATGAAAATCCACAAGATTTCGTAAGTTTATTTGAGTTGGTATTCAAAAATAAAGAAAGCTCCGAATTTATTTTCGGAGCTTTACTATATTTAATTCTTTTTATTATTTATTTGTTCCGGGTGTGCAGAATTTGATAAAATAATTTCGTAATATTCGTTTTTATCAATATTTACTCCCATTGTTTTTACATCGCAATATTTTTTCTTCTTTTTATTTAATAATTTTTTATAATCTTGTCCCATAAATCCAATTTAACAAGAAAAAAGAAAATCGCAAGCTTATGTTTGTTATTTATGTGTAACAGTTATTAACATTAAAGGTGTTCATCACTTGCAAAAATAGTATATTTATTATACGATTTAATGTACGAACGTGCGTCGGTGGACTTTTGTGTGGAAAAAGTCGTTAAACACCGATAAAGGAATTACATTTTAACTAAAGTAATGGATTAGAAATATAAAGGAAAGCAAAAATGAATCACCCTATTATTGATGAATTAGAAAAAAATTATTTAGGCAAAGACATTCCTAGTCTTAATGCCGGCGATACAGTAAAAGTTTTTGTTAAAATTATTGAAGGTAACAAAGAAAGAATCCAAGCATTTGAAGGTACAATTATTAAAATGCATGGTGCAGGTCTTAACAAAACTATTACAGTAAGAAAAGTGTTCCAAGGTGTTGGTGTTGAACGTGTATTCTTAATCAACTCACCAAGAATCGACAAAATTAATGTTCTTAGACGTGGTGACGTTAAACGTGCTAAATTATACTACTTAAGAGAACGTTCAGGTAAAGCAACTCGTATTAAGGAAAAAATTGAAAAAAGATAAGACTCATATTCACTGGTATCCGGGACATATTGCAAAAGCTGAGAAAAAGCTGAAGGAACAGCTTTCTTTAGTGGATGCCGTGATTGAAGTTATTGATGCGAGATTACCATTATCAAGTAATTATGACAATATATCGGGGCTTCTAAATGGAAAGCCTCGATTTTTGTTGGTTAATAAATCTGATTTGGTTGATAAAAATGAGTTAAAACCATTTTTGGATTATTTAAAAAATGAAAATAAAATTTCTGTTATTGCTACAGAAGCAAAGAATAACAAAGATATAAATATTATTGTTAAAAAAGCTATTGAATTATCAGAGCCAAGAATTCAAGCCTTGATGGCAAAAGGGTTGTTACGTCGCCCCGCAAGAATTATGGTCGTTGGTTTGCCAAATGTTGGGAAATCGAGTATTATTAATAAGTTAACCCGTTCTTCAAAGACGAAAATTGGTGCAAAAGCTGGTGTAACTCGTCAACAACAATGGGTTCGAATTAATCCTCAATTGGAATTGCTTGATACCCCGGGGATTATACCAATGAAGCAAGAAGACCAAGAACGAGCTAAGAAATTGGCATTTGTGAATTCGGTATCGGAGAATGCGTATTCTAATGAAATCGTTGCTCAAGAGCTTTTGGATATTTTGGATTGTGATCAAGCACAACAATTCAGAGATTTTTATAAATTGCCACAGGATTTGGAGTTGAATATTGATAATATTTCCCTAACTCGTAATTGGCTTTTAACAGGTGGTTCAACAGATAGAGAAAGAACCTCGGTTTATATTTTGAGAGATTTTAGAGAGGGTAAAATTGGTAAGTTTATTCTAGATAGTCTGCCTACCTGAAATTAGCTTTTATTCCTTACAAATTTTATTGCTTTTCTGTGTAATTTATTTGTTAGGTTATTGCTTACAGAACTTTCACCAGTTTTTGAGATAAAATTTCACAAATTCTTTTTAAAGTCCTTCCATTCTGAGCAATCTATACTTTTATGTTTCAAAGTTTATTTCTGTAATTGAGCAATAAAAATGCCGGAGGCATTTGTGCATTCCGGCTTTATTAATACTCTCTATTCTTATTTCATCTTTTGACCGAGTTGTTCGGTTCTAATTACTTCACAGCGACTAAATTCGCTTTCATACCTGCATCTGAGTTTATCATTGCAGCATTAGCATACGCCAAAGTTCGGCGTTTTTTTGCTCCTCTTAATATTAGTTCAACACTTTCACATCTGTTATTTGATGGTGTTGTTATCTTCTTTAGCATTAGTTTTTACTCCATAGATTTCTGATTACAGAAATGTTATCGACATATTAGAGTGAAAACTTTAAAAAACTTTTGTAATTGTTAACAAAATGTAATAATCAATTCATATTACATTAGAGTCAAATTATGCTAAAATAAGTATATGAGTGAAATTTTCAACGATAAAACAACGGCTGAAATTGATGCAAAATTACATAGAGATATTTTAAAGCACAATTTAAATATTGAAAAAATTTCGATAGGACTTGTAATTTTATTGATGATGTTATTTAGAGGTTGGATTTTTTACTGGTTGAAATTTGGTGTTGCCGTTCCGACAAATCTTAGCAATAAATCAATTTCTATTTTACAAGAACCGATTATGGAGGCTTATTCTCCGTCCGTGCAGCGAGGAAAGTCATTTAAATACAACTCTTTAATAAAGAATGATTCATCTGCTCAACTTATTCCGCAAGCCCATTACGAAATTTCCGGTCGTGTGATATTTCGTAATAATGATATTTATGTCGGAAAGTATTTTGATAGCGTTGCCGCTTATAACTTAGGACTAACTTGGGGTAAAACGATATCTGAACCGAAGTTCTTTAAAAAACATCTTGATGTTTATGGGGAAAAAGATCATTTTTCAGGAATGAGAAATATGTATTGGCGTTGGTATTCTTTAATTCCTTTGCAAAGTGATTATATCAATTCTCATATTTCTCATATTCATATAATTCCTGCAAATAAAAATATTTTAGCGGCTTTATTGAAATTGAAAAACTTTAATAAAGTCAAAATAGAGGGGGAGCTTGTCGATGTGAATTTCAAAAATTCTGAGGGTTCTCAACCTATTTCATATTATACAAGCCTTTCGACAAAAGATGCCGGCACTACCGGAAGGGGTAGCGGTTCTAGTGAAATTATGTATGTAACAACAGTTCAAATTGGTAAATTTATTTATAAATAGATATTAAAAAAGAGTAAGTTGTTTTTCAAAATGTTTTTTTAAGAAAGACGGTCTATGGTATTTACACAATCCGTATTTATCAATTGCATTTAAGTGTTCAGCCGTTAAATATCCTGCATTCCTTTCCCAACCGTACTGAGGAAATTCTTTTGCAAGTTTGTCCATATATCTGTCGCGAGTAACCTTTGCCAAAATACTCGCAGCTGCAATAGCAGCTGATGTTCCATCTCCTTTAATTACAAATTTTTGGGGATAAGTATAATTTTTTATAAGCCTATTCCCGTCAACAAGAGTGATAAAATCTGTTAATTTCGCTTCTTTTATAACATTTTCACATGCAAGTTTCATTGCTTTTAGTGATGAATTTAGAATGTTAATTTTTTCAATCTCTTCAACTTCAACGCAAATTATTGAATTGATAGAATTGTTTATTATTATATCAAATAGTTTTTCTCTTGCTTTTTTAGAGAGCTTCTTTGAATCATTTAATTTTTCTAAATCTTTTATTAAATTGTTTGTAACTTCGGGGAAATGTACACAAGCGGCAAAAACTCCTCCTGCCGCGGGACCTCTTCCTGCCTCATCTGTTCCTATAACTGTTTTTAATGATTTATCAAATTCAAATAATTCTTTCATCAATTTAATTTTAATATAAAAATGTCAAACTAATAAGTATTGATTTTTTGATTTATTTCCTTAACAATGTTGTATATAGGTTGCGTAAATGTTTGGGAAAGATAAAATAGTACAACTTTTTAATAAGAAGAGAGTAGAACTGTCGATGTCTAAAGGTTTTGCTCTGTTTAACGAGGGTTTATATTTATATCAAGAAGAAAAGTATGATTTAGCCTTTGAAAAATTTAAACAAGCTGAAAAATTGGGCTATAAATCTTGTGATATGTACCTTTGTATGTCATACGTTTGCGACATAAATGAACAAAGAAATGTTGATTTGGTTTTAAAATATTTAGATAAAGCTATAAAGTGTGATTCTGATTATGGTTATGCTTATTTTTTGAAAGGCGCTACATATTCAGAATATTTGGACAAATATGATTTAGCAAATGAATATTTGTTAAAAGCTAAAAAACATGATTATGAAAGTGCTTCTTTATATTATTATTTAGCAAAATGTTATGATAACTTAGATGAAACAATGAAGGCTTTGGCTGCTGCTTCAACTTGTATTTCAAAGTATCCGGATTCATATTCCGGGTATATGGCCAAAGGAAATATTTATTACTATCAAAATAGGTATAAAGAAGCATTACCTTATCTATTAAAAAGCGAGGAGCTTGGAGAAGTTGAAACAAGTATTCTATTTAAAATTTCTTATTCCTATAGTACTTTAAAAGATTATAAAAAAGCTTTGGAGTATGCAAATAAGATGATTTTTCTTGATAAAAAGAATCCGGTAGCATATTATAGAAAAGGTTTTGTGTATTATAACCAGAAAGATATTGAACCTGCATTAAAAAACTTTTTAGAGGCTGAAAAATTAGGTCTGGATCAAAATGATTGGGGTGGAATGTATTCAAGAATGTCTTGGATTTATCAATCAAAAAATGATAATGAAAAAGCATTGTATTATTCAAATAAAGCTTTATCTTATGACATAAAAGATTCGTTTGATTATTATCGAATGGGTTGTTTGCAAATGTATGGATTAGAAAATAATACTGAAGCATTAAAGTATTTTAAATTAGCTCTAAAACATGCAGAAGATGATGAAGCTGGACAGATTGATGTGTACATTGATTTATCTGTTCTTTATATGAAGTTAAGAAAATATACACTTGCTCTTAAAACTGTTAATGAAGGCTTAGAATTTCCATCGAAATTTAATAATGAATTTTTATACCGACAGAAAATAGCTGTATTATACAAGATGAATAGATTCAAAGAGTGTCAAAAAATTGTAGATTATTTACTTGGAATTGATGCAAATGATTTTTGGGCATTGCAGGCATGCGGTATGTTAAAATTTGAAGAAAAAGATTATGACACGGCTATTGAATGTTTTATAAAAAGTGAAAAGGAATTGAAAGAAATTAACCCTTGGGCTTATGCTTATTGGAGTTTTGCATTGTTAAATAAAGGGAAATATGACGAAAGTTTAGAAAAATTTTCGCTGTATTCAGAATATGAGGACCTGAAATATTTAGAGTATAAGGATAAAATTCTTATAAAATCTCATATAAATAAGTTAGAAAAATATTTTCCTAATAATCCTGATTTGGAAAAAATAAAAGAAAAATTTGCTAAGATTATAAATGTTTAGTAAATGATTTTTCCCGTTTTTAGGAGTGAATGGCGGCGGTAAGGACTCTGCCGAGAAAAAGGTGACTAAAAGTCACGTTTTTCGAGAGGTTGAACCCCTTGGGGTGAAATTGCCCAATAAAAAGCACTCCATTAAGGAGTGAATGGCGGCGGTAAGGGGAATTGAACCCCTGTTTAGAGAATGAGAATCTCTCGTCCTAACCACTAGACGATACCGCTTTGGTAGTTTTATTTTATCACTAAATAAGTTTTTTACAAGATTTATTTGTTTTTCTTTTCTATTTTTATTTCATAGCCGAGGAGGTCGGCTATTGTTTCCATTTCATCATAATTGAGAGAACTTAAAAATATTTTGTTTTGCAAACTTCGTTGGGTGTAAGTTTTACCGGTTTTTTGCGAAAGCATATCTGCTAATTTTTGAACTGTTAGCGCTTCCTTCATTATAAGAATTTTAAGTTCGTTTTTTGATGACATTATTTCCTCATATTTGAAATAATTATACGTTTATTAAGTAAATGTTGACAAATATGAGATATTTACCTAAAATAAATCTTAAATATGAGACAATTGTTTGTTATTTCTAATTTAATATTAAGAAATGGAGCTTAAAAATATGACTATCAAAGAAAAGGGTGCTACTGGTCAACCAAAAAGGTCAAGATTTGCATTTACGTTAGCAGAAGTTTTAATCACTTTAGGCATAATCGGTATTGTTGCCGCAATGACTATACCAACATTAACACAACGGTATAGGGAAAAAGTTTTAATCAACCGGTTAAAAGATACTTATTCAATTTTTTCTCAGGCATATAAATTGGCTGTAAATGAATATGATTCTCCAGAGGGTTGGGATATTGGAGAAAAGGCAAGTCATGATGGTGCGGTCAAAGTTTATAACTACTTTAAACCATTCTTAAAATTAGGGCAGGACTGTGGTGAAGAGTATGGTTGCTTTGCTTCATCGTATTCAACTTTCAGTGGTGTAGAATATGGTTTTGCTCCTTATGGACACCCTTTATATGCAAGGGGAGTATTAATGAATGGTGTTGCTTTTGCATTTGCAAGTGCGGGGTCCGGTTGTAGTGTTTATGTGGAACCTCAATATGGAGATTATTGTGCAATGTTATATATAGATGTAAATGGTTATGATTTACCAAATAAAACTGGTATTGATTATTTTGGTTTTATTATAACTCCTACAGGGGTTGTTCCTTTAGGACGGCCTGACGATAAAGGTCTTGGTAATGGTTATACTTGTACTTATAAAGGAAAAAATTCTGGAAATGGTACAGGTTGCACTGCTTATGTTTTAAAAAGGGGTAATATGGATTATCTAAGACGTGATATCTCTAATGATTGGAAATGAAATATTTTTGTGTTCCCAAATGTTTAATATATAATTTAAATATTGAGGGAATTGTTATGAATCAAGAAGAAACTAAAAATAAAATTTATAAACTATCAGAAGAATATGATAATGGAAATTGTTCTGTTGAACTTGAAAATGAATTAAGAGAGTTGTTAGAACCCTTCAAAAAAGGTTCTATCGGTCTCGCTCAGATAAATCCTATTGCGGGTGATATTGAGTATAATTCACAAAAGGTTGTTAAATATATCAAACATGCTCAAAATATTGGTTTAGATGTTGTTGTATTTCCTGAACTTACTCTCATGGGATATCCGATAGAAGATACAATTGATAGACACCCTGTGATTGTTGAAGAGAATGTTAAATGGTTGAAAGAAATCGCAAAGATTACCAAAGAAACTGCAGCTATTGTTGGTTTTGTTGAACCTAGAAAATATGACCATTTGACAGGAAAAAAATATTATAATTCTGTTGCGATATTACAAAATGGTAAAATTCAAGGAATTATCAGAAAATCTCTACTTCCTACGTATTCAGAATTTAATGATTACAGGTATATTGAGCCATCTCCGGTTGTTGGTAATCAACCAAGCGATACATTAGGTCATTTTGATGAGGATATGGTTCAATATTGTGCAAAAACAAATTTAATCAATTCTCAAAAATATGGAATTTCTATTTGTGAAGATTGTTGGAATAATAAAGAGTTCTTTAACGATACAACCTTATATTCAATTGATCCGATTGATGAGTTGGCACAAGAAAATCCAGATGTGTTTATAAACTGTTCTGCGTCTCCAACAAGAGCTAAAAAAGAACAATTGAAGCACAATATGTTGTCTTTTGTTGCTGAAAAATATTCAACTCCAATTGTGTATGTAAATCAGGTTGGTGCAATTGATAACAGTTCATTTGACGGTTCAAGCAGAGTTTTTGACAAAGAAGGAAAACTTTTAGCTAGGGCAAAATCTTTTAAAGAACAATTTTTGATTGTAAATCCTCATTTGGGTTTGGGTAAAATTTATCCGTTAACAAAAGGGTTAGAAAAAACTTTGACTGAAGCAAAGGTTTATACATTAGAATATGAACCGGATTTGGAAAGAACTTACAAAACTATTGTTCAAGGTATTAAAGATTATTTTAAGAAAACAGGTTTTAAACGGGCTGTTCTTGGACTTTCCGGAGGTTTGGACTCTACGGTTTGTGCAGTATTATTGGCTGATGCTCTGGGAAAAGAAAATGTTTTTGGTATAAGTATGCCATCTAAAATTACAAGTAGTGAAAGTAAATCTGATGCAGAAAAATTAGCAAATAATTTGGGTATAAATTTTACCGAAGCACCCATAAAAGATATGGTTCAAACAACTAGTAATTGTTTAACAAAATTGTTTGCAACTGTTGAAAATAGTTGGGATTGCAGATATAAGCAATCTTTCACGATGGATAATATTCAAGCTCGTTCAAGGGCAATGTTTTTATGGGGAATAAGTAATGAGTTTGCTTCTTGCCTTCCAATTGCAACATCAGATAAATCTGAACTTTATATGGGTTATGCTACAATTAATGGTGATATGTCCGGAGGTTTTGCTCCAATTGCCGATGTTCCGAAGACAAAACTATTTGCTCTTGCAAGATGGTTGAACTCAAATAGAGAAGTAAAAAATGCAATTCCGGAAGCTATTATCCTAAAAAAACCGGGGGCAGAACTTGCTATTGACCCTAAAACCGGCAAACCATTGATTGCGGAAGATGCTTTGATGCCTTATGAATTTTTAGATGAAGTTATTTGGCGAATTGAAAATAAAAAAGAACATTATTACGATATGTTAGAGTCAAAATTCTTGTATGAAACTAAAAATGAAGTCTCAAAAGAACAAAAGATTCAGTGGTTGGATAAGTTCTACAGAAGAATGGCTACAGCATTATACAAATGGTCTATTCTTCCTCCATCTGTAATTGTTGACTCTCGTTCAATTAATAAATATGATTACAAACAACCTATTACTTCTTCAAGAATAAATTATAAAGGTTTGTCTGAAAAAGTAATTGCGGAAAAAATTAAATCTTTCAAATAATTCACCATAATTTCCTTGTAACAATATATTAAGAAAAGATTTTGGCATAAAAGGGGGCAAAAGTGCCTTGGGGTGCTTGATTAATATATATTTACACTTGGAGTAAAAAATTATTGATATAAATTCTGTATGATATGCTATGATATCCTTAAGAGGAAATTCAAGCTAACGTATGATTAAGTTTAATATTTTGAAGTGGTTATATAAGCGTGCTCCAATGAATTTTTATTCGTTTTTGGAAGATGCAACTGTTATTAAATCAATAAACAATACCTGTTTAGGGTATAAATATGATAGAGTCTTTACAGATGAAGAAATTAATTCTGTTTGGGAAAATATAAAAAAACATAAACGATTTTCTACAATAATGATATTTTTATCGTTTATTGTTGTTTTGTATGGGATAATTTTCCCGAATTATAATTTTTTGAGTTCTGTAGAGTGGTATTGTTCAATTCTTCCATTTTTAGTTATTTTGTGGGTTATCTATAAATCTATTACTTTTATTACTACAAAATGTTTTGAAAAAAGCTTAAAAGCTAATTATGGTGTATATGAAACAACAATTTTTCCATTTTCTGAAAATATAAATGAAAAGTATTATAATTTATTCAAGATAGAATTGTTAAAGGTTTTCTTATTTATTTTAATTATTTTATTGTGTTTTGGAATGGGTTCTCCTTTCAAGATTGCTTCAAAATGTATTCAACAAAAGAAATATGATGATGCTGTTCGAATTACTACAATTGGCTCTAAAATATTCCCTATTGCGCCTGAGTGGTATTCATTGAGAGCTTATTCAAGATTCAAATTAAAAGATTATGGTGGTGCAATTAGAGATTACGATAGAGCTTATAAGCTTGAACCTGACGAATATAGTGTTATGAATTTTGATAATAAAATTTTTATAAAATATTATATAGGAGATTATAAAAGTGCATTAAAAGATTTTGATAAGGAAATCAAAAATGCAAAAAATGATGAGGATAGAGATTCATTCTATTGGGATAAAGCACAATTTTTATACAATATAAAAAATTACAAAGCGGCTTTAAAAATTTATGATTATTTGATTGATAAGGCTGATAGCGACAGGGTTTTCTTGCTGAAAAATCGTTTATACTTTGAAAGAGCACAAGTTTATGAACGTTTGGGACAAGATGATTTGGCTCAACAAGATTATGCAGATGCTGATGATTTGAGTATTGAAGAATCTTTCAAAAATCCAATTCCGAAACCTGTTTTGTTATTTGATGGAATGTAATTTATTTCAAATCTTTTAAAATAACTTTGAGATTGTTTGAGTTAATATTTCCGCAGGCGTAAACTCTGAATAGAGATTCAATATCTCCCGCATTGAGTTTTATTGGTGGAATCATCTCAATTTTATCTTGGTAGAAATCTTTTGACCGTTCTGCTCTGAAAATTATTTTGTATAAAAATGTGAATGGAATTTTCAAAATACGGATTTTCTTTTCAGCTGTTTTGTTGTGTCTTCCCCAGATATAAAGATGCGCAAATTGACTATCAATGTGATATTTACCCTCAATAAACGTTGATAGATAATCACTTTGAGAGTATATTTTTATGTCGTTTAATTCTGTATTATCAATGTTAAATGTTCCTGTGATGTTTGCTGCAAGAACTTTTTTGTTTGAAAAATCAATATTTGTAATTTTTGATAGTGAGAATTTTATTTTGTCAAAATTTAGCCATTTCGATTTCTTTGCTCGTTTTGATTTGTTTATGATAAATTCTGTTGAACCAAGTTTAGGCAAAAAACCATCATCAATTGCAAACATTGTACTTGCTTTAATGTCATTTAATTTGTTTTTTGTGATTAAATGTAGAGTTGCAAATGCTGAACCTTGCACTTGATTAGGAAGATTAAAAATATGTGTTGCAACTTCATTTGAATTAATGTCAGATGCAAAGAATTGAATGTCTGATGAGTGTTCAAGCAAATTATATGTTCCTTTTGCACTCAAATTTCCTTTTGCATATTGAGTTTGAGGAATTACAAATTGTACATTGTTATTCTTTAATGCTCCTAAAATTTCAACATTTTTAAGGTTAAATTTTGTGTGAGAAATCTCTCCGACATTGATTTTCCCTCGTTCAACAGTAACATTGTAATTGCTTGATTTTGTGGGCTTTTTATCTTTAAAATTTTGTCCGATTGCTGAATAATTTCCTCTTTTTACGATAAATTTGTTCAAATATATTTCAATATCGTGGATTAAAAATCCTGATTTAAAATTGTTATCTGCATTGAGTTTGATGCTAATTGGAGAAGTAAAAAATGTCCCATCAGATGTTAAATTTAAATCATTTTTATTTATATTTATAGTTGTCGTTTTTAAATATAAAAAATCTTTGTGGTAAATATCATTTAGGGTAAATTTCCCTAAAATGGTTTTTGTTGGAAAATCTATTTTTAAATCAGATGTGAAGTTTCCTCCTTGAACATAGTTTTTTATGAAAGATTGGAATATCTCAACTGGCGTAGGAGTTAAAGTCTTAATTGTTATGTATTGTGGTGAATAGTGCCCTTTGACTTTTTCAAACAGACCAATGCCCGTAAGAAGTTTTTGTGGAGTTGCTCCTAAAAAGGAATAATCATAATTTTTTAGATAAATTCTATCGCCATGTTTTTCTGTATATGCGAAAATTCGTCTTGTCTTATTTGTACAATCTAAGTTCCCGTATTTGGATATTAAGTTTGAGCCTTGAGGAATAGTTAAAATATATTTGATTTTGGGGACTTTATTTTGTGTCTTATATTTAACTTCTGCATTCGCTTTGCCCATTATTCCTACTTTGGGAAAATATTTTGTTGTAAATTTATTTGTTAAAGTTGCTTCTACATTTCCACTAGTGATTAAATCTTTTGAAAATAAACCTGTCAGATGAAAATCTGTAAATACTTTTTCGCCCCCAAATAAACCGCTAGTTTTTGCATTAATTTCATGGTTGTTGAAATCAAAAATCGTTTTCGGTAAATATATTGGAATATTGAATTTTGAAAAATTCGCAGCTAAATTTTTAGTTTTACATTTCCCTATTAAGTTTCTATTTTTAAGGTTTAGCGCAATATCAATAGTACCGGAAAAGTTTGTAAAATTTTCAATAAAATTTTTCTTTTTAGGATTTTTAATTTTGTAAAAATAAAGAAAACTTTCTTCCAATTCTCTAACTGGTAAATTTGTTCCTTTTATTTGCAAGTTGTTAGTAGAACCTGAAAAATAAAGGTTTGAATTTTCAAGTTGGGCAGAAAGGTTGTCAAAAGATATTTCTTTATAGTAATTTATCGCTCCGGTTTTTCCTATTATGATAGGATTTTTAGTGTATGGATTTGACAATGTTGCAACGAGATGACAAATTATTACATCTCCAATTTTTTCTGCTTTTATATTTTGAACTTGGATATTCGAGTTTTTATCTATTTTTACAAAAACTTCTTGGATATTGATTAATGGTAAATATTTGATATTAAATTCTGTTTTTTGAGTTTTATTCTTATTTTTTAATAGTTGTGAAATTTTTTCATAATCCACAAAGATTGATTTTACATCAATTGTATTTGGTTTTAGGGAAAAGGATTTTGTTTTATATTTGAAATTATAAATATTTATAATCTCACCATTTGATATAAGAAATTTCCCAATAGATAAGTTAAAAGATAGATTTGGATTTGTTTTAAACTTGAAGTCTTTTATTTCTACCTGAAGATTTGTTTTCTTTGATAAATATTTTTCGTAACTTTTTACCATTTTAGGACTATTTAAAATCGGCGGAAGAATAAATAAAATTGCAAGGTAACTTCCAACAGCAATTGTTCCTATCGTTGAAAAAGTATACAAAAATATTTTTGATAATTTCATAAAATTTATTTTATCATGTAAATAAAGAGCCGAAAAATTTAATTCGACTCTTTGTTATTTCTATTCTTGTGTTGAGTTCTTTTCTGCTTGGGTTTCTCGAAGTTTGATAAGCTCCTCAACTGACAAATTCTCTTCCCCCTCAATCGGTTCCGGAATTGTATCAACAAATTCTTTTGCCTTTTGGATTTCAGAGTCGAGTGCTAACCATTTGAATGATTTAATCATTCGTAATGGTTTTCTTGTATCTCCTCTTAGTACAATTTGGAATTTTGTAGCATTTCTATCAGTTTTTCCTTTGCCTAAGTGTGGAATTGCTTTCAGATCTTCTTCTGAAACAGATTCACAGAATAGCGAGAATGTCTTTGCCGCTACAATATTTAATCCGGAAGTATTTTTAATCAAATTAACAGGGTTGATATTTGAAAGGACACCTAAACTATCCGAAACAGAGCCTGCTAATTTGCCTCGAACTTTGATATCTGCGGAATTATCAAGTAATCCTGCTTTCCCAAAGATAAACATAGACATTACGTTTCCTTGACTCTTTATTGGCATAATATTTACATAACCGTTAGAAAATGTAAGTTGTCCATATAGTTGATTAAAGTGTGAAGTGTCAATTGTTGTGATGTTTGAAATTATTGAACCGACAGCAGAAGAGAAAAATGCATTTTCTCTAATGTTTTCAGACATTAAGAAGTTTTCAAATTTTCCAAAGGGTCCGAGCTGTCCATTTATTACAGTGAATTTTGTTGACCCTTTTAGAGTTTTCATCTGTTCTTCCATCGTAGTTCCTCTCAGTGTTATATCACTAGAGAAATTAAGTTTTCCGGATAGTGTATCTTTCATATCCATAACATCAAGAAGTATTTTTTCGATGTCAAAGTTCTTACCTTGAACCTTTGCTTTTAATTCTGTATTTGCAAGGTTCATTGATACATTTCCTGTAACGTTTCCGCCCATCGGATATGTATTTAATCTATTGAGGTAGAAAATGTTGTTAAACAATGAAATTCTACCGGTAGTATTTCTTGCAATTATTTTACCTGATTTTATGTTGTTAAATCTGATTGAGCCATTTTGAATTGTTATTCCTCCATATTGTGGGGGGACATCTTCTGTTTTAGGTAAAATTTTGGTAGCTGCTTCGGAAACTTTCATTAGTCTATTAACGTCAATACGTCTTGATGTTACCCTAATGTTTGAAATTATATTATTCAAAAGTAAGTCCCAAGTAGAATCTGCTTTTACTCCAAAATCTGAACCGTTTGCATTGACATTATCAATATTGATATTTAGACCTTTGGAGTTTAAATTTGTGTCAATTCTACGAATATTTGTTAGAATTTCCGGCATTGATAAGTTTTTAACCTCAAAATGACCGCTAATATGTGGTTTTTGGGGTTTCCCAAAGATAAATGTATTTCCGGATAGCGAAAATCTTGAGCGCTTCAAGAAGCAAATAGAACCGTCCATTGTTTTATTAATTGTAATTTTGAAAATATTTATAAAGGGATCAGTTGTAATGTTGGAAATCATTGCTCTTAATTCAATGATTTCTTTCGCTCCAAATAAGTTTGCTTGTAAATCACGGTTGAATTTTGTTCCTAAATTTCTTGTGAAAAGTCCGGATTTACTTATTTTGATTGTATCTCCTTTCTTTTCAATTAATAGTTGTAAAAGGGTCTGTTTTCCTGTTAAATCATCAAATTTTACAGGAGAAATATAATTATTTGTATTTGCTAGTACTTGAGTTGTAAATTTGAAATCATCTTCTTTAGATAAAAATTCTGATTTTATGGGTAAACGACCTTTAAAATCAAGGTAAGGAGTTGCTTCTTTGCCTATTAAAGCAGCAATATCAGGTGTTGAAAGTTCTCCGTTTGCCATGATTCTTGATGTAGGTGTAGAAAGATAATTCTTTAAATCCCCATGGAATTTAATATGAGAATTTTTGTTAACTTGAATATCAGATGGTTTTATGACAATTTTATCATCGTTAATTTCGATAACAAGTAAGTCGTCTTTTATTGTAGAACTTGTTTTAGGCAATGTTAAGTTAAAGTTTTTATTTGTAAGTTTCCCTTTCATTTCTCCCGCATAGTTGGCTATGCCGAAATGAGAAGATTTATTTGAGATTACAAAATTCCCAGCTCTATCTCTGACGATTAGATTTTCTAAATCTGATTTTAGAATGGCTGCGATGTCTTTAATTTCTCCAACAACTTTGGCATTTAGAGTTAAGATACCTGATTGCAAGTCATAATCTCTTTTGATGTCGCGAGGAGCAAATGCTAAATACAAACCTTTAAGCGGAATTTTATCTCCCTCAATATTAAAGTTTGCAATAGAATTTGCATCAATTTTACCGGAAACCTTTAGAGGTCTGTTGTTTATTAACATACTTGTATTAGTGATTTTAAAAATGTTGTTATCAAAAAATAAATTCGCATTCAGTTTGTTAAAAATTAAACCAATATTTTTATCTTCTATATTTCCATCTCGGATAATTATTTTACCATTTGAATTGATATCGGTGAAATCAGTTTTTAAATGAGCATTAGATAATAAGTATCCGCTTGCAGTCATTCTGTCAATATCATTTTTTATGTGAATTGTATCTAAATATGCTTTTGCAATCTTCAACACATTATTTAAATATACTTTGGGAGATTTTATTGTTAAATCAACAAAAGGGCTTTTCCCATAATCAACACTACCAAATAATTTAATATATTCATTGTTTGTTACATAGAGGTTTGTATCAATTTCAGACATTGTTCCTTTGGCTTGGAGTTTGAAATATGATTCCGGTAATTGTAAACCTGACATTGTAACGGTTGTATTATCAATGTTTAAAAATCCATAGCCTCTGATTTTGTTATCTTTTTGGTCTTTTCTTATTTTTAATTTTGAAGTAATATTTGATTTTAAATCGTAAGCTCTATATTCAGTTACGGGATTGATAAAAGGAAGAGAGAAAATAGCTTCATCATCTTCATTCTGCTCTATAGGTTTGAATTCCGGTAAAAATGTATTTATATCTAAATCTGCTATGATATTTGTTTTGTCATCACTTAAAAATTGAGCCTTTGTTTTTAATTTAGCTGTTTTTCCATTGTAGTAACCGAGTTTTAGTTCGTTACCTTTTAGTGTAAGTTTATGTTTCGCCTTTGTATCGTCAATTACTGCTTTATAATTTTTTAACTTAAAATTCGGAACTGTTATTGAAAACTGTGAGGGGTCAATAATCACATTACTTTGAGTTTCAGTTTTTGGAGGTTCAATATTTAATCTTTTTTCTCTTCGTTGTTTATTGACTAAATCCTCATAAACTTTTGCAACTTTGTACTTTTCACCATTAACGATTTCAACATTCAAGCTTGGAGAATCAACTTGAACAGATGATATCCTAACATTTTTCCATAGCAAATTAGGTAAAAATACTTTTCCCTTGAATTTATCTGCATGGAACAGAGTTGAACCATCTGGAAGCGATACAGTTATATTATGTGTTTTTACCCCAGCTTCAAGTATTGGGGTTGTATAGAGTTTAAGTCCGTCATAATTAATACTTAGTCCGGTATTATCTTTTATTAACTTTTGAACATCTGTTTTGTATTGATTCAAGTCAATTTTGTTTGGAACAATAAATAAAAAGGCTAAATATAAGCACCCAATAAAAGTTACAAAAGTTATTCCGATAATTCTAAAAATATTTTTCATAAAACCCTCATTTGTTTTGTTTTCTGTATAAATTGATTATAAGTTAAATACGAATAGATAATACAAAAAATACCTATATATTAATATTTATTTACCCGAAAAAAAAGAGCCTCTTGAAATTGAGGCTCGTTGGAATTAAGAATAGCTGGAAGTATGAAAAAGATTAATTATATTAAACTCTTATAGAACTTTTTAATCTATTCTCTATATGGCTAATTATATTTTAGTAATAAGTAATAGTATCTATTGGTTGTTTGTGCTATTGTTTTGGTGTCATTATTGGGTGAAGAGGAGAGAAATGAAGAAAAATTATATAATCGGTTCTATTATATTATTGATAATTGTTGTTCTATTTTCGTGGTTTATGGTTTATACGGATAGTAAAAAGCAAGAGCAAGCAAATTCTATGATTCCGTCCATTGGACAAAAATTGTGGACATATAATATGAATGCACATTCTTGGTTCCGATATAAAGAAACAGATTCTGATGAGTCTAAAGAGGATATTATTTTACAAGTTCAAGAATCTATTGATAATACTGGTTTAACATCTTATCACTTGTTGACCGGTAATGCTCAAGTTCCGAAAGAATCTGTTTTGATTGGAGAGGGTAGTCAAGAATTTTTAGTTGGTAAAAAATTGTATTCTTATTATCCGAAAACTTTTGAATACTATGAGGTGCTATTTAATGGTGTAAAATTTGTACAAAGAAAATTATCTAAAAAAGAGGTGTCAAAACTCTTAAAAGGTTATGAAATTATTGATGTTTCAACATTGGAAAAAGGAACATATAACTTAAAGCAATCTAAATTGCATAACAGGTTTGTTGTTTTGAATGATACCGGTGATGATTTTTACAAGTATTATATCGTACCAAATGATAGCAAAAAAATGGAACTTGGACGTTTTTCAAACCAATTTAGAATTAAAAAATCCGATGTGACTATAAAAATTCAACGTTTAGAGGGTTGCTCAAAGGCTTATCCTTGTTATGAAATAAATGTTAAATAAAATCGTACAGCTAATAATAAAGAAAGGTTCTATATTCCTATGAATAATCTTGAAAAATATATAAAGTTAAGAGATGAATTTAGTTCTAAGTTGGAAGCTCAAAGCTATGAGTCAGAACTTGCTGCGTGGAATTTTTATATAAATTCTACAGACGAAAATTTGAAAAAATATACAATTTCTCAAGAAAAAATGAGTGATTTATTTAAAGATAAAGCCTTATATGAAGATTTGAAAGGACTCCAAAATATAGGGTTAGAAGATAAACATTTAGCAAAGCAATTGAAAGATTTAGTCAAAGCTTTTTATAATGAAATTGAATCAGGTAACGAGCTAAAAGCCTTGAGAGATAAAGAAAATGAAATTGCTGCAAAATTTAATTCTTATGTAATGTTGCTTGATGGAAAGCAAATTTCAAAGGCTGAAATTAACAAAATTTTAGAAACTGAAACAAATCCGGAAATTCGTAAAAAAGCTTATGAAGCTAAAGTTAAAGCCGGAGATGTTATTGCTGATGACTTGGTTGAATTTGTTAAAATGCGAAATGCTTATGCTAAAAATAAAGGATATGACACATATTTTGACTATATGATTGATGATTCTTATGAAATTTCTCCTGAAAAATTAGATGAATTGTTATCGGGCGTTTACTCTAAAACAAAAGATATTTCCGCAAAATTTGATGAAGAAAGAAAAGAAGTTTTAGCAAAAAGTTTTGGTATAAATTCTAGTGAATTACGTGATTATCATTATGGGCTTTTGACAGATGACACTCCGGAAAAAGCTATAAATTCTTGCTTTAAAACAAAAGAACAAGTTGTTGATATCGCAAAATCAGTCTACAACAATATGGGTTATGATGTTGAAAATATTGGAATAACTTTAGATTTATTCCCTCGTAAAGGTAAAAATACTCACGGATTTGCATTTTGCATTAAACCGGGGAAAGATGCAAGAATTTTGGCTAATTTAACCAATAATGCAAACAGTTTAGATACTATTTTGCATGAATTAGGACATTGTGTTTATGATATTGCACTAGATACGACTATGCCATTTTTAGATCAAGAACCGTCATCTTGTGCAATGACAGAAGCTGTTGCAATGATGATGGGTGATTTACCGAAAACAGAAAATATTTTATCTGAAATTGTACCAACTGATACTTTAGCAAAATTTAAAGCTGAATTGAAAAAAGATGATGCAAGATTTGTAAATCGTTCATTACAAATTATTGAATTTGAATGGGAAATGTACAAAAATCCAGAACAAGACTTGAAATTGTTGTGGAAAAAGATGAAGCAAAAATACTTATCTCGTGGTGAAAATACTGATTTAAATAATGAATGGGCTACAATTCCTCATTATTTGTCACACCCAGGGTATTATCAAAATTACTTTAGAGCTGCTTTAATTAAAGCTCAATTGTATAACTCTTTAGCAGATAAGTTGGGTGAAATTAGTAAAAATTCAAGAACCGCAGAATTTTTGAATTCTAGTTTATTTAAATTAGGTTCAACTAAAACAGATGAAGAATTGATGATTGAAATTACCGGCAAATCTCTAACAGAAGATGATTTTTGTAATAGAATTGTGTAATTGTAGTATTTTTATGTTAGTCTAATTCTGACAGGAATATTATGCTCACATTTATTACAAATCCGATAATAGTTTCAGTTATTTTGCTTTGCATATTATGTTTATGTAGAGTAAATGTTTTATTGGCATTAATTATTTCATCTGTAGTTGGTGGAATTGTTGGACATATTAGCTTGAATGAAGTTATGAATATTTTTATTCACGGTATGGGTGGTAATTCTGAAACTGCATTGAGTTATATCTTATTGGGTGCTTTTGCTGCTTCTATGACTCATACCGGACTAGCTCCGATTTTGGCAAAAAAGATTGCACATGCTATTAAATCTAATAAATACCTATTAATAGCAATTTTGACTTGTATTGCAATCCTTTCACAAAACTTGATTCCTGTTCATATTGCATTCATTCCAATTTTAGTTCCGCCATTGTTGAGTTTAATGAATAAGTTAAAACTTGATAGGAGAGCTGTTGCTTGTGGTCTAGCTTTTGGATTGGAAGCTCCTTATATTGCAATTCCTGCAGGTTTTGGTTTAATATTCCAAGGTTTGATTGCAGAAAATATGATGCAAAACGGAGTTGACGTAATTAAAAGTCAAATTTGGAAATACAATTGGATTTTAGGGCTTGGAATGTTTATAGGCTTGCTTGTAGCGGTGTTTGTTTTGTATCGAAAACCTAGAACTTATAAAGAAATTGAAGTTAAAGAACAGTCAGAAAATGAAGATTTGACGCTCAATAGAAGTCATTATATTACACTTGTTGCTGCTGTTATTACATTGGTTGTTCAGTTGTGGACAAATTCCTTGCCATTAGGTGCTTTGGTTGGCTTGTCCGTAATCTTTGGTTTTAAAGCAATTGATCATGACAAAATGGATAAATTAATTAATGAGGGTGTTGGCTTGATGGGTTATGTGGCATTTGTAATGCTTGTTGCAGCCGGATATGCAAGTGTTATGAAAGCAACCGGCGGAATTGATTCTCTCGTAAATTCAATCACTCCATTTATGGGATCTAGCAAAGTTGTTGCGGCGGCTGCAATGTTATTTGTTGGTCTGTTTATCACTATGGGAATAGGTACTTCTTTTGGTACAATTCCAATTTTAGCAGTTTTATATATCCCAATTTGTTTAAAATTAGGTTTTAGTATTCCGTCAATAATAATTGTTTTATCAGCTGCCGCCGCATTAGGAGATGCGGGGTCACCTGCTTCTGATACAACGTTAGGACCTACTGCAGGATTAAATGCAGACGGACAACACAATCATATTTGGGATACATGTGTTCCAACATTTTTAATTTATAATATTCCAATAATTATTTCAGCCTTGATTGCTGTTTTGATTTTTAAATAATGTTATTTAATTTTTTTAATAATTTTTAGAACTTGTTCTTTTAGATGCTCATAATCAGAATTATTATCTATTACAAAATCCCAATCAGTTATGTTATCTAGTCCGACTTCAGTAATATCTTTTTCGCTAACAAGAGTTCCTCTTTGAGAACGGGTTTCACGAGTAGCTTCTACTCTGATAGTTATAGCTCCTGCATTTTTGAAAACCTCATATTCATGTGGAACTCGTACATCTGTGACAATTATATTTCCGTCTTGATCAATAATCTTTTTTAGCCAATAATCTGGGTCTTGTGCTCGTCCCCAATTTCCTAGTTCAATCAAATCCGGTCTATATTGAGCTTTGTTTTTCTCAATTTCTTCCAGTGTTAAACTCATTTTTTCCCCGTATGTCAATTTGATAATATCGCCCATAGCACAACGTTTAAATGTTGGCATTTTATTAAGCATAATTTTAGCTGCGGTATCTTTACCAGAGTATTGTTTCCCAGAAAATATTATAATTTTATCAACCATTAAAAACTCCTTTTTCTTAATCTTATCACGAAGTTTAAAAGTCTATTAAATCTTTGACTTTCGTATTTAAAGCATCAGCGATTTCAATTAGTAAATCAAGACTAACTGTTCGTTTGGCGGTTTCAATCTTTGCTAAATGTTCTCTTGAAATGTCGAGTTTTTCGGCTAATGAGTTTTGTGACATTCCTAATTCTTTTCTTCGAGTAAATATGTTTCGCCCTAAATTGTAAATTTTTGTAGTCTTATTGTTCACAAATTTATTTTATGTTATCTTGGTGTTGAAGTATGTAGTCTTAAAGAGAACAAATTAACTAAAGAAAGGAATAGATAAATGAGAAATAAAAGTAGAATTTTTAATAAAGTTATTTCTCCAATAGTGGTAAGTAATAGAATAACTAGTGAGAAAGATAATAAAAAGGTAAAGAACTTATTCCCTTATTTCCTTAATCCCAGATTACCTAAAAAAAAATTTGCATTTACGTTAGCAGAAGTATTAATTACCATTGGCATTATTGGTGTAGTTGCTTCAATTACAATCCCGACACTTTCACAAAAGTTGTATGAAAAGCGAACGGTTACTCAATTACGAGCCGTGCAATCTATCCTTTCGCAATCTGTTAAAGCTGCAGAAGCAGAAGATGGTGAAGTTGAGGGGTGGGAATTAAAACTTGACGGTTCAGAATCTGATGCCCAAATTATTGGAGAAAAATTATTGAAACACATGAAAGTCGCTCATGATTGTGGAACTGAACCGGACGAAAAAAGTATTTGTGTTCCATATTTAAAATATAACACTCTTAATGGTGGTACTGTTTGGGGAAATTATTCAGCACTTCCTAATTATTATAAAGTTAAATTGAATAATGGTGCTTCTTTATGGTGGAGAAGTGGTAATCATTCTAGTGCTGCAGAAAAACGTGCAGAAATGTATATTGATTTTTTTGTTGATGTGAATGGTTCGGCTTTACCTAATATGGTCGGAAAAGATGTTTTTGATTTTTATTATGAAAAAGGTTCATTAAGAGTTGCCGGAACTCCACATTACTTAAATAGTGGGACTTGTAGTTTAACTTCTACAGGTTGGGGTTGTGCTTATTATGTATTAACAAATGGCAAACTTCTCAAATAAAACAGGTTTAATTCAAATATGTAAAACCTAAAAATCTCATAAAATACGAAAAAATTATGTGAATAATTTTTAATATTTACCGCAAAGTAATTGAAATTATACTATGTCGGTAATAAGATGAAGTAACGAGTGTAGATAGTACAATATTGGATTAGGTTATGGCATTAAATTTTCAAGAATTGGTTTTTAATTTACAAAAGTTTTGGTCAGATTATGGCTGTATAATTCAACAACCGTATGACATAGAAAAAGGCGCATCAACAATGAACCCTGCAACATTCTTGCGTTCATTAGGTCCTGAACCTTGGAATACTGCAATGATTGAACCTTGCAGACGTCCAACAGATGCTAGATATGGTGAAAACCCTAACAGATTGGGACACTATTTTCAATTTCAAGTTATCTTGAAACCATCTCCTGATAATGCACAAGAACTTTATTTACAAAGTTTGGAGGCTATGGGGATTGATTTGAAAGAACACGATGTAAGATTTGTTGAAGACAACTGGGAATCTCCAACCTTAGGTGCTGCCGGTGTTGGTTGGGAAGTTTGGCTTGATGGTATGGAAGTTACCCAATTCACTTATTTTCAACAAGTTGGCGGTGTTGAGGTTAAACCGGTTGCCTTAGAATTGACCTACGGCTTGGAACGTATTGCAATGTATCTTCAAAATAAAGAATCTGTATATGATATTATGTGGAATGATACATTGAAATATGGTGACATTTATCTTCAAAACGAGATTGAACAATCTAAATATAATTTTGAAGTTTCAGATACTAAATCATTATTCCAAATGTTTGATTTGTATCAAAAAGAAGTTGATAATTGTTTAGCTGCAAATTTAGTTTTGCCTGCTTATGACTATGTTTTGAAATGTTCTCATACATTCAACTTACTAGATGCTCACGGTGTAATCAGTAAAGATGAAAGAAACAACTTCATTGGTCGTGTAAGAACAATGGCATCTGCTGTTGCTAGATTGTATGTTGAACAAAGAGAAGCAATGGGCTTCCCTCTTATCAAAAAAGAAACAAGTGTAGTTTAATAATAAAAATAAATAAGGAATTTAAATGGCTGAAAAATTTAACAGAGCAACCTTTACCCGTAATTTTTTGAAAAATATTACGAGAATAAAGGCTCCCGATGAAATGCTCGCAGAAGCAAAATCTCAAGGTTTGGAAAAAACTCTTGGGGTTGTTGATTTAATTGTTTTAGGTGTAGGTGCAATTATCGGTTCCGGTATTTTCGCAGTTGTTGGTATTGCTGCTGCAGGAAGTGCTGACGGTTCAAGTTTAGGGGCAGGACCTGCATTGATGGTATCAATGATAATTGCTGCTATTGCTTGTATTTTTTCAGCATTATGTTATTCAGAATTTGCGACAATGATTCCTGTTGCAGGTGGTGCTTATACATACACTTTCGCAACATTAGGTGAATTTGCTGCTTGGATGGTAGGTTGGGTTTTGATGCTTGAATATGCAATTGGTTTTATCGCTGTTGCTTGTGCTTGGTCAAATTATTTCGTTCAATTTATGGCAGGTTTTGATAAAGTATTACCTGCTTGGCTTGCTCACCCGCCGGCATGGCTTACTAATGATGTTTTTGCTGCAGGTAAAATAGTTGCAGAAAACCCTCATACTTTTATTCCGAAAATTTTAGGTGTTCCTATCTGTATAAATGTTCCGGCTATTGCTATTGTTCTTTTGATTACCGCAATTTTGGTTAAAGGAACAAAAGACTCTGCAAAAATGGCAGGAGCTATGGTATTTATCAAATTGGCAGTAATTGGTTTGTTTATTGTTTTTGGTGCAATTTCGTTCTTCCATACTCCACCAAGTTGGCAACCTTTTGCTCCAAATGGAATGGCTGGAATTTGGTCTGCAGCATTCTTGATATTCTTTGCTTATATCGGATTTGATGCTTTGGCGACGGCAGCAGAAGAATGTAAAAACCCTCAAAAAGACTTACCGATTGGTATTATCGGTTCATTATTAATAACTACTATCGTGTATGTATTAGTTGCATTAGTTCTTACAGGTATGGTTAATACTGCAGGTCCTGTTTCTTTGAGCTTTTTGAAAGCTCCTATGGTTTATTGTATGAAACTTATTCATCACGACCATTTGGCATTTTTGATTTCAATTGGTTCTTTGGCAGGTTTAACTTCTGTGCTTTTGGTATTAGAAATGGCAGCAACAAGAATTTTATTTGCAATGAGTAGAGATCATTTTATATCTCAAAGATTCCAAAAATTAGATCCGAAATTCAAAACACCTGCATTGTTAACTTGGACAGTTGGACTTTTGGCGGTTGTTGGAATTTTGACGTTGAATTTAGATGTAGCAGCTGAACTTTGTAATTATGGAACATTTACATCTTTCATTATTGTATGTGTTGCAGTTTTAATTTTGAGAAAAACAGACCCAGACAGACCTAGACCTTTCAAAGTTCCGTTTTCACCACTAACTCCGGCTTTGGGTATAGTTTGTTGTGGAGGTTTGATGATTTACAAATCAATGCAATCAGGTGGCTCTGCTTTATTATTCCCTGTATGGCTTGGAATTGGTGCAATAATTTATTTATTATACGGATTTATTAAAAATAGAAATAATGAAAATAAAATCCATAAAGAAATAGTCCACGGTACGATTGAAAATCAGGAAGAATTATAACAAATGGATATTAAACAGATTTGCCGAAATATATTTAAGCGAAAAAGTATGGACGATTTGATAAACACTAGCAAACGTTCAGAATTAAAGAAGACGTTAAATGTTTTTGACCTTATCGTAATCGGAATTGGTGCAGTTGTTGGTACCGGTATTTTCACAATTATTGGTACTGCGATCACAGGTAGTTCTGAAAGTGCAGGAGCTGGTCCGGCTATTGTAGTGTCAATGGTTTTAGCTGCCGTTGCTTGTGTGTTTTCAGCACTTTGTTATTCTGAAATTGCGGCGATGATTCCTGTCGCAGGTAGTGCTTATACCTACACTTATGCAACAATGGGTGAATTCATGGCCTGGATGGTTGGTTGGATTTTGATGCTTGAATACGCAATTGGTAATATCACTGTTGCAAGTGCTTGGACCGGATATTTTATACAATTTTTAAAAGGTTTTAAACATTGTTTACCGGATTTTATTGTTAATTTTCCATTGTGGCTAAGATATGATTATAAAACTATGGTTGCGTTATGCAATAATAATCATTGGGATATTCATGATAAAATCCCGTATTTGTTTGGTCATATTCCGTTTGCGGTTAACCTGCCTGCGGTTGCAATTGTATTAGTTTTGACAATGCTCTTGGTTCGTGGTGTAAAAGAATCTACAAGGGTTGCAAGTATTATGGTTGGGGTAAATATGTTTATGATTCTATCCTTTATCGTAGTCGGTGCTTTTTATGTAAAACCTGAACATTGGACACCATTTTTCCCTAGTGACCCAACAGGGGTAATTATGGGGGCATTCTTGATTTTCTTTGCTTATATCGGATTTGATGCAATTTCAACAACTGCAGAAGAAACGGAAAATCCACAAAGAGATTTGCCTATTGCAATTTTAGGAACTTTGGTTATTTGTACAATTTTATATGTATGTGTTGCTTTGGTTTTAACTGGGATTGTTCCAATTGAGAGAATTGACATTCAAGCCCCAATTGCGCATGCCATGAGCTATGTCGGTAAAGATTGGTTTGCCGGATTGATTTCTATCGGTGCGTTGTGTGCTTTGACATCTGTTCTTTTAATCTATCAATTAGGTACAACAAGAATTTTATATGCAATAAGTCGTGATAGATTTTTACCAAAATCTTGGAGATTAATTCATCGAAAATATAGAACACCGCACGTTATGACTTGGATTTCAGGTATCGTGGTAATTGTTTGCGGATTGTTTATGGATTTGAATATATCTGCTGCGTTGTGTAATTTTGGAACATTCACATCTTTTGTAATTATTTGTTTGGCTGTTCTTATTTTGAGAAAAACCGCTCCTGATAGACCAAGACCATTCAAGGTTCCGTTCTGTCCTTGGTTCCCGATTTTGGGAATATTGATTTGCGGTGTTTTGATTATATTCTCACTTAAAACTTTAAAAACATCTTCAGTTTATTTCTTGTTATGGCTTGCCGTTGGTGTTCTAATCTACGCATTTTATGGTTACCACCAAAAGAGGATTGAAGAACGAGGACGAATTATTAAACGACCAATTCCGAAGAAATAAGTATTTAAATAAGGAGAGGGCGAAGTCTTTTTGCCCTCTTTCTAATATAGAATACTTGACGAATTGTGCTTAAAATGAGATAATCAGGGTATGTTCAAGTATTATGGAAAAACTGCGCCATATTTGTTTTTGTTGCCTGCGGGAATTGTTTTGTTAATTTTCTTTTTTATTCCATTTTTTCAAACAATTGGTTTAAGTTTTTTAGATTATTCAAACAATATTTATCATGCAAGTTTTGCCGGGTTACAAAATTATGTTGCGATTTTACATAATCCTGTTTTTTACAAAGTTATGTTGAATACAATAATTTATCTTGTTGTGGCTGTTCCGGTACTTGCGATTATTCCTTTGTTTTTGGCAATTTTGATTAACCAAAAAATCAAGGGAATAACTTTATATAAAATATTAATTTATTTGCCTGTAATTGTTTCAATTGTAGTTGCTGCTATTGCTTTTAAGTGGCTTTATGCAGAACAAGGGATTTTGAATTATTTGTTGAATGTTTTTCATATACATTCTATTGGGTGGCTTACCGATCCGAAATATGCTATTTATTCCGTAATAATTGTGACAATATGGAAAGGTATTGGATATTATATGATGATTTATCTTGCAGCTTTGATGAGTGTTCCAAAAGAACTTTATGAAGCTTGTGATATTGATGGTGCTGGATTTTTTACGAAACATTTGACCGTAACTATTCCTCATATAATGCCTACAATTGCTTTAGTTACAACAATAAGTTCAATTTCTGCTATGAAAATATTTGCTGAAATATATGTTATGACAAAAGGCGGACCATTGAATTCTACCAAAACAATTGTTTATTATATATATGAAAAAGCATTTGAAAATCTTGATTTAGGTTATGCTTCTGCAATGGCGGTAATTTTGCTTGTTATTGTAATGGCATTTTCGCTAGTCAATATTTTGTGTTTTGAGAAAAATAAATATCAAATTTAAAAAGAGGTAATTTTGAATATATTAGGAAAAATTAGAGATAAAATTAAACTAAAAAATATGTGGATACACGCAATTTTGATTTTTGTATCCATTCTTTCAATTTTTCCTTTTATATGGTTGTTGTCAACATCTTTGAAAGGTGCCGGGGAAAATATTTTTGCTTATCCTCCGACAATTGTTCCGAAAGATTTTACTTTTGCAAATTATATTGGCGTTTGGCATAAAGTCGATTTGATGCGATATTTTGTAAACAGTATGGTTGTTGCAGGTGGAACTGTTTTGTTGAACTTGATTTTATCTTCACTTGCCGGTTATCCTTTAGCAAGAATGGAATTTAAAGGCAAAAAGATTGCTTTCTTTTCAATTCTTGCGACTATAATGGTACCCTTTCAAGCAATTATGTTGCCGGTTTATTTGATAACATTGAAATTACATTTGGTTGATAGTGTAAACGATACAATGGGATTTATCGGACTTGTAATGCCGTTTGCTGTGAGTGCGTTTGGAATATTTTTGATGCGACAAGCATTTATGACAATTCCAAGAGAGATGGAAGAAGCTGCAATTGTTGATGGTTGTAATGTTTTTCAGGTGTTTTGGAAAGTTTTGTTACCTATGGTAAAACCGTCACTTGCCGTGCTTGCAATTTTTACATTTATCGGTTCGTGGGGTGAATTCTTGTGGCCGAGTATTGTGTTGACAAAAGAAGCGATGTACACACTTCCTGTTGGAGTAAATAACTTACAGGGAATGTTTTCATCAAATTGGCGATTTATCGCCGCAGGTTCAATAATTTCAACCATACCGATAATCATCTTTTTCTTAGCTATGCAGAAGTACTTCATCTCAGGTGAAAACGACGGCGCCGTTAAGGGTTAGTTGTTTTCTAAAATCCGTTTTGCCATTTTATTAGCATCTTTTATTTTAGGGAATGCTTTTTTCAATAAATTTGCCAATGTTGTTTCGTCTACTTCCCATTTGCACTCAAATTTGTTTTGTTTTCTTGCAATTTGAGTTGCTTCAGTAAACATATTTAATAATTCTAGAGCATCTTTACTTGTCATTTATTTCTTCTCTCGCTGTTTATAGTATCATAAACAGCGAGAAATTGAGATTTCTTAAATTATATTTCTTTTCCATTCAAGTCATACAATTTGATATCATAGCCTTGTTGTGCGATTTTCTTTTTAATTACTTTGATTGCTTTTTTATTTACGATTCTTGTATCAACAACAATTTTTTCAATTGAATTTGCAGGCGCACCAATGGGGATAGCTCTATGAGTTGGGTAATCATGACCGGTACTCATATTTCCATTTTTAAATAGAACACTTTGTTGTTTTCCTCTTTGGTTTACCTCAAATGAGTTTTTCATAATAGTTGGGTCAATTGATTTTTTATCCATAACTATTATAAAACGAGAACTTGTGTGGTCTGTGTTTGGTAGAAAGTTTGCTTCTCCTGCATTGTTCCAGTGTGAGTTTCTAGCATCAAAATAATCTCTAATAGATGCATTTGCTCTAACGTCCCAAGTATCAGTACATAGAGGAGTTAATGTATCAGGAATTGTTCCATCTCTATAAGCTGCAGATTTTTTACCTGTAATTTCTCTAGGAGCAATTCCTCCATTATCTAAAATGCCTAATAATGAGTCATATCCAGTACCATGAAGAATATTATCTGTTGTTATATTGCTAGAATGTCGGTGTTGAATTTTCTTTCCTTTTGAATCCATAAATGCTTTATATGATGAGTCATATACCATTTTTTGTTCTGGTGTTAGAGCATCACTCATTTTTATTCCTGCATTTCTTTTTCCATTCGGGGTTCTGTTAGATAATGGAATATTAAAATTTACTTCCATTGGAATTTTAGATATAATTTCGATTTTACCATTGTTATTTCTTGCTAAATAATGGAGATTTCCTTTATCTAAAACCATTTGTTGTCCATTTTTTAGGTTTGATAAAATTTGTTGTGTTTTATATCCAAAAGTATCAGAAATTTCATCAGATAAATTCTCAAATGCTTTTCTTTCTTTCTTTCTTCCTTTCTGATTTTACATTTTCAGTATTGTTCGCAGTTTGGGCTTTATCGGTATTTTGTGTTTTTCCTGCTTCTTTAGCAGCTTTAGGTTGTTCAGCCTTATTTTCTGCTGTTGCTTTTTTAGCATTCAAATCACCAAATTGAGCTTTTAGATTATTTAATTCTGCTCTTTTTCTTGTTAATGTACTAACTCTATTATCTAGAACATTATTTAATTGGGCTAATGAAGATTTTACTCCTGTAGCATTTTTCTTCTTCAAATTATCAAAAACTTCAGCTACTGCTTGTTGAAAATCTTTTGAAATTCCTTGACCTCTGTCACCATGTACCGCAAGTATCATTGGACGAATTTTGCTTCTCAATGCTGCTTCGGCTTTTGGATCATTTAAATCGATGTTGTAGTTTGAATCAAAGATATCTGCATATTTTTCTTTGAAATCTTTAGCTAATTCTCCTTCTTTAATTTCAGCATTTAATGTTTCCATTCTATTTTGAATTTTTTCTGCTGATTGAGCTTGAGTTTTCTTAGCTTCTTCGGCTTTCTTGGCTTGTTCAGCTTTTTTAGCCTCTTCGGTTTTCTTGGCTTGTTCAGCTTTCTTAGCCTCTTCAGCTTTCTTCGCTTGTTCAGTCTTTTTAGCTTCTTCTGCTCTTCTTCTTGATTCTGTGCTATCTGCTTTTCTTGCGGTTTTTTGTTCAAAAGCATTATCTGCAGTTTTTTCTGCTCGAGTTGAAGAGTTAGAAGTGTTTAATTTTTCGGTTCTTGCTAAGCCTGTTTCAGGTGTAGCTGCTGTACCTTTTGAAGCAAATTTATCTTTTACATTATTATATGCATTTGAAACTTTGTCACTTGCTTTTTGGTATAAGTTAGAACCTTTTAGTTTAGTGCTTAATTTTTCACCAAGAAGACCTCCGGCACCGATTGCCATATTCATTGCGGTACCCTCAACAGTTACTTGACCTGTTTGCATGTATTCTGCACCTGCACCAACCGCAGCATCAACTGCAGTATCAATAACTGCTTCTTCTGTTTTACTTAGTGCTCCATTTGCTACTTTTGCTGCTGTATCTGATACCGTATTTCCTGCTTGTGGTTCAATTTTAGCAAGTCCTTTTTCGGCATTTTCACCGGCTTTAGCCAAGCCTCTTTCAGCAACATTTGAACCTTGTTGACTAGTTCTAGCAAGACCTTTTTCAGAGTTTTCGCCGGCTCTAGTCAAACCTTTTTCAGCAGTGTTTGAACCTTGTTGACCAGTTCTAGCTAAACCTTTTTCAGAATTTTCACCCGCTTTAGTCAAACCTCTTTCAGTAACGTTTGAGCCTTGTTGACCAAGTCTAGCAACTCCTCTTTCTGCTGTTCCGGTTGTTTGAGTTGCCAAGCCTGTTTCTACTCCGGTTGCTCCTTGTTGTGCAGTAGTTGTAAGACCTTTTTCTACGTTTACAGCACTTTGTTCAGCAGCTTTTTCTGCCGCAGTTGCAGCTTTTGATGTTGCTTTAGCGGCTTTATATGCAGTGTATCCGCCTTTAACAATTTTAGAAGTACCTAAAGTTGCAACGGTAATAGTGCCATCAATTACACCATCTTTTACGTATTGACCTAATTCTCCATCTTGTAAGCCTTCTTTAGATACTGCTTTATTTGATACATCAATTGCGATATCTGCTGCGGCTGTTGCTACTCCGGCAGCTCCTAAACCTGCAGCATAAGCGGCTATTGAACTACCTCCAGATGGAATTGCAGTAGCTACTGCCGCAATTCCAGCAGCAACTTTAGCTCCTGTTTTAACCCATTCGCCACCTGCTTTTTGTGATTCATTGTATTTTGCTACTCTATAACCAATGTCATTTTTAGTACCAAAAGCTTTTTGATAGTTTGCTTTTGTTGGACGTAGGTAGTAATTTGCTATTGCATTTTGGTTATAATTAACACCGTAAATTTGTTTGAATTTAGTTTTAAATTGTGCATCACCTTGTTTAGCTGCATTTTTCAATTGGTTGATGTTGTTTCTGTAAGTTTTTAAATCTTCTCTAACTTTTGAAGCTCTATTGTTTGAACCCCAAAGTACACTAATGCCGTCAGCTACATCTTCAGCCCAACCATCAGCATTCATTTGTTTGTCAAATGCTGCTTGGGCTTGGTCTAATTGATTGCTCATCATATTAACGGTTACTTTTTGAGCTGTGCCTTTGTTAGCTTTGATTTGGTCTGCATAATTGCTTTTTGCAACATATTTGTTATCCAAAATTGTACCGTCTTGTGCCATAATCCAAGTTCTACCTTTAGCATCGACTACTGTTTTTCTTCCGTGTGGAAGTTTTGCATTTGGAATTTCTGCGAAAGTAGTAGAGTGAAGTTTTCCGTCTTTGCCTTTAATTTTACCTTTAACTTTTTTGCCTGATGCGTAAAGGTTTGTATTTTGAACGTAGCTTTCTTTTAATACTGTTCCGTCATGTGCTACTGTAGAAATTTTGCCATTTTTACCTTTAACAAGTTTTCTTCCGTTACCGGCTTCACCGATTACGGTAAATGTTTCTTTTTTACCTGATTTGTAGTGACCGGTAACTTTTGTACCTCGTCCTTTGTGGTTTTTCAAACCCATTTGACGATATTGAGCTTCTTGAGCTGCTGCTCTTGCTTTTCTTACTGCGGCTGCGGCGGCTCTTTGTTCTCTGATTGCGGCAGCTCGAGCATCTCTTTGTTGTTGAATTAAAGCATCTTGTTTTGCTCCCTGAGCATCTTTTCTGTTTTGAAGAGCCGGAGAATCTGCTTCAATTTCTCCCGGAACTTTGATTTCATCGCCTACTGCGAATGATTCTTTGCCGTTTAATTCTTTCAAAGCTTCTTCACTGCAACCAAATTTATTGGCAAGGTCAGATAAAGATTCTCTATTTTGAACAATGATACCTGTTGTGTTACCTTGTCCATCGTAAGTTGCTTGGTATTTTTGATCCCCAACGGTTTTTTCTTGGACAAGTTTTTTGTTATATAAGTTGCAGAAATTTGTAGTTGGGTTACCATTATCATCGGTTGTTTTTTCGGTATAACCTTCTTCGTGGTACTCTCTATCTGCAATTCTACCATTGTCGTTGATGTGTTCAGTAAGAGTAACATCACCTTTTCTTACTCTGGTAGTTGTTTTCTTAATTCCTGGTTCGGAGATGTTTTCTGTTGTTGTTCCGTCTTCAGAATATGTGTATTCTGTGCGCTTTTCTTTTGCCGGAATTCCTTCATTTTCAACTTTTGAATTCAAAACTTCATTGCCGTTTTCATCAAAAGTGTAGTTTGAAGTTGTTGTACCTTGTTTTTCAACTTTAGTTTCTGGTTTTCCGTCAGTGAAAGTTGTTGTTGCTTCAGAATTTTTCTGATAATTAGTTTCAATTTTTTTGGTTGGAGTTGCACCGTCTTCTGCATATTCTGTTACAACAGTAGATAGTGTTGTTTCACCGTCTTTTGTTTCAACTTTATCTTTTAATAATTTTTTATTTTCATCTAAGTATTTTGTAGTCTTGTTGCCATTTCCGTCAGATTGAATTAATTGAGAAGATTTGTCAGGATTAATTATTTCTTTTGTGCCGTCTTTGTAAGTTACTTGAACAAGTTTTTGACCGTTTTGTTCAACTACTTTTGCATCTTCTACATTCTCAGTATTTTTAACATTAGCGTTTAAAAGAATTTAAGAACATCTTTTTTCTTAACTTCGCCTTTTAATCCGTTTTCTTTGATGAATTTTCTAGCTTCTTTTTTAGAAACTTTTCCATCTGTGGTTTTATCAAGCCCTTCACTGAAAGCTTTTAATTCATCTGCGTCAATAACTCCATTTCCATCTTTATCAACCTTGTTAAAGATAGATTTTTCTTCCTTGGTTTGAAGTTGTTGTGCTTTCATACCTGCTTGAAGTTTTTTCAAATCAATGTTTGATTTCTTTCCAAAAGACCCTACATTCAAATCTGCCATTTTCTAAAACCTTTCAATAATTTTGTTCTATATGAATTTCTACGGTTTTATTTGAAGGGTTCTTTAAACAAATATTTGATGTGTAATCGTATTCTTTCTATTATAACTGGATTTGGGCCCTAAAAATTTGTATTTACAATTTGTAATAATTTAATAAATGTTAAGTTATATAACGAAAATTATATCTTTGGTATATCTAAATTAAGGGTGTGTTTTGATTGTTGGTAAATTGCATTTTTGAAATCGACAATGTATTTTGGACTAATTCCATTTTTGTAAAATACACCTTGGCGATAAAGTTCGACTAGTCTATCAACATATTTTTGACAATTTTCTCGTGCTTGCGGACGACGTTTCAATTGCTCTACAAAATCAATATTCTTTCTTGTGGAATTTTCTCTTGTTGTCGCTCCTCCGAAGTTAGACAACGCATCTTGACCTCCGCAAGATTTCGGCAAAATGTGTTCAATAGATGCAAGCGATGGCCACATAAGTCTATGTCCGATTTTGTCAGGTGTTTCTGCAGCAACTTTCATTACATAAGCTGAAACACTTTCTTGTGATGTAGGGAGAGTTTGCGCAATAGCAATTAGTTTGTCTTGCAATTTTTTATTCGGAACATCTCCGATTACTTTTATCAAATCGTACAAAAATGATTTTCTAGAAAATGGCAAAATTACCTCTTCTCTATTCAATCTCGATTTAGAAAGTTCTATCAAGTTTTTTAGCTGTTCGTTATTTTTTAATACAGACTTTCTCAGAATTAACTCTTGAAAAGCTAAAACTTTTTTCTGGTTTTCAATTGTATTCGCATTTGTTGAATTCGCAAACCGTTTAGACTCTTTTATGAGTTTATTCATAACTTTTTTCTCTTTTAGAGTCCCTTTGTTTACGATGTCTTCTCTGATTTTTGTGAGCTTGTATTTGTATTCATAAGATGAAAATGGTATGATAATCGGTTTTTCATTCAATTTCTTATCCGTGTCGTCCATCAATTTTTTGAACGGACGTTTGTATTTTTCCGGCAATGCATAAGCTGCTTCTGTAAGTTTTCTGAAAATCGGAGCTTGTTTTTTACGCAGACGACGGCGATAAATCGGTTCAACTTCTTGCAGTAATTCCTGAATATTCTTGTCCGGATGCACAACCGCCCTATCTTTCAAAATATCAAAAACCTTAGCTTCAATCCCTGTAAAGCTTTCTCTATATTTGCTCAATATTTCAACAACACTTGATGACGGTTGAAAAAATGTTTGGTTTTTCAACATTCGGGAAAGTTGTTTAGGGTCAATCATTTGAATCCCACTATACATACAAGGAAGTCCGTAACTAAAAAGAATTCGAAGTTTTGAGGAATTCTGAATAGCTGTGAAATTCACGGGATAAACATAAGGCATGCCTTTCAAGTCCGAAATTTGACGTTCCCCATTAGCCAAATTATTTCCTGTTACTCCATGGTTTGCGGAGTTTGATTTAATTTGACTATTCAGGTTGTTTAGATTTACCGCCGGAACTCTCATGTTTTTGCCTTTATAAACACTTTTAACCTTACAGACTCTCGACTGTTTACTATATCGGTAAAATAGCAAAAAACTTTAATAATTTCTACTTTTTAATAAATTTTTGTTAAATTTACTCTTTTTCTTTCTTCTTGATTTTTAAAACATCATTTTCGATTTGCATTTCAATTGTATCTTTTTCAGGGTCGATTTTTAAAAGTTCAATAATTACTTTTGGTATGAAAAGTGACCAGCCATTACCTGTTCTGAAAAATTTTCTCTCCATAATTGTCCTTATCTATTACATTGTCTATAACATGTACTTTACAAAAGATAAGAAGTGTTTTATATTATAACATGTTTATAACAGGTTATAATATAAAGAGGTGTAAAAATGGAAGATTTCCTGAAAAATCCAAGTGCAATAGATTATCACGTCGTTTCGTATAGTAAATTGTGTCTCAAGAACAATAACTCTCCTCATAATGACAACGAGATTTGTTCCCTCGCCCATTTATGGAAGAGGGTTATGGTGAGGGGTGCTACGCACGTAGCCACCATGCTACCAACAAAAGTAAAATTTGCTTTCACACTTGCAGAAGTACTAATCACTCTTGGAATTATTGGAATTGTTGCGGCAATTACAATTCCAACTCTTTCACAAAAATTATACGAAAAACGAACAGTTACTCAATTGCGTGCAGTTCAATCAATTCTTGCTCAGGCAATAAAAGCTGCGGAAGCAGAAGATGGCGAGGTTGAGGGTTGGGGGCTGAAACAAGATCATTCCAAGGAAGATGCGGAACTTATCGCAGAAAAACTCCTAAAACACATGAAAGTAGCTCATGATTGTGGAACAGAACCTGATACGAATGGTTTTTGTTTCCCTAATACTACATATACTTATTTAAATGGAAATAAATCTCCTAATTATGCAAATCGTGATTATTATTACAAAATCGTTTTGAATAATGGTGTTTCTATTTTTATACAAAGCTATTCTGATAATACTGATAATGATGAGGGCTATATCAATTTTAACGTTGATGTAAATGGTCCTAAACCGCCAAATACGGTAGGAAAAGATTTGTTTGATTTTAATTATAGTAAAGGTTCTGTTAGACCAAACGGTGCTCCAGGGTCAGAGGCCGACGGGAATTGCGATAAAAAGAAATCCGGCTGGGGGTGTGCATACTATGTTTTGCAAACAGGTAAACTCTTGAAATAACTATTTCTCTTGGTTTACGCCGTAGCCAAACATTGCAAAATCGTATTTTATAGGATCATTTGGGTCAAACTGCTTTAAGTTTTCAGTAATTTCAATTACAGATTTGAAGTCGTTAGCTTTTCTGGATAATAATCCCATATTTCGTGAAATTCTGCCGACATGGATATCTAGTGGAATATATAATTCGGACGGCTTCATAAAATTCCAAATTCCAAAATCTACAGGACCTTTTCTTACTAACCAACGGAGATACATGCACATTCTCTTCATTGCACCGCCTTTTCTTGGATTTGGAATCATAAAATAAAAGCCTTGTCCTAAATTTTTGCTAGTCTTTGCATAGAAATAGTCTGTCACTGTTTCAAATAATTTATCTTGCGAATGTCCATATTTGAATAGTTCTTCAAGTCCACCGTCTTTTGTGTACAAGTCTTTTAGGATAGAAAAAATTGCTGAAAAATCTTCAGGTTTTCCAAAACGATAATTAAAATCTTCAAGAATTTTTGGTTCAAAATTTTCTATAAAATTTAGTGGCTCGTTTTGTGCAATTTCTAACAACTGGTTGAGTTTTTTTATAAAAAGTTCTCTTCTCCCGTAAGCAACCAGTGATGCGATAAAACCTGAAATTTCGATATCTTTTTTGTTTTTAAATCTATGAGGAATCTGTATGGGGTCGTCTTTAATAAAATCAACTGTTTCATAAGTTTTGACGAGTTTATCTATTTCCGGTTTAGTAATCATTTCTATCTCACAATTGAATTTATGGCAAATAAATCTTTGTTAAATTCTCTAAAACTATTAATAATTTCACTCACAGCAGGAATTGATTTGTATAATTCAGGACTTTCTTCTGAACAAATTGCGATGATTTTTCCGATTTTTGCGGCTCTGGCAGATTCAATTCCAGAGATTGCATCTTCAACAACAATACATTCTTTCGGTTTCAAGCCAATATTTTTTGCTGCAATTTCGTAAATATCCGGAGCTGGTTTCCCAGGAATTGTTCCGTCAGAATAAACAATTTTGTCTAAATCAAACCAGTTTGCTAAATGAAAATGTTTGATATAAAAGTCCACATTGTCTTTTTCTGACATTGTTGCAATAGTTCGAGGAATATTATTTTCTTTTAAAAAGTCTAAAAATTCCACAACTCCGTCCGCTAAATGGAAGTTATCTTTGTCTTTCAAACACATGTTTCTGTAAACTTCTTCTTTTTCAAATGCTAATTTCTCAACCATTTCCGGTGTTGGTTGTTTACCGATTGCGTATTTGATGATTTCTTCGTTAGTTCGACCGAACATGTATTTTAGCATCTCTTCATCTGAAAAAGGGGTTCCTCTAAGTCGCCTTGAAAATTCAACCCATGCTTCTTTGTGCTTTGGTGAATCCCAGTATAGAGTTCCGTTAAAATCAAAAATAATTCCTTTATATTGTGTCATTTTACTGCTTTTCCATAATTTTGTTGTATAAATCTAAATATGTTTGAGCTTGTTTTTCTTTGTTTAGCATTTTGTAAGAATATGCTAAATTGTAGTAAATAGATGGTTCGCTATTCCCAGAATCTAAAGCCCTGAAAAAGTTGTATTTTGCGTTACGATAGTCTTTTAATTTTAAATACGCACAACCCATATTATAATACCCGTAAGAAAAATCGTCTTTAAGTTTAACTGTTTTTTTGAATTCTGCCAGAGCTAAATTTGGTTTATCTTGGATAAAATAAATGTATCCTAAATTGTAGTGTGCTTTATAATATTTAGGGTCTTTATTGATTGCTTCATTGAACATATAAATTGCTTCGTTGATTTTGTCTTTGTCTTGCAAAATGTTTCCAAGAAGTAAGCAATCTTCTGCAGAACGACTTTCTTCTGTTTTGCCTAGCAATATTTTTTGAGCACCATCAATATCGTTTTGAGCATAAAGAACTTTTGCCTGTTCTGAAATCGGATCAGCTTGAACTTGTTCGGGTTGTTGCTTTTGCCAAGGCAAAGTTGCACTGTTTGCAATATTCAAAAAAGCGCCACTTAATATAACTAAAGTTAAAATAATTTTTTTCATACAAAAATTATAGAATAAATTTTTAAATTTTTCCACTAAAATTTTTTATTTAAATTCTTTAATAATATCTTTAAAATAGTCTGAACTTGCTTTTGCTTTCTGTGCGCAAGTTACACCATTTAATACATTTGTTGTTTGAGAATTACAATATGAAGTCATATTTGTGTAGTTAGTTCCATTATCTCCCATTGTTTTAAGTTCTCCATCAACAAATTGAAATGTAAATAAATCGTACCCCCAACGATTTGGAGGATTGTTATAGCCGTTCAAATCAACAGAAACCCAGATTATACCATCATTTGCGCTATTATTTTCAAATAGTAATAATGTTCCATCTTGTAGTGCAATTTGTCCATCATCAAACCAAGAACCACTAACATTAGATTTTTGTCAACTAATATAAACTATCAATATGGATAGAGAAGAAGTGATTAAAATATTTGCTGAGAATTTGAGGGCGGAACGGGCAAGAAAACAGTTTTCTCAAGAAAAACTGGCAGAAATGGCTGATATTACTCCTGAATATCTTGCAAGAATCGAAAAAGAAAAATATAGTCCATCTTTGATTGTTATTGTTAATCTTGCTTTAGCTTTGAATATTTCTGTTGATAAGCTAATTCCTTTAGATAAAATTAAGTAGTTTTTGAAATAATACTTGACGATTTTTAAAAAGGGGTAATAATGTTGGTGATGTCTCTTTTACTGAACTTATCCTGCTATTACTCCTTTTAGCAGGAATTTTTTTTAATCAAATGTAAATAATTTAACCGCAGGAATATTAAGTGCGTTAGAAATTTTATTTATGGTTTTGAGGGTAATATTACATTTCCCATTTTCGATTTGGCTAATTCTGTGTTCGGAAATGTTAATCATTTCACCAAGTTGCGCTTGGGTCATATCCTTTTTTATACGGAAAAGTTTGAGTCGAACTCCAAATTCTTTAAGAAAAACACTATCTAACATAATAGTATTTTAACAATCTTATATTGATAATTAAATTATAAGAAACTATAATTAATATTATAATATATTATAAAGTCATGGAGATGTTATTATGAATAATGAAACGAAAGACCTTGTATTTAAGAACGAAAAAGAAAGGGTGAAACTTGCATTTACACTAGCAGAGGTATTAATTACTCTTGGCATAATCGGTGTCATTGCTGCATTGACAATTCCAAGTTTAATTAATAACTACAAGGCAAAAAGATTACACACTCAATTCCTAAAATCTTATTCAACTGTTCAACAAGTTTTTAAACAAATGGAAGCTGATGATGTTTCATTAGACCCAAATACTTATGGCGGAACAATGTTTTATAAGACTTTTATGAACTATTTAACTGGAGCAACAGATTGTTTTAGAAATCTTAAAAATCCGGCTTGTGCTCCAGAACTTGATGCAAATTATTATTCTACAAAGAAAGATTTATATAGAACATTAGATGGTAGCAAAACTGTAATTCATTGGTACTTTGATGATGGAATGATTGCATTGCAAGATGGAACTTTATTGTTGTTTGAAAATGCTGGAGGAGAAGACGGAATTATCTGGGTTTCAGTTGACCTGAACGGATATAATAATCCTCCAAATCGTTGGGGATATGATTTATTTACTTTCGAATTTATAGATGGAGAACTTAAAACAATGGGTGGTAAAGGTACGACTTATACTGATACAGAGGTATATTGTAATCCTAAAGGTTCGGATAAATTAAACGGTATAACATGTGCACAGAAAGCAAAAATAAATTCGGATTATTTTAAGGATTTGGTTAGAGAATTTAAGTAATCCAAACCTAAGTAGTTTTTTTTCTTTTGTTAATATTTCGTAACAAAACACAGAGATTTTTTAAAGATTTTTGCAATTGAGCCGTAAATAAGAATAAGAGTACGAAAATTATGAAAGGAAAGGCTCAACACTATGGGAATGGCTGCTTCACAAGGTAGATTATTAAGCATAACTGCCAGACTGTCAAACAATGAGTTTGAACAGCAGTCCATTGCTTATTCTAAACAACGTCTTTCTGATGATTCTGAACAAATTAATGACAAATACCTTGATGCTTTAAATCAAACTAAGTATCAAATTTTAACAGGTTACAACGGAACAGAAGCTTGTTATGAAGATTTGAGCTACAACCAATTAACAGGCATTAATACTGTTGCTACCGGCAAACAATATATGGTTAAAAACAATCAAGGTAAAGTTTTGGTGTCTGAGGCTATTGCAAATGCTTTCAGAGAGAATAACGGAGATTATAACAAATTCTTATATCAATTAGGTTATTCTCAAGCAAATATTGATTTATCAAATTCTGCATCTGCAGAAGAAGCTGTTCACCAAGCTTGGGATAAATACCTTGTATCTGTTGGTAAAAGTATAAATGATATGGATAGTCAACATATCTTATCTTTTGGTTATACATCATTTAGCAAAGAGTCTTTTGATGGCTTCCCTACTTATAACACTGCTTATGCGGCTTCATCAGATGGCAGTGATTCATTCAGCTTACAAAAAGAAGGTGGACGTTATTACACAACTCGTTCAACTGTAGTAGCTAAAGAATATACTGATGAAAATGGTGACACTCAAACAGGTGTATATTTCCAAACTCCTGAACAAGAAGGAACTGATGAATATACTCAATTGTTAGATGTTACTTATAACAAAGCAACAGGTGAATTTACCTATAAAAACGATGATAAGGAAGAAGTTAAAACAAAAACTTTGTATGCTTCTTTAGGTAAAAACGGTAAAGCTATTGTTAGTGAAAATGAAAAGAACTATTTAACTTTAAACAACAATACAGGTTTATATGATTCAGAATCAGGTCATAGTTATAAAGTTACTGAAAATGTTACAGCTTTGAATTTTGAAGGTACAACATCTGCTCAAAGAGAATTGTATGATTATGCATTATCTTTAACTGAAGCTTATTATAACCAAGGTCAATCAGGAACTTTGGCAGAATTGAAAGCTAAAAATTCTGATTACAATGATACTGGCAAATTAAACTACTACAAGAATATTTTTGATGAGATGAGAACATCTGGTTTTACAACTTTGAAAGAATCTTATTCAGATAAATTGTCAAAAACTGAATCAACCTCAAATATGACAAGTGAAAATAAAATTTTCCAAGATTCAGAATGGTTTGTAAATCAATTAAAATCCGGAAATCTTGTATTATCTTACTACTCAGCAAGTGAAAAAGCATTTGTAGGAACAACAATTGATGATGATGAATCAATTACCGAAAAAGAAGATAAATCTGCAATTGCTATTGCCGAACAAGAATACAACACAAGTTTGGATCGTATAGAAAACGAAGAAAAGAAATTTGATATGCAATTAACAAAATTGGAATCAGAACATTCTGCTCTTCAAACAGAATATGATTCAGTTGCTAAAGTAATTAGTAAAAACGTTGAAAAATCTTTCAACATCTTCAATGCATAAAATATTTTAACTTATATTTTTTCCCCTACACATTAATTTTCGTAACTTTTTCCCTGCCGCTTGTACAAAGCGGCTTTTTATTTGTGTTGGTAGTATAATTCTTTTATGCAAGGTCAAATTTATAAAATTCATTCAGATTTATATTCTGTTCAAATGGACGGAAAAACTTTTGAATGCAAAGTCCGTGAGGTTTTGAAAAAACAGAAAGAACGAATTGTTGTTGGTGATTTTGTAGAATTTGATAATGGTGTTATTTCTAAAATTTTACCTAAAAAAACATTTATCTCTCGGCCTGCAGTTGCAAATGTTGACCAACTTGTTGTTGTATCCGCTCTAAAGCACCCTGATTTAGATTTTCATCAGTTGAATAGATATCTCTCTCTTGCGAAGTATTATAAAATTCCTGCAGTTCTGTGTTTTAATAAAGAAGATTTGGGTTTAAATTCAAATATGCAGGACAAAATTATCTCTATATATGAACCATTAGGGTATAAAATTGTATTCACTTCTGCATTAGAAAAGCGAGGTATTGAGGCTTTCGGTAAAGTACTAAAGGGTAAAATTTCTGCATTATGCGGAAATTCAGGAGTTGGCAAATCAAGTCTTGTTAATGCTTTAAACCCGAATGTTAATCTTAAAACAAAGTCGATTAGTGATAAATTGAAACGAGGTACGCATACAACAAGACATTGCGAAATTATTTCGCTTGATAGTACAACCAGTATTGTTGATACTCCGGGGTTTAGCAATATTCGATTTGATTTTATTTTGCCACATGAGGTTGATTTGCTGTTTAATGAAATGCTCTATGATAGAGAGTTTTGCAAATATGGAAATTGTCTTCATATAAATGAGGACGGTTGCGAGGTTTTGAAAAACCTTGATAAAATTGACCCGACGCGTTATGAGAGTTATATAGAATTTGTTAATGAAGCTTTAGAATACAAAGAAAGAGTTAAATATAACGGCATTAAAAAAGAAACTTCTCAAAAAGTTAAAAACAATAAAGTTATTGCAAAGATTAGTGGCAAAAAACGGCAAGCCGCACGAAATACAATGAAACAGATGATTTATAAGGAAATAGAAGAAAATGCAGATGAATGATTATATAGATTTAATAAATCATAAATTAGATGATTTTATTCCTATTGGATATCCGCAAGAGATTTTCAAATCGATGAAGTACACAGTTACACTTCCAGGGAAAAGATTACGTCCTGTTATGTGTCTAGAAACTTGTAGAATGCTTGGCGGAGAAATTGAAAATGCAATTCCAACAGCTTGTGCAATTGAAATGCTGCATGCCCAAACGCTTATTCATGACGATTTACCTTGTATGGATAATGATGATTATCGTCGTGGGAAATTAACAAACCATAAAGTTTTTGGTGAAGCAATGGCAGTTCTTGCAGGTGATGCTCTATTGACTTATGCTCCGCAAATAATTACAAAATATTCAAAAAGTTTATCTCCATCTGTATTGATTAGAGTTTTGAATGAATTCTTTCATTATGCAGGTGCAGAGGGTGTTATTGCAGGACAAGTTGTTGATATTGAATCGGAAAATAATAATTATATAGAGGCGGATAAGCCAAAAATTTTAGAATATTTGCATATTCATAAAACTTCTGATTTGTTCCAATTATCAATGAGAACAGGAGCAATAATTGCAGGTACTGATGATGAAAAATTGAATGCGGTTACTGAATTTGCAAAAACTTTTGGTTTAGCTTTTCAGATTGCAGATGATATATTAGATGAGGTTTCAACTTTTGAAGAAATGGGTAAAACATTAGGCAAAGATAAGGCTGAGGGTAAATTAACTTATGTTTCATTGTATGGCTTAGATGAAGCAAAATGTAAACTTTCTTGCCTATTTGAAAAATGCCGTGTTATAATGGAAAAACAAAGTTTGAAATCAGAAATTTTTGAAGATATGATTAAGAAAATAAATAAGAGAGTAGGTATTTAATGTTTTTAGACGTAGCAAAATCTGCTATTGCGAACAACGGATATGAAGTAATTATTTGCGGAGTGGCATCTGCTTTTTTTGCGCAATTGATTAAGTTTGTTTTATTTACAATAAAAAATAGAAAAGTGAATTTTAAAATATTTTCAACTACCGGAGGTATGCCAAGTTCTCACTCCGCTGGGGTAATGGGTTTATCTACCATTGTTGGAATTTTACAGGGTTTTGATTCGATTATTTTTGCAGTGTCATTAGGGTTTTCTTTAATAATTATGTATGATGCTGCGGGATTAAGACGTGCCGCTGGAAAAACTGCAGCATGTTTAAATAAAATGATGGAAGATTTTTATCACCACGACTTGCAATCTGTTGGGGGAAAATTGAAAGAACTTTTAGGTCATACACCATTAGAAGTTTTGGTTGGAGCCGTTTTTGGTATTTGCTTTGCTTATTTATTCCATTGGTTTGTATTAGGATAGGGGAGTTGAATAAATGAAAAAGTTTTTATTTATTGTTCCTGTTATAATGGTAGCTTCTTGCTGTGCATATTCAAACGATAACGGTTCTTTCATGAACGACGTTTCAAATCTTGCTCGTAAAATGTTACCAACATATCGTAGTCTTTCAACATGTACTCCTGCAGAGAATGAATATTTCAAGGTTTATGGGAAATTTGGTGATAAGTGTCATTTTAAATATGTGAATTATGATTGCTATGTACCTATGTCTGTAGCTCAGCAGGTTTCTAAAAATTCTGTTAAAGGTGCTCAAGATGCAATAAATGGGACATTCAGTACTCGCGCCATAACGCCAGAAGCGAAATATAATGAATCAATTTTAAATAATAGAAATTATTGTAAGCAGTACTAATTTTAAAATGAAGGTCGGCTTTTTTAAGCCGACTTTTTAAGATTATCTGAAAATTACAAATAGATTTTAGTATTTTTCAAAATTTCATCAGATTTTGTAATTTTATTTTTCTCTTTTTGAATTTTATTGACAGCAGAATCCCATACTTTATCTTCAAAAATCGGACTAGAGGTCTGTTTTAGCCTTTCGTTTGCTAAATATTTTTGTGTTTTTTCATAACATTTGTCTCGTTTTTCAAATAATGATAATAAATTTTTAAATCTTTGCACAATTGCGATATCAGTAATAGATAGCAATTCTTTTAAATTTTCATTCTCAAAATTAACAAGGGCATCTTGTTTAGTTTTTGAATTTATATTCAAAATGTCAATTCCATTTGGGGTCTCTGAAACTTTAAAAGTATCAAACGGATATTCTCGGGTATGTTTTTCAAATGTTTTTGCAATGTTTACCCAACGATTAGTATTATTTTTTATACTTGAGATGTCCATTTTTGCGGTGAAATTAACTTTATCCATTTTTGCCCTTTCTCTTTTTCATCGCATGCTTAAAAAATCCTAAAGATTTTTTTTTGCGGTTTGTAAAATATTTATTATGAAATATTAAGTATCTTTATATTAGATTGAAAAAACTTATCTTGTTTTGTACAATGATTGCATAAAAGGAGTGTTTTATGGGAGAAATACAAAAAAGAATTTTGATAGTCGATGATGACGATGAAATCAGAGATTTGTTGGAATTTGATGTTCGCAGTAGCGGATATTTTGTAGATACGGCAAAAGATGGTTTGGAAGGACTTAATAAAGCCTTAAATAACACTTATGATTTAATTTTGCTAGATGTTATGATGCCAAAAATGAATGGTTTTGATGTCTGTAAAAATATAAGACAAGCGAAACTTTCTATTCCTATTTTGATGCTTACTGCAAAAGGTACAATTGATGATAAAACTACCGGTTTTGATTATGGCGCCGATGATTACTTAGTCAAACCTTTTGATATTCAAGAGGTTTTGTTGAGAATAAGAGTTCTTTTGAGAAGAAATTCTGTACCTGTTGAAGAAACCCCTTTATCAAATGAAATTTTGCGAGTTGGAGATATAGAGATTTTTCCGGAATCTTTAGAGGCTGTAATTGTTAATAAAAAGACAAAATTAACTCCGACTGAATTTGAAATTTTGTATTGCTTAATGCAGCATTTTAATCACCCTGTTACTCTTGCAACTTTGCTAGATGAAGTTTGGGGCTATGATAGTAATGAAGATGTTAGAATGCTGAGAGTTCATGTTGGAGGTTTGAGAAATAAAATTGAACCAAATGCAAAAGAACCAAAATATTTGCATACTGTAACTAATGTAGGTTATAAGTTGACACCATTTGCGCAAGATTAGATATGAAAAAGTATAGATTTAAAAGATTAAAAATAATTGAACAAATTGCAATTGTATTTTTTATTGCGGTAGTAATTCCGATGTCTATAAGTGGTTTTATTATTAATAATATTAACCAACAATCAGTAAGACACCAGTTAAGAGAATCTGCGATTCTTGTTGCGAGTATGGTTTCTGACGAAGTTGATTTCTTTTTAAAAACCAATGAATCAACACTTGCTCAAATTGCTGACACTTTAGAATATCTTCCGTCTAAAAAACTTAAAATAAAGTTTATAAAAGATGTTGCAAAGCGTTATCCTAATTGTGATGATATTATTATTGCAAAAAATCCGCAAGAACTTGCTAAAACTACAACAGATGCTCATTTGAACGAAAAACCAATTCTTTCAACTCAAATGAAAGACGGTTCTTTTCTTGTAATTGTTTTTAATTCTAACAATTGGGATAATCAACTGTTTAAATCATTGGAAGATGATAATAGACAAATTTATATTATTGATAAAGAGAAACATCTTTTGGCTTCTCACAACTTTACACCAGATGTTTTTAAAGAAACCGTAGATTCTCTTCCTCCGTATTTCGAAGTTGAAGAACCTATTGTTTTTGGTGATGAGAAAAACCAACCGATTGTTTATTTACATAGAAAAAATCCGGATTTAACTATTGTTGTAAATACGACTCAAAATATTGCAAAGAAAGCGATTTTGGATAATAGGGTTAAAATTATTTTGTCGGTATTATTTGCAATACTTTCAATGATGGTTTTGATAGGTTTTTATATTTATTACCTGTATATTAATATAAGGCAGTTATTCAAAGCGGTTATTGCATTGTCGAAAGGTAACTATCAAAGACAAATTCGTCTTTTGACGACTTCGTTCACTCCTTATGAAATTATCTTTTTGGCGAATGAATTCAATAATATGGCAACAGAAATTCATAAATCTTATTTACAGTTGAAGAAGAAAAACGTTGAATTGAAACAGCTTAATGAATTCCGTTCAAATCTTCTAGATACAGTAAGTCACGAGTTACGGACTCCATTGACAAGTATTCAAGGTTATACATCAAGATTGATGCGTCAAGATATTGTTATTGACGAAGAAACAAAACAAAAGTCTTTGCGCATAATAAAAGAACAATCTGAACGATTGAAACGATTGATTGAAGATTTACTTACTATTCCCGATATTGAGGGAATGCGTTTAAGAACTGTTAATTCTAATATCTGGATAAATGAAGTATTTGAACAATCAGAACTCCTTTTGAGAAAACGTGACGGGCATGAAATAATTGTTAATTTGGCTGATGATTTTCCTCAAATTTATGCTGATAAAGGTAGGCTTGAACAAGTTTTCGTTAACCTTTATGAAAATGCTATAAAATATTCTTATCCGGATACTCCAATCATTGTTGATACTGCGGTTAATGGTGATAAGGTTGTTATTAAAGTAAAAAATAAATGTGATAAGATTTCTCCTAAGAAGTTGAATAGTTTGTTTGAAAAATTTGTAAGACTCGATGATGAAATGACAAGAACTACTCGTGGTACTGGGTTGGGATTGTTTATTGTTAAAGGACTTGTTGAAGCTATGGAGGGAACTATTACTTTGACGTCTGATGATGAATATGGCTTTTGCGCAACTATTGTATTGCATACTGCAAAATCTGAGACACAAATTTCTGAACAGGTGTAATTTATGAATAGCTTTATGTCGATTTCAATAAATGAGGCGAAAAAATCAGGGCGAGATGTTCCTGTAGGAGCTGTGGTTGTTAAAAATGGTGACGTTATTGCAACCGCTCATAATGAGAGAGAATTAGATAATGCTGTAACTTCTCATGCTGAAATCTTGGCAATTCGAAAAGCTGAACAAGTTTTAGGTAATTGGCGACTTGATGATTGTGATTTATATGTGACGTTAGAACCTTGCCCAATGTGTGGTTGGGCAATTTTGCAATCCCGAATTAAAAATGTTTATTTTGGAAGTTATGATACAAATTATGGTGCTTTTTTTTCTAAAGTTGATTTGAGAAAATTCTCAACTTTTACTCCAAATGTTTATGGCGGAATTATGGAAAAAGAGTGTGATGAACTTTTGAACTCTTTTTTTACTGATTTGAGAAAATAGAAAACTTTAAAAGTCGTTGATATAGTAGATACTTTAATCTATTGTAACAATTTTGTAATATTTGAACTCAAAAGCTAAAGTTCTTGACAAAATCTGCCGATGTATAAAATGTAATTAGAAACCAATAAATTTTTCCTCCTTTTCCACTACTACTAAACGGAACCTTAATCGGTTCCTTTTTTATTGACTAAAAACTCTCTCAAAAAAAATGAGAGAGTTTTTTGTTTAGAAATTTTTGAGTCAATTCTATGGAGCAACCGGTGGCATAGCACCTGTTCCGGCTATTGCTGCTGCCATAGCTGCACCCATAAGGAATACAAATCCAATACCTGCTAAAATAGAAAGAATCATTATTGCTATATAAATATAACCAACCCAATCAATTCTTTCGTATAATTCTTCGCCATCTGCCGCCTTGAATTTGCCAAGAGCAATCATAAAACCATCAATCAATGCCCAAATACAGCTAATTGGAGCCAAAAATCCAATAATTGTCATTACAAACATAATCCAAGCGGAAGTTGTTTTGCCTGTGTAAAATCTGTGAGCGCCTAATGAACCTAGTGCCCAACAAGACATCATTGTAGCCATCCAGTTTTTACCAGCTAATTGTTGAGTGTCTAATTCTTCTGCCATAAAAAATCTCCTTTACTTAAATGCTTGTGAAAACTACACTTACATTATAAATAATGGAGATTTAAATAAAATCATTCATTAAATGGAGTTATTATTTCCCTGTTGAACCAAAACCTCCTTCTCCGCGGTCGGTGTCACTTAATTCGGTAACAACTTCAATTTTTGCTTGTTCAACTCTTGCAATTACCATTTGTGCAATTCTTTCTTGTGGTTGGATTGTGTAAGCTTCATTTGAAACATTTGCAATTGGAACACAAACCTCTCCACGGTAATCTTCATCAATTGTACCAATACAGTTGATTAGTGTAATTCCGTGTTTGATAGATAAGCCTGAACGAGGTCTTACTTGGGCTTCGTATCCGTGTTCCAGTTCTATTTTCAATCCTGTTGGAATAAGTTTTCTTTCTAATGGTTTTAATTCAATTGGTTCAGAAATAGCTGCACATAAATCCATGCCTGCTGCTCCCTCTGTTTGGTATTTGGGAACGTTAACGTTGTGTGCTAATCTTTTAATCTTTAAAACTGTCATATCCTCTCCTTTTCTCCTAACTCCTAGGAAATCCTAGCATGAAAATAACTATTTATCTATTCAAATAATTTTGTATATTCATGGTACAATCAAAGTACAGAGTTTAGTTTAAATATAAGGATTGAAAAATATGACTCAAAAACCAGAAAAAAATCAAGAATCAGGCTCTTCACAAAGCCAGATTCGTAAAGTTAGAATTCAAAAAATGGAAAACTTGAGAGAAAGAGGTCTAAATCCTTATCCTTATGGATATGACAAAGACATTATGGCTCAAGATTTGCAAGAAAAATATAAAGAATTACCTATAGGTGAAGAAACGGAAGATTTCTACCACGTTGCAGGACGTGTTATGGCAAATCGTAACACGGGAATGTTTATCGACTTGGTAGATGCTTCAGGAAAAATTCAAATTTTCTCCCATAAAGAAAACTTATCAGAAGAAGATTTAAAAACTTTAAAAACAATTGATATAGGTGATATTGTTGGTTTTTACGGCTCAGTAAGAAGAACTCCTCGAGGAGAATTGACAATCAAAGCTACATCTTTGAAAATTTTGTCAAAATCACTTCTTCCATTGCCGGAAAAATTCCACGGATTAACTGACGTTGAAACAAAATACAGACAACGTTATGTTGATATGATTGTTAATGATGATGTTAGACAAACTTTCAAAAAAAGAAGTTTAATTATCCAAAAAGTAAGAGAATATTTAACCGGTTTAGGTTTTATGGAAGTAGAAACTCCTATGCTTCACCCTCAAGCAGGTGGCGCGAATGCAAGACCTTTCATTACTCACCACAATACTTTAGATATGGATATGTATTTGAGAATTGCTCCGGAACTTTATTTGAAACGTTTGATGGTTGGTGGTGTAAGTGAAAAGATCTTTGAAATCAACCGTTCATTCCGTAATGAGGGTATTGATACTCGTCACAATCCTGAATTCACTATGATGGAATTGTATCAAGCTTATGTTGATTATAACGATATGATGACTTTGACAGAAAACTTGGTTGCTCATGTTGCAAAAGAAGTTCTTGGTACAACAAAAATTACTTATGGTGAAAATGAAATAGATTTAACTCCTCCTTGGGATAGAAAAACTATGTTAGGTGCTGTTGAAGAGGCTACCGGTATTGATTTCAATAAAGTTGAAACAGTTGAAGAAGCTAAAGAAAAAGCAAAATCTGTTCATGTTGATGCAGATGATTGCGACAAATGGGGTCAAGTAATTGAACGTGTATTTGAAGAAAAAGTTGAACCTTCATTAATTCAACCAATTCATATTTACGATTACCCAAGGGATATTTCTCCTCTTGCAAAAGTTCATAGAGATAATCCAAGATTAACAGAACGTTTTGAAACTCGTGTTAATGGTTGGGAAATCAGTAATGCATTCTCCGAATTAACTGATCCGATTGACCAAAGAGCAAGATTTGAAGCTCAAATGGCTGCAAAAGCTGCAGGTGATGAGGAAGCGATGCCTATTGATGAAGATTATATCTGTGCATTAGAGCACGGTGTACCTCCAATGGGAGGTTTAGGTGTTGGTATTGATAGATTGGTTATGTTGTTGACTAACTCCCCATCTATTCGTGACGTAATTGCGTTTCCAACATTGAAGAAAAAAGATTAATTTTCTGCATTACTTAATAAATAAAAGGAGAGATTTATTCTCTCCTTTTTGGTTGCAAAAATAATCCTCCTGTATGTGTACTTACAAGAGGGCTTATAGAGTATTGAGATTAAGAATGTTTGGGGAAAATGTATATTTGTTTTACTTTGGATTATTTGTATAGATTTCTTTTTAATCAGCTATTGCTGAAATTAACATTGCAACTCCGGCAATTCCGGCTACCGCTGCAAGTGTTTTTGTTCTTTGTGAGGAACGACAATCAGGTCTAGGAAATCTGTGATTATCTCTTCGGCAATCATATCCTTGTTCATATCTAGGACAGTCCATTCTATTTGGGTTCGGATAATAATTTTTGTATCTTCCTGCTGCAAAGCATGGCGCTGTTATAGTTAAACAAAGTGCTGTTGCAATAACCTTTTTCATCATAATGAACCTCCTTTTTCTTCTTCCATTTTCTTCCTACTTTTATAGAACGATTTGAATTTTAAAAAGTTCATTTTTATTTTAAAGGTAATTATAATCGAAAGCGGCAAACTGATTATCAGTTTGCCGCCAAACTTTAGAGTTATAAAGAATAAATTATTTAACTTTTTCAAATGTTAATTTATCATCTTTAACATCTATTTTAATTTTGTCACCTTTCAAGAATGTTTGAGCCAAAATCAATTTAGATAACGGATTTTCAACTTGTTGTTGAATTACTCTTTTCAGTGGTCTTGCCCCATATACAGGATTGAATCCTTGAGTTGCTAGGAATTCTTTAGCATCTCCAGTGATTTCAAATTCTAATTCTTGATCTTTTAACAAGTTTCTCAAATAATCCATTTGAATATCAACGATTTGACTTAATTGTTGTAAATTCAATGCCTTAAAGAAAATAGTTTCGTCAATTCTGTTTAAAAATTCAGGTTTAAATCTTTGTCTTAAAACAGCAAGAACTTTTTCTTTAGTGTCATTAAATTGTTCCGGAGAAATCAATGAATTCAAAGTATCTTCAAGAATGATATCAGAACCGATGTTACTTGTCATTATTATTAATGTATTTTTGAAATCAACAGTTCTTCCTTTTGAATCTGTCAAACGTCCATCATCAAAGATTTGCAACATTATGTTGAAAACGTCTGGGTGAGCTTTTTCGATTTCATCAAACAGGATAACTGAATAAGGTTTTCTTCTTACTGCTTCTGTAAGTTGTCCGCCTTCTTCATATCCTACGTATCCCGGAGGCGCTCCGACTAATCTTGCCACATTATGTTTTTCCATATATTCAGACATATCAATACGGATAAGAGAATCTTCATCGTTGAACATAAATTCTGCTAATGACTTAGCTAATTCAGTTTTACCAACACCGGTAGGACCTAAGAATAAGAATGTCCCTATCGGACGTTTAGGGTCTTTTAATCCTGAACGAGCACGACGAATTGCATCTGATACAGTATCAACTGCTTCATCTTGTCCAATTAAACGTTTATGTAAAATATCTTCCATGTGAAGTAATTTTTTCATTTCTGATTCAACAAGTTTTGTAACCGGAATTCCAGTCCATTTTGAAACAACTTCATCAATATCAGTTGCTGTTACTTCTTCTTTTAGAAGTTTGTTATTGGTGTGTTCTTTGTTTTGACAAGCTTTTAGTTTCTTTTCAAGTTCAAGAAGTTTTCCATATTTAAGTTCTGCAGCTCTTTGTAAATCAGTGTTTCTTTCAGCTTCTTCAATTTGGGTTTTAACTTTGTTTATTGCATCTTTAATGTCTGCTTCTGATGTGATTGATGCTTTTTCTTTTTCCCATTGAGCTTTTAAAACATTAATTTTACTTTCAAGTTCGGTTACTTGTTTTGTAATATCTTCAACTTTTGCCTTTGCTTCTTCTGAGTCTTCTTTTTTTAATGCTTCACGTTCAATTTCAAGTTGAATTTTTTGACGCATCATTGTATCAATTTCTTCCGGCATTGAATCAATTTCAATACGTAATGAGCTTGCAGCTTCATCAATCAAATCAATTGCTTTATCTGGAAGGAATCTGTCTGTAATATATCTGTCTGACAATTTTGCAGCTTCAATAATTGCACTATCCAGTATTCTTACTCCGTGGTGAACTTCGTATTTTTCTTTCAAGCCACGTAAAATACTGATTGTATCTTCAACTGATGGTTCATTGACCATTACAGGTTGAAAACGTCTTTCTAATGCAGGGTCTTTTTCAATGTATTTTCTGTATTCATTGATTGTAGTTGCACCGATTGTTCTTAAAACACCACGAGCTAACATTGGTTTTAGCAAGTTGCCTGCATCCATAGAACCTTCTGTTGAACCGGCTCCGACAACGGTATGTAATTCATCAATGAACATGACAATTTCTCCGTTTGAAGCTTCAACTTCTTTTAATACTGCTTTTAAACGTTCTTCAAATTCTCCTCTGAATTTTGCACCAGCAACTAATGCCCCCAAATCAAGAGATATCAATTTGACATCTTTAAGACTTTCTGGAACATCTCCTCTGATAATACGTTGAGCTAACCCCTCAACAATTGCGGTTTTACCAACCCCAGGTTCTCCGATTAGTACCGGGTTGTTTTTTGTACGTCTGTTTAATACTTGGATAATTCTTCTAACTTCTTCATCTCTTCCGATTACAGGGTCAAGCTTCCCTTTTCTTGCTAAGTCGGTAAGGTCAGTAGAATATTTTTCCAAAGCTTTCATATTTTCTTCTGCATTTTTTGTATCCACTTTATTATTACCTCTTATATCTTTCATAATTTTTAGTATTGAACTTGATGTTACATCATTTGCATTAAGCAATTCCTTGATATTACTGTTATCAAGTTCTGTCATTGCAAGAAGAATTGATTCAATGCTTACAAAGTCATCTTTCAATTTCTTGCTTTCTTCCATTGCAAGTTCCAATAATCTCATTGTTTCTTGGCTTAAATATAAGCCTTGACTATTTACCGGTCCGGATAGTTTTGGTAAACTTTCAATTTTAGAAACTATTTTGTTAATAAATCCTTGATTTAATAGCTTTAATTCTGTTAAATAATCCTTAATAATCCCATTATCTTTAATCATTGCAAGCATAATGTGTTCCGGTTCCATTTGCGGATTTTTGTATGAGCCCATTAATGCGTTTGCACTTGATATGATTTCTTGGGAATAATTTGTAAATTTATCAAAATCTAACATTTATACACCAACTCCATTTAAGATAAATTTGGAATTTTTCTTTCCACATTATTATCTTAACGTAGTTTTTGCAAAAGTCACATTCTCTTAACTTTTATTTAATTTTTTTTAAGGTCTTTTGTTATTCTCAACTTTTTTATAACACCTCAATATTTTTTTCTGCAAAATACAATCGTAAGAAGAAGCAAGCTACGTGTTGGATTGAATCTACTCTTACCCATTGGCGTGTTGCCTTAAATCTGATTGAGCCTTTTGATTTTTCAGGATTTAAGTGTGCATAATTGTTTTTGTCAGAGTTAAATAACAACATCTGTGATTGTGCGGTCTTGCGGCATGCCTCTAAATATTTTGATTCTAATTTTTGGTTGCCTAAAAATCTTGCAAGATAATATGCAGCAACTAAGCCCTCACTTCTTGCGCCATCTGGATAAAAATGGTCCCCATACTCATAATAATACCCGCCCTCAAAATCAATATATGGTGAATCATCACGTTTATAAGTTTTTTCAACCATTGTATCAGCATCGCCAAAAACAAAATTAATATAGTTTTCTTTTTGAAATTTTGGATTTTTTGTCCATTCTTCAATTGCTTGCATTAACCAACTATCAGATGGCAAAGATGTGAATAAGTCTGCATAAATTTTTGGACGTTCTTCGACAATCCAATCTAGCGCAACTTCACTTTTTGCAAGAACTTCTTGTCTTAATTCTTCATCATCTTTAAAATAGTTCGCAAACAATGCCAGTCCAAGCAATGCTTCTCCGGGGTAATAGAATGAAAATGTTGCTCGTCTTTCTTCTTCTGACATTTCAAGTAGCGGTTGACCGTTTTGGAAGTTCGGATTAATGTAATATCCTAGCATTTCACCTGTTTTATAAATTCTGGAAAGTAAATGTCTTGTATATTTTTTGATATATTCATCATAAGTTCTATCGTTGGTTTCATTCCGGTATTTCATCATAGCAACAAGAATCATTGCAGTTCCACCAAGTTTTGCTTTACTGTTATAGAAAACATACGCTGCAGGTTTGCCGTCAACTTCGTGCTCTTGAGTAATTGTTGTAATAAAATCAATACCTCGTTTTGCAAAATCCAAATATTTTCTGTCTTTAGTTAATTGATAAGCTCTAATTAACGTAATAATTCCGCCACAATGACGTAAATCATTGTAATACAAGTTATCTTCCGGAGCATTAGGGTGTTCATGGTCTTTATAGTTGTCATCTTTACAATCATAATAATATAAATATCTACCGTCTTCTTGAATATTTTTAACTATCCAATCCGCACCTGCGATTGCTTCATCTCGAATTTCTTCCGGAGAATATTCCTGTAAAATATTTCCACGATACAATGGTAAAATATCCTCTTTATAAGTTACAAAAGCTCTGCTTTTCAAAATATAAGCATCATAAGGAGATTGTTTCAAAATAGAAATTCTCTCTGATATTTTATTCGTCATATTTTTAATAGGGGTTTTCTTAATCACTGTATTGAGTGCTGATTTCAAATCCATTTGGCTTTGAGTCCAAGCATCAGTTGGCATATAGATATAAGGAGTGTTATTCATCACAAGTTTCAATCCAGTAATCCCAGGTTCAAATCTTGTTGGTACAAAAGAAAAGGATTTTATATCTTCGATTTTTGTAGGAATTTGTTCTGTTACGTATTCAATCATAATCCTGCATTTATCATCATTCCAGACTTCAAATTCAGGGAATGTTTTGTATGTTTTTAATTTTTGAATATCACGGTTTATTGTTTCTTCCAAAGTTTTTCGACAAGCACCCCAGCGAATAGGTTTCATTCCGGCTTGAAAAAGAGTTATATATGTAAAAGAAATATTATCGTCATAATCAAATATTCCTTTTAAATTCAAATCATTAACTTTTACCGGAAATTTTGAAGCCAAAGAGCCTCTAATTCTTTCAAGTAATTCTTTCATTGCAGAAAAATCTTGATTATAAAATTCTCTTTCTAAATCATTTTCTTTTTTGAAATCCATAAACTCTATCCTTATATAATATAAATAATAGTAATTTTACCATTCTCAAAGAGAAATACCCCCATCTTTTTAGTCGATTTTGAATATATTAACAAACGTAACAATTTTGCTAGATTACAAACAATATGTTAATTTGTAGTAGAAAGGAAAGCTTATGAAAAATATTGTTATATATACAGATAAAAATTCTTCAAATCTTGCAGAGGTAATTTCAAATATCGAAGATGCAAATGTTAGACTTGAAGATGCTGCCAACTTAAAAGACTACGAAACTCTAAACCCAGGGGTAATTGTCATTGAGAGTGTTCCGAATATTAAAGATGTTTTAATGGTAACTAAATTCAAGTTTCCTATTTTATTTATCGGTGAAACGTTCAAAGGTTGTACTGTTAGAGCAGTTGCTTTTGATTACGTCAAAACACCTGTTGATAATCAAGAATTAGTAGTTCGTGTAAAAAACATGTTAAAAATCCGAGAGTTGAGAGAAAAGTTGAAAACTCTTGCTACAACTGATGAATTAACTGGCTTGCACAACAGAAAATATTTACTTGAACGAATGGATCAAGAAATCTCTAGAGCAAAACGTTACGGGAATGCTTTGTCATTATTGCTATTTGATTTAGACTTTTTCAAAGTTGTAAATGATATCTATGGATATGAATGGGGCGATGTATTATTGAAATCTATCGCAGACAAGTTGAAAGGTTTAATAAGAAAAGAAGATATTCTTACCCGTTATGGAGATGAAGAATTTGTTGTTGTTCTTCCAAACACATCTGAAGATAATGCATTCTTATTTGCGGAAAGATTCAGAAAAGACATTGAAAAAATGGAATTTATTCCTGCAGGGGAAGAAGAACGTCACCCGATTACAATTTCTGGTGGTATTGCAACTTATCCTTGTCTTCCTGATACGGAAGAAGATGCGAATACAATTATTCGTTATGCTGAACACGCATTATATAATGCTAAAAAGCGTGGGAAAAATAAAATTGTACAGTTCTCTCAATTGAATTTGGGAGAAGGTTAATCCTAAAAATTAGGATTTTAAATGATTCCTTTCTGAACACTTACATAGTGTAAATCTGGTTAATAGGCGGTAACATCACTACCGCCTTTTGTTTTTCTAAAATTTTAAAATACGTCACTATCGTCATAATTTGATGTAAAATAACTCATTGACGGACATTTCCCAAAGTTTTCTAACATCGCTTTATCTAATTCTTCTGTTGCAACTATTTTCCCATTAACAAAATTTATTCCGGTTGAAGTTATAGAATCATTCTTTTTATCTTCTTTTGTTTCTTTAGAAGCTATTTTTTTCTTATTTTTTGTCATGTGTTGTTTTGTTTTTGATTCCTCTTCGACTAAAATAGATTGAAGGTACTTTTTATATTCTTCATTTTGATATACATTTCTTGTAATGTCATTCATAACAATTGCAACATACTGTTGAGTTGCAGAATTTTCATCTAATGCTGTTATCAATGTTGATGCTTTATCTATTTCGTCATAAGCTTCCTTGTAATGTCCTAATTTTCTCAAAAGGACAGCCAAGTTGTAATGAGCTTCGTAACTCATTGGTGCAATATTAATTGCACGACAATAACATTTTCCGGCTTCATCATAATTACCTGAAATATGGTAAGCTAAACCCAGATTGAATTGGGTGTCATAACTTTTGGGGTTGATTTCTAAAGATTTTCTATAAGCATTTATTGCTTTTGCTAAATATTTTCTCTGTAACTCCCAGTTATCATTGGAGTATAAGGACTTCATTCTATAAGTTACCCCAATATTATAATAAGCAATTGCTCGATTCGCTTTGTAACTTACACGATTGTTAAATACGTACGGTATTTCTAACAGATAACGTTTTGTTTTTAAAATTTTGTTGTATTGATTTAGAGCCGAATCAAAATCGCCAAGTTTTTCTGTTGCAATAATTCCGTAATTCATTCTTGCAATCATCATTCTAGGATTGTATTTAAAAGCTTGTGAATATGCATATAATGCAGAATAGTAGTCTTCATATTCAACATAAATATTTCCTAAATTATACCAAGCTCCATAATGTTGGGGGTACAAATGAAGTCCTTTATTGTAAAAGGAAATAGCTTTTTGCATATTCATTTTTTGATAAGCTTTATCCCCTTTATAAACATAATACATGCCTTGAATTTTATCAGCTTGAGTTTTTACAAACTGTTGATTAAAATAAATGGCAACACAAATTGCAGCCAACACAAATAATGAAAATAATGCTGATAAAAACTTTTTCAAGATTCGGATATCCTTATAGTTTGTACATCTACATAATAAACAAGAATAACATTCTTCACATCAACTAAATAATGTAACATAACTTTACAAATATTACATGAAAAGCAATTCTGCAAAATAAAAATTGTTTATATAAGTAAGGTAGGTTAAAAGGTTAATTATATATTTGGAGGTTAGGTATGGACAGCAATGTAAATGCACTAAATGGCGTTAATGCTTCAGGTACGTTTCAGTATAACCCATACGCAGTATCAGATTTTGATGATTTAGACATTGATTACAGTATGTATCCAATGGGTATGAATGGTAGTATTTTCAGTGGCTATGGCGGATTTGCAACCCCAATGGCATCTCCTATGATGGGTATGGGTGGATATAGCAATCAAGATTATTTTAACAACATGAAAGAATATCAAAAATTCAACATTGACTATAATGTTGACCAACAAAAAATGCAGCGAAATGCAGATTTGAGAATCAATGCATCTGTTGAAGGTGTTCAAGGTGCGGCTGCAAATTTAAAAGATAAGATTTTACAAAATGAACAAGACCAAATTCAAGAAGCATATAAAGCTTATGTAGATAGTGTTCGAGCAGCTTATGGTGATGGAACTGAACAAGAAGTTCAAAGCCGAGCAAAAAGTTTATATGCACAGATGAATGGAGGAAAAACACTTGTACAAGATTTGCGAGATAATTCTCACGGCTCATTCACACAGGGCTTGTTACAAACCTTAACTCTAGGTGCATATTGTAGACACTCTTCAGAAGACAACATCTCAAAAATTACCGGTCAACCTGTAGGTTCAGGAGAAAAGACAAGTCAAAACTTCGGTAGAGTTGCTGGTTCAGGAATATTTGGCGGTATTGCATACGGACTTGCAAAAGCAGCAAAATTTAAAAAAGCCGGAATTATCGGACTCGCAGCAGGCGCAATCGCAGCAACAATGTCATTTATCACAGGCAAAGTTACTGCTTAACAGAAAATTTCCTAAATATAATTATTCCTTTATACAAACCAAACGGGCGGATAGTTTTCCGTCCGTTTCTTTATTAAACTTGGATATTTTTATTTCTTTTATAGCTCTCAAAAATTATATTTCGGGCATTTAAGGCTTCTTCTTTTGTTGTTGGCTCTATTTCTTTTAGTGGGTAATCAATGCCGAGATTTTCGTATTTAGGGATAGCCATATCGTGATATGGTAAAACATCAAGAGCTTTTATATTATTTAATTTAGCCAAAAATTCTCCGAGTTGTTCAAGATATTTTTTATCATAAGTTATGCTTTTCACAACCACGTGTCTTATCCATATTGGAATTTGTTTATCTGATAAATATTTGGCAAATTCTAATATGTTTTTGTTTGACATTCCCGTAAGTTTTTTATGTTCTTCATCGTTAATGTGTTTTATATCAAGTAAAACTAAATCGGTATATTTTAAAAGCGCATCAATTTTGTTCGTATTATTCGGGTTGAAAAGAATTCCGGAGGTATCAAGTGCTGTGTGAATATTTTTTTCTTTTGCTTGTTTGAATAATTCTGTAACAAATTCAATTTGAAGAAGTGGTTCTCCTCCGGTTACGGTTATTCCACCACTTTTGACAAATTCTTTAATTCCATCATACTTTTCAAGTATTTCGTCAACGGACATCTTTTTATTCGTTTCAGTAGACCAACTATCAGGATTGTGGCAATATTTACACCTCAATGGGCAACCTTGCATAAAAACTACAAAGCGAATTCCAGGACCATCAACGGTTCCACAACTTTCTATGGAGTGAATATTCCCATAAATACCTTTATTCATAATTATATTTTATATAATCATGTTAGGTTTTGCAAATATTATTAACTCCTTTTCGAAATAGTTTTATTACTCCATAGGTTCCAAGAGCTAAAAGTCCGACACCAAAAGCAACTCTTCCTTTATTTTCTTTCGTTTTTAGTGCAATATCATCACTATCCGGAATGAAATTTTTATAGAAATATGAGTCTGTACCTGCGATGCAGAATTTTTTAGACTTGCTTGGTAAAAAGATATTTTTTGATAATTTACCAATGTTTTTTAGTCCTTCTTTTATATTTGTTGGGGCAACACATTTTTCTGCATTCAACAATTCAAGAGTTCGATACATAACGTTTTGAGTTTTTCTGTAAATTGTACGCAGAGGTGGAGTTAACCATTTTTTATTTTTAACAATACTGTTGAATTTTGAATCTTTATGTAGTCCTGTAATATGGACATAATTTTCGGATTTGCTTTTACAACCGTTCAACATAAGGCTAAAATTTGCACCTTTTTGAGCATATCCATTTTTTCCGCCGAATTTTGGATCTAAAAAGTTTCCGGATTTTTTAATTAAATCTGCATTTGATTTACTTGTTGTATGATATTCAATTCTAAGTCCCAGTGCTCGAGGTAATCCGTGTTTTATTCCTTGATACCCGAGGTATGTACCACCCGCAAGTTGGGCTGCTCCAACTAAATTGTTTTTATCCAAAATTCTTTTCCCTTGATATTTATATAAAAACATTTTAGCTAGAAAAATTGCTCTTTACCACTAATTGCACAAAAAAGCGAGGCTTTCACCTCGCTCTTTTTGAACTTATAGATTACTTATTTATATTGATTTGTGGAATGTCCTAGAAATTACGTCATCTTGTTGCTCTTTTGTAAGTTTAATGAAGTTAACTGCATAACCAGAGACTCTTACAGTTAATTGTGGATATTTTTCCGGGTGAGCTTGCGCATCTAGTAATGTTTCTCTATTGAAAACATTTACGTTCAAATGATGTCCGCCCTTTTCTACGTATCCGTCAAGTAAATTTATTAAGTTTTCTTCTTGCATTGTTGTCATAATTTATTTTCCTTTATATTATTTTGTACTTTTCACAATTTTGATGTCCTCCCATGATTAGGGAAGACTTCAAAATCTTAGATATTTGTTTCGCAGCAACCTGCATCAAGTTGAATATTCAAGTCGCCCATAAATACTTCATCTTTTCCTAATGCATTAGGAATAATTGAGAATGTATTTGAAATTCCGTCTTGAGCATCATTAAATGGGAGTTTAGCTACTGATGCAAGAGATGCCACCGCACCATTTGAATCTCTTCCGTGCATTGGATTTGCCCCCGGAGCTAAAGGAATTCCGGCTTTTCTACCATCTGGAGTGTTTCCGGTTTTCTTTCCATAAACAACATTTGACGTGATTGTTAAAATTGACATTGTTGGAATAGAATTTCTATATGTGTAGTGTTTTCTGATTTTTGACATAAAGTTTTTAACTAAATCAACTGCAATTTGATCGACTCTATCATCGTTGTTTCCGTATTTTGGATAGTCACCCTCAACTTCATAATCAACTACAATTCCATTTTCATCTCTAATTGCTTTAACTTTCGCATATTTAATAGCTGAAAGAGAATCTGCAACAACAGACAAACCTGCAATACCGGTTGCAAAATAACGTTTTACATCTCTATCATGAAGTGCCATTTGAGCTTTTTCATAACAATATTTGTCATGCATGTAGTGAATTACATTCAATGTATTCACGTACAATCCTGCAAGCCATTCCATCATATCGTTGTATTTGTCCATAACTTCATCATATTCCAGATATTCAGATGTAACAGGACGATATTTAGGTCCAACTTGAATTTTTAATCTTTCATCAATACCACCATTGATTGCGTAAAGCAAACATTTTGCAAGGTTTGCTCTTGCTCCGAAGAATTGCATTTCTTTGCCAACAACCATTGAAGATACGCAACAAGCAATGGCATAATCGTCACCGTGAGTAACTCTCATCATGTCATCATTTTCATATTGAATTGATGAAGTTTTGATTGAAATATGAGCACAATATTGTTTAAAGTTGTGAGGAAGTCTTGTAGACCAAAGAACAGTCAAGTTTGGTTCCGGGGCCGTTCCAAGATTTTCCAAGGTGTGTAGATAACGGAATGAGTTTTTTGTAACTAAAGTTCTTCCGTCAATTCCCATACCTCCGATTGATTCTGTTACCCAAGTTGGGTCGCCAGAGAATAATTCGTTATATTCAGGAGTTCTTGCGAATTTCACAAGTCTTAATTTCATAATAAAGTGGTCAATTAATTCTTGAGCTTCTGCTTCTGTCAAAACTCCCTCTTTCAAATCTCTTTCGATATAAATATCTAAGAATGTTGAAGTTCTACCGATACTCATAGCTGCGCCGTTTTGTTCTTTTACTGCAGATAAGTAACCAAAGTATAACCATTGAACAGCTTCTTTAGCATTTCTTGCCGGTTGAGAAATATCAAAACCGTAGATTTTACCTAATTCAATCATTTCTTTAAGAGCTTTGATTTGGTCAGCGATTTCTTCTCTTAATTGAATTCTCTCAGGAGTCATTTCACCCTCAAGAGATTTGAATTGTTCTTGCTTATCTTCAATAAGTCTATTGATACCATAAAGAGCTACACGTCTATAATCACCGATAATTCTACCTCTTCCGTAAGCGTCAGGAAGTCCGGTAATAATTGCAGAGTGTCTTGCGGCTTTCATTTCCGGAGTGTAAACATCAAAAACACCTTGGTTGTGAGTTTTTCTGTATTTTGTAAAGATTTCAGAAACTTCCGAATCAACTTCATAACCGTAAGATTTGCAAGCACCCTCAGCCATTCTAATTCCGCCAAATGGTTGCATAGAACGTTTTAGAGGTTTGTCTGTTTGTAAACCAACAATTGTTTCTAAGTTTTTATCAATATAACCTGCGCCATGTGATGTAATCGTAGATACAACTTTTGTGTCCATATCAAGAACACCACCGTTATCTCTTTCTTTTTTCAGTAAATCACAACATTCTTGCCATAATTTTGTTGTAGCTTCTGTTGGTTCGGCTAAGAAACTAGAATCTCCATCATAAGGTGTGTAGTTTTTTTGAATAAAATCCCGAACATTAATTTCTGATTGCCATTTACCTGAATTAAATTCAGTTGTTGGATAAATTTTCTTCTCTAAAGTAACCCCCATTATTTTTCCCTCCTAATTTTGTATAACCATTAATTAAATAATATATTACTCACAATATACTATAGTTAAATTAAAAAATACATAAAAATAAAATAGTTGTATTCTTTTGTTACAATTTGTTTTTTATTTTTCTCTATACTGTGCCGTGCTATAATTATCTTATGAAAAATTGGAGAAAAATTTTAGGTTATTTCTGTTTGATTTTAATTGCAATTAGTATGCTTTATCCTTTTTTTGCAATGTTGAATCTTTCTTTAGTTCCCAATGGAGAAATTTTTAATCAAGGTGGAAAATTAATTTATTCTCCGGTTACAATAAAGAATTATGTAAGTGTTTTTCAAAAAATTCCGTTGTGGCAATATTTTATAAACAGTTTGTTTGTCGCACTTGTTACAACTGTTGGGCAAGTTATAATTTCTGCACTCGCAGGATATGCTTTTGCTCGAATGAAATTCAAATTTCGGGATACATTATTTTTAATTATTTTAATAACAATGCTCGTTCCTCCGCAAGTTAATATTATTCCATTATTTTTTTTAATGCGTCAATTTCATTGGATAAATACATACCAAGCTTTGATTTTACCTGCTTTGTTTGGCGGTTTTGGAATATTTATGATGCGTCAGTATTTTTTAGGTTTACCAAAAGATTTGGAAGAATCTGCTAAAATTGATGGGTGCAATATTTTTACTACTTTTTTCAAAATAGCTTTACCTCTTGCAATTCCTGTTGTTGCAACACTTTCAATATTCACGTTCGTAACAAGTTGGAATAGTTTTATGTGGCCATTAATTGTCACAAATAGTGAATCAATGAGGACTTTGCCTGTTGGTTTAGCTATTTTTAAAGGAAGCTTTAGGGAAATTACTTTGTGGGGTGATTTGTTGGCATGTTCAGTAATTTGTACCATTCCTGTTGTTGGTGTATTTCTTTTAGGCAAAAAATATTTTATAAATGATATATTACAAGGTGGAGTTAAGGAGTAAAGATGTTTAATTGTTTTTTGATAATAGCTATTATTTTTGTTTTTATTATTGTAAGTTTGAATTTTAAATCAATAAAAATGTTTTTGAAAAAATCTGATATTAGAAATATTCAAATAAATACAAAAGAGCGATATGTGCAAATAGAAAATACTCGTTATAGATTTTCTGATATTAATTCTATTTCAGTTTTAGAAGATGAGGAGCAGCCCTCAACTTGTGAAAGATACTTTACTCGATATTCACATAACCATTATTTTGCAGAATTTTCCTTTAATTTGAACAATGGTGATTGTATAAAATATAAAGTGGTATCAAAAGCTCAAATATATAAAATTCTTAAAACAATGCAACCTTATGTAAAATTGAATGATAAACCGGAATATTTTAAAACCCCATTTTGTGATGGCCCAACTTTATTTGGGGTAATTTGTATTATTTTATATTTTATGTATAAATTCCTTCACTAGAACTGTTTAATAATTTTCCGGAATTTCTTGAGCGGTTTTATCATACCAACGTGGTTGTTCTGGTTTCAGGGGTTTTGAAAACAGTTGGATATATTGAGGATAATCGCTTCTATCTTCTGCGATGAGGTTAATAACTTTTTTTTGATTTTTATCAGTCGGATTTAATTCTGAAAATCCATTTTTTGTATAAAATCCTGCAGCTTTCTTTTCCCCTGTCAAAAATACATCTGTAAATTTTGATTTTTCACTGGCTTTTAATGTTTTATTTAACATAATATTGCCGAGTTTGAAGCCACGAAACGGCTTATTAACACAAATTGAGTCAATATATAGGGTGTATTTTTGACAGTTGTCTGTTAAGTTATATCCATAAGACAGGCATGCTCCTTGGATTTTATTATATTTGTCTTTTGCAAGTAACAAAGTCATATTTCCATCATCATTTTTTAAAATTGATTGTATGTTGTTTGCAAAAGTTTTAATCATTAAATTTTTGATATTTTTTTGAGACTTGTCATTATAAATTAGCCAACAAGGGTCGTCAGTGTTAGATGCAAAATTATTACTGAAAAAACGAGATAACTTTTCTGCGAAGCCTTTTTGTGTGTATTCGGATTTTGTGGCTTCGGAGATTGTAAGTTTGCCCCATTTTGTTTTGATTGTAGATGGTTTTATGGGGTTAAGTCTTGATGTAAATAGTGGAGAATTTTGAGGGTAATTTTGAATATTCATAGAGAATATAAATCTTATGAAAAAATAATTTGCTATGTGGGACAAGTGAATGGTGAGAGGTGAATAGTTCTTTACATTTTTCTTTAAATTCATATTGCAAAGCTTTAAAAAATCAGATATAATGAAAACAAGCCGAGCAGAGTATAAAATAGCTTACACAGAGTGACGTCGTAATCTTGAACACGGAACACCAATGTCACCCTGAACTAGTTTCAGGGTCTCAAAAGTTAAGGAGATTCCGAAACATGTCTTGGATTATTGGCAGGTCGGCCGGCTCAACGCAGCCCTCCCTAGGACGAGTTTCGCTATCGCTTCACTCTTACCAAAATCCGCAATTCGGAATGACAATTAATAATATACCCCTCCTCGAAATCAAAGATTTCGGTCCTCCCGCAAGGGGTGGACATGTTGTGTTGTATGTAATCCAACGTATTAATTATTTTTCAACTTTTCAAACATCTTTTCAAATTCGGGGAATGAAATATTTACCCATTCAAATCCATTAATAGCAATCTCTTTTTTGCAAATTAGCCCCGCAACATATAAACTCATTGCGAGTCTATGGTCGTGGTAAGTTTCAATTTCACAGTCTCCTAACAAATCAGTTTTTCCGCAAATAATCATTCCGTCAGGTTTTTCTTCAATATCTGCACCGAGTTTTTTTAGTTCCGTAACAACCGCAGTAATCCTATCCGATTCTTTATTCCTCAAATCTTGAGCATCAGAGATTGTTGTCTGACCCTTGGCTTGTGTTGCTAAGACTGCAATAATTGGAATTTCATCAATTAATTTTGGTATAATTTCACCGGAAATTTCACAACCTTTTAGTTCCGGAGAGTATTTAACTTTAATATCTCCAACAAGTTCTCCGCAAGTTTCGTGTTCATCAAGAATTTCAATATTTCCACCCATTTTTTTTACTACTTCAAGAATTCCTGTTCTTGTTGGATTTAATCCGACATTTTTCAAAATTATTTCTGAATTCGGTACAATCAATCCTGCGACAATAAAATAAGCTGCAGATGAAATATCTCCGAAAATATTGATTTCTACCGGTTGAAGTTCTGATTTTTCAATAGATACGGTTGTTCCTTTTGTAGAAATTTTTGCCCCCATGTGTTTAAGTAAAATTTCGGTATGGTTTCGAGAAATAAACGGTTCTGTAACTGTGGTTGTTCCCTCTGTGTTTAATCCTGCAAGCAAGATACAAGATTTCACTTGTGCGGAGGCTATTTTTGATTGAAAATTTATTGAATGGAGTTTTTGTCCTACAATATTTAAGGGTGCTTTATGATTATTCGATGTGATTTGTGCGCCCATTTGAGTTAGTGGTTCGATTACTCTTTTCATTGGTCTTTTTGAAAGGCTCTCATCTCCAACAAGAGTTGATTTGAAATCTCGACTTGCTAAAACTCCCGTCAATAATCTCATTGTTGTTCCGGAATTTCCACAGTCTAAATCAATGTTTGGAGCTGAAAGTTTTCCTGTTGAATTAATTTCAACTGTTGTATCATCAATTAATTCAATATTAACTCCTAAATTTTTAAAAATATTTAGGGTCGAATGAGGGTCTTGTCCTGTTGAAAAGCTTCGGATAATGGATTTCCCTTTAGCTAATGACGGGAAAATAATTGCTCTATGGGACATTGATTTATCTGCAGGAATTGTAAGAGTCCCTTTTAGGCTATTAAAATTTTGTTTAACTACTTTTTTCATAGCTAGATATTAGCACAAAATCATCTATTTATATAATTGATAATTTTATATTTATGGTGGCATAATCAAATTATGTATAGAAGAGGTCAAACATTTTTTGGAAGTATTATTGCAATATACATTGGTTTGTATTTTGTTTCACCGCAAATTGCAAATTTTTGTTTAGCTGTGTTTTTTATATTGTTAATTCCTGCATTGATATTGCGATACTTTTTTATGGATTCATTATACAAAGGAAGTATAAGTATTGTTCCTAAACGTTTTGTATTCAATAAAAATACGATTTATAATGAACATTGTACTGTCAAATATTTTCAAGATGAAAAAATTGTAGTTCTTGATAATGTTGCAAACAAAAAACTTGAAAAACGAACATTTACTATAACCAAAGAAAAAAATAAGGTTAATGTTAATAAATGCTGGAATGAAGTTTGTAAAATTTTTGATGCCTTTATTTCGTTAGATTCATTAGCTTCATTTTATAGCTATGAAACAAAAGTAGACATAATAACAATTAAATCTACAACCGGTAAAGATTTTGCTAAAAAAGACAATGACATCAAAATTGACTCAACAAATACAGGTGCAAAATTTGTTGAGATGGGTGCAATCCAACCAGATCCGTATAGCAGAGGGCTTGAACATCAGCGACCTTATGATGAAAAATTTGTCAATATTGATAATATCCACCAAGCAGAAAAAACTCGGGAACGTGATATTGAAGCTCCTCAATTTATTGACCTGAGTGATGCTTTAGACGCTGGACCTAACAAGATTGATGTAAATAACAGTGGCGCAGATGAAATTGCTGTTCTTCCTGGGATAAATATTGTAATGGCTAAAAAGATTGTTGAATATCGAGCTGCAAATGGATTATTTAAAGATGCAGATGATTTCATAAAAGTTGCGAATGTTAAAGAACATTTTATTTCAAAAATTAAATCTATGATAGTTATCGGAGAGCCAAAGAAAGCAGATAACGGTGGCGATGACGATCAAGGAAGAATAGTTGATATTTAGTAATAATGATAGATGTTTATAAGATACTTGAAAATACAACTGTGGAAGGACCGGGAAATCGTTTCTGTATTTGGGTTCAAGGCTGCAAAAAACATTGTCCTTATTGTTGGGCAAAAGAAACCTGGGCTTTTGGAATAGGGCAAAAGTACAGTATTACAGATTTGTTTTCAATGATTAAAAATCAGCAATCATCAATTGAGGGTGTAACTTTTTTGGGTGGAGAACCTTTTGAACAGGCAAAAGATTTAGCGGAGCTTTCAAAACTAATTAAATCTTTAGGTCTTTCTATTGTGTGTTTCACGGGTTATACAATAGAAGAACTTAAATCACAAAATAATAATGATGTAAACAATTTTCTTTCACAAATAGATTTATTAATTGATGGAGGTTTTGAAAAAGAAAATTATGACCTATCTCGCCCGTGGGTTGGCTCTTCTAATCAACGGTATCATTTTTTGACGAATTTTTATAATCCGGAAATAATAAAAAAATACAAAAACAAAATTGAAGTCCATATAAATCAAAATGGAAAAGTTGAGATTAATGGAATGGGCGATTTTTCAAGTATAAATAAAAATTTTTGTTTACAACTTGGGAAAGATAATGTAAAATAAATATCAAATGAGGGCATTATATAATGGAAAATAGAATCGTTGTACAATTATCACGTCTTTTTAGAGCAAGATTCCCATATATTTATATTACGACTTGGGAAGAAGAAAGAGCGATAAGTCTTATTAAGAAAATTTCAAAATCAGAAAAGCTTATACGTGTTGCACGTGAAGTCTATGTTTGGACTCAAACTAACGGATTTGTTGTTGATGGACAAAAAATTGACGGAACTCAAAGTCCGGATAAAGCGATTGATTTCATCAGGGATTGTAACAAAAATTCAGTATTTGTAATGTGTGATTTTCATGTTTTCTTTGGGGTGAAGGGGCGTCAAGTTGATTACAACGTAGTACGACGTTTAAGAGATAATTTGTCCGATTTAAAGACAAGCAAGTTTAGAAAAAATGTTATTTTCTTGGCTTCGGAATTATTAATTCCTGAAACTATGCAAAAAGAAATTACAATTCTTGATATGCCACTTCCTACTTTGTCTGAAATTAAAGCAAAATTTGACAAAATGATTACCCAAAATACTCAAATTGATACTTCAGGTTTAGATGAAGAAGGTAAAGAAAAACTTTGCAAGGCTGCAATGGGTTTGACTTTGCAAGAAGCAGAAAATGCTTTTGCACTTGCGATGGTAAATGATGGAAAGGTTGATGTAAGTGACTTGGATATTATTTTGAGTGAAAAAATGCAGGTTATTAAGAAAACCGGTATTTTGGAATTTATCAATACTGATATAAAAATATCAGATGTCGGAGGTTTGGAGAATCTTAAAAGTTGGTTGAACAAAAGAAATAATTCTTGGTCAGAATCTGCAAAAAAATATTGCCTTCCTGCACCTAAAGGTGTTTTGATTACAGGTGTTCCCGGTTGTGGTAAGAGTTTGACTGCAAAGGCGATGAGTGCTGCTTGGCAATTACCATTGCTAAAATTAGATTTTGGTAAAATCTTCTCAGGAATTGTTGGTAGTTCAGAAGAAAATATGAGAAAAGCAATTAAAACAGCGGAAGCGGTTGCTCCATCTATTCTTTGGGTAGATGAAATAGAAAAAAGTTTGAGTGGATTAAATTCAAATGGTGATAGTGGAACTTCTTCCAGAATCTTCGGTACTTTTTTGACTTGGATGCAAGAAAAAACAGCTCCTGTTTTTGTAATTGCGACTGCTAACAATATTAACAGTCTTCCTGCAGAACTTTTGAGAAAAGGTCGTTTTGATGAAATTTTCTTTGTAGATTTGCCAACTCAAAGGGAACGTGAAGAAATTTTTAAACTCCATTTGTCAAAAAGACTTAAAGACAAAGATGTTGCAAGTAAAATTGAAATTAATAGTGACCTTTACAAACAATTAGCTCAAATGACAGAGGGTTTTGTCGGTGCAGAAATTGAGCAGGTTGTGATTTCTGCTTTGTATGAAGCATTTTTCAATAAGAGGCCTTTGGAATTTTCTGATTTGGCAAACACAATTAAAAATGTTGTACCATTGTCCGTTACTCAAAAAGAGCAAATTTTGGCAATTCGTCAATGGGCAAATATTCGTGCTGTCGCCGCAACTAAAAAAGATGATATGGTTGAATATAGCTCAAAAGCAGATAGCGAAGATGATGTAAATTCTTCTCGTGGCGGAAGAGCTTTAGATGTGTAAAAGAAAGGATTGAGTACAGGTGTCAATTACTTTGATGGCTTACCCTATGGCTTTTTTGATAAGCCCGGAGCAAGCAAAAAAAGAAAAACTCAGACGAGCTGCTGATGATAAGATTAACGAAAAAGTTGCAAGCAAAACCCTACGTTCAATTCGAGTTTTGACTAATCTTATGTTGCCACAAGTCAAGGGATTGATGCTTCAAATCCCAAATTTACCTCTTGGAGAATATAACTATTCTTTCTCAACCGGTTTAAGAGTTGATTGGAAAGCACAAGGAAAATGCTCTTCAGCAACTCTTTATGGAATTTCTGATTCTCAAGTTTTGCAAAAACTGGGAGAAGAATATTTTCAAAATTTAGATGCCGTTGCAATGAGTAATGTTCGTCTTATTGATTCAAGTGAATTCTTTTATTACAACTATGAAACTTCATATAGTAGTTTGAAAGATATCTATACCAACTTGAAAAATGAAGGTGCAAAACAGATCTATACAACTGCTGATGATGAAGTTGTTGCACAAGTTGATGGGCAAAATGTCAGGTATTTTAAAGTTACCGGCGAGCAAAAATATACCCTTGAAGTAGAACAAAAAGTTACTATTATGAATATCGGAATGGGCTCTGATACTCAAGGAACAAATGTTTCATTTGGCGGTTTAACAGATTTGAGAATTCAAACAAACATTAAACCGGAAGAATTAAAAACATTTTTAAAAGCTTCAAACTATTTATATTATGAGGGAAATTCTCAAACTCCATTGAAGAACAGTGAAGCAACTCTTAATTGGATTTTAAAAGATGGTTTTTACGTTGCAGAGTTTTCCGGTTCAAATAATTCTGCAATAATAAAAGAAGCCGAAATATTGTTTAGAAAAATGAATATTGTTGCCGGTCGAGATTTGAGATTGATAAATGAGCAATCCACAATTGTTTATACATATACAACAAATTATACCGATAAGGAAATGTTGTTGAATACTTTGACTGAACACGGAGCAAGTGAAATCTTTCAAGATAATGGTGAAATTTCCTGCAAGTTATTCGGAATGGAAATGATTTATCACAGGCAAAATAGTTCAGATGCTTATACTCTTGATATTACGCAAGTTTCAGATAAAGGTGAATGTCAGGATATGATAAACGATTTGAATGAAGAATATGGATTGAATATTCAGGAGATGACATACAACAAAATTAAAGAGCGATTGGATAAAGAAAATATGCGATTAGAAAGTGAATCTGTTTTGGAAGATAATTCAATTGTTTTGACGATTGAGGTTTAGGAGATAAAAAATGGGTAAAATGAAAATCAGATTATTTCCTGACGGAACAATTCAAATGGAAACAGAGGGCATAAAAGGTAAAAGATGTACTGATTATGCAAAAGTTTTGGCAAAATTAGCTGATGCAAAGATTTATAGTATTGATAAGACTGAAGAGTATTATCAACAGGAAGTTTTGGAACTTGACGAAACTCAACATTTAGGGGATAATTAGAACTAAATAATTTTTAAGATAGAAATGGAGAGGTGTCCGAGCGGCTTAAGGTGCAATCTTGGAAAGGTTGTGTGGGGGTAACTCCACCGCGGGTTCGAATCCCGCCCTCTCTGTTTTTCTGTTTAGAGATTAAGAGGAAGTGGATTTTGTGGGCCATAACCATTTCGTTTTTTTTACTAAATGTACGTAATAGCAAGAATTGAAAAAGTGCAAATAATTACTTTATACTAGAGAGAAGTAAATTTTAAGTTATAACTGATAAAGAATTGTTTTTGCTATACCTTAAACATTTCCGCCTTTTAAAAATTTTTTATACTTTAAATTGAATCCAATTTTAAAATTCTTTAACTTTACATTGCACTGTGTGTTTATATCTATCCCTCTCTTTATAAAGGTATTGGATTTAAGAGAACGATGTATATTATGGTGGGTGGTAGAGTCAATTCGAAATTAGTTAAATACGAACTACTTATTACGTATCACTTTTTAATACGTATTACTTCCGGCTATAACTAAATTTAAGACATATTTTAAACGTTATATCAAATATGTCATTAGCCATATGGCTAATTTATTATTTTTATTGGTTTGCTTAGAATACAAAGAGTAACAGAAATTATTATTAAGCTTTTTATCTAGCATAATAAATAATTTATTGATAGAGAAAATATTTAGGGAATTTGATAGAACGAGATGGCGAGTCTTCCGATTAAAGAGATGGATACTGTAAGTAAGATGAAAAATTTGTTTTTGAGCAAAGGTCAAATTAGAGATTATTTGCTATTTATTTTGTCAATTAATACCGGAATTAATTTAAAGGATCTTTTGGGTTTACAAGTTAAAGATGTAAAAAATAAACAATACTTGAAATTGGGACAAAATAAATCTGTACCATTGAATAATGAAATTCAAGCTCTAATAGAAAAAGTAGTAGATGGTTGTAAAGCAGAGGAACCTCTTTTTAAGGGAAGATTTGGTCGACCTTTGGATAGAACCTCAACATTTTATATTTTCAAATCAATTTGTACGGAATTGGGAGTGGAGGATAAATATTCTGTAGCCTCTTGGCGGAAAACATTTGCATATCACTATTACCAAAAGTATAAAGATTTGTCTTATTTACAATGGTTGTTTAATCAATCAACAGTCGAACAAACTTTAAAGTATATCGGGATAGATGAGAATATGAATCTAAGATTTAGAGATGGAGTAGAATTATAGATGGATACAGATTTTAGAAAAGAGTGTGAAAATTCAAATACAAAATTTTCAATAATAGTACCTGTTTATAATGTAGAAAATTTTTTACGGGAAAGTCTCGATAGTATTATTTCTCAAACATTGAAAGATTTTGAGGTAATTTGTGTAAATGATGGTTCAACAGATAATTCATTAGAGATATTAAAAGAATATGCGAATAAGGATTCTCGAATTAAAGTAATATCCCAAGAAAATCAAGGTCAAGGTGTAGCAAGAAATAATGCAATAGATATTGCACAGGGGAAATACTTGTTATTTGTTGATCTAGATGATTGGATAGAGACAAATGCCTTAGAACAAATATGGAATAAAGCAGAAGCAACGGATGCTAATATTGTACAGTTTAATTATGTGATATACAATGATTTAACCAAAAAACGCAAACAACGCATAATCCATAAATTAGCACAGAAAAAATATGCATATAATTTAAAGAAAAAAGGATTTTTTAATTGGCACATCTTTAAAAAAGGAATGTTTAGAGATTTTGGTCTCGCCATTTGGAATAGAGCATATCGTACAGATTTCATAAAAATGAATGATGTATTGTATAAAAACGAAGATGAGTTAGTTAGACAAGTAATAGATTCATTAGAAATTATGTTGAATAAAAAGGAGTGCTTATTGTGAAAATAATAATCCAAGCTGGTGGTAAAGGTACAAGGTTAGAAGGTTTGACAAGAAATAAGCCAAAGTGTTTAGTTCCTGTTAATAATTTGCCGATAATTTTTTATGCTTTCCAAAAGTTCAAAGATGCCGATTTTACAATTATTGCAGACTACAAAACTGATGTACTTGAAAAATATTTGAACGCATTTGGTTCTCAGTACAACTTCAAAATTGTTAAAGCTAATAAAAAAGGTACAATATCAGGTATCAAAGAAGCAATTTCTGAGTATAGTGAAAATGAACCATTTATGATTATGTGGTGCGATTTGATTTTGTCAGAGAATTTTGAAATGCCTTCTACAAAAGGTAATTATATCGGTATTTCAAAAGATTTTGAATGTCGTTGGTCTTATCTTGACGACAAATTTGTAAAAACCCCATCTAAAGAAAATGGTGTTGCCGGCTTGTTTATTTTTGAAAACAAAAAAGCTCTTGAAAATATTGCAGATGAAGGAGCTTTGGTTGGCTGGCTGCAAAATCAAGATATAAAATTTAACAGACTTGATTTGTATGGTTCAAAAGAAATCGGTACTTTGCTTTCTTATGCAGATAATACTGATGATACTCCTCGTTGCAGACCATTTAATTCAATGGAATTTAATGGAGACATTATTGTAAAACGTGGTATTAATGAGCAAGGTAAAAAGATTGCAGTTGATGAAATTGCTTGGTATAAACATGTTAAAGAATTAGGTTACTCAAATATTCCAGAAATTTTTGATTATGAACCTTTAACTATGAAAAAAGTTCAAGGCAAAAATATTTTTGAATATGATTGTTTGACCAAATCACAAAAACGAGAAATTCTGAGAAAACTTATTGAAGCATTAAAAGATTTGCATAATCTTGAACCGGCTCAACCTGTGAATATCCAAGATGTTGAAGATAATTTCTTGAACAAGACTTTCGATAGATTATCTAAAGTCGAAAAACTTGTTCCATTTGCGGATAAGGAGTTTATCAAGATTAATGGAAATTATTACAAGAATGTTTTCTTTAATAAAGAAGAATTAAAGGAAGCAGTTCAAACCGTTTATCCAAAAGAATTCAGATTAATTCATGGTGATTGTACTTTTTCAAACTTGATGTTTGATACTTTCAATATGAAGGCGATTTTGATTGATCCAAGAGGATATTTTGGTAAAACTAAACTCTACGGTGATGTGGATTATGACTGGGCGAAATTGTATTATTCATTAAAGGGTGAATATGATCAATTCAATCGTAAGAAATTCACTCTTGATATTAGAAAAAAAGATGTTGAACTAGCCATCAAACCTAATAACTGGGCTGATATGGAAGAATTTTTCTTTGATTGTTTGCCAAATGTTAATAAATTCAAAATCAGACTTCTACATGCAATTATTTGGCTGAGCCTTACAACTTATGCTTGGGAAGATTATGACAGTATTTGTGGTGCATTCTATAACGGCATAATAAAACTTAATGAGGTGCTATAAAAAATGACAAAGCTGGAATTTTCACCATTGAGCAAAACTTGGATTTTGGATATAGACGGAACACTTGTTAAGCATAACGGCTACAAGATTGATGGATACGATACTTTGTTAGATGGAGTTAAGGAATTTTTCGCAAATTTGAATCCTGATGATAAGGTTGTAATGCTTACTGCTAGAAAAGAAGAGTATCTAGAAGATTTAAAAAAGTTTTTGAAAGAAAACAACTTGAGATACGACTATCTTTTAACAGACATGCCAATGGGTGAGAGGATTTTAATTAACGATAGAAAGCCAAGCGGTTTGGATATGGCTTTTTCTGTTAATAAAGATAGAGATGCAAAATTAGATATTTCATACAAGATAAATGAGGAGTTGTAATGCAGACTTTGGAAAGAGAAATTTCTATACAGGAAAATTTGGATAAAAATTGTGCAATTCATACTATAAATAGTGAAATTGATACAATTATTAAATTGCGTGATAGCTTAGATTCAAGTCTAACTAAGGCACTAGATGTTATGCAAAATGCTAAAGGTAGAATTATTTTAACAGGTATGGGGAAATCAGGTCATATCGGTAAAAAAATTGCGGCATCTTTAGCATCAACTGGGACACCGTCATTTTTTGTACACCCAGCAGAAGCAAGCCATGGAGATTTGGGAATGATAACAGAAGATGATGTTGTAATTGCAATTTCAAACAGTGGCGAATCAAGAGAACTTGTAGATATTATAAATTATTGCAAACGCTTTGGAATTAAATTAATTTCAATTACAAAAAATGCTAAAAGTACACTAGGAAAAGCCGGAGATATAGTTTTGTTGCTTCCAAATAATGGAGAAGCTTGCCCACTTGGACTTGCACCAACAAATTCTACGACAGCAACACTTGTTTTGGGCGATATTTTGACAGCAGGATTAATCCAAAGAAAAGGTTTTACAAAATCAGATTTTAACCAAAGACACCCAGGAGGAAAACTTGGCTCTATCCTGCAAAGGGTTTCTGATTTGATGCATAAAAATTCTGAAATGCCAATATTGGAAGAACATTCAAATATGCAACGAGTTCTTTTAGAAATGACTTCAAAACGCCTAGGTTGTGTAGGCTTTGTAAATACAGAGGGTATATTTACAGGAATGCTAACTGATGGGGATTTAAGACGATGCTTATGTCCAGAAATTTTGAATAAAAAGGCGATTGATTTAATGACTAAAAATCCAAAAACAATTTCTAAAGACACCTTAGCATCAGAAGCAATGAAAATCATGCACGATAAAAAAATTACAAATATTTTTGTGATAGAAGATAACAAACCAATCGGCGTAATACATATCCACGATCTATTGAATAATGGGGTTGCCTAATGAAAATTTACGAATATATTAAAGGCGAAAATGAAAGAGCAGCAAAATTATTTGGGATTCCAATAATGGAGCAAACTTCTGATTATATGACAGCAGAAAGATTTCAGAAATTTTTAGGTGGCATTGTTACTACTTATAAAACGAATGATCCTGCATCTGATTGTTCAAAAAAAGAAATTAAACTTTTCGGACACTCCATAATTAGACGAATAGAAGAAAATAATTACCGAAATTATTACGTTTTAGGTAAAGTTGTTAGAAAAATATCTTTAATTGAAACCTTCAAGAAACAATATTCTAAATTTTTTGAAGGGGATTACGATGATATTTATATTTTAAGAGCAAATAGTGGCGAAAGTTATCTTACACTTACTTATGTTTTAGATTCTTTAATAAAACGCAATCAAAGCAAAAAACCTCTTTTGGTTGCAACATTAAAATATCACGTTGATATGATAAAAATGATTTGTCCTGAAATTCCATATGTATATATAAAAAAATTACGAATTAAAATTCAGGGACAGGAATTTCATATTAATAATAAACGATTTTTCTTATTATTTGATCCCACTCATTTTAAAACCGTAGAAACTGATATAAAACATAGCCCTCTTGGTGAAGCTCATTATTTTAAATCAATAATGAATAAATTAGGCATGACGGAGTCTGATTTGACGTATCGTAAAGTTATGATTCATCTGGAAGATGAACGTAGTATGCTTGAAAAAGTTTCAAAGACTGGATTAAATTTAGACAAATTTGTATTTATTGCTCCGGAAGCTCAATCTTGTAAACTTTATGATGAAGATTTTTGGTGTGAATTGATAAACCAGTTCCAAGCAAAAGGTTATGATGTATTTGTAAATTTAGTAGAAGACGATGTAAGACTTAAATCTGCAATTGATTACAAAACTTGTGATTTAAATTTCGCAGAAGTATTTGCACTCGCAAGACGTTCTAAAAAAATTGTTTCATTAAGAAGTGGTTTTACAGAATTTTTATTACAAACAGGTGTTCCAATTGACGTTTTGTATACTAAATTCAGACATAGACATTTCTTTGACGATATGGACATTTATCACGTTATGTCAGGATTTGGACTAACTCAACTGCCATTTGTTGATAAAGAAAAAATAAGAGAATTTAATATGTTTGAAATATCACAAAGTACCTGTTTGAAGGAAATTATAGACATGAAGCAATAAAGAAGGAGAAAATATGGATACTATAAAACAAAAATCAAAAAGTGAATTAGAAAATTTTTATGACATAGTTGAAAAAATGATCAGTAAGTTATAGGTTATATCGAGAAATTATAGGAGTTAATAATATGCCAAATATAAAAATATGTTATGCCCCAGATAATAATTATGCAATCCCATGTTCTATATCAATACAGTCTGTAATGAATACCATAAGTAATGATATATCTGTAAAATTTTTGATATTGGATGGAGGGTTAACTGATGATAATAAAAATATAATAACTCAAATAATAGATTTACATAAAAATGCTATTGTAGAATTTGTAAAAGTAAATGATAAAGAATTCTCTGAATATTACACTGAAGCGTGGAAAACATCTGCAACATATAGATTTAAAATAGATAGCTTATTAAAAAATTATGATAAAGTTTTATATTTGGATTGTGATATTATTGTAAATAAATCAATTGCAGAATTATATAATATTGACTTAGGTAATAATATTATTGCAATGGTACCAGATATTTGGTATAAAAAGCAAAATAAAAGATTTCCAAAGAAAAAACAACCGTATTTTAACACTGGAGTGTGCCTTTTTAATTTAGAATTATTTAGAAAAGAAAATATATCCGAAAAACTAATATCTTATTATAAAACAAATCAAGCTTCAATAATATATCCCGATCAGGATCCAATAAATGTAATTTTAGATAACAGAATTTTAGAGTTAGATTATAAATATAATTGGTGTTGGAATTGGGATAAGAATGAATATTTTGAAGAACATGGTGTTACGAATATAGAAGATGCTGTAATAATTCATTATATTTTTAATAAGCCATGGTGGTCTACTAATATACATATAGCCTCAGAAAAGTATTTTGATATTATAAAGACAATTCCTAGTGAAATCAGGAAAAAATATTCGAGTTTTAAAGAAAAACGAATAATTGCATATAAATATTTTTATTTATTTTGTTTATTACCAATTTTTAAAATTTCTAATTGTTACACAACAGAATACTGGAGTATTATTAACATTCCAGTTTTAAAAATAAAACGAAACAATAATACTAATAAATATTATCTATTTAATCTTATACCTGTTTTTAAAGTAAAACAAGTGGGTAATTTAGAAAAACAAGTAAAATTTGTAAAAGCTTTAGGAAAATATTAACAATGAAAAATAAAAAAAAGTATTTATTTGGTTTATATTCTGAAATATTAGATGCAAATTCAGGAATAATTAAGTGTAAAATTTTAGGCATAACAATAAGAAAAAAATTTAATAAATCCCAACAATGTTTAACATCAGATAGTCAATATAATATTGATGAAATGCTTTGTAATGTAAAACAGTTTTATAACTATATAATTAATCATTGTCAAAGTGATTGTTTTAATTTAGTTTTGCATAGGCATTTAGGAGATTCTTTTGTGTTGTTATGTTTAAAAGACTATTTTGAAAAAAAGTATGGAAAAAAATTATATTTTTTTGTAAAACCAAGACAAGAAATATTAATGAAAATTTTTAGTATTGAAAATTATACAGTTTTTGATATCACAAAATTTATAGATATAAGGGATTACACAACAGAAACGGATATTTCTAAAACTCAATACATTGACAAAATAGAAGAGAATCTTTATATAAATTTATTTCCATCGATTCCATTAATAAATACCCCTTTTATTTGTAATCCGATTGATTATATAAAAAATAGATGTCCATACAAAAATTTTATACATGGTTGGAGTATTATGTTGGGATTGGATATAAAACAGGTGTCAGCTCCAAAACTAAATATCAAGCTATCAAATGAAGTGCTGAATAAACTTAACAACATTGATTTAAATAAGATTATTTGTTTTGCTCCAGAAGCAAATTCTTGTAAAGAAATTAACATTGAATTTTGGAACTTATTAGCAGAACAGTTAACCCTAAAAGGATATTCAGTTATTGTAAATTCTGTAAATAGGCATAATGAAATAAAATTTGCGAATTATTTTAATTTTTCATTATATGATTTTATTGCAATTTCCAAAAGTGCGAAAGCTGTTTTTACTATACGAAGTGGTTTAGCAGATATATTAGCAAATGTTTCCAAAAATTGCTTTGTATTTTCAACCGAAGATATTTATCAAGATTATTTTTATATGAATAAAATTTTTAAATTACCGTACAAAGTAAATGAAATAAGAATAAATACAGGTATTAATTCTAAAGAAGCTAAAAAAGTATTAAACAATATTTTAAATCAATTGAAATAAAAGGAGGTTTTGAGATGTTTTTTAAAATACAAAAATATAATTATGTAGATGGAACCAGCTGGCAAATTAAATTTTTTAATATTCCTTTTTTACAATACATTAAATCAAATAAAAATAAAATTAGTTTAAAAATTCCATTTTTACGTAAAAATAAAAGTTTATCACTAATGTTTTATTTAAAATATAATTCTCAAAATTTTCACAGTATATGGTGTTTGCATAAGTGGATAGAAACAATTAACTATTTCGGAGGAACATATTTAATAATTTGTGACAACCCAGCTTTGGAAAGTAAAATTATTAAGCACACAATTTGGGAGGATACTAATAAGAAATTTATAAAAAGTGATAGAACTACTTTTAAAAATAATATCAAAAACATCTGTGATAATAGTTGGATAAATGCGGGGTATTCTCATTTAACAACATTTTCTCATGCGAAGAAAAATAATATTAATGAATTTTGGAATATTGATGTGGATGATACAACCTTTTTTGATAGTCCTAAGAACATTGCCAACGCATTAAGACAGGTAATGGAATATGCTAAAACAAATGACATAGACGTGTTTTCTTATGATATGCATGCTACACGTTTTAATAATAAACATTGGAGCTTTGGAATAACATATACAAGAAATGTATCAAAAATTTTTAATATTATGAAAAATACAAAATCAAAAAAATGGCAAGAGAATTATTCTGGTTTGCAAAAACTTTTTGGAGATTATAATCTAGATTGGTATTTTACCTACTTAAGAGACAATAAAATAATAAATGCAAAAACTTTTAATATTGATAACTTATATTTTGCTCATTGGGGATTTGCAACACCAATAGCGTTAACAAGGCTTATACAAGTAGAATTTAATAATCAATTGCATTTTCCTCTTGCGAATTCAATTAATGATGACAAATATATGCAAACAATACCAATAAAAGATGACATTGTGATTTTTAAAACGGGTATTAATAAAGAAGAAAGCTTAAAATCTTTAAATAGCATACTATCTTCTTATGAAATAGAAATTAAAAATAAGACTGAAGCAAAATAAAGAAGGATTTATCAATGATTTTAAAATTAATAAAATACGAAATTTTATCTAAATTATGTATTGCTAAAAAGAAACAGCATTATGCTAAAAAATGTGAGCAATTACATGAGCTATTGTTCAATCGCAATAATAAAAGCTTTATACCTCAAAAATTTCAAAGAAAAGATTTATGGATTTGTGAGGGAACTATAATAGGAGGCGAGCAATTTATTGACATTGGAAATAATTGCTGGATTGGGCCGAATTGTGAAATTGTAGGTGGACCAGCTCCTATTAAAATCGGAAACAATGTATATATTGCTTTGGGTTGTAATATTTTTAACAATAATCACAAATATGATAATAATGATAACTTGCCTTTTAATAATGAACATATTTCACAACCTATTGAAATTGGCAATAATGTATGGATAGGAATGAGAGTAATTATTTTACCAGGAGTTAAAATAGATGAAGGAGTTATTGTAGCAGCTGGTTCTGTTGTTACAAAATCAGTACCTAAATGTGCAATTGTGGGAGGGAATCCAGCAAAAATAATTGGTTGGAGAAATAAAGATTTATATGAAAAACTGGTAAAAGAAAAGAAATTTTTAGGAATACATGATTTGGATAATCCTGCAAATCATAGATATATTATTCAAAATAATTTTAAAAACTATTTATCTGAGCCAATGCCTGAAACACATATGGTTGTAGAGAGTAATCCTCCTATCAGCTCATAAAACAACGATAAAAAATGTAGCATGAAACATAAAGGAATATATACGATGAAGCTAAACATGACAACAGCAAAAAACTCATTCAAATATGGCTGGTTATTATCAAGAATCTGGCCGTATATAAAACCGTATTGGTTTAGAATATTACTAGGATTTTTAGTAGCAATTCCACTAGGATTGCTAGACGGGGTCACAGCTTTTGCTCTAAAACCATACATGGACTACGTAATAGGAGGAAAAACCTTTGCACTCGACTGGCATGGGATTAGTTTTTCTATAAGCTCTTTGCAAATGGCATTTAT